>Ga0105047_10002341_pt1 | contig 33871 bp, 30 predicted proteins | sample MAT04_FD_78384 | JGI IMG/M metagenome (GOLD analysis project Ga0105047, IMG submission 78384) | Freshwater microbial communities from Lake Fryxell liftoff mats and glacier meltwater in Antarctica - MAT-04 (megahit assembly) | ecosystem: Environmental > Aquatic > Freshwater > Ice > Liftoff... | reverse complement strand
CATCTGGCGCGCGCGGTTGAGACCGCCGTCGCGCACCGTCAGGCCCACGGCCCTGCGGCCGGACATCTTCCTCCGGACGACGATGTATTCCTGACCCTCGCCGGTCAGCGCCCATTCGACGACTTCCATGGTCTCTTCGTCGGTGACGCGCATGCCCTGGATGAAGGTGCCCTTCTTGCCCATCTTGGCCAGCGCGTCATCGATCTGCGGCCCACCGCCGTGCACCACGATGGGGTTCATTCCCACCAGCTTGAGCAGCACGATGTCTTCGGCGAAGTCCTGCTGCAGGGCCGGGTCTGTCATGGCGTTGCCGCCGTATTTGATGACGATGGTCTTGCCGTGGAACTTGCGGATGTAGGGCAGTGCTTGGGCCAGGATCTCGGCCTGGTCACGCGGCGTGATGTGGGAAAGGTCGGGATCGGAGTTCATGGCGGGTCGCTCGCGCGTCGGTGGGCGGTGCGGCATTGTAGGAAGGGCTGCCGGGCTGCCGGGCGGCCGGGGGAACTTCGCCGCTGCGGCACACTCTCAAGAAGGTGCCGCATCCGCGGTCCGCAAGGAGCATGGAATGACTCGAACGATGACTCGCCGCAGCTGGACCACGGCCGCCGTGCTGCTGGCGCTGGCCGGGCTGGGCAGCGCCGTGCAGGCCCAGACCCCCACTGCCGCCGGCGAGGTCACCAAGCTCGACAAGCCCGGCAAGCGCATCACGCTCAAGCACGGCGAGATCAAGAACCTCGACATGCCGCCAATGTCCATGAGCTTCCGCGTGCGCGACGCGCAGCTGCTCGAAGGCCTGGCCGTGGGCGACCGCGTACGCTTCGTGGCCGATCGTATCGACGGCCAGTACACGGTGACGGCGCTGACCAAGGCGCCCTGAAGCGTCGCCGGCGCGACGCACCGGCGCTGGCGTCGCGGCTAGCATCCGCGTCCTGCGGGCCTGCACGGGCGCGCGACGGAGAACTGCATGAGCGCGACTGCCCACACCAACCTCATCAACCACCAGGTGCGCCTGGCCGCCCGGCCGCAGGGCCTGCCCACCGCAGCGAACTGGCAGTTCACCGAAGAAGCGGTGGCCGAGCCGGCCGAGGGCGGCGTGCTGGTGAAGGTGCTGGCGATCTCGCTCGACCCCGCGATGCGCGGCTGGATGAACGAAGGCAAGAGCTACATCGCGCCGGTGGCGCTGGGCGCGGTGATGCGGGCCGGCGGCGTCGGTATCGTCGTGGCGACGCGCAACCCGGCCTTTGCGGTCGGTGACTTTGTTGCCGGCGGCACCGACGTGCAGGCGTACTGGCAGGTGCCGGCAGAGCAGGTCCGGCGCAGCGGCCTGACCCGGATCGACCTGCGGCTGGGCACGCTGACACAGTGGCTCAACGTGCTGGGCATGCCGGGCATGACGGGCTACTTCGGGCTCATGGACGTCGGCCAGCCCCAGGCCGGCGAGACCCTGGTCGTCTCGGGCGCCGCCGGTGCCGTGGGGCAGACGGTGGGCCAGGTGGCGAAGATCAAGGGCTGCCGCGTCGTCGGCATCGCCGGCGGGCCGGCCAAGTGCGAATGGGTGGTGAACGAACTCGGCTTTGACGCCTGCATCGACTACAAGCAGACCGCGCCTGCCGGCGTGGCGAAGTGGGACGCCGTGCGCGAAGGCCTGAAGCAGCACTGCCCGGACGGCGTCGACATCTACTTCGACAACGTCGGCGGCGACATCCTCGACACCGTGCTTGCGCGCATCAAGCTCAAGGCGCGCATCGTGATCTGCGGCGCCATCAGCCAGTACAACGCCACCACCGCCGTGCAGGGGCCGAAGAACTACCTCAGCCTGTTGGTGAACCGCGCGCGCATGGAGGGCATCGTCGTCTTCGACTACGCCGAGCGCTACCCGCAGGCGATTGCCGAGATGGCCGGCTACCTGAAGGACGGCCGCATGAAGAGCAGGGAGGACGTGGTCCGGGGCGACGTGCAGGCCTTCCCCGAGACGCTGACGAAGCTGTTCACGGGCGAAAACTTCGGCAAGCTGGTGCTCGAAATCGCCGCCGCGTAGCCGGCAGGTCGTGGCCGTGCGCAAGGCACACTGGCCATGGCGCTTCGAGATGAGCGGCAGCGCCAGCCGTCCGTTCGATCGAGAAGAGAACGGGGCTGCACGGCAAAGCCGTGTCAGCCCTGTTCAGAAGTGGATGCCGCGCATCAGCTGCTGCATCGCCACCGCCTCGGCGCTGAGTTGCGACTTGGCCATCTTCTCGCCCTTGGCCGCGGTGGAATCCGGGAACATGCGGAAGGTGGTGTTCATGCCGATCTGGGCCACGCGCGGCACCAGCGCGTGCAGCACCTCGCCGAAGACGCCCAGGCGCGTGGCGATACGCACCGGTTTGCTGATGCAGGCCTGGGCAATCATGTCGGCGGCCTCTTCGGGGCTCAGCGTCGGCACGTTTTTGTAGATCTGCGTCGGCGCGATCATCGGTGTGCGCACCAGCGGCATGTTGATGGTGGTGAAGGTCACGCCGACGTCGGCAAACTCGCTGCTGGCGCAGCGTGTCCAGGCGTCCAGCGCAGCCTTGCTGGCGACGTAGGCGGAAAAGCGCGGCGCGTTCGTCAGCACGCCGATGCTGCTGATGTTCACGACGTGCCCCTTGTGCTTCGCGGTCATGCCCGGCAGCAGGCCCATCGTCACGCGCAGGCAGCCGAAGTAGTTCAGCTGCATCGTGCGCTCGTAGTCATGGAAGCGGTCGTAGCTGCTCTCGATGGCGCGACGGATGCTGCGGCCGGCGTTGTTGATCAGGAAGTCGACACCGCCGTGGTTGGCGATCACGAGTTGCACGAAGCGGTCGCAGTCGGCCATGTCGGCGATGTCGGCCGGGTAGGCGATGAAGCCGTAGCCCTTGGCCTTGGCCTCCATGCAGGCCTCGTCGAGCTTGTCCTGGTCGCGGCCGCAGATCAGCGTGATGGCGCCGGCCTCGGCGAACTTGTGCGCCGCCGCCAGGCCGATGCCCGAGCTGCCGCCCGTCACCAACACCACCTTGCCCGCCACCGTGCCCTTGAGGCTGCGGTCGATGAAGAGGTCGGGGTCGAGGTGGCGCTCCCAGTAATCCCACAGCACCCATGCATAGTCATTCAGGTTCGGGCATTCGATGCCGCTGCCCTTCAGCACCGCATCCAGTTCCCGCCGGTCGTAGCGCGTCGGGAAGTTGATGAAGGTGAACATGTCGTCGGGCAGGCCCAGGTCCTTCATCACCGCGTTGCGGATGCGGCGCACCGGGGCCAGTGCCATCATTCCCTTCTTTATGCTGCGCGGGATGAAACCCAGCAGCGCGGCGTTGACGAAGAGGTTCATCTTCGGCGCGTGCGCGGCCTTGCTGAAGATGTCGAGCACGTCGCCGACGCGGTAGCCCTTGGGGTCGACCAGGTGATAACACTTGCCCTTCGTGTCCACCTTGGCGTGGCTGATGTGGTCGATGCAGGCGACGACGAAGTCGACCGGCACGATGTTGATGCGGCCACCCTCGATGCCCACGCTGGGCATCCACGGCGGCAGAATCTGGCGCAGGCGCTGGATGAGCTTGAAGAAGTAGTAGGGGCCGTCGATCTTGTCCATCTCGCCGCTCTGGCTGTCGCCGACGACAAGCGCCGGCCGGTACACCGTCCACGGCTGCTTGCACTCCTTGCGCACGATCTTCTCGCTCTCGTGCTTGGTCATGAAGTACGGGTGGTCCAGCCCTTCGGCCTCCTCGAACATGTCCTCGCGGAACACGCCTTCGTAGAGGCCCGCGGCGGCGATGCTGCTGACGTGGTGCACGTGGCCCGCGTCGACCGCCTTCGCGAACTCGACCATGTTGCGCGTGCCCTCGATGTTCACCTGGACCTGGCTGTCGGCGTCGGCGCTCAGGTCGTAGACGGCGGCGAGGTGGTAGACGGCGTCGATCTGGCCCTTCAGGGCTTTCAGCGCGTCGGCGGTCACGCCCAGCTTCTTCGCGGTGAGGTCGCCCTTCACCGGCAGCGCACGCGCCTTGGCCGCGCCGCTGAGGCCCCAGTAGCTGTACAGCGCATCGAGCTTGCCCTCACTGCCGGTGCGCACCAGGAAGTGCACCTTGGCGCCCTTGCGCGCCAGCAGGGTCTTCACGAGACGTTTGCCGATGAAGCCGGTGGCGCCGGTGACGAAATACTGCATGCGTTGCTCCTGTCGGACTTGGCTGGCGGTGGGCGCAAAGCATAGAGCCGTCTCACTAGAACTTTAGGCTGCAGACCCCAGGGGGGAACCCTATATTCATGGCCATGGTGCGGGCCCGGCATGGGCATCCCACCAGCCCGCAACCCGCGTCTTCAGCCCTGCATCCGAGGCGCGTCCCGCAAACAAGAAGGAGCCTTACATGGTCAAGAAGATGAAGTCCGCCGCCAGCAGCACCCACGCTGCCGACAAGAGCAGCCAGCTCGCCAGTTCCGTCAAGGATTCCGCACAGCAGATCTGGCTGGCCGGCATGGGCGCCTTCAGCAAGGCCCAGGAAGAGGGCACCAAGGTCTTCGAGGCCCTGGTCAAGGAAGGCATGAACCTGCAGAAGAAGACGCAGGGCATCGCCGAAGAGAAGATCAGCGAAGTCACCGGCAAGATGAGCGCGATGGCCGACACCGTGACCAGCAAGGCTGGCCAGAACTGGGACAAGCTCGAGACCATCTTCGAAGCGCGCACCGCCAAGGCGCTGAACAAGCTGGGCGTGCCCACCGCCAAGGACGTCGACGCTCTGGTGCAGCGTGTCGACGCGCTCGCCGCTGCAGTGTCCAGGCTGTCCAAGGGCGCCGCGCCCAAGGCCGCGGCCAAGGCGCCGGCGAAGGCCGCACGCAAGGCCGCTGCGCCTGCCAAGGCCCCGGTCAAGCGCGCCCGCCGCAAGACGGCCGCGGCCTGATCGTTCGATCGACGCGTCTTTGAGGGGCGCTGCGGCGCCCTTTCGGCCATGTGCACATGACAGCTGTCCGAACCGCACCGCGCCGCGGGCGCGCCGCCGCTACGCCCCTGGGCGGGGCTGGCATGAAGGGCCATGTCGCCCGTGGTGCGCGGCGACCGCGGGTCGGCCTGGCGCTGGCCGGCGGCGGGCCGCTCGGTGCCGTCTACGAGGTGGGCGCGCTGTGCGCGCTGGCCGAGGCTGTGCCGGGGCTGGACCTGAACGCGCTCGACGGCTACGTCGGTGTCTCGGCGGGAGGCTTCATCGCCGCCGGCCTGGCCAACGGCATGACGCCGCGTCAGCTCTGCACCTCGTTCATCGAGAACGACGGGCCGCATACCGATCTCATCCGGCCCAACCTCTTCTTCCGTCCGGCCTTGGGCGAATACGCGCTGCGCCTGGCCGCGCTGCCCGGCCTGCTGTTGCAGGCCTTCTACGGCCTGACGGTGCAGGGTCGCCCGCTGCTGGCGGCCACCGAATGCCTTGGCAGCGCGCTGCCCACGGGCCTGTTCAGCAACACCGCACTGCAGGCGCGGCTGGCGCGTGTGTTCTCGGCGCCGGGCCGCAGCAACGACTTCCGCAAGCTCCAGCGCCGCCTGGTGCTGGTGGCCACCGACCTCGACAGCGGCTGCGCCGCACCCTTCGGCATGCCGGGCTGGGACCATGTGCCGATTTCGCAGGCCGTCGCGGCCAGCGCGGCGCTGCCGGGTCTGTTCCCGCCCGAATGCATCAACGGCCACTGGTACGTCGACGGCGCGCTGAAGAAGACGCTGCACGCGCGGGTACTGCTCGACCTGGGCCTGGACCTGATGATCTGCCTGAACCCGATGGTGCCCTTCGACGCCAGCGCGGGCCGCTCGACGCACCGCGTACTGGGCGGCGCCAGCGAGCGCATCCCGCACCTCGTCGACGGCGGCCTGCCGCTGGTGCTCAGCCAGACCTTCCGATCGCTCATCCACTCGCGGCTCGAACTGGGCCTGAAGGGCTATGAAGCCAGCCACCCGGGCACCGACATCCTGCTCTTCGAGCCCGACCAGCGCGACCCCGAGATGTTCCTGGCCAATACCTTTGGCTACTCGCAGCGCCGCGTGCTGGCTGAACATGCCTACCAGCACACCCGAGCCGACCTGCGTTCGCGTCGCAGCGTGCTGCGCGCCACGCTCGCGCACCACGGCCTGGTGCTCGACGAGGCGGTGCTCGACGATCCGCGCCGCACACTGCTGCGCCGCCGCCGTCGCGGCTCGCACCTGGCCGGTTCACGCGCCGGGCGCACGCTGCAACGGCTGGACGAGGTGCTGAACGACCTGCAGCGGGCGCTGGACGCTCGCTGAGGCCGCGGCCGCGCCGGCGTGGCCCGCGGGTGCCGACTAAGCACGCCCCGGCGGGCGGCCGGCAGTGCAAGATGGGGCATTCAAGTCGGCACGCCGACGGTCGATACCCAGATACCCCCTGCCCGCACCGCCATGCCCAACTCTGCGCCTTTCGTGCCCGCCGCCGCGCCTGCCAGCGGCGACCGCCTGCGTGGCCGCCTGATGGCGCAGGGGCTTGGCCGCCTGCTCGACCGCGTGCGCGGCGCACGTGACGTGCTGCCGCACCTGGCGGCGCTGGAGCGTGGCCTGCTCGACGGCGGCAGCATGGTCATCGACCGTGTGCCGCGCCAGAGCCTGGCCAAGCTGTGTTCGCAGCTGAGCAGCCTGCCGCTGCCCGAAGAAGACCCGGCGCTACACGAACTGCTGACGCGCCTGATGGACGCGCTGGAGGGCCGCAAGCCCGTCCCGGTGGCCGCAAAGCCGCCGCCGCTGCGCCCGGTGCTGCACGACCGCGACGACATGCCCTTCGACATGGAGCGCACGGTGGTCATCGAAGAGGTCAGCCACAGCGACTTCATGCGCGTGTCGCAGGCCGACACGCCAACCATACATCGACGCGAGTCCTGAAGGCGCCAGCGGTCGCTGGCGCGCCCGTTCAGTCCAGGTAACGCTGCTCCAGGTGCGACTTGAAGTGCGCCGGGTTCAGCACCTCGCCGCTGGCACGCCGGGTCAGCTCGTCGGTGGTCCAGCGGCTGGCCTGGCTCCAGATGTGGTCCTGCAGCCAGCCGAACACCGGCGCCAGGTCGCCGGCGGCGATGCGCGGGTCCAGTTCAGGCATCGTGCGGCGCATGGTGGCGAACCACTGCGCGGCGTACATCGCGCCCAGCGAGTAACACGGGAAGTAGCCGAACAGCGCCGCCGACCAGTGCACGTCCTGCATCGGGCCGTCCTTGTAGTTGCCACGGGTGTCCACGCCCAGCAGCTCCATCATCTTGTCGTCCCACAGCGCGGGCACATCCTCGAGTTCGATCTCGCCTTCGATCAGCGGGCGTTCGATCTCGTAGCGCAGGATGATGTGCGCCGGATAGGTCACCTCGTCGGCGTCGACGCGGATGCAGCCCGGCTTCACGCGCGTGATCAGCCGGTGCAGGTTGGCCGGCGCGAAGGCCGGCTGGTCACCGAAGGCCTGCACCACCAGCGGCGCCAGGCGGGCCACAAAGCCCGGGTGGCTGCCGAGCTGCATCTCGAAGCTCAGGCTCTGGCTCTCGTGCAGCGCCATGCTGCGCGCCTGCGCCACCGGCTGGCCGAGCAGCGCCCGCGGCAGGTTCTGCTCGTAGCGGCCGTGGCCGGTCTCGTGGATGGTGCCCATCAGGCTGACGAGGAAGTCGTCGTCGCGGAAACGCGTAGTGATGCGCACGTCTTCCGGCACACCACCGCAGAAGGGGTGGGTGCTGACGTCCAGCCGCCCGGCCTGGAAGTCGAAGCCCAGCAGCCCGATGACCTGCTCGCACAGTGAGCGCTGCGCGGTCTGCGGAAACGGGCCCACGGCGGTGATGAGAGGTTCGCGCGACTGCTTGTCGATGACGCGGCGGATCAGCCCCGGCAGCCACTGCCGCACGTCGCCGAAAATCTGGTCGAGCCGGGCGCTGGTCATGCCGGGCTCGAAGCGGTCCATCATCGCGTCGTAGGGGCGCAGCCCGGTCTGTGCCGACAGCAGCGCGGCTTCCTCGCGCGCCAGCGCCAGCACCTCCTGCAGGTTGCCGACGAAACCGGACCAGTCATTGGCCGGACGCTGCTGGCGCCAGGCGTGTTCGCAGCGCGACGTGGCGATCGACTGGCGCTGCACCAGCGATTCCGGCAGCACGTTGCTCAGCCGCCACTGGCGCTGCATTTCGCGCAGGTTGGCGCGCTGCAGTTCGTCGAGCTGCTCCTGTTCGGCACGCTCGAGCTGGCTGGTCAGCGCGGGGTCGGTGCGCATGCGGTGCAGCAGCCCGGCCATCTCGGCCAGCGCCGCGGCACGCGCTTCGTTGCCTTTGGGCGGCATGTTCGCGGCGTGGTCCCAGCCGGCGATGGCTTGCAGGTGCTGCAGGTGGTGCAGGCGCGTCCAGGTCGACGCGAGGGCCTCGTAGGCCGGGGTGACGGTGCTCATGGCGGTGCGGCGTTCGATGGCGAAGCTGCGCATTCTGCCGCCGGCCGCACTACAGGGTCATCGGTCCGGGGAAGATCCACATCAGCGCCGCCGTCATGATCACGTAGCGCAGGAACTTGCCGATGGCCATGTACATCACGCAGGGCCAGAAGGGCAGCTTCAGCCAGCCGGCTATCGCGCACAGCGGGTCGCCCACCACCGGCAGCCACGACAGCAGGCAGGCCTTGGGCCCGAAGCCTTCCAGCCAGGCCAACGCCCGCATCTGCAGCCGCTTGTGCTGCATGCGTTCGTAGAGCGTTTCAGCGCCGTAGCCCATCCACCAGCTGATCGCGCCGCCCAGCGTGTTCCCGACCGTGGCCACCAGCACCGCCGGCCAGAACATCGCGGGGTTGAGCTTGACCAGGCCGATGACTGCAAATTCGCTGCCCGCCGGCAGCAGGGTGGCCGAGATCGTGGAAACGACGAAGACCGTGACGAGGCCGTACTGCGGCAGGGCGAGAAGGTCGAGCAGGTGCTGCAGCCAGGCTTCCATGGATGGCGGTGATTATGGGCACCACCTGCAGGCCCCGACGGTGCGGGACTGCACCGATGGCGTACCGGCGTGGTCGACGTCAGGTGTCGGCGTCATGGGGCGCCGGCTATACTCGCGCCTCATTTTTCAGCAGCCGGCTCCCCACTTCACACTCATGCGCATCGGCGCCATCGAACTGCCGAACAACCTGTTCGTGGCCCCCATGGCGGGTGTCACCGACCGGCCCTTCCGCATGCTGTGCCGCAGCCTGGGCGCGGGCTACGCCGTGAGCGAGATGGTGACCAGCCAGCGTGCGCTGTGGCACAGCCTGAAGACCTCGCGTCGCGCCGACCACGAAGGCGAGCCGGCGCCCATCGCGGTGCAGATCGCCGGTGTCGACCCCGACGAGATGGCCGACGCCGCGCGCTACAACGTCGACCGCGGCGCGCAGGTCATCGACATCAACATGGGCTGCCCGGCGAAGAAGGTGTGCAGCAAGTGGGCCGGCTCGGCGCTGATGCAGGACGAGCCGCTGGCGCTGGCCATCGTCGAGGCGGTGGTGGCGGCCTGTGCGCCACTGAACGTGCCGGTGACGCTGAAGATGCGCACCGGCTGGTGCGCCGCCGAACGCAACGCGCTGCGCCTGGCGCGCGCCGCCGAGGGCGCGGGCGTCGCCATGCTCACCGTGCACGGCCGCACCCGCGAGCAGGGCTACGGCGGTGCCGCCGAGTACGAGACGGTAGCCGCGGTGAAGGCCGCGCTGCGCATCCCGGTGGTGGCCAATGGCGACATCGACAGCCCCTGGAAGGCACGCGAGGTGTTGCGCCGCACCGGCGCCGACGCGCTGATGGTCGGCCGCGCCGCGATGGGGCGGCCGTGGATCTTCCGCGAGATCGCGCATTTCCTGGCCACCGGTGAAGTGCTGCCGCCGCCGGCGACGCAGGACGTGCGGCGCTGGCTCACGGCGCACCTGCACGAGCATTACCGCCTCTACGGTGAACACATCGGCGTGCGCAGCGCACGCAAGCACATCGGCTGGGCCGTGCGCACGCTGCCCGGCGGCGTCGACTTCCGCGACCGCATGAACCTCATCGACGACACCCGGCTGCAGCTGCAGGCCGTCGACACCTACTTCGAAACCCTGGCCGACCGCCACGCACTGCTGCCGCTGCCCGCGGCCAACGCCGCGGCGGCCAACGACGACAGCACGGCCCTGGTGGCATGAGCACTGCGCACGGCCGCCCGAAGCAGTGCTGCTGCCGCCTGGCGGGGCCGGGCGCAGCCCGCAGGGTGCCCCAATGACCAAACGCGACATCGACGACTGCATACGCAAGAGCGTGGAGCAGTATCTGAAAGACCTGCGCGGCGCCGAACCCGACGACCTGCACGAGATGTTCCTCGGCGCGGCAGAGAAGCCGCTGCTCGAGGTGGTGCTCCGCCACGCCGAAGGCAACCAGAGCAAGGCTGCCGAATGGCTGGGCATCAACCGCAACACCCTGCGGCGCAAGCTGCTGGACCACAAGATCCTGAAATGACCCAAGCCCGAGACACCGCCGTGACCACGCCACCCCTCACCGCGCTCATCTCCGTGTCCGACAAGACCGGCGTCGTCGACTTCGCGCGCGCACTGGCCGCCCAGGGCGTGCGCCTGCTTTCGACCGGGGGCACCGCGCGCCTGCTGTCCGACGCCGGACTGCAGGTCAAAGAGGTCTCGGAAGTGACGGGCTCGCCCGAGATGCTGGACGGCCGTGTGAAGACGCTGCACCCGCGCATCCACGGCGGCCTGCTGGCCCGGCGCGACCTGCCCGAGCACATGGCGGCGCTGGCGGCGCACGGCATCGGCACCATCGACCTGCTGGTCGTCAACCTCTACCCCTTTGCGCAGGCCACGGCGCGCGCCGACTGCACGCTGGAAGACGCCATCGAAAACATCGACATCGGCGGCCCGGCCATGCTGCGCGCGGCGGCCAAGAACTGGGCCGACGTGGCGGTGGTCATCGACCCGGTGGACTACGCGCGTGTCATCGGCGAACTGGGGGCCGGCGGTGTGCAGCGCGACACCAAGTTCATGCTGGCCAAGAAGGTGTTCGCCCACACCGCGGCCTACGACGCGATGATCAGCAACTACCTCGGTGCCCTGCAGCCCGGGGCCGAGGACCAGGTGGCCGCGGTGCCGGTGCGCGAACCCTTCCCGGCCACTTACACGGTGCAGCTGAGCAAGACCCAGGACATGCGCTACGGCGAGAACCCGCACCAGGCCGCGGCCTTCTACCGCGACGCCAAGGTCGCCCCCGGCCTGCTGGCCGGCTGGACCCAGTTGCAGGGCAAGGAGCTCAGCTACAACAACATCGCCGACGCCGACGCGGCGTGGGAATGCGTGAAGACCTTCGACGCCCCCGCGTGTGTCATCGTCAAGCACGCCAACCCCTGCGGCGTCGCGGTGGCCTCGTCGCTGGTCGAGGCTTATGCGAAGGCCTGGAAGACCGACCCCACCTCGGCCTTCGGTGGCATCCTGGCCTTCAACCGGCCGCTGGACGAAGCGACGGCGCGCTTGATCGCCGACAACAAGCAGTTCGTCGAAGTCCTCATCGCGCCGGCCATCAGCGCCGGTGCGCGCGCCCTGTTCGCGGCCAAGCAGAACGTGCGTCTTCTGGAAGTGCCGCTGGGCGCGGCGGCCAACGCGCTGGACTTCAAGCGCGTCGGCGGCGGCATGCTGATGCAGACGCCCGACACCAAGAACGTGGCAGCGGGCGAACTGCGCGTGGTGACAAAACTGGCGCCCACCGCGGCGCAGATGGACGACCTGATGTTCGCCTGGAAGGTGGCCAAGTTCGTGAAGAGCAATGCCATCGTCTTCTGCGGCGGCGGCGCCACGCTGGGCGTCGGCGCCGGGCAGATGAGCCGGCTGGACAGCGCGCGCATCGCACGCGTCAAGGCCAATGCGGCGGGGCTGGACCTGGCTGGCTCGGCAGTGGCCAGCGACGCCTTCTTTCCCTTCCGCGACGGCCTCGACGTGGTCATCGACGAAGGCGCGCGCTGTGTCATCCAGCCCGGCGGCAGCATGCGCGACGACGAGGTCATCTCGGCCGCCGACGAACGCGGCATCGCGATGGTCTTCACCGGCACGCGGCACTTCCGCCACTGAGCTGCCGCTGCCCGCCGTGCTGGCAACCGGCGTCAGGGCCGCCAGCACCCCGCCAGCGAGTTGCGCCGCGCTTCATGGCGCACTGGCAGCGGGGTCCCACATCAGCGCCAGGGCCAGCGCCGCGTTTGTCACCGCGTCGTGCAGCGGCCGGCCGGCCGGCGGGCGCCAGAGCAGGGGCTTGCCGCTGTCGCTGAGGTCGATCGCGCCCACCACCGCGCCCTGGTGCGTCAGGGTGTAGCCAGCCGGGTGCGCCAGCGGCAGCCTGCTGCCCTGCAGCGTGTGCACCGAGCTCACCTGCAGTTGCACGCCGGCGGCGTCGAAGCGGCCTTGGCGGCCTTGCAGCGTGCGCGCTGCGCGCGGGTCGGCTTCCAGGCTCAGGCGGGCGCCGTCGCGCCACTGGCAGTTCACGGCGTACGGCCGCAGCGGCAGTGCCAGGATGCCGACCTGGGCGCCGATTTCGCGTTGTTTGCACTGGGCCTCGACTTCGACCGCACCCGCGGCCTGCAGGGTGTAGCGGGCACCCCCGCGGCGGAAATCCAGCATCTCGAACAGCGCCAGGTCATCGGCGTTGCGCTCGAAGCGCCCGCTGGCCGCGCCGACCGTGAAGTCGCCGCGGCGCTTGCCGCCGAAACCCTGCACCGGCAGCTGTTCGGTGCGGGCCGCCAGGCCGTCGGGCAGGCTCATGCGGGCGGGCTGGATCGATGCACAGCCGCTGGCCAGCAGGGCGGCAGCGAGCAGGCCGAGGGCGCCTGTGGCATGGGCGGGAAGGGTCGGTCGGTACATGGGGTCGGTTCCTTGCGGATACAGGGCGGGCGTGACGCAAGCGTCTGCGGCACTCGGCAGCCGCGGCACGATGCCGGCTCCGACGCCGGGTCTCAAGCGCCAGACGATGAAATGCAGCCCGCGGCCGCTGAAAGCCGCCACGCCGCCGACGAATGGTGTGTCGGCCCTGGGCTAGCATCCCCTCCATGACGCGTGCCGATTTCATGGGCGGGGTGCTCGCCTTCATCGCGCGCCTGATCACCGGCGCGCAGGGCCACTGGAAGGGCTGCGCGCCCAAGGCCGAGCAGCGCATCTACTTCGCCAACCACCAGAGCCACCTCGACTGGGTGCTGATCTGGGCCGCACTGCCGCACGACCTGCGCGCCGTCACGCGGCCCATCGCCGCCAAGGACTACTGGACGTCTTCGCCCTTCAAGCAGTGGCTGACGACGGAGGTTTTCCATGCCGTCTACGTCTGTCGCACGCGCACTGACGACCAGGACCCGCTGGAACCGCTGGTGCAGGCGTTGGCCAACGGCGATTCGCTGGTGATCTTTCCCGAAGGCACACGCAGCACCAAGGGCGAGCCGCAGGCCTTCAAGAGCGGCCTCTACCACCTGGCCGAGCAGTTTCCGGGGGTCCAGCTGATCCCGGCCTGGATAGACAACGTGCAGCGTGTGATGCCCAAGGGTGAAGTGGTGCCGGTGCCGGTGCTGTGCACGGTGACCTTCGGCGCGCCGATGCAGCTGGCGCCGGACGAAGACAAGCGCACCTTCCTCGAACGTTCGCGCGAAGCCGTGCTGGCGATGCGCCCGGGAACGGCATGAGCGCGCCGGGCCGCCCCCGAGCGCGAATCCCGAAGCGCGCAGCGCGAAGGGTGCTCCAGTGAGCGCGTTGCGCGAGCTGACGGTGGACCAACAGGTCGGCCTGCTGTTCGTCACCGTCTTCCTGCTGCTGGCGCTGGGCACGGGGGCTGCGCTGGTGATGCTGCGTGGCGAAGGCGAGGCCAGCGACCGCCGCCTGCGTGTGCTGCGCGACGTGCGCGCGGTCTGGGTCGGCGCGCTGGTGTTCTGGCTGGCGTGGATCTCGGCACCGGTGGGCGCCACACTGCTGTTCGGTCTGTTCTCGTTTTTTGCGTTGCGCGAGTTCATCACGCTGATGCACACGCGCCGCGCCGACCACCGCAGCCTGCTGCTGGCCTTCTTCGCCGTGCTGCCGCTGCAGTACGTGATTGCCGGCGGCCGCCACTTCGACCTCTTCACGGTTTTCATCCCGGTCTACGTCTTCCTCGCGATCCCGGTGGCCAGCGCGCTGGCCGGCGACCCCGAGCGTTTCCTCGAGCGCAACGCCAAGATCCAGTGGGGCATCATGGTCTGCATCTACGGCTTGAGCCATGCACCCGCCCTGCTGCTGCTGAACTTCCCGCGCTACGAAGGGCGCGGCGCCTTCCTGCTCTTTTTTCTGGTTGTGGTGGCGGTCGCTGCGCAGCTTGCGCAGGGCGCGTTCAGCCGCTGGCTGCGGCGCCGGCCGGTAGCGCGCCGCATCGACCGTTCCTTTTCCTACCGCGCCTGGCTTGCCGGTGCGCTGGCTGCCGGGCTGGTGGGTGCGCTGCTGTACTGGACCACGCCCTTCAAGGTCGGCCAGGCGCTGGCCATGGCCTTCATCGCCGGCGGTGCGGGGACGCTGGGCGAACTGGTGATGAAGGCGCTGAAAAAGGACGCCGGTGTGCGCCACTGGGGCAACCGCGCCAGCGTCACCGGCGCGGTGGGGCTGCTCGACCGCGTGGCGCCGCTGTGCTTCGCGGCGCCGGTGTTTTTCCACTCCGTTCGCTGGTACTTCAAGCTTTAGCATGGAAGCCAAAGGGCCTGCGTTCGACATGCATTGCAGCCGTGCCGTGACGGCTTTCGGCCCGTTGCGGACGTTCGGCGGCGTGTGCTCTCGTGGTTCGCGCGTGCTTCGTGCCGGGCAGGCCGAGACCGTCGGGTGGGCTGCTGCGTTCATGCCCGGGGCGCAAGCCCCGGGCATGAACGCAGCAGAGCACCCCGCCGGCCCGATCCTGCGCCAATGCAGGCACGCACTCGGCGACGCAAATGCGAACGTCCGCAACGGGCCGAGACGCGACACGGACCTCCAGCCCCCCACCGGGTCGCCGGCCTATCGACAGGAAGCACGGCAATCAGCATGCGCATTCTCGGCATAGACCCCGGCCTGCAGCGCACCGGCTTCGGCGTCATCGAGGCCGACGGCCCGCGCCTGGCCTACGTGGCCAGCGGCACCATCAGCACGCTGGAACTGCCGCGCGGTGACCTGCCCGGGCGGCTGAAGATCATCTTCGAGGGCGTGCGCGAGGTCGTGCAGACCTACGCGCCCGACTGCGCCTGCGCCGAGATCGTGTTCGTCAACGTCAACCCGCAGAGCACGCTGCTGCTGGGGCAGGCGCGTGGCGCCGCGCTGGCCGCCCTCGTCACTGGCGGCCTGAAGGTGAGCGAGTACACCGCGCTGCAGATGAAGAAGGCCGTCGTCGGCCACGGCCTGGCCAACAAGACACAGGTACAGGAGATGGTCAAGCGCCTGCTGAAGCTGCCTGCGCTGCCCGGCAAGGACGCCGCCGACGCGCTGGGCCTGGCCATCTCGCATGCCCACGCCGGCGCCTCTTTCGCGATGCTCGCCGCGGCGTCGCCGTTGCAGCGGCGCCAGCATGCGCAGTACCGCAAGGGCAGAACCTTTTGACCACGCCGAAGGAGTACCGGACCATGACCACCCCCGTCCAGACGAAGTGGATAGACATCGCCCCCGGCTTCGCGGGCCACCTCGCCTTGCCGCCGGCCGGCCACGGCCCCGGGCTGCTGTTGTGGCAGGAGATCTTCGGTGTCAACGAACACATCCAGGCGCTGACCGCGATGTACGCGCTGGACGGCTTCGTCGTGCTGGCGCCCGACGTCTTCTGGCGCCAGGCGCCGCGCGTGCAACTCGGTTACGAAGGTGCCGACCGCGCGCAGGCGCTGGCGCTGATGCAGGGCTACACGGCGACCGATGCGCTGGCCGACATCGCCGCCAGCGTCGCGGCGCTGCGGGCGCGGCCCGAGGTCGGTGGCCGCAGGGTCGGCAGCATCGGCTACTGCATGGGCGGCCGGCTGGCCTACCTGACGGCGGCGACCACCGATGTGGATGCCGCGGTGGCCTATTACGGGGGCGGCATCCACGGCCAGCTCGAGCGCGCGCCGGCCGTCCGCTGTCCGGTGCAGTTCCACTACGCCGAGCACGACGACCACATTCCGCTCGACGCCGTGGCGCGTGTGCAGGCGGCACTGCCGCAGGCCGAGGTGAAGGTCTACCCGGGCGCCATGCACGGCTTCAACTGCTGGGCCCGGGCTTCGTACCACGCGCCGAGCGCGGCGCTGGCGCATGGCCGCAGCCTCGCTTTCCTGGCGGCGGCGCTCCACGCCGCTTGAGGACCGGGCGCGGCTTCAGGCGCGCGTCTGCGCGGCCTGGGCCATCTGCGCCGGGGCGCCGTCGACGCGCGCCAGCGAGTTCACGCCCAGCAGCGTGGACAGGGTCAACAGGCTGGCCAGGGCGAGGGCCGAAGCGCGGGTTGAAAGGCGGGTGGCGGGGGCGGTGCGCAGGGTGTTCATGGTGCTGTCCTCTGGTGCGTGATGCGGTGTCGATGGGTGCACTGTAGGCAGCGCGCCGCGCCGCCGCACGCCGCTTGCGACAGCCTGCACGCCGGCACACGCCAGCCGCAGCCGATGACGATGAGCGGCACGTCGCTTGCATGCACGCCCCCTGCCCGGGGGGCACCAAGACCCTGAAATGCGGTGCCTCCCCGGCTTTGTTCCGCGGCCGACTTGTGGCAGTCTTTGCTTGAATCGAACCGCACCCGCGACAGTCCCCACGTTTGCGAAGGAGCCCGTCCCGATGAGCGCTGAAACCGGCCTGGTCCCCGTTTCCCCCGTCTGTGGCAGCGCCTTGCCCGTGGCGCGCATGCGTTCGCTGTACCGCCTGGGAGACGTCGAACAGCGGCTGGACAAGCTGCCCGCGCGTGAACACGAGAACCTGCGCGCCACCTACGAACGCATGCTCGAGAAGGGCCCCGAGCGCTTCCAGGTCAAACCCGGCGGCCTGCCGGCGATGGAGCACCTCTACGACGAGATGCCCAACTTCAACGAGGTGCTCGACGACGTGCGGCGCCAGCTGGCGCTGTGCACCGACAGCCGCGACGCGCTCGAGATCATGCCCATGCTGCTGCTCGGGCCGCCGGGCATCGGCAAGACACATTTCGCGCGCGAGATCGCGCACCTGCTGGGCACCGGCATGGGCTTCATCAGCATGAGCAGCCTGACCGCCGGTTGGGTGCTCAGCGGGGCTTCCAGCCAGTGGAAGGGCGCGCGACCGGGCAAGGTCTTCGAGACCCTGGTCGACGGCAACTACGCCAACCCGGTGATGGTCGTCGACGAGATCGACAAGGCGCGTGCCGAACACGCCTACGACCCGCTGGGCGCGCTGTACAGCCTGCTCGAACACGACACCGCCGGCGCCTTCACCGACGAATTCGCCGAGGTCGCCATCGACGCCAGCCAGGTGATCTGGGTGGCGACCGCCAACGACGAACGCTGCATCCCTGAACCCATCCTGAACCGCATGAACGTGTTCGAGGTGCAAGCGCCCGATGCCGACGCGGCGCGGGCCATCGCGCTGCGGCTGTACCGCCAGCTGCGGGCCGCGCACGACTGGGGCCAGCGTTTCGACGAGGAGCCGTCCGACGCCGTGCTCGAACGCCTGGCCGGCACCGCGCCGCGCGAGATGCGCCGCGCCTGGATGACGGCCTTCGGCAACGCCCGCCTCGCGGGGCGGGCCAGCGTCGAGCTGGTTGACCTGCCGGGCGCCGGCGCGAAGCGCCAGGCCATCGGCTTCATGCAGTAGCGGCGCGCGGCGCCGTTCTGGCCATCGCCAGCGAGCGCGCGCACCTCTGCGCTCGCATGCAGGCCGGTCCGGCGTGGCGCGCTTTCCCGGGCCTCCCTGCCGCGCCGGCAACGGCTTGCGCGGCGCGGGCCAGAATCATCGCCATGGGACGTGCAGTGTGGGTAGCGGTGATCGGCCTTGCGCTGTGTCTGGTGGCGGCACAGGCGCAGGTCGCCGCGCAGCCAGCCGTCGAGCAGGCCGCGCCGCCCGCCGTGGCGGCGCCGCCGGCCCGCCCGCGCATCGGCCTCGTCCTGGGCGGCGGCGGTGCGCGTGGCGCGGCGCACATCGGTGTGCTCGAGGTGCTGGAAAGCCTGCGCGTGCCGGTGGACTGCGTGGCCGGCACCAGCATGGGCGCACTGGTGGCCGGGGCCTGGGCGGCGGGGCTGTCGCCGGCCGAGATGCGCAAGGAACTGGCGCAGGCCGACTGGCACGACATGTTCCTCGACAACCCCGGCTACGACGAGCTGAACTTCCGCAACAAGCGCCTGCAGCAGCGTTTTCTGCCCGGCAGCGAAACCGGCATCACGCCGGGCGGCGCCGTCACGCCGCCCGGCGTGGTGGCCGGGCAGAAGATCAAGCTCTTCTTCAACCACCTGGTGCGCGCCGACGCCGGCGAGCGTGAACTGCAACAGCTGCCGCTGCCGGTGAGCATCATCGCCACCGACATCGGCACCGGCGAACGTGTGGTGCTGCGCGACGGCAGCCTGACGCAGGCCATGCGCGCCAGCATGTCGGTGCCCGGGCTGCTGGCACCACTGGACTACCGCGGCCACAAGCTGGTGGACGGCGGGCTGGTCGACAACGTGCCCATCCGCGAGGTGCGCGAACGCTGCGGCGCCGACATCGTCATCGCCGTCAACGTCGGCTCGCCACCGCTGCCGCCGGCCCAGGTGACGGGCCTGCTGGGCATCACGGCCCAGATGGTGGTGCTGCTGACCGAGCAGAACGTCACCGCCAGCCTGGCCACGTTGCGCCCCGGCGACATCTACCTCAAGCCCGAGCTGGGCGACCTGACGGCGAGCGACTTCGAGCGCCACGCCGAAGCCGCCGACCGGGGCCGCGCCGCGGCGCAGGCGGTGGTGGACCGGCTGGCGCCGCTGGGTGTGAACGAGCTGCATTACGCCGCCTGGCAGCGCCGCATGTCGGTGCGCGAGCGCGACCTGCCACGCATCGACGAGGTCGAGATCGCCGGCCTGTCGCGTGTCAACCCCGAGGTGCTGCGCCGCTACGTCGAACAACAGGGCGGTGCGCCGCTGGACACCGCGGCGCTCAACCGCGACCTGCTGCGCGCCTATGGCGACGGCCACTACGAGCAGGTCGACTACACCGTGCTCACGCGCCAGGACAAGAAGGTGCTGCGCCTGCTGCCGGTCGAAAAGAGCTGGGGCCCCGACTACCTGCGCCTGGCCTTGCGCCTGGAAAGCAACCTCAGCCAGGGCAGCACCTACCAGCTGCGCCTGGGCTACCAGAAGACCTGGCTCAACCGGCTGGGCGGCGAACTGCTGCTGGTGGGCCAGATCGGCAGCAGCACCGGGGCCAGCGCCGAGTGGTACCAGCCGCTGGACAGCGCGCAACGCAGCTTCGTGACGGCGGCTGTCGAGTACCGGCGTGAACGCAACGATTACTGGTTCGTCGACCAGCGCATCGCCGAATACCGCAGCATCCGCAGCCGGCTCGACCTGGCGGCGGGCGTGAACTTCAGGCTGCTGGGGCAGATCCGCGCGGGCTGGCGCGAGACGCAGGTGAGGAACCGGCTGGACACCGGCCTGGACATCTACCAGGCGCTGGCCGGCGCGGCCCCCGAACGCGCCAACGGCGGCTGGCTGCTGGCGCTGGACCTGGAGCAGGCCGACCGGCTGTACTTCCCGAGCCGCGGCTGGTCGCTGCAGGCGAGCTACTACGACTCGCCGCGCCGCGACTACTCACGCGCCGCGCTCGAGGCCCGTGGCGCGCTGCCGTGGGAGCGCTGGGTGCTGTCGGGCCGCCTCAGCTGGACAGGTTCACCCCGCGGCCAACTACCGCTGACCGACGCGGCGCGCCTGGGCGGCCTGCTCAACCTGACGGGGTTTGCCAGCGGCCAGCTCATCGGCGACGACGTGGCCTACGGCCATGTGCGTGCCGAACGTGTCATCGGCCGTGCGCCGCTGGGGCTGCGCGGCGAAATGCGCCTGGGGCTGGCGCTGGAAGCCGGCAAGGTGGCCATGCCCTACGCGCAGCAGCGCAGCGATGGCTGGCTCAATTCGGTGACCGTCTACCTGGCCGGCGAAACGCCGGTGGGCCCGGTGTTCCTGGGCATCGGTCGCGGCAGCGGGGGCTCGGTGAACGCCTACCTCGTGGTCGGTGCGCCTTGAAGTGGCGCCCCCAAGCTCGCCTGCGCTCGCTACCCCCGGGGGGGCGAGTCGGACGAGGAACAGTCCCTGCTGACTGTTCCTCGCCTACGAGCGCCAGCGGAGCCGGTTCCGTGGCGGGAAGCTGGGTTGTCGACCTGGCGCTTCATCTGTCGCGGGTGGTGTGCGGCGCCATGAGCAACTGAGATGCTCAGCCGGCCGCGGGCGGCGCCTTGCGCAGCCACTCCTCGGCGATGCGCACCCAGGCCGTGGCGCCCAGCGGGATCAGTTCGTCATTGAAGTCGTAGCTGGGGTTGTGCAGCATGCAGGGGCCCAGGCCGTGGCCGCCTTCGCGGTGGGCACCGTCGCCGTTGCCGATGACGAAGTAGCAGCCGGGTTTGGCCTGCAGGAAGAAGCTGAAGTCCTCGGCGCCCATCGTGGGCTCGAAGGCCTGCACGTTCTCGGGGCCGACCACGGTGCCCAGCACGCGACGCACAAATTCGGTTTCGGCGGGGTGGTTGACGGTGGGCGGGTAGTTGCGCTTGAACTCGAATTCGCAGCTCGCGCCGAAGGCCGCGGCGGTGTGCTCGGCCACTTCGCGCATGCGCCGCTCGATGAGTTCCAGCACCTCGAGCGAGAAGGTGCGCACGGTGCCGCGGATCTCGGCCGAGTCGGGCACCACGTTGATGGCTTCGCCGGTGTGGATCATGGTGGCGCTGATCACGCCGGGGTCGATGGGCCGACGGTTGCGCGTGATGATGGTCTGCCAGGCCATCACCATCTGGCAGGCCACCGGCACCGGGTCGACACCCAGGTAGGGCAGCGCGGCGTGTGAACCCTTGCCGTGGATGACGGCGCGGAACTCGTTGCTCGACGCCATCATCGCGCCCGGGTTGACGCCGAAGGCGCCGACCTTCATGCCGGGCCAGTTGTGGGCGCCGAAGATGGCTTCCATCGGAAACTGCTCGAAGAGGCCGTCCTTGATCATCTCGCGCGCGCCGCCGCCACCTTCTTCGGCCGGCTGGAAGACGAGGTAGACGGTGCCGTCGAAATTGCGGTTCGTCGACAGGTGCTTGGCCGCGGCCAGCAGCATCGCGGTGTGGCCGTCGTGGCCGCAGGCGTGCATCCGGCCCGCGTGCTGGCTGGCGTGGGCGAAGCTGTTGTGCTCGGTCATCGGCAGTGCATCGATGTCGGCGCGCAGGCCCACGGCGCGCGCGCTGCTGCCGTTCTTCACGATGCCCACCACGCCCGTCTTGCCCAGGCCGCGGTGCACGGGGATGCCCCAGTCGGTGAGCGCCTTGGCGATGACCTCGGCCGTGCGGACTTCCTGGAAGCAGAGCTCGGGATGGGCGTGGATGTCGCGGCGGATCGCGGTGACGGCGGCGACGTCGGCCAGGATGGGTTCGATGAGGTTCATGGCAGCAGGGCCCCGGTCGACGGAAGGCTGCATCTTAGCCAGCCCGCGATGCCGGGTTGCGGCCGCGGGCTTCGGCCCGTGCAGTGCCCCGCCACCCCGGCGCTATGCTCGCCGCCATGCCCTTCAAGCGCTAACCCGACCGCACACCGATGCCGTCGTCCTTCGAGAACCTGGGTGCAGCGCTGGCCGGTACGGCCTTGTTTGCCGGCGCCTCGGACGACGTGATCGGGTTCTGCATCGCCGGCGCGCGGCGGGTCGACCTGGTGCCCGGTGACACCCTGCAGCCCGGCGACGGCCTGTGCGTGCTGCTGTGTGGCCGCCTGCGCGTCCTGCTGCCGGAAGTCGCAGCGCCGGGCCAGGCGATGGCGGTCGACGAACACGAGGTGCTGGGCGTGATCCAGGCCGTGACGGGCCAGGCCACCGACACCGAGGCCGTGTGCGCGACGCCGTGCACGGTGTTGCAGATCGACCGCCCGCTGCTGCGCGAACTGGGGCTGCGTTTCGACGCCTTCGACGCGCGGCTGGCGCAGCTGGCCGCATGGCGCCTGCACACACTCGTCTTCCGGCGCACGCTGGCCACGCTCGTCCAAGGCATGGAAGCTGCGCTCGTCGAAGCGCTGGTGCAGCGCGCCACCGAACTGCGGCTCGAGCGCGGCGCCTGCCTGATGCAGCAGGGCGACGCGGCCGACGCCTGGTACGTGCTGACCAGCGGCCGTCTCAGCGTCGTCACCGAGGTGGCAGGCAGCAGCCTGCGCGGTGCCGATCTGCTGCCGGGCGACAGCGTGGGTGAGATCGGCCTCATCACCGGCGGCCTGCGCAGCGCCACGCTGTGCGCCGAGCGTGACGCTTCGCTGATGCGCCTGTCACGCGCCGACTTCGAGCACTTCGCCGAGGCCCACCCCGCCTTCGCGCGGCGCCTGATGGCCACCGTGGTGCAACGCCTGTTCGAGCAGATCGCGCCGCGGCGTGCCGCCGGCGCACAGGTGCTGGTGGTGCTGCGCGCGTCCGCCAGCCCGCAGTTGCAGGCGGCGGTGGACGGGCTGGGCGCCGCGCTGCAGCGCACGCTGCCTGCGGCGCTGTGCACACGCGCGGGCTTCGAGGCCGTGCTGGGGCGCAGCATCGACGGGGCCGCGCCGACCGCGTCGCACCCGCTGTGGAACCGCTTCGACGTCTGGCTGGAAGAGGCGCAGCGTGCGCACGACGTGGTGCTGCTGGACGCCGGTGCCACCGACGGTGCCTGGGGGCGCGAATGCCTGCTGCGTGCCGACCGCTGCCTGTGGCTGGCGGAGCCCGTGGCGGGCGCGGCGCTGCAGCCGCCTGCTGACCTGTTCGCGCGGCTGGAGGCGGCCCACGGCTGGGCGCAGCGTGGCACCCGGCACCAGCCCTGGACGCTGCTGCTGGCGCACCCGCCGGATGCCGACCTGCCGCGCAACACCCGCGCCTGGCTGGACACCGACCGCTTCGAGCGCCACTACCATCTGCGCGCCGGCGATGCCGGCACGATGGGCCGCGCGGCACGCCTGCTGACGGGCCGGGCCACGGGCCTGGCGCTGTCGGGTGGCGGTGCGCGCGGTTTCGCCCACATCGGCGTGCTGCAGGCTTTTACCGAGACCGGCCCGCCCATCGACTGCATCGGCGGTACCAGCATGGGTGCGATCCAGGCCGCCATGTTCGCCATGGGGATGGCCATCCCCGAGATGGTGGCGCTGAACCGCTATGTCATCGGGCAGCGGCCGTTCAGCGAGTACACGCTGCCTGTTGTGGCGCTGGTGGCGTCGCGCCGGCGCGATGCCTGTGCCGCGAAGTGTTTCGGCGACCTGCGTATCGAGGACCTGTGGCTGCCCTACCTGGCCGTGTCGACCGACCTGCATGGCGCACGTGCCGTGGTGCACGAACGCGGCTCGCTGACGCTGGCCACCGCGGCCAGTTCGTCGCTGCCGGGCGTGCTGGTGCCGGTGATCGACGGCGAACGTGTGCTCGTCGACGGCGGCGTCGTCAACAACCTGCCGGCCGATCTCGTCAAGGCGCGCTGTGGCGGCACGGTGTTCGCCAGCAAGGTGGCGTCCAGCGACGACGTGCTGCCGCCGTCGGGTGGCTTCCCGTCGGCCTGGGCCGTGGCGCTGCACCGCCTGCTGCCCTGGCGCATGCCGTTGTCGACGCCGAAGATCGGCGACCTGCTGATGCGCACGATGACCGTTGGCAGCACCGAGCACATGCAGCGCGTGGCGTCCAGCATCGACGTGCTGATCGAGCCCGATGTCGACCACTACGGCATGCTGCAGTTCGGCGCCATCGGCGCGCTCGTCGGGTGCGGCCTGGCCGCGGCGCGGCAGCGCCTGCAGGCCTGGGCCGCCAGGGATGTGCGATAGTGTTTTGATGTCTTCCGCCGCAGCCACCGCCACCGCCCGCGCCCCGACGACCATCCACACCGTGCAGGGCGCCTGCCCGCACGACTGCCCCGACACCTGCGCGCTGCGCATCACGGTCGAGGACGGCCGCGTCACGCGCGTGGCCGGCGACCCCGAGCACCCGCCGACACACGGCGCGCTGTGCACCAAGGTCAGCCGTTATGCCGAACGCAGCTACCACCCCGAGCGCGTGCTGACGCCGCTGAAGCGTGTGGGCAGGAAGGGAGGGGGCCGCTTCGAAGCCGTGGGCTGGGACGAGGCGCTGGACGCCATCGCCACGCGCCTCCAGGCCATCGCTGCGCGCAACGCCGAGGCCATCCTGCCCTACAGCTACGCCGGCACCATGGGCCTGGTGCAGGGCGAAGGCATGGCCGCGCGCTTCTTCCACAAGCTGGGCGCCAGCCTGCTGGACCGCACCATCTGCTCCAGCGCCGGCGGCGAGGCGCTGGCCGCCACCTACGGCGGCAGGGTGGGCATGCATGTCGAGTTCTTCGCCGAAAGCAAGCTGATCCTGATCTGGGGCAGCAACCCCATCACCAGCAGCGTGCACTTCTGGAACTTCGCGCAACAGGCCAAACGCGCCGGCGCGAAGCTGGTGTGCATCGACCCGCGGCGCACCGAGACGGCCGAGAAGTGCCACCAGCACATCGCGCTGCGCCCGGGCAGCGACGGCGCGCTGGCGCTGGGGCTGATGCACGAGCTGATCGCCAACGGCCACGTCGACGAGGACTACGTGACGCGCCATGTCGACGGCGGGCCGGCGCTGCGCGAACGGGCACTGCAGTGGCCGCCGGCGCGTGCCGCGGCGGTGTGCGGCATCACGGCCGACGAACTGCGTCAGCTGGCGCACGAATATGGCAGCACGAAGCCGGCCGCCATCCGGCTGAACTACGGCATGCAGCGTGTGCGCGGCGGCGGCAATGCGGTGCGCCTGGTGGCGCTGCTGCCCTGCCTGACGGGCGCCTGGCGCCACCGTGCCGGCGGCCTGCTGCTCAGCAGTTCGGGCTGGTTCAAAGGGGTGCGCCACGATGCGGCGCTGCAGCGGCCCGACCTGCTGGCGGATGGCAGTGGAAAACTGCGCTCGCCGCGCACCATCAACATGAGCACCATCGGCGACGCACTGAACCACACCAGCTCACCCGATTTCGGCCCGCGCATCGAGGCCGTGGTCGTCTACAACAGCAACCCGGTGGCGGTGGCGCCGCACAGCGGCGAGGTGGTGCGCGGCTTTTTGCGCGAAGACCTGTTCACCGTGGTGCTCGAGCATTTCCTCACCGACACCGCCGACCACGCCGACTACGTGCTGCCCGCCACCACGCAGCTCGAGCACTGGGACGCGCATTCCGCCTACGGCCACACCTACGCGCTGCTGAACCGGCCGGCGATTCAGCCGCTGGGCCTGGCGCGCAGCAATGCCGCGATCTTTCGTGCGCTGGCCGCACGCATGGGCTACACCGAGCCGTGTTTTGCCGAAAGCGACGAGGCCATGGCGCTCGCCGCCTTCAAGGCCGAGCACGTGGACCTGGGCGAGCTGGCGGCACGGGGCTGGTCCAAGTTGCGCATCGCCGACGCGCCCTTTGCCGACGGCGGTTTTCCGACCCTCAGCTGCAAGGCGCTGGCCGACGCGCCGGGCCTGGGCCTGCCCGACCACGTGGCGAACTACGAGTGCGCCGAGGCGGCGCCCGAACTCGCCGCGCGTTACCCGCTGGCGATGATCTCGCCGCCGGCGCGCCACTTCCTCAACAGCAGTTTCGTCAACGTCGCCAGCCTGCGCGCCGCCGAGCGTGAACCGCGGCTGGAGATGCACCCGGTGGACGCCGCCGCACGCGGTATCGCCGACGGCGACGAACTGCGTGTCTTCAACGACCGCGGCGAATACCGCTGCAAGGCCGCGGTGTCGGCGCGAGCGCGGCCGGGTGTCGTCAACGGCCTGGGCATCTGGTGGCGCAAGCTGGGCCTGAACGGCACCAACGTCAACGAGCTGACGCACCAGCGGCTGACCGACATCGGCCGCGCGCCCACCTTCTACGACTGCCTGGTCGAAGTGGCCGGGCCTGTCGGGGCCCGCGCGGCTTGAAGCCGGGGCGCTGGCGCATCGTGATGGCGTCAAGCCTGGGCCTGCTCGGTGCCACCGCCCTGGCGCTGGCGGCGGTATGCCTGGGCACCGGCTGCAGCAGCCTGGGTTTTTACGCGCAGGCCGCCGGCGGCCACATCGACCTGATGCAGCGTGCGCGTCCGGTGGGGCAGGTGCTGGCCGACAACACCACGCCCGAGCCGCTGCGCCGGCAACTGCAGCTCAGCCAGCGGCTGCGCGACTTCGCCGTCGACGAATTGAAGCTGCCCGACAACGGCAGCTACCGCCGTTATGCCGACCTGCAGCGCCCGGCCGTGGTGTGGAACGTGGTGGCGGCGCCCGAGCTCTCGCTGACGCTGAAGACCTGGTGTTTCCCGGTCATGGGCTGCGTCGGCTACCGCGGCTACTTCGACCGCGCGCAGGCCGACGCACTGGCCGTACAGCTGCGCGCCGAAGGATGGGAGGTGCGTGTCTACGGCGTGCCGGCCTACAGCACGCTGGGCTGGAGCAACTGGATCGGCGGCGACCCGCTGCTCAACACCTTCATCACCTGGCCCGAGGGCGAACTGGCGCGCCTGGTGTTCCACGAACTTGCGCACCAGGTGGCCTACGCCGACGACGACACCACCTTCAACGAGAGCTTTGGCACCGCGGTGGAACGTATCGGCGGGCGGCGCTGGGTGGCGCAGCATGGCACGCCGGAACTGCAGTCGCAGGTGCTGCTGGCCGAGAGCCGGCGTGCCGAGTTCCAGGCGCTGGCGCAGCGTTACCGCGACGCCCTGCAGGCGGTCTACGCCGGCGCCGCCGCCGACACTACCAAGCGCGCGCGCAAGGCCGAACTGCTGGCCGCGATGCGCGCCGAGTACGCGGCACTGAAGGCCGGGCCCTGGGGCGGCTACAGCGGCTACGACCCCTGGTTCGCGCAGGCCAACAACGCCTATTTCGGCGTGCTGGCGGCCTACACCGAACTGGTGCCGCAGTTCGAGCGCCTGTTCGAGCGCCAGGGCGGCGACTTCCGGCGCTTCTACGCCGAGGTCAAGACCCTGGCCGCAATGCCGATAGCCGAGCGCCGCGCCCGACTGGCCGCGCCCTGAGCGTGTGAGCGACTTTCGCCCATGCCCGCTCATCGCGCCCAAAGACATCCGCTCGTCCTTGCAAAGGCTCGCCGTAGCCCGAGCTATGGCTGCGCTTTGCGTCTAGATCGGGTGCCTTTCGGACGCGCTGCTCGGACACGTCCGAAAGACGCTCACACTCTGAGGCAACATCCAGGCCTGACACCCGACTCCACCCGCCACGGCAGCAGCACGCGCCGCGCACCGAAGGACCGATCCCATGGCCGACATCCGCATCCACCGCGAGCACCAGCTGGGCCTGGCGCAGGCGCGCAAGATCGCCTGGAAATGGGCCGAGGAAGTGGAGAAGAAGTTCGACATGGAGTGCAGCGTGATGGAGGGTGAGACCAGCGACACCGTCGAATTTGGGCGCACCGGCGTGAAGGGGCGGCTCATCGTCGCCGCCGACCACTTCGACCTCGAAGCCAAGCTCGGCTTCCTGCTCGGCGCCTTCAGCAGGACCATCGAAGGCGAGATCACGAAGAACCTCGACGCGCTGCTCAGCGCCGGCGCGAAGGCGCCGGCCAAGGCCGCGGCGAAGAAGGCCGCCGCGAAAAAACTGCCGAAGTGATCGGCTGAGCCGCGGGGTCAGGCGCCGCCGGCCAGCAGCGGCGTGTCCTGCGCAAGCAGGAACGCCGCGCCGTGCTCGATGATGTAGTAGCGGAAGGCTTCGGCCGCCGGGCTCAGCACCTTGGAGCCGAGGTGCACGACGTTCCAGGTGCGCATCACAGGCGCGCCGGCGATGTCCAGCACCTTCAGCAGCCCGGTCTTCACCTCCAGCCCTACGGTGTGCAGCGAAAGGAAGCTCAGTCCCAGGCCGGCGATGACGGCCTGCTTGATGGTCTCGTTGCTGCTCATCTCCATCGAGATGTGCGGCGCGAAGCGGTGCTCGGCGAAGAAGTTCTCCATCGCCGAACGGGTGCCCGAGCCATGCTCGCGGGCAATGAAACCGTAGGGCGCCAGCGCCGCCACCGGCGCCTGCGGCGTGGCCAGCAGCGGGTGGCCCGGTGGCGCCACGAAGACCAGCGGGTGCGGCGCAAAGGCCTCGGCACGCGTGGCGATTTCGCGCGGCGGCCGGCCCATGATGGTGAGGTCGACCTCGCCGGTGTGCATCTGCGCCACCAGCTGCTCGCGGTTGCCCAGCACACGCAGGCGCACGTCGATGCCGGGGTGGTCTTGATGGAAACGCGCCAGCAGGTGCGGCACGAAGTATTTCGCCGTGCTCACCATGCCGATGGTCAAGAGGCCGCGCTCGACCCGCTTCAGGCGCGCCATCGCGTCGTCGGCCTCCTTCAGCGCAGCCAGCAGGCGCTTGGCATGCACCAGGAAGTACTCGCCGGCGGTGGACAGCGACACCGTGCGGCCGTGGCGGTCGAACAGCGGCAGCCCGACCTGCGACTCGACCTCCTTGATCTGCATGCTCACCGCCGGCGGCGTGAGGTGCAGCGCCTCGGCGGCGCGGGCCATGCTGCCCAGATCGGCGACCTCGGTGAATACCCGAAGCTGGCGGAAGGTGATGTTCATGCGTCAGGTTTTCCTGATGTGTTCGCAAAGTAATTCTGACTGTCTCTTAATTCAGTCGAAGCCTATATTCATTTGCATCCCGCCGTCAACCGCACCGCGCAAACAAGGAGCTCACGTGAACACACCCGTCGACGAAGGCGTCATCAAGGACCAGAAGAAGCGCTACAGCGCAGGCGTGCTCAAGTACCGCCAGATGGGCTACTGGGACGGCGACTACGTGCCCAAGGACACCGACGTGCTGTGCCTGTTCCGCATCACACCGCAGGAAGGCGTGGACCCGATCGAGGCCGCCGCCGCCGTGGCCGGGGAATCGTCCACCGCGACCTGGACCGTGGTGTGGACCGACCGCCTGACGGCCTGCGACAGCTACCGCGCCAAGGCCTACAAGGTCGAACCGGTGCCGGGCACGCCGGGCCAGTTCATGGCCTGGGTGGCCTACGACCTGATCCTCTTCGAAGAGGGCTCGATCGCCAACATGACGGCCAGCCTGATCGGCAACGTCTTCAGCTTCAAGCCGCTGAAGGCCGCGCGGCTGGAAGACATCCGCATCCCGGTGGCCTACGTGAAGACGTTCAAGGGCCCGCCCACCGGCCTGGTGGTCGAGCGTGAGCGCCTGGACAAGTTCGGCCGCCCGCTGCTGGGTGCCACCACCAAGCCCAAGCTGGGGCTGTCGGGCCGCAACTACGGGCGTGTGGTCTACGAAGGCCTGAAGGGCGGCCTGGACTTCATGAAGGACGACGAGAACATCAACTCGCAGCCCTTCATGCACTGGCGCGACCGTTTCCTCTACGTCATGGACGCGGTGAACAAGGCCAGTGCGGCCACCGGTGAAGTGAAGGGCAGCTACCTCAACGTCACCGCCGGCACGATGGAAGAGATGTACCGCCGCGCCGAGTTCGCGAAAGAGCTGGGCAGCATCATCGTGATGGTCGATCTGGTGATCGGCTACACCGCCATCCAGAGCATGGCCGAATGGTGCCGCGCCAACGACATGCTGATGCACATGCACCGTGCCGGCCACGGCACCTACACCCGGCAGAAGAACCACGGCGTGTCTTTCCGCGTCATCGCCAAGTGGCTGCGCCTGGCCGGCTGCGACCACCTGCACACCGGCACCGCGGTGGGCAAGCTGGAAGGCGACCCGCTCACCGTGCAGGGCTACTACAACGTCTGCCGCGACAGCGTGACCAAGGTGGACTATTCGCGCGGCATGTACTTCGAGCAGGACTGGGCCGACCTGAAGAAGGTCATGCCGGTGGCCTCGGGCGGCATCCACGCCGGCCAGATGCACCAGCTGATCGACCTCTTCGGCGACGACGTGGTGCTGCAGTTCGGCGGCGGCACCATCGGTCACCCGGCCGGTATCCAGGCCGGGGCGGTGGCCAACCGCGTGGCGCTGGAATGCATGGTGAAGGCGCGCAACGAAGGCAAGGACATCGCCAACGAGGGCCCCGAAATCCTGCGCAAGGCCGCGCAGAGCTGCACACCGCTGAAGCAGGCGCTCGACACCTGGGGCGATATCAGCTTCAACTACGCCCCCACCGACACCAGCGACTTCGCCGCCACGCCTTCCGTCGCCTAAGTGCAGAGCCCAGAGGAACCCACATCATGATGACCAACCCCACCGGCCGCATCACCCAGGGCCAGTTCAGCTTCCTGCCCGACCTCACCGACGAGGAGATCGGCATGCAGGTCGACTACGGCCTGAAGAAGGGCTACGCCTGGAGCGTCGAGTACACCGACGACCCGCACCCGCGCAACACCTACTGGGAGATGTACGGCATGCCCATGTTCGACCTCGAGGACGCCGCCGGCGTGCTGATGGAGATGAACAACTGCCGCAAGACCTTCCCCAACCACTACATCCGCCTGATGGCCTTCGACAGCACACGCAACGTCGAGACCATCGCGATGAGCTTCATCGTCAACCGGCCGAAGAACGAACCCGGCTACGGCCTGGTGCGCCAGGAAGTGAACGGCCGCAGCCTGCGCTACACGGTGCACAGCTACGCCACCGACAAGCCCGAGTCGGAACGCTACAGCGGCTGAGGCGGCGGCAGCGCGCGCACCATGGCCACGTCCATGTACTCCATCCCGGGTTCGCCGATGTCGGCGCCGCCCGTCGCGCCCGTCGCGGCCACCGCTGCGCCGACATCGACGGCGCGCACGGTGAACGCCGTGCTCGCCGAGAGCCAGGTGCAGGAGGTGATCGACGAACTCGAGCGCGACCTCATCGGCCTGGCGCCGGTGAAGCAGCGCATCCGCGACATCGCCGCGCTGCTGGTGATCGACAAACTGCGCGCCAACCTCGGCCTGCAGCCGGCGGCCGGTGCCGACAAGCCCAGCCTGCACATGTGCTTCACCGGCAACCCCGGTACCGGCAAGACCACGGTGGCGCTGCGCATGGCGCAGATCCTTCACCGCCTGGGCTATGTGCGCAAGGGCCACGTGGTCAGCGTGACGCGCGACGACCTCGTGGGCCAGTACATCGGCCACACCGCGCCCAAGACCAAGGAAGTGCTGAAGAAGGCGATGGGTGGCGTGCTCTTCATCGACGAGGCCTACTACCTGTACCGGCCCGAGAACGAGCGTGACTACGGGCAGGAGTCGATCGAGATCCTGCTGCAGGTGATGGAAAACCAGCGCGACGACCTGGTGGTGATCCTGGCTGGTTACAAGGACCGCATGGACACCTTCTTCCAGAGCAACCCCGGCATGAGCAGCCGTATCGCGCACCACATCGACTTCCCCGACTACCAGGACGACGAACTGCTGCAGATCGGCGAACGCATGGTCGCCGGCATGCACTACGCCTTCGGCCCCGGCATGCGCGAGGTGCTGGCCGACTACCTGGCGCGGCGCAAGCAGCAGCCGCACTTCGCCAATGCACGCAGCGTGCGCAACGCGCTCGACCGCGCCCGGCTGCGCCAGGCCAGCCGCCTGTACGCCGACGGCGACCGTGAACTCACCGCCGAGGACCTGACGACGCTGCTGCCCGAAGACCTGCTGGCCAGCCGCGTCTTCACGCAGTCGATGGCTTCCTGAGACCGACCACCCGAACGACACCCAAGGCCCCGCGGGGCCATCGAGAGCGGCCATGCCCCTGTCCAAGCGCCAGACCCTCACGCAGTACCTCATCGACCAGCGCCGGCGTTTTCCCGGCGCCAGCGGCGAACTCAACGCGCTGATCCTCGATGTCTCCATCGCCTGCAAGGCCATCGCGCGTGCCGTGGCCTTCGGCGAGCTGGGTGATGTCATGGGCAACCACGGCGGCGCCGCCGGCGGCGAAGTCAACGTGCAGGGCGAGGTGCAGAAGAAGCTCGACGTGGTCAGCAACGAGATGTTCATCGCCACGGCCGAGTGGTCGGGCCACCTCGCGGGCATGGCCAGCGAAGAGATGGACACGCCCTACCAGATCCCGCCGGCCTACCCGCGCGGCAAGTACCTGCTGGTCTTCGACCCGCTGGACGGTTCCAGCAACATCGATGTCAACGTCAGCGTGGGCAGCATCTTCAGCATCCTGCGCGCGCCCCAGGACGTGATCGACAGCGGCCGCGACGTGGTCGAGGCCGACTTCCTGCAGCCCGGCACCCTGCAAGTCGCTGCCGGCTACGCGCTCTACGGCCCGGTGACGATGCTGGTGCTGTCGGTGGGCAACGGCGTCGTCGGCTTCACGCTCGACCCCAACCTGGGCGAGTTCAAGGTCACGCACCCGAACATCACGGTGCCCGTGGACACCCACGAATTTGCCATCAACAGCAGCAACAGCCGCTTCTGGGAAGCGCCGATCAAGCGCTACGTCGATGAGTGCCTGGCCGGCAAGACGGGGCCGCGCGGCAAGGACTTCAACACCCGCTGGATCGCCAGCATGGTGGCCGAGGCACACCGCATCCTGATGCGCGGCGGCGTCTTCATGTACCCGCGCGACACCAAAGACCCGAAGAAGCCCGGCCGACTGCGCCTGCTCTACGAGGCCAACCCCATCGGCTTCATCATGGAACAGGCCGGCGGCCGCGCCAGCACCGGGCGTGTGCCGGTGCTGGGTGTGGCGCCGAGTGAACTGCACCAGCGCATCGGCCTCGTCTTCGGCAGCAGGAACGAGGTCGAGCGCATCGAGCGCTACCACCGCGAGACCGTTGCCCCGGACAGCGCCAGCCCGCTGTTCACCGAGCGCAGCCTCTTCAGGGATTGACCACCCCCAGGCTTGTGCCTTCGGCCCTTCGCCACCCCCCGAGGGTGCTCGGTCTGGCTTGGGGCGGCCCGGCGCCCGACCGTTCACCTTAACCACTTGCGAGAGCCCAGCCATGTCCCATCGCCACCCCATCATCGCGATCACCGGTTCGTCGGGCGCCGGCACCACCTCGGTGACGCGCACCTTCGAGAACATCTTCCGCCGCGAGGGCGTGAAGGCCGCCGTCATCGAAGGCGACAGCTTCCACCGCTACGACCGCAAGGAAATGAAAGCCCGTGCCGCCGAGGCCGAGAAGGCCGGCAACAAGCACTTCAGCCATTTCGGCCCTGAAAACAACCGGTTCGCCGAACTCGAGGCGCTGTTCGGCAGCTACGCCGAAATCGGTACCGGCAAGCGCCGCAAGTACCTGCATGACGACGAAGAGGCCGCGCCCTACAAGCAGGACCCGGGCACGTTCACGCCCTGGGAAGACGTGCCCGCCGGCACCGACCTGCTGTTCTACGAAGGCCTGCACGGCGCCGTGGTCACGCCCGAGGTGAACATCGCCAAGCATCCCGATCTGCTGATCGGCGTGGTGCCGGTCATCAACCTGGAATGGATCCAGAAGCTCTATCGCGACAAGAGCAAGCGCGGCTACAGCACCGAGGCGGTGACCGACACCATCCTGCGCCGCATGCCCGACTACGTGCACTACATCTGCCCGCAGTTCGAGCACACGCACGTCAACTTCCAGCGTGTGCCCATGGTCGACACCAGCAACCCCTTCATCGCGCGCGACATCCCGGCGCCCGACGAGAGCATGGTCGTCATCCGTTTTGCCAAGCCCAAGGGCATCGACTTCCCCTACCTGCTGAACATGATCGACAACTCGTGGATGAGCCGCGCCAACACCATCGTGGTGCCCGGCGGCAAGATGGAACTCGCCATGCAGCTCATCTTCACGCCCTTCATCTGGCGCATGATGGAAAGGCGCCAACGCGCCATCGGAGCCCTCTGATGGCCAGCAACTCCACCACTCAGATCCTGCGCGGCAGCACCGGCGCCACCGACGTGCGT
>Ga0105047_10002340_pt1 | contig 33894 bp, 29 predicted proteins | sample MAT04_FD_78384 | JGI IMG/M metagenome (GOLD analysis project Ga0105047, IMG submission 78384) | Freshwater microbial communities from Lake Fryxell liftoff mats and glacier meltwater in Antarctica - MAT-04 (megahit assembly) | ecosystem: Environmental > Aquatic > Freshwater > Ice > Liftoff... | reverse complement strand
CGTTGACCGGCACGCTGGCGCCGTTGACCGGCACGGTGGCGGCGTTGACCGGCGTTGACGTTCCAACGGTCGACGCCGTCAGGCCCTGCGCCGCGGCCGGGGCCATGGACACGATCGGCGCCGCTTCTCCTCCCCCACCGCCGCCGCAGGCGGTGATCCACAGAGCACAGGCGGCGGCGAGCATCAGCCCCCCGCGCCGCGGGGCGGCATGGCGCTTCCTGGTGTCACGCGTACCGGCATGGCTGCCAAGTGTGCCGAACTGCGATGTCATTTGCTGCTCCAGACGCGCCGCCGGCTGATGCGGCATCCCTCCTGCTTTCGGCAGACGGCTCGGGAACTGAGGCCCACGCAGCGCGCGGGGTGTGAATTCCGCAGCTTCCTGGACCGCCACCCGTGCGAGCGGGCCTGAACGCGAAGGCGGCACCCGCCCTGGGGCCAGCTTGGGCCTTTCGGCAGGGAGGCAGGCACGCCAGGCGGCTGGCCATGTCACACGTGCTCACTAGGCTGTGGGCCATGGAGGAATGACGTTCGACACACCACGGGCTACAGCCCCGTCCCGGCCCATTGCACAGGGGCTGAAGGCAGGCCCCCGTGGCAGTGATCGCGTCTGCAAGCACGATGAGAGATCTCGTTCAGGGACAGGCCATCCCGGAGAGCGGCCGGGCTCTGCCGATCAACGCCTGCGGGTGCTGGGTAGCGCCGGCGGCGGGGCCCTCTGATGTCCGCCATGCGGCTTGACGAGGCCCGTCGCCATCACTTCGCCGAAGCCGTCGAGGCTTCGATCGATGTGAGCAGTCGGCACCAGTTTTTTGTCTGGAGCCAGAGCGCCGTGCAGGGGCTGGTGCCGCACGAGATCCTCATCTGCGGCGTACGCGAGCACGGCGGCCCGTCGTTGACGCTGCACCACTTCAGCGCCAGCCGCTACTTTCGCCGGCCGCAGTTCGATGCCGTAGCCGACCCCACCGACGGCCTGGTGCCCAAGCTGAGTGCCACGCCGGGCTGGGCCAGTGGCGTGATGTTGTTTCCGCGTCCGGGCGCCGCGGCGACCGCACAAGCGGTGGAGGGCCTGGTCAGCGCCAACGAACTGCGCGACATGGCCGTGCGACTGATGCCCGGCGCCGATGGTGGCCTCTGGGCACTGTATGCCTTCTCCCGCCTCGGGCAGGTGCCGGACGCGGCGCTGTGCCACGCGGTCGAACTGCTGGTGCCCCACATGCATCACGCCTTCGTGCGCGTGCTGCAGAACGAACGGGAGCAAATGCAGGCGTCCGTGCCTCACGAGGCCCGGGTCGTCACGCGCCGACAGCATGAAGTCCTGCACCTGATCAAGGACGGCAAGACGAACCTGCAGATCGCAGTGGCCCTGGATTGCAGCCCCTGGACCGTGAAGAACCATATCCAGAACATCCTGCGCCGCCTCGGAACGAACAGCCGCGCGCACGCGATCTCGCGCGCCATGAGCCTCGGAATCCTGCGCCCGGACTGAGTCCGGCCCAGCCCCCGCCCCGCCCACCCTCAACGCCACTCTCCAAGGATCTCTCACATGGACAGAGACTCAGCCATCTTCGTCGCCGGCCACCGCGGCCTGGTCGGCCGCGCGATCGTTCGCGAACTCAATCGGGCGGGCTACACCAACCTGCTGCTGCGCACCCGCGAGGAACTCGACCTCACCGACTCGGTGGCCACGGAGCACTTCTTCTCCACCCAGCGTCCGGCGTACGTGTTCCTGGCGGCCGCCAAGGTCGGCGGCATCATTGCCAACAACACGCTGCCAGCGGAGTTCGTCCGCGACAACCTGGCCATCCAGACCAACATCATCCACTCCGCCTGGCGCCACAAAGTCGATCGACTCTTCTACCTCGGCTCGAGCTGCATCTACCCGCGGCTGGCGCCCCAGCCCTTGCAGGAGTGCAGCCTGCTCAGCGGGCCGCTCGAACCGACCAACCGCCCCTACGCCCTGGCCAAGATCGCCGGCATCGAGATGTGCTGGAGCTACAACCGCCAGTACGGCACACGCTACCTGGCCGCCATGCCGACCAATCTGTACGGGCCGGGCGACAACTACCACCCGACGCACAGCCACGTCATCCCGGGCCTGTTCCGCAAGTTCCACGAGGCCCGGCAGCGCGGGCTGCGCAAGGTCACGGTCTGGGGCACAGGCCGCCCGCGCCGGGAGTTCATGTACATCGACGACATGGCGCAGGCCTGCGTCTACCTGATGAACCTGCCCGACGAGCGATACGGTGCGCTTCTGGGCAGCGACGAGTCCATCACCGGCCGCTTCGAGCCGCCGTTGATCAACATCGGTGTCGGCCATGACCTCACGATCGCCGAACTGGCCGAGCGCATCGCCGAAGTGGTGGGCTTCGACGGCATCATCGAGTTCGACCCCAGCAAGCCGGATGGGACGCCTCGCAAGCTGATGGATGTCAGCCGCCTCAAGGAGGCCGGTTGGCAGGCCAGCACACCGCTGGTGGACGGCCTGTGCCATGCCTACGCGGACTTCGTCGAGCAGGACCTGGGTGGCCCGAAGGTCCAGCCCCGCGCCGACGTCAACCACTGCGCGGTGCCGGCTTAGCGCAGGCTCTCTCACCGCCCGTACGGACGGCTAGAGCAGGCCCTGCGAGATCGCCAGGGCCAGCGCATGGGCGCGGTTGTTGGCGCCCAGCTTGCGGAGGATCTTCTGGATATGGTTCTTCACCGTCAGCGCGCTGATGGCCAGCGCGGCTCCGATCTCCTGGTTGCTCTTGCCTTCACGCACGCAGCGCAGGATCTCCCCTTCCCGTTCGGTCAGGGGCGCTGCAGCCGGTCCCGCCCGGCCATGCAGGCCGGCGGCAGCGCCGTCCACCGCCTCGGGTGCCTGAGCGGCCTCGTTGGCATGCACACGGCGCCAGGTGGCATGCAGGTAGGGGAGCAGAAGTTCTGCGTGCAGTGCACGCTCCTGCCGGTGGCTTTCCGGGCGGGCGGCCAGAAACACGAACAGGGACTCGATCTCCGCCGCACGTTGCGGGCGGGACACGCCATGCACGATGAGCTGCAGTTCGGGCAGTTCGAGGGCCAGCGGCGCCAGCTCACCACAAGCCGGGGAGTCGAGCCGAGCCGGATCCAACCGCAGCGCCCGGCCCCCGCCTTGTACCCAGCTGGAAGCGCAGGCCTGCATGAACGCGCTCTGGGCGTCTCGCAAAGGCGCCAGCGCCTCTGCGGACAGCAGCACGCTGTGAAAGACGGTGAAGCTGAGCGCGCGCCGCGGCCGCGCGTAGGCGCCGCAACAGAGCACCGCATGGGGCAAGAGCGCGTGCAGCGGCCCTTGCGTCCATACGAAGAACTGGGAACGGCGTGCGACGGCCGAGGCCGACTCGGCCAGCCGGACCAGCAGTTCGCCCTGCCGGGGGTCGAGGTGGATGTCATCCCCGTGTTGCGCCGCGCCGGCCGGCGTGGCAGGGGCTCCCGCAGGGGGCTGAGCGGTCGACTTCATCGAGTGGCCTTCTTGGGGACGGGAAACTTCTGGGGCGGTGCAGGCGGCTCGAACAACCAGTCTCCGACCTCGGGCCGCGCCGGGTCGGCACCGACGCGCAGGCGAACCTGCACGCGGCGCATCGCGGGCTGGCGCGAGCGGCTATGGACGCCGGTGATGCGGCCGTCCGCATCGCGCTCCAGTGCCCAGTCCGCCCGACCCGTGAACGGGTCGGTGTACAGGCGGCGCAGGTGATGGCGCTGGACGGCTGCCCGCTCGTCTGCAAGCAACTCGTCCAGGCGCAGTGGCCCCCGCGGCTGGCCGGCGGGGGTGGCCTCGCGCCAGTCTGCCAGGGCCCGGCCGAGTTGCTGGCCGCGGAAGAACAGCTCGGCCTCACGCTCGCGTTGCGCGGCGGCAGACCACTGCGTCCCCAGCGCCGCCATGCCGGCAGCCAGAACGGCCAGCACCCCGATCAGCAGCAGGTAGGCGAAGCCGTGCGGCGGGGCCGCGCGGCGCGATGCGCGCTCACCACTCGGCATAGAGGCCCCCGTCACGCGCACGCCCGGCCGCGCCGGTGCGCACGTCGGCAACCTGGCCCTGCAGCACGGCGCCTGGCGGCGGCGCGAGCAGCACCCAGGCGTCGCGGCGACCGGTCATCGGGTCTTCGGGCAGCATGCGCAGGTAGCGCGTGTCCACCAGTTCCTGCAGCGTGTCGGGGTAGCGGCCCCGGTCGGCGGCGTAGCGGTCGATGGCCTCGCGCATGACGGCCAGCGAACTGCGCAGCGTGGTCTCGCGGGCCCGCTCGATGCTGTGCATGTAGCGCGGGGCGGCGATGGACACCAGCAGCGCGATGACCGCCATCACGACGATCAGCTCGATGAGGGTGAAGCCGCCGCCACGCGGCCGTTGCTGCGTGCGCATGCTCACCACTCGGCGTAGCGCGATCCGTCCAGCGCCTGGAGCGGACTGCGTGAATGCACGTCGAACACGTCGGCACCCGGTTGCGGGTTGTCCGGCGGGCTGGTGCTGGCCCGCAGTCCCCAGCTGAGGTGTGCCGCCAGGCCCTCGTCCGCGAACGGGTCCCTGGGCAGGCGGCGCAGCAGGTAGAGGCGCGCTGCCTTCACGGCCTGGCCCTGCTCGTCCAGCACGGGCACGCCCTGCTCCAGGCTGAGCAGCGTCGGCGGGTAGACCGAGCCGCCTTCGCCGGGGGCCACGCGCCGCTGCAGCACGGCGGCCTTGTGTTCGTCGATGGCCGTGCGGATCTCGCGCAGCGCATGGCGCAGCGCGCTCTCCTGCGCCCGGCGCAGGGTCAGCTCATGCAGCGGCTGGGCGGCCATCACGAGGATGGCGACGATGGCCAGGACCACGACCATCTCGATCAGCGTGAAGCCCCACCCTCTCGATCTCATGGGGCGCTCCCCCCGGGAGCGACCTGCACCGAGACTTCGCCGTCGACCGTCATGTCGGCGTTGGCCTGCACGCTCAGGCGCTGGCCGGCGGCCGCCGCCAGGACGCGCAGCACGAACACGGCCTCGGCCTGCGGCTCGAGGGCGAAACCCAGCCGCCCGGCGGTGGCAGCAGCCGCCCCGGCGGTGGCCGCCTGGAGCAGCGCCGGGTCATAGACCAGTTCGCCGCTGGCGGCCCGGTCGCCGCGGTTGGCCAGGGTCACGACCACGGTCCCACCGACGGCCGCACGGTCGCTGGCGCTCAGCACCAAACCGCTGCGGGACGCAACGGCGGCGGCACCGGCCGGCGTGGCGCGCACCGCGCCTCGCCCCACCGCCATGCCAGCCCGTGCGGCTGGGGCCAGACGCAGGCTCGCGGCGCCGGGCTGTGCCTCGGTGCCCGAATTCAACGTGGAGCTCAGCGCGTCCGGACGCTTCAGGTTGCGCACGATGCGCGGGGTGATCAGCATCACGATCTCGGTCTTGCTGCGCTCGTCGCGCTGCACGCCGAAGAGTCGGCCCAGCAGGGGCAGGCGCGAGAGCCCCGGCAAGCCCGTTGCGGCCTGGCGCTCCTGGTCGCTGATAAGGCCCGCCAGCACCTGCGTCTGCCCGTCCTTCAGGCGCAACGAGGTGGTGGTCATGCGCGTGCCTATCTCGTAGGCCTTGGCTGCCGAGCCGGCCGGGCCGTCGACCTCGCGCAGCAGGTTGCTGACCTCCAGGGCGACCTTGATGATGACCTCGCCATCGAGCTGCACGCTGGGCTCGACGTCGAGCTTCAGCCCCACATCCAGGTAGGTCACCGAGGCCGAGACGCCGGCATTGGCCACGGCCGCGGTGGTGAAGACCGGCAGCCGTTCGCCGATCTGCACCTTGGCCTTCTCGCGGTTGCGCGCGCGGATGGTGGGGTTCGCCAGCAGGTTGGCACTTCCTGCAATGCCCCGCATGGTGGCGGTCAGCGCCGGGTTGGCGACGATGCCGCGAAAGCCCGATCCGCCCAGCGGCGTGCTCAGCGGCACGGTGCTGCCGCCACCCGGCACGCCCAGGCCGATCGAGGCCGGCCAGCCCAGCCCCCACTCGTCGAGCCGGTCGGACGAGATCTCCAGCACCTCCACACCCAGCATGACCTCGGGTTCGGCCAGGTCCACGGTGGCGATCAACTGTTCGATGTGCCGTACGACCTCTGGGGTGTCGCGCACAACGAGCACATTGAGACGCTCGTCGACGTAGATGTCGCGGGTCTTCGTCATCACGCGCACCAGGTTCAGCACCTGCTTGGCGTCGGCGTTGGCCAGGAAGAGGCTGCGCGTCACCAGTTCCTGGTGCTCCCGCTGCTTGGGCGCCGTGTTGGGATAGACCAGCACCGTGTGCTCGTTGAGCAGCTTGCGGTCGAGCTGCTGGGTGGCCAGGATGATGCGCATCGCCTCGTCCAGCGTCACCTGCCGCAGGAAGACCGAGACACGCGTGTCGGCGCGCACGTCCTTGTCGAAGACGAAGTTGACCCCGCCGATGCGGGCCAGGGCTTCGAAGACCTGGCGCAGGGGTGCCTCGCGGAACTCCAGGGTCACTGGCTTCTGCAGCGCCGTCACAGCCTGCGGCGTGGGTGCGGGCGCAGAGTCCGCCACCACGGCCAGGGACTCGGAGCCCGGGCGCGCACGTGCCTGCACCTCGCGCGCCTGTGCCACGGCCTGCGCGAGTTCCACGACGCGCGGCTGCTGGGGGTCCAGCCGCTGCGCGCGTGCCAGGAGCTGCTCGGCCTCCGCCAGCCGCGCAGCCGCCATGGCGAGTTCGGCCTGGCTGGTCAGCTGCACGATGACGCGGTCGCGCTGGCGGCTGTGGGCGGTGCGCAGCACTTCGTCCCCCGGGCTGCGCTGCAGAGCGGCGTCCAGCGTCTGCAACGCGCTCTCGTAGCGGCCGGCCTGCGCCAGCTTCTCCGCGTCGTCGATCGCGGTCGACGCACAGCCGCCCAGCCCCAGCAGCAACGCCACCATGAACGTGCAGGCGCCCCAACGCAGGGTGTGTGCAAGAGCGGGAAACGGTGAACGGCGAGGCAGGGGCATGCGAGTGCTTTCGATTTCAGGGGCGGGCAGCCACGGTGATGCCGGCGCCCGTGGCCAGCCAGGTGAGTTGCAGGCGACCGGCGTCGATGCCCTCGACGCGCCAGCGCTCGTCCAGCACCTCGCCCGGGACGACCACCCACAGACGCTGCGGCCCGGCAAGGAAGATCCGCGTCGACCCGTCCTCCTCGACCTGTCCGATCCATTGGTACGGGAACGGCGGCGGTGGTGCCTCCGGCACGCTGGCCGGCGCTGCCGGGGGCGGGGGCGGCGGGGCCGCAGCAGGCAGCCAGGCGCTGCGCGCCGCGCCGGAGAGGCTGGGCCAGGAACCACGCAACACCGGGCTGACGGCCGAGCTCGCCGGTACCGGGGCCGTCGCGGCCGCGGCAACCAAGGGACGGGGGGCGGGCGTTGCGCCCGGCACCGGGGCCGCGTGACTGGAAGCCGACGCCACGACGACGTCCGGCTCGTCGGGCAGCCAGGAAACAGCCAGCGTCCCGCTGGCCGCCAGGGCCAGGGCCCATCGCAGGGCGGGCCTCATTTCAGGGCGCTCATGACACGGCACTCACGGCGCCCGCCGCGGGACAGAAGCCGGGGCCGACGGCTCGTCGGCCTCCCGGTGCAGCAGCGTCCACTGGAGTTCGAAGCCGATATCGGGGCTGGCTGCGTCGCCGCGCTGCAGGCGCAGCCGGTCCAGCGCCAGTGCGGTGTCGACGACCAACGCGCGTTCGACGAAGCTGCGCAGGGCCGGATAGCTGGCCTGTCCCGCCATCGACAATTGCAGTTGCCCCGATCCGTCGACCTGCTCACGCGTCGACGTCAGGTTCAGGCCCTGATGCCGCGCGAGGGCCGCCAGGACGCCGGCCCGGCCATGGGCCGCCGCGGCCGACGGCAGCAGCGGCAAAGCGGCGACCGCCCCGTCTGCCGATCCCGATGCCGGCAAATCCCGAGGACGTTCCGACGTCCGCGGCGGCGCGGACACCTGCGGGTCTGCCAACGCCCGTTCGGCCTGTGCGCGCCACACCGGAGCGGGGCCCCAGGCCAGCGCGGCCGCAGCGGCCAGCGCGGCCGCTGCGGCCCAGGCGGGCCAGTGGGCGGAAGCCGGCCCGCCCGACCAGTTCATGCGCAGCCGCCGCAACGCCTGCACCAGGTCGGGGATGCCCTTCATGGCGCGCCCTGCGCCAGCTGCGCCACGATCTCGAAGCCGTGGCCCTCGGGCTCGGTCTCCAGCCGCGACACCAGCACGCGCTGCCAGGCGGGCTGGCGCCGCAGCTGAGCGGCCAGCTGCTGGACGGCCGTCGGGTCCTTCGCCAGGCCCTGCAGGCGCAGTTCACCGCCGGCCTGGTGGTCGAGCGCCACCCACCGCAAGCCTGCCGCACCCGGCGCCTCGCTGGCCAGGAAGACGGCTGCCCAGGGATGGTTCAGGCGCTGGCGCAGCACGGCCCGCGTCCTGTCGACGGGGGCCGCGACGGGCTCCACCCGCCGCGGGACCACCGGCAGCGCCACCTGGCGCGCCTGTTCGCTCAGCCGCCAGGCCTGCCAGGCGTCCCAGGCCGTGACCGCAAGTACAAGGACGGCCGCGGCGAGCCAGCACCAGGCCAGCAGCCCCGGGCGCGCCTGCGGGCGCAGGAAGTCGGGCCCGGCGCCCGTGCGGGGCAGCAGGTCCCGGGCCGACAGTTCAAGTGCAGGTGACAAGCGTGCCGGCAAAGGCCCGTCGGCAGCCACATTGGCACAGCACAGGGACAGGACCGCGCCGTCTTCGGGCGCGGACTCGTCGAGCACCTGTTGCAGCTGGGCCGCCCAGGCCTGCTCCAGACGGCGCCGGTGCACCGAACGGATCTCCCCGGCCACCAGCGTGATGCGGCTGAGCATCGGGCCCGTGGGGCCGGCTTCGACCAACCAGACCTGTGCCTGGGCGGCACGGCGCAGTCCGGGCTGCTGCGCCAGCAGGCGGTCCAGCAACACGGGCCACAACGGACGCACGGCGCGCAGGCGCACACCATGTGCCGCTGCCTGCGCCTGCAAGGCCTGCAAGGACGGGGCGCGCAGGGCGCTCACACCCCAGGAAGCGCGGCGCTGCCAGGGCAACAAGGCCCAGCGCGCGGCGGCGTCGCCGTGGTAGTGCTGCAGCACCCGCAGCGCCCAGTCCCGGCGCGCACCGGGCTCCCGCAAAGGCATGCCCGGCTCGCAGACGAGATCAGACAGGTGCGCCGACCCCACCCACAGCACGCAGGCCTGGCCGGCATGGCCGGCGCACCAGGCGGCGAAGTCCTCGCAGACCTGGCCGTCCACGGCGTCGAAGAGTTCGTCACCTGACAGCAGCAACGCACTCAGGCGGTGCGCAGCCGAGCGCGGCGGGCGCCCTTCGGTCGGCAGCGTGAGCTCAGTCATCGGAGACCACGCGCTCGAGTTCTTCGAGAGTCGTGGCGCCCTCGTGCACGAGGCCGAGCGCCACGCTGCGCAGGCGCTGCATGCCACGGTCCCGTGCGGCCTGCTTGATGCGTTGCATGGGCGCGCGCGCAGCGATGAGGTCACGCAACTCGTCGTCCAGCACCAGCACCTCGGCCACGGCCAGACGCCCGCGGTAGCCCGTGTCGCGGCAGTGCAGGCAGCCCACGGCCCGGTGCAGCCGCAGCGGACCTTCGCCCAGCGCGGCGGCCTGCGCGGCTGTCGGCTCCACAGGGGCCGCGCAATGCAGGCACAAACGCCGCACCAGGCGTTGTGCGAGCACGGCGTTCAGCGCGGACACGACGTTGTAGAGGTCCAGGCCCATGTGCATGAAGCGCCCGATGACGTCGAAGGCATGGTTGGCATGCACGGTACTGAACACGAGGTGGCCGGTCAGCGCCGCCTGCACGGCAATCTGCGCTGTCTCGGGGTCTCGGATCTCGCCCACCAGCACACGATCGGGGTCGTGTCGCAGGATGGACCGCAGCCCGCGCGCGAAGGTCAAGCCCTTGCGTTCGTTGACCGGGATCTGGACCACACCCTCGAGTTCGTACTCCACCGGGTCTTCGATGGTGATGATCTTTTCGGTGCCCTGGTGGATCTCGCTGATAGCGGCATACAAAGTCGTGGTCTTGCCGCTGCCCGTCGGGCCGGTGACCAGCAGCATGCCGTGGGGCATGCGCGCCAGGTGGCGGATCTGCTCGCAGCGCGCCGCCGGGAAACCCAGCGAGGACAGCGTGAGGCTGCCGCGCCCTTGTTCGACGGCGGCGCGGTCCAGCACGCGGATGACCGCGTCTTCGCCATGCACGCTGGGCATCACGGACAAGCGGAAGTCGATCGCGCGGCCATGTGCGCGCAGCTTGAAGCGGCCGTCCTGCGGCAGCCTGCGCTCGCCGATGTCCAGTTCAGCCATCACCTTCAGGCGCGAGACCATCTGCTCGGCCATCGCCTGCCCGTCGACGCGCCGCAAAGGCTGCATCACGCCGTCCAGGCGGATGCGCACCTCGGCGCCGCCGCGCCCGGTCTCGATGTGCACGTCGCTGGCGCCGTCCTTCAATGCGTCGTAGAGGATGGCGTCGAGCAGTCGAACGGCGGGGCTGGCCTCGCTGGACAGGCCCGCCAGCGTGAGTTCGGGCGCCGCCACCTGTGCATCTTCGCCGTGCGCGCTTGTGGCCACGCCGTCGAGCGCACGCCCCTGGGCCTGGGCCTGGGCCAGCCACAGGTCCAGCAGCCCGGAATCGCAGCGTTGCCAGGCCAGGGACCGTCCGAGGCGCGCTTCAACGGCTTCGATGAGCAGTCCGTCCGGGGCCCGGTCGGAAACCAGGCAGGCCCGGCCCGCGGCGTCATGGGCCAGCACCGCGCGGTGACGCGCGGCATCGGCGGGCGTCCAGCCGCCGAAGTCCACGCGCCAGGGTACGTCGACTGCGGCGTTCACTGAACCCGCTCCATGAGCGAGAAGATCGGCAGGTACATCAGCACCACGATGCCGCCGATGACCACGCCCATCACCAGCATCAGCACCGGGTTGACGACACGCACCATGAGTTCCGACAGGCGCGAGATCTCCTCGTCGTGGAAGGTGGCCGCCCGCTCCAGCATCACCGCCAGTTCGCCGCTGCCCTCGCCCACGCGCAGCATGCGCTGCGCCACGGGCGTACACAGTCCATGCGCCTGCAGGGCCAGCGACAGACGCTGGCCGTTCACGACCTCCACTGTCGCGGCGGTCAACGCGCCCTGCAGCGGCGCCGCCATGGCGCCATGCAGCAGCCGCAAGGCCTCGGGCACCGGCACGCCGGCGGCCAGCAGCAGCGCCAGGCCGCGGTAGAGGCGGGCCAGCACCACCACGCGCCAGCGCGGGCCTGCGCCGGGCATGCGCCACAGTGCCGCGGCCAGCAGCCGTCGCGGGCCCGGCAGCCACCAGGCAACGGCTCCGAGCAGAGGCAGGGCCGCCACCGCGGACCAGGTCAAAGCGGGGTGCTCGGCGGCCCAGGCGCCGAAGCGGATCAGGAACAAGGAGGCGTCGGGCACCGAGTTGCCGAGGCTGTCGAAGACGCTGGCAAATCGCGGCAGCACGTACAGCAGCAGGAACAGCACGACCGCCCCGCCGGCGCCCAGCAGCATCAACGGGTAGACACTGGCGGCGACGAGCTTGCTGCGCAGCGACTGGCTCCACGCCAGGTAGGCTGCATGGTCCCGCAGGGCCTGCACCAGTTGGCCGCTGCGCTCGCTCGCCGCCACGATGGCGATGAACAGCGGGTCGAAGGAGCGCGGCGCGGCGCCCAGGGCCTGCGACAAGGGCTGGCCTGCGCGCAGCGCGCCGGTCACGACGTCCAGGGTGCCGCGGCCCCTGCCGGCCGAGTCCTTCTCGCGCAGCGTGTCCAGCGCTTCCAGCATCGGGATGCCGGATTGCAGCAGCAGCGCCAGTTCCTGGCTGAAGAGTCGCAGGTCCAGTCGACCGGCGGCGCCGGCTGCCGCAGGCTCGGCTGCGCGCACGGAGACGAGCGCGGACGGCGGCAGGCCGAGCGCCTGGGCCACCGCGCCGGCATGCTCGGCCCGCACACGAAGCTCGCGCAGGCCCCGGGCAGGCTCGTAGACCTGAGCCACGAATTCAGGCATCGGGATCACCAACTGGTGATGTCGGCGTCGCTGCCGTCGCCGCCCGGCGCTCCGTCCTTGCCGAGCGAATACAGATCGAAGTCGCCGTGCTCGCCGGGAGAGCGGTACACGTAGGGCCGGCTCCAAGGGTCCGGGGGCACGGCTTTCGCCAGGTAGGGGCCCTGCCAGCGGGGCTCGTCGGCCGGCCGCGCCACCAGCACAGCCAGCCCTTGCCGCGTGTCCGGGTAGCGGCCGGTGTCGATGCGGTATTGGTCCAGCGACTTCTGAAGGGCATCGATCTGGGCCCGCGTCACCTTGGTCTCGGACTTGCCGATCTGGCCGAAGAGCTTGGGTCCGACGTAGCCGGCCAACAGCCCGATGATGACCATCACGACCAGAAGCTCCAATAAGGTGAAGCCACGGTCTGAATGGGAGCGGGCAGGCTGAGACTTCATGCGGGAACGGGCGTTGCGGCGGCGGCCAGGACCACTGCAGCCTAAGTGGCCGCGGTGACCGTCGCGTGAATGCCCCGCGCGATTACCGCGGCGGGACATGATCCGTTCGGACCATGCCGACCCGGGCCTGCCGGATGCCCCTGCGCAGGCCCGCAGCCTCAGTCGTCCCTGTCGCCGCGTGCGCGCTTGTCGTGGTAACGGTCGTCGTCGTGCTGACGCTTCTTGCGCACCTTGTCCTTCACCGCGACCGAGTCGCGGCTCATGCACATCTGCGCGCCGTACCCGCCGCTGACGATGACGGCGTTGACCAGCCCCTCGTGCAGCAGCTCGGTCCGGCTGACCGTGACCTTCGCTCCAGGTGCCAGCAGCGCTGGAAGGCCGGTGACGTCGGTATCGAAAGAGTCGATCACCTGCAGGTTCGACACGGGGGTCTCGCCGATGTTCGTGATGACGTAGTTGAAGCGGACCGGTGTCGACTGGTAGCGCGAAGCCCAGGCCGGCACGCTGCTGCCGTGCATGCCGTACTTCGACACCCGCAGGCTGCGCCCCTGGCACTGGTGTGTCACGTGCTCCCAGTGCTTGGGCGACTTGGTGACCTTGATGCGGCACACCTGCCGGTCGCGGCTGCCGCCTACAGAGCAGAAGGTCTCGACCTGGAGCGCGCACGGCCCCGCAGCCACTGCGTCGATGCTGCCCAGCGAGGCCTTGGCCAGACCGACGAAGTCGCCCGCGAAGCCACCGCCGAACGGGTTCGGATAGTCCTCGGAGGGTTCCCCGTCGACGACCACGGCCAGGTCGCGGCCGGCAAAGAGGTTGGCGAGCAGACCGCCGGTGGGGGTGAGGCGGACGTCGAAGCGGTCGTTGGCGCCCGCCTGGCCGTTGAGGAATCCGAAGGCGCTGACCTCGGCCTCGAGCAACACGCCCTCGTAGTCCGGCACGCCGTCGAAGTCGACATCGACGGAACCCTTGATCACCAGATCCGGGCCGTCGACCCCGCCCACGAACTGCCCATTGGCGTCGACCCGAAACTGCAGGGTGACGAGCTTCTCGTCGTCGGCACCGGTGCCCATGAATTCGGCGAAGAGGAAGGGGTCGAGCCGCTGAAGCAGCTGGGGCGTGCCCGACACCGTGACGACGCCTGCGGCGGCGTTGTAGGCGATGACGCCCCCCGCAGCGATGTCGATGGTCGGGTCCTGGGTCGTCAGCCCGAGCAGCGCGGCACTGGTGGGTGCCGCCTGCACCAGACAGAGGGCGGTGAGGAGCGAAGCGAAAACACGCCTGGACGACATGGTGGTGACCCTGCAGGGGTTGGAAGGAGGATGGACGGGCTTGCCGGGGGCGCCGGGCAACGGGGTGTGGCGGCGGCGCTCAGTCGCGGCCGAGCCGGCGGCGCACCAGGGGGACGAGCATGGCAAGCCCCATGGCCATCAGTGCCAGCGGCGCAGGCACCGGCACCGGCGTCAGGAACACGTCGGCGCTGACGGCGTTGTTGGCATAGGCCGAGGCCGCGATGCCGTCGTCGAAGGTGCCGAGTTGGGCATTGGGTGTGCTGCCGCTGATGACGCCGCCGCCCCGCACCCAGTCGACCCTGAAGTCGACGGCCGCGCCGGGCGATGCAGCCACGAAGGCGATGCCCGTGGTGGCAAAACGCATGTAGCCGAAGCCACACGGGCTGTTGGCTGCGTTGCAACTCACGGGACGGTCGACGAGCCCGGGGTTCGCGGCCACGTCGCTGAAGTCGTACTGCGTGGCCGTCCAGGCGAGGTCGAAGGTGTTGGTGCCCGCCGCGACATAGTCCGACCATCCGAAGGCGTTGACCGTGCCGGCCATCGTCCATGAGTCACCGGTCAGGCCGCTGGCGGCGGCGTTGTTGTCGGCCGGCACCAGCACCGAGCCGCCGAGCAGTTGGCCGTTGCGGTTGTCGATCTGGAGCGACAGCACCACGTCGCGCAGCGTGTCGCCCGCCGACAGGTAGAGCTGGCTGGGCGCCGTACCGGGCAGGCCGTTGGAGCCGGGCACACCGGGACCCCGCAGCGTGCTGCCCTGCGCGACGATGAGCAGGCGGCCGGTCGTCGCCGCGTAGTAGTTGGCGTCGTAGATGAGTGCCGGGTTGGTGAGTTGGGTGTCGAACGCAACGCTCGTCGAGGGCCCCTGGGCCTGCAGCAGCGCGGCATGCGAGAAGCCGGCCTGCAGCAGCGTGAAAGCCGCGGCCGTGGCGAGCAGGAACGGGGTGGTACGGGGGTTGGGGCGCAACGGAACCTCCAGGTCTGCACGCCGCCCGCCGACATGATGTCCGCGGTACCCGTGCAGGCGAACTGATCTTCCCCGCCCCACGTTCCGCGCAGGTGACAGCGCCGCGGCCGAAAACAGCACAAACGAACTGGCCCGTTCGGATCATGGGCGTCGTCGCCCCTTGCGGCGGCGCTTGTGCTCTGGCTTCACCGGGGTGTCATGTCTGCCGGCCACAGTCCGTCTCGAGCGGCCTCGGCGGGATCCGGTTCAGCACCGAAGAGCGAGGCGCCACCTGCCGACCCCCAACCGATTCATCATCCTGAGGAGCCATCCATGAAGGGTTCATCCCATCCGAGCAACGACGTTTCGCTGAACGACTCGACCAACAAGTCGATACGCGAGATCATCGACGAGGTCAAGCTCGACCGGCGCAGGTTCGTGCGCACCGGTCTGAGTGCCGCAGCCTTGGCGTCCGCCGGCGGCCTCAGCCTGGCTGGCTTGGTCAAGACCGTCGAAGCGGCACCGTTGCCCTCGGGCCTCGGGTTTCCGGGCATTGGTTTCGAGAGCATCCCGCCAAGCCTCGACATCGATCCGGGCACCCCATCGGCCGTGCTGGACCGCGTCACGGTGCCCGCGGGCTACCGGGCCGAACTCTTCGTCGCGTGGGGCGATCCCATCATGCCCGGTGGCACGCCCTTCACCGGCCAGGCCGGCGAGACGGCGGCCGAGCAGGCGCGCCAGTTCGGGATGCACTGCGACGGCATGCACTTCTTCCCGCTCGACGATGGCCGCGAGCACAGCGGCCGTGGCGACGATGACGGCCCCGGTCAAGGGGACCGCGTTGAGCGCGGGCTGCTGTGCGTCAACAACGAGTACACCCACGAGGAAGTGCTGTTTGCCGACGGCCAGGTGGGCGCCGGCTACACGCTGCAGAAGACGCGCAAGTCGCAAGCAGCCCATGGCGTGTCGATCGTCGAGGCCCGTCGCCATCAGGGCCGCTGGCAGGTGGTGAAGAACTCCCGCCACGGCCGTCGCATCACCGCGAACACGCCAATGCGCATTTCCGGCCCGGCAGCCGGCCACGTGCTGCTGCAGGCGCGCGAGTTCCTGGTCACCGACGCCGCCACCACCTGGACCGGCAGCACGACCAACGGTCGCGTCTGCCAGGGCACGGTGAACAACTGCGCGCATGGCATCACGCCCTGGGGTACCTACCTGACCTGCGAAGAAAACTGGAACGGCAATTTCGGGGGCACGGGCGTCGTCGACACCACCACGACGACCGAGATCGGCAAACTGAACCGGCGCTACGGCATCGCAGCGGCGGGCTTCGGCTACCGCTGGCACACCACGGACCCGCGCTGGGACGTGAGCACCAACCCCAACGAGCCGAATCTCTTCGGCTGGGTGGTGGAGATCGACCCCTTCGACCCGACTTCGACGCCGGTCAAGCGGACGGCCCTGGGTCGCTTCAAGCACGAGAGCGCGCAGTACGTAGTCGACAAGGACAACCGTGTCGCGTTCTACTTGGGCGACGACGAGCGCAACGAGTACATCTACAAGTTCGTCTGCGACGGCAAGTTCAACCACCACAACCCGCACGCCAACCGCCGGCTGCTCGACAAGGGCACGCTCTGTGTGGCGCGCTTCGATGCCGACCTGAGCGGCCGCTGGCTGGCTCTGGTGCCCGGCACCGTCGGCCTGGACGGCGTGGCCCTGCGCGACAACCCGAACTTCGCCGGTGCGGACGACGCCGAGGTGCAGGCCAAGATTCTCATCAAGACGCGCATGGCGGCCGACGCTGTTGGCGCGACCATGATGGACCGCCCGGAGTGGACAGGTGCCCGTCCACGCATCCGAGGCTTCGAGGAAGTCGAGATCTACTGCACGCTGACCAACAACAACCGGCGCGGCAGTTCCGCGACGCCGAGCAGCAACGCCGCTGACGGCTCGACGGTGGCGGGCTCGGCCCGGCCGGCCGTGGACGCCGCCAACCCACGCGAAGACAACATCTACGGTCACATCATTCGCTGGCGCGAGGCCGGCCGCAGCGTGCGCGCCACCGCTTTCACCTGGAACCTGTTCCTGCAGGCCGGCGACACCGCGACCAGCAAGGCCGCGCGGCCCACCAACGACTACAAGGGCAACATCGTCGATGTGCCCGACGGCAGCGCCGACTTCGGCGCGCCGGATGGCCTGTGGTTCGATCCATTCGGCCGCCTGTGGGTGCAGACCGACCAGGTCGGCGACGGCTCCGGCGACTGGGTGCACCTGGGTGCCAACGTGATGGTCTGCGCCGACCCTAACAGCGGCGAGGTGCGTCGCTTCCTGACGGGCCCGAACCGCTGCGAGGTCACGGGCGTGACGATGACCCCGGACGGCCGGGCGATGTTCGTCGGCGTGCAGCATCCAGGCGAGGACTCGACAGCGGCCAATCCCACGGCCTTCTCCAACTGGCCGCAGGCTCAATGGACCACGGCCTCGGACGGCCGCACAGCCCTGCCCGCTGGCCGCCCGCGTTCCGGTGTCGTCGTCATCACGAAGGACGATGGCGGTGTGATCGGTGCGGCCGATCGCCGTCCCGGCCACGGCCACGGCCATTAAGGCAGGACGCCAGGCCCGGCACGCGGGGCGTCGCCCGAACGCCGGGCCACGCTGGAAGAGAGGTCATGGGTCTTGCGCCCCTGGCCCCCCAAGCGCGGCCGGTGCAGGCGCGGGAGGTACGGCACCGGGCGGTCCAGTTTCACGTCGCATTTCGGCCAGAGCAGTTGGATCGAGGATCGAGGAGAGGTCATGAGTGGCGTACTGGTAGTGGAGGACGAACCGGCGATCGCCGAGTTGATCGCGCTGAACCTGAGACACGCGGGGTTCGACGTGAGAGTCGCTGGCGACGCGGATGTCGCGCAAGCGGCCGTGGACGAGGTCCTGCCCGACCTGGTGCTGTTGGACTGGATGCTGCCCGGCCAGTCGGGTCTGCAGTTGGCGCGCCGCTGGCGCGTCGACGCGCGCACCCGTGGCATCCCCATCATCATGCTCACGGCCCGCTCGGACGAAGCCGACAAGATCGCAGGCCTCGACGCCGGTGCTGACGACTACCTGACCAAACCCTTTTCGACCAAGGAACTGCTGGCACGCATCCGTGCCGTGCTGCGCCGCCGGGCGCCGGATGTATTGGACACCGTGGTCGTGGTGGGTGGACTGCGCCTGGACCCGGCCACCCGCCGCGTCAACCGCCGTCTGGGTGAGCAGACGCTGGAGGTCAAGTTAGGACCGACGGAATTTCGGCTGCTGCACTTCCTGATGACGCACCCGGAACGCGTGCACAGCCGCTCGCAGTTGCTCGACCGGGTGTGGGGTGACCACGTCTTCATCGAGGAGCGCACTGTCGACGTGCATGTCAAGCGATTGCGCGAGGCCCTCGCACCTGCGCAGGGCGCCTCCCTCATCGAAACCGTGCGCGGTGCAGGCTACCGACTCACGCAGCAAATCGGCGCTGTTGTCGTGTGACGGGTCCTTGACGGGACGCTCGGCGTGGCACGAACTGCTCGCGCCAACATGCCCCCGGCTCGGTCGGTCACGCAGAGGCAGGTGATGCTGCGGAGTGTCCTTCGAGCCGCAACTTGACGGCGCATTCGAGGATTGCGAGTGCATCGACGGCAAGGTGCTCCGCGCCCATTGGCGACCGTGCCAGTCGCCAACGTCTAGGCAACTTCGATGGCAAGCCCCAGGCTCGAGATCTTTGCCTTGTGCTTGGCACCCGCAGCCGCCGATGCAACTTGTTCAGGCTGGCTGAAGGCCCCCGGCCGAACTGGAACCGCGCCGATGGACAACGTGGTGCACGGAAAGAAGCGGCGGACGCCGTGACGATCGTCAGCGTCAATTCCTCCCCGCCCGAGTGCCTCTTCGTCGAACAGGGTGCGGGCCCTTTCGTTGAAGACCGACACGATGCGCTCGCAACGGTCGAGCCAGTCATCGCTTTGGAACAGCACGACGAAGTCGTCGCCACCGACGTGACCCACGAAGTCCCGGCGTGGATCGCACTGCGAAGCAATCGTGCGCGCCACCAGGCGAATCATCTCGTCGCCGCGCCAGTAGCCGTAGTGATCGTTGAAGGGCTTGAAATCGTTGAGATCGCAGTAGCAGGCGACGAATTCGCCGCCGCTGGCCAGCAGCCTGGCGATGTGTTCGGTGATCGGGATGTTGCCGGGCAGAAAGGTAAGCGGGTTGGCGTGCCTGGCAGCCTCGATCCGAACTTCGGTCACGACACGGACGAGTTGCTCGCCGGTGCCCAGGCCCAGGTATCGCCCACCTTCGGTGATGATGAAACCTTCAGTCAAGTAGCGCTGATCTGATGAGGTCAACACAGCGGTCATCGCGTCGAGTCCCGTGTGCTTGTCCAGGACCAAGGGCGTCATGTTGGCAAACAGCAAGCAGGGCTTGCGGCCATTCAATTCCTTGAAAAAAGGCCGCGCGTACCGGTCAACAAACGCCTGGCGGTTCAACAGGCCCATGGGCCGGTCACTCTCTACCAGAGCCAGGGTCCGCAGCGTCGGATCGTCTGCGAATACCTTGGCCACGTCGTCGATCAGCATGTCCGGGTGGATCGAAGGCACTTTGACAGCCATCCGCTCGACAGTGAAGTCGGCGCCTGCGGAACGCGTCATCTCCGGTAGCACGGCGATCTCCGAACTGGCGATCACAGCGCCTGCACGGGCCAGCACCGACATCGCCGGTACAGGGTCCGGACGCCCGAGGAAGTACCCCTGGCCCAACTCGATGCCGAGGTCACGAACGATCTGCAGTTCGGCTTCAGTTTCGATGCCCTCGGCAACGAGCACGGTCCCGAAGGTTTCGGCGAATCGGGTCAGGCCCTTCAGGGTCTGCACCTTGATGGCCTGTCCTTGCAGGTCGTGGATGAAGTATTTGTCGATCTTGACGATCTCCGGCCGCAGTTCTGCCCACAGCCGAAGACTGGACCGGCCATCGCCGAAGTCGTCCAGCGCGAAGCGCAGACCTTGTGCGCGCAGTCCGGCGGCGGCGGCGATCAAACGTGGAACATCAGTCACCCGCTCATGCTCGGTGATCTCGATGACGAGGGCGGAAGGCGCCACACCCGTCGCGTCCAGCGCCTTCATCACGCCGCCCAGGGAGAGTCGCTCGACCATCGTCACGAAGGCCTGGGCGCTGAGATTCAGGAACAGGCGCTTGTCATGCGCATGCGCAGCCCAGGCACGCAAGCCTTCGCGCAGGCACGCTTGTTCGAGTTCGACGCTGACATCCTCAGCCCGCGCCGCCGCAAACAGGGCGTCCGGCGCACGCAGAGGCGAGTCGGCAGGACCGCGGATCAGGCTTTCGTGGCCCATCACCGTTCCGTCCTTCAGGCGGACGATAGGCTGGTAGTGCGCATGAAGGGCCTTGCGGGCCAGAATCTGCCGGACAGTCTGAAGCCTCAGAGCACCGTCAAGGCTGCGGCGCATGGCGGCCAGGGCAGGCGTGACAACGGGCTCTTTCACTTGACCGGACTCCTGGGTGTACGGGCAGCCAACACGCCCTACGGTGATATCGGCACCGTGCTGCACTTGCTTGAGCGCAACATTTCACTGGCGTCGAGGGCGCGCTGCCCGCGCGACGGCACCGGCTGTCGCAACAGTGGGAGGCCGGCCTTGCTGCCGATCTGCCAACCTCACTGTAGCGCTCACCGCACCCCGAACTCATGGTCGATGCTGGTCACGCGAGCACAAAAGTACGGCGCCGGCCCGTTCGGCATCTGCCACTCGACTTCACCTTGAAGCGGCACGCACATCCCTGCCCTTTCACCATCGCTGCCGAGCCGGCACACGAAACTCGCCCTGCTGTGCCAGGCAAACGCCGGAGACCATCGCCTGGCCGTCACGCAACATGGCACGAAAGTACCGCTGTACGGGCGGCGGCAAGGCATCGATCTCGTGCGGGTTGTAGGCCTTCACCACCATCGGTCGACGTGCCGCCTGCATCGCCGAACAGAACGCGGTCTGGTCCCGAAGCCATCGCCACGTCTCCGAACACCAGGGCTCCGAGGGTGGCAGAGACCACACCTGCGACCGGAACGAATGCCCGCTTCATGCGCAGCTCAAGCGCGAATCAGTTGAGCGTCGACGCCACGGCGCGGCGACGGGCCGATGGGCGGCGCAAAGCCGGCGCGAGCCCACATCTGCACAGTATGGGATGGCTGCGGCGCATCCAGCAGGCTGCGAATTTCCGCATGGGGCTTCGCCTGCTCGGGATACTCCTGCAAGGCCTGCTGCAAGGGCTGCAACGACACGCCGAAGGCCGTGGCGGCGAGCTGAACTCGGGCATAGGCACGGCCGGCGTTCACCTGCGTGACCCGATCATTGCCCTCGGTCACCATCCACAGAAAGCCCGGCGTGGAGGCCAGCTTGGCGTTGAAGTCATCGATCTGGCTGGTGGTGGCGTAATCGTCCGGCGCCGGGGCCTTGCTGCGGTCGAACAAGCCGACCTTGCTCATCAACACGGGCATCCAGTCCAGCACGAACAGTCCGTCCCGGTACTGGTCGATCTCGGCAGACCCAACCCGCAGCACCCTGTACGACTCCATGATCGTGCGCGGTGTCGTCAACTCGATGCGCCAGGCTTCGGCGGCGATTTCGCGATGCTGCTTCAGCGTGTCGGGTTGCGTCGTTCCGACGAAGCCGAAGTGCAGCGGGTTCGGATTCACGGCCTGCTTCATCGCTTCCCATGCATCGGCGGGCACCGCGCGTCCGAGGTCGTAGGCGCTGCGATTGGTTCGCCGCTGCAGGATCTGCGCGAAGAGCGGATCCTTCCTGACCGTCGGATCGGCCCACAGCCTGACGCGGGCGACCGGACGCGGGCCGAGGGTTGAAGGCCCGAACGGGCCTTGCGGAAACAGTTCGATCTCGGCCCGCAATCCGCGCTCGCGCGCAGCGATGTCAAGCAGTTCCAGGAAGGTGCCGTGGCTCATCATGATCTGCCGCGAGGTCGGGTCGACCTCGGGCAGCAGGCGGGTGAGGTCGCAGCGCAGCAGGATCTCGTCAGGATTGTGAAGGTCGACCAGCCACGACTGCAGGTTGTGCGAATGCGGCGCCAGGATCGCGTAGCCGAGCATCCAGCGCCGGATGTCGGTCTCGGGGCCAGGACCATTCCACGCGGCAATGGCGCCCATCGGCATCTGCTGGCTGCACCCGGCAGTGGACCCTGCCACGGCGCCGATGCCGCCGCCGGCGGTCAGGCGGATGAAATTGCGTCGATCCATGGTCCGCTGCCCCTTGGACCGGTGCGCGACGGCGGCAAGGTCATGCAGCCAGGGGGTACTCAGTCCGGCTGCGGCGATCTCCTTGCTCAGATCGGGCACGTCCCGGTTCGGGTGCGACGCATGGGTCGAGGCCGACTGCAGCACCGTGAGGTAGACCTTGAGGCGGTCGTTGGCGGACAAGGCCGCCTTGACCCAGGCCGGCAGCAACAGTCTTTGCTGGCCGAGGGATGCGACCGCTTGGGTCTTCTGCATGGGTTCGATTCGTTGCAGCCGAGAGGCTGCCTCAGTCTTGGGCTGGGGTGTGACAGCCGCGTGTCAGTGCTGCCACGCTTGCGCACTGGATTGACACAGCGCAACCGAACGCGCCTTTCACGGTCGGCGACAGCGCCGCGAAAGCCCATCGAAGGCCTCGGGCGGTTGAACCCCGCCGCGTCACGCAGCGGATGGATACTGGAACCCTGCAGCCGCAGATGGACGAAGTCCAACGATCCCCCGCACTGTGGCGACCGGAGAACACTGCATGGACCTGCTCAAGACAGCCGTGGTCGACATCACCACGCTGGTGGCGATCTGCCACACCTTGAAGTCCGCTCCGCTCGAGGGCGAGCTGGCGACGAAACCCAAGCTGCGGGGCCGACTGCGGCGTGAAATCAAGCGCGGGACGCTCGCCTACATCGACACCTTGGCCCGGACCAGGCTCGCAGCCGTCGACGATGCCCTGCTTGGCGCATGCCGCGGGGCAGCAGAGCAGCAGATGGCCCATGCCATTGCGCACCAGCCCTTGCTGGGCAAGCTCATGACCAAAGTTCCCGGGTCGCTCGAGGGCGTGGCTGCGGCGCGGCAGGATCTCTGGCGCCTGGCACACATGTCGATCCAGCTTCGGATGGGCGTGGCGCCCCTGCGCGAATCTGGTGCCGAAGTGGATGCCAAGGCTGCTGGCGCCATGGCGGGTCGCCTTCGCCGCCGCTTTCGCAAGGCCTTGATTGCCTATGCACGGGTGAGCCTGCGCACCAGGGAACCCAAGGCGCAAGTCATCGCGACAGCACGCGAGGCTGCCCTGGCGCAGATCGGGAAGCGCGGGGTGACCGAGGCTGAACGGCTTTCGGACATCGAGGCTGGCGGCCACCCGGCGCGCAAGGTCTTGCGGCTGGGCGTGACGAAGGCCCTGTTCGATCTGGCCCTCGACTGGCAGCGCCACGGGTCCTCGCCGACGAATGCATTGCCGTGAGGTCCGCGCGCGACCGCGCTGATCTTTCGGTGCCGGCTTGCAGAACGGCCGATCCTGCATGTGCAAACCCACCCGGCCTTCGAAACCGTGCGTCCGACGGGTAAAGGCGTGCGCACAGGCAGACAATGCCGATGTGGCACACAACGACGCTCCTGCTTTCAAGGCCTTGACCGGCATCTATGAACCATCGGCGATTCAGCAATTGCCGGATGGGCGGTTCCTTGTGGTCGAAGACGAACGGCGCCATCCCTTCAGCCTGGTCACGATCGGCGCCGATGGGCGCGTCCAGAGCACCGCACTCACGCCCGGGCTGATGCAACTGTTCAGTGACTTCTGGAAGCTGGACGATCTCGAAGGGCTGACCCTGGACCGGGCTGGCTATGTCTACGCGATCACGTCCCACTCTCGCGACGACGACGGCGACACGAGCAAGTCGCGTGAGCGGCTGGTGCGGTTCCGGATCGACAAGAACCGGGTCGTGAAGCCGAGGATCGTCGATGGTCTGAAGCGCGCCTTTAAACAGAAGCACCCGGTGCTGGCTGCAGCGGCCGAGGTCCGGGAGGTCAAGGCCGGCGGCGGGCTCAACATCGAGGCGCTGGAGATCAGCCCCGACCAGCAGCGGCTGCTGATCGGTTTTCGCAGCCCCTTGCTCGGCGGTCGCGCCATCATCGCCAGCGTCCTGAATCCCTCAGGGATGTTCGAGGCAGATGAGGCCCCCCAGGTGGCGGCCGAGCTCGAGGAGCTGGATCTGGGAGGTCAGGGAATCCGCGGTTTGACCTACCTGCCTTCGATCGGCGCGTACCTCGTCGTGGGTGGTCCGGTCTCGCGCGAACCGGCCCCCTTCGATCTCTGGCTCTGGAACGGTGAACCTGGTGCTGCGCCGCACCGTGTCACGGTTCCAGGCCTGCAGGGCTTCGAGCGCGCTGAAGGCGTGAGCCCGGCCGTCATCGGCGGGGTTGAGCGAATCATCGTCGTCAGCGACGATGGGAATCGGCAATCAAGACGGTCAGCCAGCTACCTGCTGCTGGACCCCGGGCAACTGCAAACAGCGACTTGATGAACCAGCGGGATGACCCCTGGCCGGACAGACAGGAACTCCACGCCTGCCTCGGTTTGGCGGCGTAGGGATCGGAAGCAGAGTTGTCCACCGAACTGGGGGACAAGCCTGTGGAGAACTGGTGTCAAACCTCGAATTTTGCAGATAGACCAAGACAAGCCCTGGTCATGCTGGGCTTTTAGAGCACCTCCCCTGATTCACCGCCCCTGGTGCACCGCGCCGCCGCCAGCCGGTCCGTTGCCGCTACCATCTACAAACCCGGACGTTTCGGAGCAATACATGTCGGCACTTCAAACTCACAAGGCACTCGTTACGGCAACTGCGTTCGAGATCCTGCCCAGGTTCGGCCTGGCTTTCCTCGTCGATGACCAGCAAACCACCTGGACAGTCACCCGGAGCACCGACGGCCCGGGCTTGGACGCCCTTCGTTCCGGTCAGCGCGTCCAACTGACGCTGGACCATCACTCCGACTTCAGCGTGGTCAGCGCGTACGCTCCGCTGACCTGACTGAGCGCCCAGCTTCCCGCAGCCGCCCGGCCGTCTGGCTGGCTGGCTGGCTGGCTGGCTGGCACCCTACGCGCGTGACCCGGCCACATCCGGCCGCTTGTAGCGGTAGGCTTTCATCGTGGTGCCAGCAAGATGGTTGTCGGACGCGTGGCAAACGCAATCCGTGACCGGCACGCCGCGCGCCTGCCTGGCGTGCGCGCGGCTGGCGAATTGGCTCTTCCCCCGTGCAGGGCCTGGCCGTGGTGCTCGACGCCAAGGGACGCGGCGTCCTGCAGAACACCGCAGCTGTCCGACCTCGACCGCCGGCTCGTAGCGCAGTTGCGCGCCGTGTCGACGGTGCCGTGACGCTGGCCGGCCGAGAGGGTCGGATTTGCTGTCAGGTCGCCGACGCGCCGCATCCGGCGGCAGGCCGCCGGTGTCACCGTCGGGTCACGTCGCAGCGACAGACTCGGGAGTGAACGCGACCGGTGGCCCGGCGCGCCTGCCATCGCCCTCACCTTCTGCAGAGAGCCCTCATGCCGTACACCGCTCGCCGCCGCGAATTCATCTTCCACCTTGCCGCCGTGGCGGGTGCCGTCTCCGGCGGCGCCGTGCTCTCGGGCTGTGGCGGTGGCGACGACGAGGAGCCCGTCTTCCTGTACGGCGTGGCGAGCGGCGACCCGCTGGCCGACCGCGTGATTCTGTGGACGCATGCGCGTTTCCCGACCAGCGACGACCCCGTCCTCCTGCGCTGGCAGGTGGCCGACGACGCGAGCTTTGCCACCGAGGTGGCCAGCGGCAGCGTCGTCGTCAGCAGCGCCTCCGGCCACACGGCCAAGATCGACGCCACCGGGTTGGCGGCCGGGCGCAGCTACTACTACCGCTTCACCGCCGGCAGCGCCCGTTCACCGGTGGGCCAGACGCGAACGCTGCCGGCAACGGCCAGTGAAGTGAAGTTGGCCGTACTCAGCTGCGCCAACTATCCGGCGGGCTACTTCAACGTCTACGCCGAAGCGGCGCGCAGCGACGCGCAGTTCGCACTCCACCTGGGCGACTACCTCTACGAATACGACGCCGCGGGTTATGCGTCGTCAGGCGCGGCGGCCCTGGGCCGTGCGTCGCAGCCCACGAACGAGTTGCTGACGCTGGCCGACTACCGCCTGCGCCACGCCCAGTACAAGAGCGACGCCGACAGCAAGACGCTGCACGCGCGCATGCCGATGATCGCGGTGTGGGACGACCACGAGGTCGCCAACGACGCCTACAAGGATGGCGCCGAGAACCACAGCCCGGCCACCGAAGGAAGCTGGACTGCGCGCCGCGCCGCGGCGCTGCAGGCCTACCACGAGTGGATGCCCATCCGCACCGGCGCCGACAAGGCCCGCATCTACCGCAGCTTCAACTTCGGCAACCTCGTCAGCCTGCACATGCTCGACACGCGGCTGATCGGCCGCGATCTGCAGATCGACATTGCCGAACTGGCCGGTCTGGCCGGCCCGGTGGCGCAGGCGGCGGCCACCGCGGCCTTCTCGTCGCCCACGCGCCAGATGCTGGGCAGCGAACAGCTGGCCTGGCTGCAGGGCCAGATGACGGCCAGCAGTGCCACCTGGCAGGTGCTGGGCCAGCAGGTGCTGATGGGGCGCATGGAGTTCCCGGTCTCGGTGCTGTCGACGCTGAACACCAGCGACACCTCGCCGGCCGCAGTGGCCGCGGGCGCGGCGGCCGTCAACGCCTACCTCACCGCCAAGGCCACGCCGCCGGCGCTGCGCACGCCCTCACAGGTGGCGCTGATGGACCCGCGGCTGAACCCGCTGCTGGGCTACAACCTCGATGCCTGGGACGGCTACCTCGCCGCGCGCGAAACCGTGCTGGGCACGGCGCTGCAACTGGGCAAGAAGCTGGTGACGCTGGCCGGCGACACGCACAACGCCTGGCACAGCAGCCTCACCCTCATGGGCCTGGCCAACCCGGCGCTGGCAGGCGTGAAGGTGGGCGAGGAATTCGCCACCAGCAGCGTCAGCTCGCCGGGCCTGGAGGCCTACCTCGGGCTGCCCCCGGCGCAGATCAAGGGCATCTTCGAAGGCGTGATCAGTGACCTGAAGTGGATCGACCCCTCGCAGCGCGGCTTCCTGAAGATGACCTTCACCGCCACCGAGGCCCGGGGCGAGTGGGTCTTCGTGAACACGATCACCAGTCGCACCTACTTGGCCAGCGTGGGGCGCACGGCCACCTACACGGGCTGAAGTTGCCCGGGGCCACTGACGGCTGCCGTGGGGGCGCGGCAACGCACGGCCTGCCACTGCGCTGCCAGCGTGGGCAATTGCAGCAGGGCTTGATGTGGTCCCACTTGGGCAGGCCCATGGGACCGCGGGCGGGTTCGATGCTCAGCGTGACGCCGTGGCCGGCGAAGAGCCCCACGAGGGCGCCCATGGGCGCGACGCTGCCATGGTCGAAGATGTCGACAAGGTAGGCGCTGGCGAATGCGACCGTTGCTGTGAAAGCCGTCGTCGCGATAGCGGCGAGCGCCCCGAACACGACGAGAGCCACATCCCCAGGACGCAGTAACAGGGCGGAGTCGCCACGCGATTGCGCTTGGACATGCAGACTGGGCTGAGCTACATCGACGTCGCCTGCGCCATGAGCCAGGTAACACGCCTGGGCGCCAGCGAGCGGGTCGAAAGCAGCAGGTGCTGCGACTCGCACGCAAGCGCCGAGTGCCACGCACACGCGACGTGATGGAGGCGGACCTGGCCACGAACGCACTCACGCGCCTGGTACAGGCCGGCAAACTCGAACGTGTGGCCCGTGGCCTGTACGGCATTCCAAGAGCGTCCATCAACGAACATCGGTCGCTGGCCGAGGTCTCGGCCCGGGTTCCGAAGGGCGTCGTGTGCCTGCTCTCGGCGCTGCGCGTCCACGGTACCGGTACACAGGCGCCGTTCGAGGCATGGCTCGCGACCCCACAGCGCATGGTCGCGCCGCGTCTTGACCAACCCGCACTGCGCGTCGTTCGAGTGTCGGACCCCGTGCTCTCCGACGGGCTGACCAGGATCACCGCCGATGGCGCCAAGACCGTCGCCGACCGCTTCAAGTTCCGCAACGAGATCGGACTCGACGTGGCGCTCGAAGCCCTCCGGGATGGTCGGGCCATGCGCAGGTTCTCGCTCGATGACCTCTGGCGCCACGCCGCGCAGGACCGCGTGGCGAACGTGATGCGTCCCTGCATCGAAGCGATCACGGCATGACAGCGGAGCCTGTTCTCAGGGTCGATTTCGCCGAACGTCTTTGGGGGCAAGGTCACTTTCGGCTTGCTGACCAGGTGCTGGCGCGTGTTGTCGTTCTGGGTGCTCATGGGAGACGTCTTCAGGCTGAGGTGAAGATGTCAGAGGCCAACCTCCAGGATGGCGGCGATGATCTTCAGATCGCCGCCGCGGTTGACGCGGTGCTCGGCCTCGCCGAACGTCATGGTGGTCGCATCGCCGCCAAGCGCTGAGATGGCGACAGCAGCGCCGTCCTGACCCTCATACAGCCGCACGCGCCAGGCGCCGGCGCATGAGGCCAAGCAGCAGCGCGCCGCCCAGACCCACGAGCAGGGCGCTGCCGGGCTCAGGCACTGCGCTGATGGTCACGCGGTAGGCCAGGAACATGCTGTCCAGGTTCTTGCCGTCGTTGTATGCCGCGCCGGCATGGAAGCCGTCGGTGGTGGCGAAGTCGTTGTCGTTGGCCACGAACAGGAAGTAGTCGTCCGGACGGTCCGGGTCCAGCGCCGGAAGCAGCACCAGGCCTTCCCACTTCTCCGACAGGTTCTCGAAGCCGTCCTGGATGCCGTTGGTCAGGCCAAACCGGTTGAGCTGGCTGCGGTCGTTGATGTCCAGCAGCATCGCCTTGGCCGCCGGCACGATGGCAGGGTTGAGCACGCCGCCCGGCGCAATCTGGCCTTCAAAGCTGGCGCCGAGGATGTTGGTGGCGCTGCTGATGTCGATCACCTCGACCTGGCGAAGCAGCGAATTCTGCGTGCCGACCAGGCGCCCGTTGCTGTCGCGCGGCAGCATCAGGAACTGCGTCGACGACAGCGCAAAGATCTCGCTTTGTGCAGCCACCAGCGTGGCACCTGCTTGCTGGAACTTCGGCAACTTCACGACAAACTCGCCGTTAAGGCGGATCTGGTCGGGGCTGCTGATGTCATAGGTGAAGACACGTGTGGTGTCGCGCGTGGCGGCGGCACTGGCGGCGTTGAGGTCCTGGCGCGCGGCGCTCTGCAGACCGACGAACAGCGTGCGCCCGTCGGGCGAGATGCTCAGGCCTTCGAAGCCCTGGTTGTTGGACCTGCCGGCACTGGGGTTGACCGGGCTTGGCGCCGGCTGGCCGGCGCCGGGGTTGTTGCTGCTGTAATCGGTCACGCCATTGCGCAGCGGCCGCACCGAGTTCGCCACCTCCAGCGCGCCGACGAAGCGGCCGTCCGGGGCGAAGCGGTAGATCGAAGGACCGTATTCGTCGCTGACCAGGCGCGAACCGTCGGCCAGCACGACCACGCCCTCGGCGTCCAGTGCCAGCCTGCCGTTGAAGGCCTGCGGCAGTTCAGGCAGCAGCGCGGTGGCCGGGCGCGCACCGCCCGTGGCCAAACCCCCTGGCACCGGGTCGAGCCCTGTGAAGAACTGGCTGCCCCCGCTGGGCAGGGCTTCGAACAGCCGCGTGGACTGCGTCAGCGTCAGACCGATCTGGTTCTGCGCCAGCCCGCTGGCACCGGTCGTCGCCGGCGTGAAGCTCATCTGCAGCGTGTTCAGCCGCGGCGCGTAGTTGATGGTGCCGGCAATGTTGTAGCCGCGGTCAGGTGCGGCCAGGAAGGTGCCGGTGTAGCTGTTGCCCACCCGCGTCCAGCTCGCCAGGTCGGCCCACAGGCCGCTGATCGAACCGAAGGTTTCACCATGCTCGTCGCGAAGGTTGGCGGCGATGCGGCCGACACCGACCATCTCCTGCGCCGTGAAGACGGTGCCGCCCAGCACCGTCTGGGCATGGGTGACGGCCGGCAGGCCGCAACTGATCAGCGCGGCAAGTGCCAGGGTGGTGCGCAGCATGTGAATCCTCCGGTCGTGGCAGTGACCGAAATGCTGCGCGGCGGCCGTGACAGTGCTGTGTCGGCCGCTTCAGGCGTCCTTTGACACCGGGATGGTCGGGAACTTCGAAGAGGAGCCCTTGGCGCCGCAAACAAGGCGGCGCACACCGAGCCGGCCGGCGCTGCGCGCCGTCAGCGCGCGCAGCGTCGCGCCGCCTGCAGACCAGCCTGTACCGGGCGGCCTGTGGACGACCTCAAGTCAGCGCAGGCCACCACCCATCTTGGTGCCAGCGCCCAAGAGCCGAGGATGAGCGGCGATGATCAAGCCGGTTGTCCACCTCGGCGAAGTTGAGTCCAGCGACCTGGAAGAGAACGGCTACTGCGCGTAGAAGCGGGGGCAGTTCAGCGACACCGTCGGAGAACGCAAGCCGGGGCCTCAACCTGCCGGTGCTGCCCCGGGACAAGGCGAAGTGCCCTTTCCACAACCACCACGGCGACGAAGAAACTTTCCTCATCCTCGAAGGTGAAGGTGAGCTGCGCTTCGGCAAGCAGCGCAACCGAATCCGCGCGCACGACATCATTGCCTACCCGCCGGCAAACCGGCACCTGCGGGTGGCGTGATCGATCAGGTGCTTGCAGGCGCCTCACGGGCGCGAGTTCCACTCCGACGTGCCGGCGGCGCTCAACAGCTTGGCGGTTGCGGTCTCCGGGTTACTGCTCTGACGCCGCAGCTCCGCCGGGCGAATGATGGTCGGCGTACCACAGCCGCACACCGGCGCCGGGCCCACCCACAGGAGACACTCCCGATGACCGACCTGTCCGCCCACCCGACCCAGGCCGCCAGCGCCTGGTTTGCCGACTTCCAGTCCGCGCTCGAACGGCACGACATCGACGCCGCGATGATCTTGTTCGACGCCGACAGCTACTGGCGCGATCTGGTCGCCTTCACCTGGAATATCTGCACCCAGGAAGGCCCGGAGGCGATCCGCGCGATGCTGCAAGCCCGGCTGGCCGACGTGAAGCCCACGGCGTTTGCCGTCGAAGGCCAGGCGACGGAGACCGGTGGCGTGATCGACGCCTGGTTCACCTTCGAGACCGCGGTGGCCCGCGGCCGCGGCCACCTGCGCCTGAAAGACGGCAAGGCCTGGACGCTGCTGACCACGATGACCGAGTTGAAGGGCTTCGAGGAGCGCAAGGGCGCGCACCGCATCAAGGGCGCCGAGCACGGCGTGCACCCGGGCCGCAAGACCTGGCTCGAAGAACGCGAGCACGAACTCGCCACGCTGGGCATCAGCGAGCAGCCGTATGTGGTGATCGTCGGCGGCGGGCAGGGCGGTATTGCGCTGGGCGCGCGGCTGCGCCGGCTGGGCGTGCCGGCGATCATCATCGAGAAGAACGCCAAGCCCGGCGACAGCTGGCGCAAGCGCTACAAGAGCCTGTGCCTGCACGACCCGGTCTGGTACGACCACCTGCCCTATCTGCCGTTCCCCGACGACTGGCCGGTGTTCGCCCCGAAGGACAAGATCGGCGACTGGCTGGAGATGTACACCAGGGTGATGGAGCTGAACTACTGGGGCAGCACCACTGCCAAAGGTGCGCACTTCGACGAGGCCACGCAGACCTGGGAAGTGGTCGTCGAACGCGACGGCAAGAGCATCACGCTGCGGCCGAAGGAACTGGTGTTCGCGCTCGGCGTCTCGGGCTACCCGAACGTGCCGAAGTTTGCCGGCGCGGAATCGTTCCAGGGCGAGCAGCAGCACTCCAGCCGGCACCCCGGGCCCGAGGCCTACGGCGGCAAGAAGTGCGTGGTGATCGGCTCCAACAACTCGGCGCACGACATCTGCGCCGCGCTCTGGGAGCACGGCGCCGACGTGACCATGGTGCAGCGCAGTTCGACCCACATCGCGCCGTCGGATTCGCTGATGGAGCTGGCGCTCGGCGGGCTGTACTCCGAGAGCGCGGTGAAGTCCGGTGTCACCACCAATATGGCCGACCTGATCTTTGCGTCGATCCCGTACAAGATCATGGCGCCGATGCAGGTGCCGGTGTACGACGAGATGAAAAGGCGCGACGCCGACCTCTACGCGCGGCTCGAGCAAGCCGGCTTCATGCTCGACTTCGGCGTCGACGGCTCGGGGCTGTTCATGAAGTACCTGCGCCGCGGCTCGGGCTACTACATCGACGTCGGCGCGTCGGAGCTCGTGGCCAACGGCAGCATCAAGCTGAAGAGCCGGGTCGACGTCGAACGCATCGGCGCGCACTCGGTGCTGCTGTCGGACGGCACCGATCTGCCAGCCGATCTGATCGTCTACGCCACCGGCTACGGCTCGATGAACGGCTGGCTGGCCGACCTGATCTCGCCCGAGGTCGCCGACAAGGTCGGCAAGGTCTGGGGCCTGGGCAGCGACACGCCCAAGGACCCGGGCCCCTGGGAAGGCGAGCTGCGCAACATGTGGAAGCCCACGCAGGTGCCGCATCTGTGGTTCCACGGCGGCAACCTGCACCAGAGCCGGCACTACTCGGAGTTCCTGGCCTTGCAGCTCAAGGCGCGCCAGGAAGGGCTGGCGACACCGGTTTACAAGCCCGCTCCTTCGCACCACAAACGCTGAGCGGCCGGGCCAGCACCTTGCGCCGGTCGCCCTGTTCCTCGATGCGGCCCTGGTGCAGGAAGCCCACTTGGTTGCCGGCGGCTGAGCAACAAAACAGCGCAGGACGCCGAGTTTGAAGATGTTGGCCTGTTGGCCCCAGCGCCGCGCGCTGGCGGCCAACATGGCCGCGCCGGCCAGCCAAAAACCGCCGCCGGGCCGTGGTGACCAACCCGCACATCTTCATCCCCCGCGCCGCCCCGGGCCAGATGGAAGTGAGACGAACGGCCAAGCACTTGATCGCGCCTCGCGGCCGCCTGCACCACGCCAACCTGCAACGCGCAAGCCCGGCCTGCCTGCACTACCCACATGGGCTATCTGCCATTACCCGTCGCGGGAATAGACCCTGGCTGCGTGAACGACGCTAATGCGCAGATTGAAGGCGTCGCGGACGCCGTGGAGACAAACATGAACTTCGACAAGGAATTCGACGCCTCGGGCCTGGCCTGCCCGCTGCCCATCGTGAAGACGAAGAAGTCGCTCAACGACATGGCCCCGGGGCAGGTGCTGCGGGTCGTGGCAACCGACCCGGGTTCGGTGTGCGACATGGCCGCTTTCGCCGAACAGACCGGCAACGCGCTGCTCGAATCGGGTGAAGAAGGCGGCAAGTACGTCTTCTTCCTGAAGAAGGCCTGAGCGGAGCACCCATGGCCAGCAAGAAAATGGCGATCATCGCCACCAAGGGCGCGCTCGACATGGCGTACCCGCCGCTGATCCTCGCGTCGACCGCGGCCGCGCTGGGCTGGGAGGTGCAGATCTTCTTCACCTTCTACGGCCTTCAGCTGCTGCGCAAGGATCTGAGCGGCATCGCCATCAGCCCGCTGGCCAACCCGGCCATGCCCATGCCGGTGCCGATGCCGGTGATCGTCTCGGTGCTGCCTGGCATGCAGGCCATGGCCACCTCGATGATGAAGGCCAAGATGAAGAAGAAGGGCGTGGCCTCGCTGACCGAACTGCGCGACCTGTGCCTGGAGGCCGAGGTGAAGTTCATCGCCTGCCAGATGACGGTGGACCTCTTCGAGTTCGAAAAGAGCGACTTCATCGAGGGCCTGGAATACGGCGGCGCGGCGACTTTCATGAAGTTCGCCGGCGAGACCGACGTCTGCCTCTTCATCTGAGGCCCCCAGACCCCGGCGACGCGGCAACGTACCGCGCCCGACTGGCTAACGAGGAGACTGCATGGAGACGGCGGCTGTCGGCATCGGCACACTTGTCACCGGGGGCGGTTTTGCGATCGCCTTCGTCTTCGGCCTGGTTGCGGCGAAGACCAATTTCTGCACGATGGGGGCCTTGTCCGACATCGTGAACATGGGCCACTGGGGCCGCATGCGCATGTGGATGCTGGCCATCGCGGTGGCCATCGTGGGCACCAGCCTGCTTGCGTACACCGGGCAGATCGACCTGGCCAAGTCGGTGCCGCAGCGGCCGATGCTGTCATGGCTTTCGCTGCTCGTGGGCGGGCTGATCTTCGG
>Ga0105047_10002339_pt1 | contig 33931 bp, 19 predicted proteins | sample MAT04_FD_78384 | JGI IMG/M metagenome (GOLD analysis project Ga0105047, IMG submission 78384) | Freshwater microbial communities from Lake Fryxell liftoff mats and glacier meltwater in Antarctica - MAT-04 (megahit assembly) | ecosystem: Environmental > Aquatic > Freshwater > Ice > Liftoff... | reverse complement strand
GTGTAGAAGGCATCGATTTTTTCGCGGTCAAAATTGCCGCCGTTCCAGCGCAGGTTGTGATCGTTAAAGAGCCGCTGCATCGTGTTGGCGCCGGCGGCGTTGACGACTGCCAGGCGCGGCATTTTCTTGATCAGGCCCAGATCGAAAAGTTCTTTGAAGGCCTTGCCGAAAGCGGAGCTGTTTCCGAGGTTGCCGCCGGGCACGACGATCCAATCGGGCACCTCCCAGTTGAGCGCTTCGAGCACGCGGTACATGATCGACTTCTGTCCTTCAAGGCGGAAGGGATTGACTGAATTGAGCAGGTAAATGCCGAGCAACTTACTGACTTCCTTGACGCGTTTCATCGCGTCGTCGAAGTGTCCGACGATCTGAATCGTGCGCGCGCCGTAATCGAGGCCCTGCGAGAGCTTGCCCATGGCGATGCGGCCGGAGCCCACGAAAACGACGGCCTCCATCTTGCGCCCCTCCGCGGCCGATGCTGCCGCGTAGGCCGCAAGGCTCGAGGAGGTGTTGCCGGTGCTGGCGCAGGCGACTTTGCTCGCGCCCACCATGCGCGCGTGCGTGAACCCGGCGCTCATGCCGTTGTCCTTAAAGGAGCCGGACGGATTGAGGCCCTCGTATTGCAGGTGCACGTTTTTCAGGCCGGTGTAGCTGGCGGCCTCGGGCTCACTGCGTAAAAGCGTCTGGCCTTCGCCGATCGTGACCACCGATTCGTCGGGCGCGAAATTGAGCAGCTCTTTGAAGCGCCAGATGCCGGAAAAATGGAGCGGGTTGCGCCGCGTGGCCCACTTCATCTCAAAGTCATTCAGGCGCGAAGGAACGGCAATCTTGTTCCAGTCGTAAGCAATATCCAGCAGCGCCCCGCATTTTTCACACGCGGTCAGCACCTGGCTCACGTCAAACGTCGCACCGCACGATGGACTCGAACAGCGTTGAAAAGCAACTTGATCACTCATGCACCCAATCTTATCCGGGCCTCATCTTTACGCAATTTGCTCTTGAGGGACGAGGGTCGAGTGACGGGTGACGAGTGGTGAGAAACGGCGCGCGAATCCGGGGCGATCATTTCTCAATTGCGATGCTGCGAGAATCGGCCTATACCCATTCAGGCCAATATCGGAGCAAGTATGCAATCTGAGAAAAGTTCGAGTGCGGCGGGCGAAGGCAACGAGAACGCGGTGATTGAACGCTATGCGCGCGGCGCGCAGGCCCGGGAAGCGGCGCTCTGCTGCCCGATCAGCTACGACCCGAAACTGCTGCGCGTCATTCCCGCCGAAATAATCGAGCGTGATTACGGATGCGGCGACCCGTCGCAGTTTGTACGCCCCGGCGACACTGTTCTAGACCTCGGCTCCGGCAGCGGAAAGATTGCGTATATCGCTGCGCAGATTGCCGGAAAAACTGGGCGGGTCATCGGAGTGGACTTCAATCCGGCGATGCTTTCTCTGGCGCGAAAATATCAGACCGAGGTTGCGGCGAAGATCGGCTTTGCCAATGTCGAATTCCGCCGCGGGAAGATTCAGGATCTGGCTTTGGACCTCGACGCGCTGGAACGCGCGCTGGCCGAACGGCCGGTCAAGAGCGTCGAAGACCTGCAGTGGCTTGCACAGACGTGCGAGCAACTGCGCCGGCAGAGTCCGCTGATCGAATCAGGCTCCATCGATCTGGTGCTCTCGAACTGCGTTTTGAACCTGGTCAACGAGAGCGAAAAGCAGCAGCTCTTCAGCGAGATATTCCGCGTGACGCGGATCGGCGGGCGCGTGGCTATTTCGGATATCGTCAGCGACGAATCTATTCCCGACGCGCTGAAAGCCGACGCGGATTTATGGTCAGGCTGTATCTCCGGCGCATTTCAGGAAGAGGCCTTTCTCGCGGCATTTGAAGAGGCCGGATTCCGCGGTATCGAACTGGTCAAGCGCGATGAAAAACCCTGGCGCGTGATCAATGGAATTGAATTCCGCGCCGTGACCGTTCTGGCCCATAAAGTTCAGCAAGGGCCGTCTCTCGATCGCAACCAGGCTGTGATTTACAGAGGCCCGTTCAAGCAGGTGATCGACGACGAAGGAACTGTCTTCGAACGCGGCGTGCGTCAAGCGGTCAGCGATAAAACGTTCGAACTGTTTCAGAGCGCTTACGCGCAACATGTCTATCCGGTTCCGCCGCACCAGGATATTCCGGCCACGGAGGCGCTTCCGTTTGAATCACCCCACGGAGCGCGCCGCGACCCGCGCCAGAGCAAAGGAATGGATTACCGCGAAAGCACGGATGCGGGAAGCTGTTGCGAGCCGGGTTGCTGCGATCCGGCCTGAATGACGGGTGCGCCGGTGAGCAGACGGAAGTTATAACCTGCGCCCGCGCCTGCTCTGTTTAGAGCGCGGCGCGGGCGTTATTATTAAACAATTACGGCTTCTTAGCCGGATCCGCAGCCGGGGCAGCGGCGCCAGCGCCTGGAGCCATCGAGATCACCAGGTTATTGACCGGCTTGTCGCCTTTGTCCAGGAAACGCGCCGACATACCCGTCTCACCGCCGCCATTAATCACTGCGGCGTAGACGACGTTGACGCCCTTCTTCAAGGCAAACGGCTTGGACTTGTCCTGATCCTTTTCAACGCCGCGGCCGGAATAAACGCGCACGACTTCCGCACCGTTGACGCGCCAGAGCGAACTGTCGTCGGAGCCGATCGAGAGTGTAACGTCGGCCATGTCCGCTTCGGCGGTCACATACGCAATCGCCAGATACAGGGCGTTGTCGACCGATTCAAATTTGTAAACACCGTCGTCGGACTGTAAAGCCTTCCAGGTTTTATCCGCAGTGCCGGCCTTGACCTTCTCGCCTTCAGCGGGAGTGGCCTTGAACTGATTGGGGATGTACTCCTTGTCGAAGAAATCCTTCTGGTTGTCTTCGCTGTGCTCGCTGGCCTTTTCGTCCAGGGAGATGGGCGAATCCAGCATCAGCCAGTTGCGGATATATCCCTCGTCGTCGGGCTTGAACGTCTTGTCGGCAGCCTGGCTTACGCCCGAAAGGGCCAAGACCAGCACCGCTGCAATCGTGAAGATGTGTTTCATTTCTGTCTCCTTTCCATAGAGTAGATAGGTTTCATATCGGTTTTATTAGGAATGTCAATGGGGAACATGCACCAGTGCAGGCTCGCAGCCGTTCCTATAAGCTCTGATATTTCAGGCTGCCGCACATCAGCATCGAGCAGCGTCAAACGGTTCATACTCTCGGTCTCTTCCTGATGGGATACATGTTATTGAAGACGAAACACTGTTGAGCCTGCTGCATCCAAATCGAGAAGAATATCGCGAACGATTAATTTCTGAAGCGCACGCTGCAAACGCGTTCACGGAAGTATTTTGAGTTCTGAAATGTTCTGATCGAGGTGTAATCGGTATATCAGTAACTGCGTATTTAAATACTGCGCAAGGTTCATCAACACGAGAGGCATGTGCATGGCAAACTCCATCGGTAAAATTGCGTTTTTGAAAACCTCCTTAATCGGATTGCTGTTTTCGCTCTCCGCGTTTGCCGCGAGCACTACGGATCCCGCGGCATTGCTTGACGGGTTGCCGGGATTCAAAATCGAGCATCTCCTTAAAGCAGATGCGAAAATTAACGGCTCATGGATCAACCTTGCCAAAGACAACAAGGGGCGCCTGCTCCTCGGCGGGCAGCGCGGCCACCCTGTGACGCGTGTGACGCTGAAAGACGGCAAAGTCGAGAAGCAAGAGGATATCAAACTTCCCATCACCGAAACAATGGGGCTGCTGTACGCCTTTGACAGCCTATACGTCACCGGTTCGGGCAAGAATAAGGAAGGCAAAGAGGTCTACGGCTTCTTCCGCTGCCGCGATACAAAAGGCACCGACACCTATGATCAGGTCGAATTCCTGCGCGAATGGAGAGGCGGCGCCGGAGAGCACGGCGCTCACGGCATCGTGCTCGGCCCGGATAAGAAGCTGTATGTGGTCTGCGGAAATTTCACCGGTCTGCCCAACGATCTGCTGCCCAGTTCCCCGCACCGCAACTATGCCGATGACCGCGTCCTGCCCCGAGCCGAAGACGGCAATGGTTTCGGTGCCGGCACCAAGCCGCCGGGCGGCTGGATTGTGCGCATGGATGCGGACGGTAAAAATGCCGAGCTCTTCGCTTCCGGCCAGCGCAATACATACGACATCGGATTCAACACGGATGGTGAAGTGTTCGGTTTCGACAGCGACATGGAATGGGATTGGGGCACACCGTGGTACCGGCCGGTTCGCGTTTTCCACGCCACCAGCGGCGCTGACCATGGCTTCCGCGAGGGCACCGGCAAGTGGCCGGAGTACTACTCCGACAGTCTTCCGGCATCTGTGAACATCGGAATCGGCTGCCCGACCGGAGTTGTTTTCGGCACCGGCGCGAAGTTCCCGGCGAAGTACCAGAAGGCATTCTATATCTGCGATTGGACCTTCGGGCGGCTCATCGCAGTGCACTTGAAGCCCTTCGGCGCAAGTTACACCGCGACGTGGGAGAACTTCGTCGCGCCCAAGTCGATCACCGGCAAGGGCCCCAAATCCACGCTGAATCTGACCGATGTGGTCGTGGGCGACGACGGGGCGATGTACTTCACCACGGGCGGGCGCGGTACCGGAGCGAATCTGTATCGCGTGACCTATGTCGGCACCGAACCGGCCGCGGCGGCCGATCTGCACGATCAAGACGGAGCCGATTTACGCGCGCAACGCCACAAGCTCGAAGCATTGCACGGCAAGGAAGACGCCGCGACGATTGAAGCCGCCTGGCCGAGCCTCGCCAGCCCCGATCGCTGGATCCGCTATGCCGCTCGCATCGCGATCGAACGCCAGCCCGTCGAGCAGTGGAAATCCCGCGCATTGGCGGAGAAGAATCCGAACGCGGCCATGACAGCGCTTCTCGCGCTGGCCCGCCTGGGCAAGAACGACAGCCAAGCCGAATTGTTTCAGGCGCTGGGCAAATTTCCCATCGCGAACCTGGACGCCACGCAGCAGCTCGAAAAACTGCGCGTCATCGAAGTCGCCGTTGCGCGGCAGGGCAAACCCAACAGCGAAATGGCGAAGCAGTTGATCGCCGAACTGAGCCCGCTGTATCCAGCCAAAAGCGAGGACCTCAACCGCGAACTGAGCCAGACATTGCTGGCGCTGGAAGCGCCTGATGCCGTGGCGAAAACCATGAGCCTGCTCGAAGCGGCCTCCACGCAGGAAGAACAACTCAACTATGTCCTCTTTCTGCGAAAGACCACAGCAGGCTGGACGCCGGAACTTCGGCAGAAGTTCTTCGGCTGGTGGACATCAGGGCGCTCGAAGCAGCATCCGCCGCATGTGCTGAAATGGTTTGAGGACGCCGCGAGCCGCTACAACGATGGGTCGAGCTTCCCGAAGTTCCTGGGCAATTTCTATAATGATGCCAAATCCGTGCTCACCCCAGATGAGCAAACCGCACTGGCGGATGTGCTGGCGGCCTACACTCCGCCTGGAGCCAAGCAGTCTGCCAAGAAAGTTTTCAAGGCGCGCAAGCTGGTCAAGGAGTGGCAATTGGCGGATTTGCAGCCGCTGCTGGAACCGGGCAAGAAAGGTTTCGACTTCGAGCGCGGTAAGGAAGTCTACGAGGCCGCCCAGTGCATGGCCTGTCACAAGTTCGGCAGCACAGGGGGTTCGGTCGGCGCGGACCTGACGGCCATCTCGTCGCGATTTCAACGGCGCGATGTACTGGAGTCGATCATTGAGCCTTCGAAAGTCATCTCCGAACAGTTCCAGAATACGAGCATCAAGACCAACGACGGCAAGGTCATCGAGGGCCGCGTTCTCGAGGATACCGATGACAAGATCGTGCTGCAGCCCAATCAACTTCTGCCGGAAAAGGTGACGGTAAAGAAGAGCGACGTGAAGCTGCGTGTGCCTTCGAAGACTTCACCCATGCCGGAAGGCCTGGCTAATAATTTTACGAAAGAAGAGATTCTGGATCTGCTGATGTACATGGAGAGCGGCGGCCGCAATCCCAATGAATTCGCTGACGTGACGGCACAGGTCGCCGCCGCGGTGAAAGACAACAAGCTGAAAATTTCAGCGAACAACGACAACTTTGGCGATCCGGCGCCGGGCAAGGTTAAAAAGTTTTCGGTCGAATACACAATGGGCGATGCTGCGGCACAAACTAAGACGGTGGCCGAAGGCGAGGATGTGGAGATCGTTGCGCCGGCCGATAAGAAGTTAACTGTGAAACGCGCCGTGTACGGCGTGTTGGGGAACTAATGAGTCGCGCGTAATGAAAGCGACTCAATAATTCAGTTCCCCATCTGGTGCCGGAGAATTTAAAGTTCATGTCCCAAGACCGTATCAAAATCGGAGTCGTCGGCGCCGGCAACATCAGCAAGGCCTACATCCTCACCGCGCAATCGTTTCCAATCCTCGAGATCACGGCCATCGCCGACCTCGACGTCGAACGCGCCCGCGCAAAGGCCAGGGAATACGGCCTGCCGCGCGGTTGCAGCGTCGACGAACTTCTGCGCGACGACTCCATTCAGATCGTCGTCAACCTGACCGTCCCCAAAGCGCACGCCGAGGTCGCTCTGGCCGCGATCGCCAACGGCAAGCACGTCTATAATGAGAAGCCGCTGACCGTCACGCTCGATGAGGGCCGCCAGCTCATTGCTGCGGCCAAGGCAAAAAATCTGCGCGTCGGCTGCGCGCCCGGCACGTTCCTCGGCGGAGGACTGCAAACCTGTCGCAAACTGATCGACGACGGCGCGATCGGGCGACCGCTCGCCGCCACCGCGTTCATGACCTGTCCGGGTCACGAACGCTGGCACCCCAGCCCGGAATTCTATTACGAAGTCGGCGGCGGGCCGATGATGGACATGGGCCCGTACTACATGTCCGCGCTCTGCACTCTGCTCGGCCCGGTCAAGCGCGTCAGCGGCATCGCCAGCATCGTCAAGCCCGACCGTACCATTACCAGCGACCCGAAAAAAGGAACCAAGATCAACGTCGAAACGCCCGATCACGTCACCGGCGTGCTGGAATTCTCCGGGGGCGCCGTCGCCACGGTGATCACAAGTTTTGCAATCTGGCACGCGCATTTGCCGCGCATTGAAATTTACGGCAGCGACGGCACGCTCGCCGTGCCCGACCCCAACAGCCTGCGCGGACCGGTCGGTCTGCGCATGGCCAATGACGGCGACTGGCGCGACGTCGCTCTGACGCATGCGCATTTTGACGGAAACAAATGGGGGATCGGCGTCGCCGATATGGCCTATGCGATCCGCTCCGGCAGGCCGCACCGCGCCAGCGGCGAGAATGCGCTGCATATTCTGGAAGTGATGCACGCTTACTTCACGTCGTCAACCGAAGGCCGGCACATCACGATCGAATCGCCCTACAACCGCCCCGCCCCGTTACCGCGGCAATTGGAGAACGACGCACTCGACGACTAGCGCAAGGTGGAGCAAACATTCCTGTTCTTGGAATTCGCGGATTGCGCGGGGCGAAAGTCGTATTATGAATCGTCAGTCTCGTCTGTTCGTGGAGAGTTCCAAATGCGAAGCGTCTTTCCTTTATTAGTTCTCGGTGTGCTGAGTCTGAGCGGCTGCGATGACTGCAAGCGGGCCGAGCACGAAAAAACCGTAGTGGCGCCCACAGCGGCTCCCGAAGCGCCTGCCGCAAGCACGGAATGGGTATCGCTCCCCGGAGGCGGAGGGCAGGGCGGTATAAAACGGGCGCGCGCGGCCGCAGCGGAAAAGAAGTGGACGAGCCTCTTCGACGGCAAGACGCTGGGAAAATGGAAGGAGACGCAATTTGGCGGGCAGAGCAACCCCAAGGTCGAGAATGGCAATCTGGTCGTTCCGGTTGGCGAGTCGCTCAGCGGCGTGACGTACTCCGGCGACGATTTTCCACGCATGGATTACGAGATCGAACTCGAGGCGCAGCGCGTCGATGGCAGTGATTTTTTCTGCGGGCTGACCTTTCCCGTGGGCAAGACGCACGCCAGCCTGGTGTTGGGCGGATGGGGCGGCAGCATCTGCGGGATCTCGTCGCTGGACGGCGACGATGCGGCGCGCAATGAGACCACCAAGTTCATCGGCTTCGAAGCCAAAAAATGGTACCGCGTAAAGATGCGTGTGGAGAAAGACCGCCTGCAGGCTTTCTTAGATGACGAAATGATCGTTAATATCAGCACCGAAGGACGCAAGGTTGACGTGCGCATCGACATCGCTGAAGCCTGCCCGCTGGGCCTTTCCACTTATCAAACCACGGGCGCGTTCCGCAATATTCGTATCCGGCCGCTGGGCGCTAAATAGGCCTCAATTTTTTGCACCTTGTTCCCTTAAATTATTGAGTTCTTAATGAACCCAAACGTGAACAATTCTCACAAACAAATTGAACCCATAGCAACAAGGACGTAGTGTCACGTCTTCAAAGTTCCAATTACCGGAGATCGCCCGATGAAACGCCATGTATTCCAGGTTGTGCTTTTAGTGTTGGCTGCGTCCTGCGTGGGCGCGTTTGCGGCGGCACCGGCCAATGATAATTTTGCCGCGCGGCAGACGCTAAGCGGCTCGCCTGCGACCACGGCGGGCACCAACGTTGACGCCACTAAGCAAGCCAACGAACCCAACCACGCGGGCGACGTGGGCGGCGCATCAGTCTGGTATACGTGGACCGCGCCGGTGGCCGGCAACGTAAACATTAACACCTCCGGCAGTACCTTCGACACGACTCTGGCGGTTTACACCGGCACACTTGGCGCTCTGACGCTGATTAGTGCCAATGATGATGGACCTCAGGATTCGACCAGTTCAGTCACGTTTGCGGCCGCAGCCGGCACGGTGTACCAGATTGCGGTGGATGGATTCGGCGGTGGCGGAAGAGCTTTGACAGGATCAATCACGCTGAGCATCCTGATCATCCTGCCGCCGGTCAATGACAACTTCGCTTCCGCAATTGTGCTCTCGGGAGCACTGCCCTTGCGCAGCACCGGGAGCAGTGCGAACAGCACGATCGAAATAGGCGAAACGAGCCTTTACGGAAATGGCGCCGGCTCGATCTGGTGGACGTGGACTGCACCCGCGTCCGGGCCCATCGCATTCTCGACTGCGGGAAGCGACTTCGATACATTGCTGGGCGTGTACAGCGGTACAACGCTGGCGCTACAGACGCTGATCCGGCAGAACGACCAGGCCGAGAGCCTCTCGACGAGCCAGGTTACGTTTCAAGCGGTGGCCGGCACGCGTTACAACTTCCAGGTGGACGGTTTTTTCGGCGAGACCGGGAATGTCAATGTTTCGCTCAGTTCGGCTGTGTTTGCAACGAACGATAATTTCGCCTCTGCACAGGCGCTCCCCATCGTTCTTCCATTTACGGTCACGGGCAGCAACGTTTTTTCAAGTAAAGAGCCAGGCGAGCCGGATCATAATACCGATGCGGGCGGGCATTCGATCTGGTTCAAAGTCACCCCGCCGGTGAATGCCCAAGTGGTGCTTTTGGCCGGCAACAGCGGATTCACGACGCTGATCGGGGTCTATACTGGGAGCGCAGTGAACGCCTTGACTCTGGTCTCTTCCGGGGAGGACATCGCCACCGCGGCACTGATCGCAGGCACGACTTATTTTATTGCAATCGATGGCGTCAGTGGCGATAGCGGCAATGTGGAATTGACCGTTTTCAGCGCGCCAGCCAATGATAATTTTGCAAATGCAACAACTCTGAGCGGCGCGTTTCCGCTTGTGGCGACGGGCACGCTGCTGGGTTCGACAAAAGAAGTGGGCGAACCGGCGCACGCCGCACTAGCCGGAAACACCTCTGTCTGGTACAAATTCACGTCCGCCACCGCACAAACAATCACGCTTTCTACGGGCGGCAGCATCGTCAACACAATGCTGGCCGTCTATACTGGAAGCAGCGTCGGGGCGCTGACGCCGGTTGCTTCGAGCAACACGTATGGGGACGGCCCCAGTGGACAGGTCGTGATCGCCCTTGCAGCAGGCACCGACTACAGCATAGCTGTGGCGGCCCCGGGAACGGCATCCGGGATCTACACGCTGACGCTTTCTCCGCCTCCGGCAAACGATGATTTTTCAAAAGCAATCGTGCTCACTGGAACGCTGCCGCTGATCTCCAGCAGCACCAATGTGGGCGCGACGATCGAGGCCGCCGAGCCGCTGCAGGCTGCCGGCAACAATCCGCATGCAACGATCTGGTGGTCGTTTACGGCGCAGAGCAGCGAGAGCCTGGTTGTCACCACCAACGGCAGCACCTTCAATACGCTGCTCACAGTTGCAACGGGAAACACGCTGGCGACGCTGGTTTTGGTCGGCGATAACGACGATTTCATCGGTTCGTCGAGCGCGGTGACCTTTGATGCGCGCGCCGGCACTACTTACCGCTTCGCGGTGGACGGCATCAACAACGGAAAGGGGGCCGAGAACGGCACGGTCACGCTGGCCATCCGCAAGAATGTTCCGCCTGACCTGACCATCGACAAGATTGTCAACACACCGCTGGTTCCCACTCCGGGACAGGGCGTCTCGTTCACTATCACGGTGCGAAACACCGGACTGCTCGACGCGGGACCGTTCCGCCTGGCCTTCTTCAAGAATCTGGCGACCGCTCCTTTAAAGACATCAATCGCCGACATCAGCGAGCTAGTCAGCGGGATCGCTCCGCTGGCGACCCTGGACGTAACGATCCTTTTCACGGCGCCGGTGGAGGGCGATTACAAGGCTTGGGCCTTTGTGGATAAGAACACCGCCGTAGACGAGAGCGATGAGACCAACAACGCCGGCCCGCTCAATGGCTTCGCATGGAAGGTGCGGCCGCCGCCATCCGCGGTGAACAGTCCCTCCAGTGCCAGCGGCACCGCGGGCAGCGCGTTCAATTATGCGATCACTGCAACCAACAGCCCGACGACTTTCGCGGCAACAGGATTGCCCGCCGGCCTGAGCCTCGCGACGGCGACGGGACTAATCACCGGCACGCCCACGGTCGACGGACTTTTTCCAGTCACTCTGACCGCCACCAACAGCGGCGGCAGCGGCACGCTGGCTCTCGCGCTGGTGATCGCCCCTGCTCCGCCGCCGATTCCGGCCATCACCAGTCCTCTGGCGGCAACGGCCATTGAAGGCCAGGATTTCACTTACACGATTGCGGTAACGGGCGGCGCAACCATCACGGCAAATTCCATTCCCCCGGGAATGGTGCTGAGCGGCAACACGCTCTCGGGCAGGCCGACGATGCCGGGCCATTATCAAGTGACGCTGACCGCGCAGAACGTGAGCGGCACGTCGCAGTCGGTCATCGAAATCGTGGTCGGCTCCAACGCGGACTTCGATGGCGACGGCTTTCCCAATTCGATGGAGATGAAGCTGGGGACAGACCCGAATCTGGCCAGTTCATTGCCGTTCTCCGGCGCGGGATTAGTCCCAAAATTGATGGGCCTTTCCAAGTTCGCGCTGAAGCTTTCCTTCAGCGCAAGCCCCAAGGATTCGCTCACCGTCAATGGTTTTTTTGAAGGCACCGAGGTGGCAGGCCAGACGTTGACTTTGGACGTGGGCGGAATCGCCGAAGAGTTCGTTCTCGATCTGAAGGGCAAGTCGCCCAAGGCCAATAACACGCTTAACGCAGTCACCAAGAACGGGCAGGTTCAGTTCAAGGCCAGCTTCAAGAAAGCCGATTTTAGCGATGAGGTTATCGACGAAGGCCTTATCGATTCCGACCTCAAATCGACGCTCAAGTCCATCGTGGTGACGGTGCTTTATAAAGATCAAATCTACACGAAGGAACAGTTCGTGGAGTACACTGGGCGCAGAAGCCGCTCGGGATCGACCCGCGCCGTAAGCCTGGAAAAAGCGGGCAACGCGCGCCTGGGTTCCGTCGGGCAGTAAGGCCTGAAAATCTGAACAAAGAGGTTTCCGCCGGAAGGCGGAAACCTCTTTTCACAGGTGGCTTGATTCTTCATACTTGATCAAAATCAGTGCATTTATTGGTTCGCGCGCAATCAAAGAGACAGCCACAGCGGAAAATGTCCGGCTGTTTGGACTTTTCCGCTGTGGCTTTCACAACGCGCGAACCAATAAGCATTTTTTAACGCAACCATTTGGCTTCCGCTCCGTTTACATATCAGAACATTGACGTGCGCTTCGCCCATAGGGTATGGTGAGTGTGTTATGAACCACGCGCGCAAACTGATCTGGATGTGGGTCTGCTGCACTTCGGTGGCGTGGGCGTTTGAGGAGATCACGCCCGAACAGACGCGCTCGGCGGAGCGGGCCATGCAGTGGATGGTGAAGGCGCAGAACGCCGACGGTTCGTGGGGCATGGACATAAGAACGCCGTCGGATATTGCGGCCACGTCGATGGCCGCGATGGCGTTGCTCGCCGCTGGAAACACCGATCGCGACGGGCCCGATCCGGCCTGCGTCAAGGCGGTGAAGAAGGCTGTCGACTACCTCTTGATGCGTGCACGGAAGATGCGCCCCGGCGGAGACATTGCCGAAGGCGAGCAATCCGAGATGCAGACTTATGTGGGACAGCGCACGCATACTTTTTTCGCGACGATCTTTCTCAGCCAGATTTATGGCAGCCGCTGCCTGGATTTGCCGCCGGAGAGTTACAGCGAAATAAAAGGTGTGCTGATCAAACTGACCGACTCGATTTCAAGTTCGCAGGATGCCGATGGAAGCTGGCATAAGGAGACGTACAGCAGCCTGCAGGCCACCGCGTTCGCATGGATGGCGCTGCGCTCGGCGGGCTCGTGCGGCGTTCCGATCAAGCATGCGGCGGTGACGCGCGTGATCAAGTTCATCAAGTCGCAGTATAATCCGCCGACGCATCTTTTCGGCCGCAACAACACCAACCAGATTTACGCCACCGCCAGCGCCATGCGCATCGTTTACGGAATGGGCGATTGGGATGAGCCGCAGAATAAGGCCGCGGCCGACACGATGCTCAAGTCGATCGCCGACGTGAACCAGGGATTCCTGACCAATTGCGGCGAAGATTTCCTGGCCTCGACGCTGGTCACGCATGCACTGATCAAGCAAGGCGGCGACCGCTGGAAGACGTGGTTTACTTTCGTGCGCACCCGTCTGCTGCGCACGCAGAACGGAGACGGAAGCTGGACCGCGACCTCGTGCCTGCGCGGGCGCACCTTCCCCACCGCCTGCGCGCTGCTCTGCCTGCACACACCTAGCAGGCTGCTGCCGATTCAGGATTTGTGAAGACCGTGAGGCGTCACACGTATCTAATAATCTGCGCTGCGTTCCTCCTGTTCATACTGCCCTCGCCTTTATCCGCAGCCGATACGGCGCTCAGCGAAAAACTCGACGCGTCCATCGCGCGGGCGGCGCAGGGGTTGATCAAGCTGCAATCGCCCGATGGCGGATTTCATTCCGTTACTTACGGGCACCTCAAGCCGGGCGTCGCCACGACCGCGCTGACGCTGGCGGCATTGAGCCGGCTGCCGGCGGCGGAGCGCTCGGCGTATGCTGCGCAGATCGACGCGGGGCTGAAATTTCTGCTCGCCAATCAGGGCAAAGATTCAGCGCTGGGAACCGGCGGCGAATGGCTGGAGTATCCGGCGTATGCGACGGCGCTGGGGACGGTGGCGCTCTGCGAGCTCAAGCCCTCCGGCTATGAGAAGACGATATCGCCGTGGGTGGCGTATTTGAAAAAGTCGCAGCACGACGCGAGCAACGGCTGCGCGCCCGAGGAGCCTGGATACGGCGGCTGGGGGCCGGAAGGGCCAGTGATGAAATTGCGCGAACGCCGCGCTGACATTTCGACAACGCGTTTTGTGTTGCAGGCATTGCATGCCGCCGGGGCGCTGGATGCGGAGACGCGCGCGAAGGCGCTGGCGTTTGTGCTGTCGTGCAAGAGCGGCGGCTCCGGCGGGTTTTATTTTTCGACGACCGCGCTCGATTTGAATAAAGCTGGCCTCGAAGCGGCTCGAAAAACATACCGGCCCTACGGCAGCGCGACGGCTGACGGGCTGATCTGCCTGACCATCCTGTCTGCCGAAATGGATAGAGAAAAAGCGAATGCGTGGCTGCAGAAAAACGCCAGCACGACCGTGCCCGGCGGATTCAAAGACTCGCACGAGCAGGCACAGCTCTGGGCCAAAGGCCTGAGCGGGTACTACCGCGCCGCGTTGGCACAGGCCGCGCCCGCGGCAATGCAAAACTTGGATTGGCGGGCTCTGGCCAGCGGCACGCTGGAGACGCAACGCCCTGACGGACTCTGGTCGAATGAGTTTGGATTAATGAAAGAAGACGATCCGCTGATCGCGACGCCGCTGGCGCTGGACGTCTTGATCGCCTGCCGGCGCGCGTTTAAATAAATGACCCACGTAGAGGGCAGAAACCAGTTCCAGCCGCCGCAGATGGACGTGCTGTCGTTAAGGCCACGCGTGAAGCGCTGAAGCTGCGAAGCGCATTGAGCGGCGCGCGGCCGGAGCGTATGATCGCGCAGATGCTTGAAGAAAAAAAACCTCACAACGACCGTCCGGTTTCACTGCGCCTTGATTCTGGCATCGCGGAGAGCATCGCCAACGAAGCTCTTGCGCGCTACCCGCACGAGTGCTGCGGCGCGCTTATTGGGAGTGTGAACGGCGGTGTCGCGCATCTGGCCCGTGCTGTGGCAATTCCAAACGTGGTGCCCGGTTCGGCGGCCGACCGCTTTCTCCTTGACCCGTGGGAGCACGCGCTGCTCGAGCAGAAAATGGCGCGGGAGAAGAATGGATTGAGCGTTGTCGGATTTTTTCACAGCCATCCCGACGGCCAGCCGCGCCCATCGCAGATTGATCTGGAGAACGCGGCGGGACTGTTTCTTTTGGCGCGGAAATTTTACGTCTACGCAATCCAGCAGGTAAGTGGCCCCAAGGCGACTTGCGGAGAACTGACGTACTGGCGGCTTACGGAGGCGATGGACGGGTTCGAAAAGCTGACGGCGGAGTAGCATTTTTTTGAATGGCGCTCAACGCCTGAATGCACTTTGGCGCCCTAGCGTCGTTACGCGTTTCTAAGGTGATTTTGCGTTTCTAACAGCAAGAGAATAGAAATCTCGATCTTGAAGTGTTGTACGTATGCAAATGACTTTGAAAATGTTTGATGCGCTGGAGTGACAGGCGCGCTTTGGCGACCCACGGGCAGCCCAACAGATGCCCGTGCCACACGCGAAGGCAGGGGACGGCTGTGTTGTCCGCAACGACAAAAAAGGGGCGCATGGATTATCCATGCGCCCCGTCTTCAGGACTGAGTTCTGTTTTACTTTGCGCTGCCCGACTTGCCGGCCTTGGCTGAGTAGAGAACCGGTTGTATCTTTCGGAAGACCAGGCGCTCGATGATGATGATAATCTCTACATTGCGAAGCTCGTTCTGGACGGTCTCGTTCAGCAGTTTTTCGTCGACCAGTTTAGTCTGGAAACTACCGGTGAGTTTGATGGAGTACTTGGCATTGCGGGCCAGCGTGGACGCCCTCGTGGCGCTGATGCTGACCTTAATACGCTTATCGGCGCTTACAAACTTACCCTTCGAATTGAGAATGACTTCCTTCGGATCGCGCGGATTAGTGATGATGTGGCCGACAATCACGCCTCCGATATTCACAATAACGCTCTGACCCGGCGCTGTGAAACCAGCCGGTATCGGTAGCGAGCCGCTCAGGCTTATCGCGTCCTTGTCGACTTTGTTGAAGCTCAGCTTGATGCTCAACTTCGGCTTGGGCAGATGGAAGGGCTCCGAGGGAACAGGCGCAGCAACCGGCCTGGAGATTCGATCGAGCGGATTGGAGCCCAGCGCAATTTCCAGGTCGTCGGAGAAACCGTCGCCGTCGGTGTCGATCGACGGCAGCGGAGTGGAGAACGGATCGAGTGGATTGGAACCGACGAAGATTTCGAGCTCATCGGGGAAACCGTCGCCATCGCTATCGGCGCCAGGAATGATAGTCATAAAGGTGAAGACCAGATTCTGTGAAACCGTTCCCGCGGCATTGGTAAGGATCACAGTGACCAGGAAGCTGCCACCCACTGTCGGAGTTCCGGAGATAACGCCGTTACTCAGCGTCAGTCCAGGCGGAAGCGGCGTTGTCGGATTGATGGTGACGGTGACCGGCTGCGAGCCGCCGACGCCAAGATTAAAGGTATACGGCACGGTGACAATGCCTTGCGGCGGAGGGACCGTAGTAATGGTTGGCAGTACAGGCGGCAGGATATTGAATGTGAATATCGTCGCAATCGGATTGGCTCCGGTGAACGGATTGGACGAGAGCAGTGTGACCGCAAAGGTACCGACCGGACCTGTCGGCATTCCCGAGATTGCCGTTCCGTTAAAGGTTAAACCCGCCGGCAAGGGGGCTGTGAACACATGCGTGATTGGCGTTGCACCTGAAGCAACAATGGCGGTGCTGGCGAAGAGCAATCCTACGGTTCCGGTGAGAGTAGTGGCGCTGGTGACCTGCGGCAAGACGGTGGTAATGCCAATGTTCAACAGGGCGCTTCCCGTTCCCACGGCATTAACTCCGGAGATCAGCACCAGGAACTGCCCGACGGCGTTGGGGGTTCCAGAGATCACGCCGGTCGTAGTATTGATGCTCAGATTATTTGGAAGAGCATCCAACCCAGGATACAAAACGGCGCTGAAGCTTGTTGCAGCCGGCGCGGCCGTAATGGTGTAGCTGAACGGATTATTTACGATGCCGAATGTCGAGAGTGACGAGGTGATGGCGGGCGAGCCCGGTCGCTGGGAGACATTGATGAAGACCGTATTGGTGCCGGTCCCCGTTGAGTTGGTCGCCATCAAGACCACTGGATAACTGCCGGCCAGTACCGGCAGACCGCTGATGACGCCGTTGACCGGGTCAACAGTCAAGCCCACTGGAAGGCCAGTCGCGCCGTAGCTCGTGGCAAACTGGGCATTGATGACATAGAAGAAGGACTCATTTACAAAGGCGTTGACAGTCGGGGGACTGACAAGGATGAAGGGCGTTGTGGCCTGGATGATCGTGAGGGTCACATTCGCGGACCCCTGGCCCACGCCATTTTTGACCGTCACCTGCATGGTGAAGACGCCGGACGTAGTGGGGATGCCGCTGATCAAACCCTGCGCATCCAGCTCCAGCCCGAACGTAGAAAGCGGCTGGCCATTGATCGTCGCTTCAAACGATGTGGGGATACGGCTGCCGCGGATCTGGTAGACGAAGGACTGTCCAACCATCCCGTTGGCGGTCAGAGGACTGAGCACCGCGGGCGAATTGAGGTCTGTGCTGACACCCAGAACCAGCGTGGCGCTTCCTGAGCCCTTGCCGTTGGAGGAAGTCAGAACAATCTCGTAGGTGCCCTGCGAGCCGGGGGGCGGAGTGCCCGTGATCAAGCCGTTTCCGCCGGCGTTAGTGGTCACCGACAACCATGTCACCGTGGGATCCGTTGGCGTGGCGGTCCACGTCGCGGGTGGCGCATTGGTCGCCGTGATCGTATACGTGAAGGGCACATTTACGGCTGCATTGGCCGAGAGCGGACTGGTGATCGCGGGGGCACCAAGGACATCCGAAATTGCAAAGATCAGATCGGCCTGAGCATTTCCAAACGGGCCGTTTGAGGCCTGGACGGTGACCGAGAATGTTCCGGCCACAATCGGGGTACCGGTGATGATACCGGAAGTTTCGTTCAAGCTCAGTCCGCGCGGCAGTTGATTTGCACCCGCGAGGCTGAAGCTGGTCGGTGCTCCGGTAGCAGTGATGCGGTAGGGCGCGATCGTGATTCCCACCGTGCCGCTGATCAAGAGCGGTTTTACATTGGTAATCTGCATCGAGTCGATCGTGATCAGCAGTGTCTTCACGTCATTGGGGAATGGATTGTTTGCGTTCGACAGAATATCGGTCGCGATATTATGTGCGGTCAACGTGACCTTGTAATTCTTCACCGGCTGCATCGGAACAGGATCGCCATAAATCGTCCACGGCGGAATTCCTGATGCGGGCATGCCATCTTTGCCACTGAAGCTTAAACCGGGAGGCAGCGGGGCAGCGGATAGGACAAGTTGCTCCGTCGATCCCGTGACGGTGATTGTGTACGGCGGGAAAGTCGTGCCCACCACGGAAGGCGGATTGGCCCACGTCAGGGGACTGCTGATAAGCGGCAGCCGATAGATCTTAATGATAAAATCTTTCGTATTGCTGCCCGCCGGATTCGACGCCAGTACCCCGACGAGGAAGGTGCCTTCCGTGGTCGGGATTCCAGTAATTTTTGGACCCGACAGTGTCAATCCAGGCGGCAGGGGTGTGTTGGGGTCGACGGAGTAAGCGATCGACTGGCTTCCTTTCTGCGTGTCGATATTGAAATTGTACGCAGCGCCAACGACTCCATCGGGTGGCGTCTGCTCCGCGAAAACGACTGCAGTGGGATCGATGACGAAGACCAGACTCTTGCCGCCCGTGCCTGTCGGGTTCGTAGCGGTCACGATGACATTAAATGTGCCGAACGAGGTGGGAGTACCGGATATCAGGCCAGAGGTGGTATCGATATCGAGTCCCGGAGGTAGTCCAAGCGCCTGGTAGCCGGTGACCGGACCCGGGGTGGCCGAGATCTGATAACTGAACGCCATTGTTTCTTCACCCGTGACAGTGTACGGCGGATTGATGACGGGCGAGCCCTGGATCTGCGAAACGCGGAGGCTGAAATCCATGGAACCTGTGTTCCACGCATTCTGAGCAAAGAGCGTGATCTTGAAGCGTTTGACAGGGTTAAAGGGATTTGCCTGATCGCTCGGAACAAGCGGGATTCCTGAGATTTCACCGTTTGAAACATCGAAAGTCAAACCAGGAGGCAAATTCTGAACGTCGAATCTAAAGGGCAGTCCAGTGGCCGTGATCTTGTAGGAGTAGAAGTTGCCGACAATGGCATCACCGCGGTTTTCGCTGGTGATCTCGACGGGGATCACACCGATTTGCAAGGTCCGTGTATCGGCGCCATAGCTGTTGATGGCCGAAACGCGCGTATTTACATTTGTGTTGGTAGCGATCTTAAAGGTGCCGTCCGGGTTGAGAATCTGGACGCCATTCACCTTCGCCAATTCATTTGTATTCACGCCGATTGTAATGCCATCGATGGTGCCTGTGAAATAACCCAGCGTTAATCCCGCGGGGAGTTGCTGTGCAACAAAGAATCTGGCACTATTGGCCACGTAGGGGCCAGCTCCAGTCGGAAACCTTCCCGCATTGATTGAATAATTGAAGGGCAAGCCCACAAGCCGAGTGGCCTGAAGCCCAAGTTCATTGGATTGTGAGGGCAGGCCATAAGTCGCTCCGGCAGTCGTAGACGGAAGAATGATTGGGGGGGAGGGATTGATGGTCAACTTCACCACGCCCCAGCCGACCCCCGTAGCGCCTTGCGCTTGAATCATGATCCAGGAGTTACCCGGCACAGTGGTTCGGCTTAGATTGTCATAAAAAGCACCACCCACACTCGTTGTGCCATGCAACAATGCGGTGGAGAGCTGCGGCGCATCAAGGGTCAAGGCGGCAGGAAGCGGGGTTATGTTCATGATACTGGTGGCGTTGTTAGTCGAACGCACCAGATAACTGAAAGGTACAGTCTCGGCGGTAATAGCGCTCAAATCACTGGTAATGGAAGGCTTTGTGGCCGCCTGGTCATAAAAGACGAGAGTCAATGTAAAAGTATTTGACGTGCCGTTTGCATTGGTCGCCGTGAAGTTCAGGTTAACTGGCCCGACGGATTGGGTGGCCACATTAAAATTGGGATTGGGAACTGCATTCGTATGCGTAACAGTTCCCTCTAAAAAGGCTCCACCCGTATTGTTGATGGTCAATCCCGCTGGAATGGGATCTCCACCAATATAAGAGATGGTCGTTGTTAACTTGCCCGGCGCAACAAGGAACTGATATTTGAAAGCATTGTTAAATTTGCCGATCACCGCGTTGGCACTGATAATTCGTGGCTGCAGTGAGCCGGCAGGCTCGACGATGAGTTTCAGCAACTTAAATGCGCGACCTCCGACTGGGCCGGCAAAGGTGCGCACAAAAAAGGTACCCGCGGCAGTCGGCGTGCCGCTGATTACACCCGTGTTAGCGGTCACACCAAGTCCGATTTTCCCGAGTGGATAATTAAAAGGCGGATCAGGTGGCGGTCCCACGGGGAACGGATTAGGTCCCAAATTCCATGGCAAATCAGCGCCATAGACGCCTGCGCCGCCGGCCTGAATCTGAAAATTAAAAGGCAATCCAACAGTGGCGAACGTTATGGGAGGGCTGCTTAACGTGGGGGAATTGATATCGCCAATCCCAACACCCAGAATTTGTGACGTTCCGACGCCGACAGCATTAAAGGCACCGACCCGCGCCCAATACAAATTTGCAGGACCGCTAGGCTGCGAGCTGATGATGCCTGTCGAAGGATCGAAGCTCGTCTGCGATGAAAGACCGCCACTTGGGTCAATAGGCAACCCCGTGAAAGGATCAGGCAAATAAGAGTAGTCAACCGGAGTCAGGTTTGTTCGGATCTGGTACGATGAGGCCGAACCGATTTTCATCTCCCAATTCAGTGGTTCTTTGACTTCAGGCAGCACCAATTCTACCTCGAACGTTAACAGCTCGGTGCGGCTGCGCGCTACATTGGCACTGTCAAAGTACGTGGCGGTGATGCTTGATGAATACGTTCCGGCAACCACCGATACTCCCGTGATCTCACCGGTGAAGACGACCGTGTCGGGTTGTTCAAGTCCAGTAACTGGATGGGGATCGGGATTGGTAATCGTTATTTTGCGCGCGACATAGCCGGGCGGCAGAGTGGTTTCATCAATGAAAAACTGGGACGGGTTGTCTGTAGCAGTGACTTTATAATAGAAATTCTCACCGGTTTTTGCATGAACCTTAAGCGGTGATGTGATCGCCGGGTTGACGCCGCCCTTTACGGCCAGCACAATCCGGGTGGTACCGACACCCGCTGGATTGGTTGCTCCAAAAAACACATCGTATGTGCCTGGCGTTACAGCAGTTCCGTTGATTTCGCCAGTGTCAATATTCAATTTCATGTTCGCGGGAAGGACACCTGGCGCCGGCGCCGTCGGCGTGAAGAACGTTTCAGGGTTGCCGCTGGCAAGGAGCAACTTGCTAAACGGCTGCCCGGCATCTACGACAAAAAACGGCGGGGTATCTCTGAATGTGGGCGGGCCCGAAATCGTAATCAGAACTGTTTTCTGATCCGTGCCGCCTGTATTGGTCGCCGTAAATTGCACAGCCACGAGACCGTCTTGCAAAGGCGTACCGGAGATGGTCAGCGTTGAGGGATCCCATACCAGACCTGCTTGCGGAAGGTTCACAACGGTGATCGTGGCTGGAGAACCGGTTGCAGTCAGACTGTACGTATACGGAATACCCAGGTAGGCAAAATCCTGCAGTTTGCTTGTGATCGTGGGCTTTTGAGGAATGACGGTCAGAGTCACGATCAGTGAACCGAAAAAGCCATCCGAATTGGTCGCCACGACGGTGAAGGTAAAAATGGCCGAGATCGGGCCGGCGGCATCAATCGGCAACGAGCCCTCTATTCTGCCGGTTGTCGAATTGATCGCGAGTCCCGGAGGCAGCACATCAATCGAATAACTTGTGGCGTTTCCCGAAGCCAGAATATCATAGGCGTAGAAAAGACCTGCCGTGGCCTGATCCGTCGCTGGGCTCGAGATGACCGGCACAGGGTACTTTACGAAGATTGAAGTGGTCGCAATGTTATCAGACTCGTTTGACTCGACGACTTGCCCCGGCGGACTGGCGGGAGGCGTGATGCCGCCCGGCAAATTTAAGAACGGGGGATTGGTCGGGTCGGCGATCGCACGAACAGTATGGCCGCCATGTCCAAGCACACCCAGACTGATATCCAGTTGCTGATAAATTCCGCCTACAGCCAGGCCCGTGACCTGGAAGGAGCGTATTACAGTGCCGTCCAATTCCAGATAAACCTGAAAGGGTCCTGCAGCGGCAGAACCGTTGTTTTGAAACGCAAAGTCCACATACAGTGAATTATCGGTGCTGTATTGCGGGTCCAATAGTGGATTGGGTGCCTGAGTCGTGCCCGTCACAGGCGCGATGACCAGCGAGCCAGACCACCCTGTCTGCTGAATGGGCGTCAGATTGGGCGTTCCGGCCTGAGCCGCTTGAGCGAGAACGAAAAGCAGCAGAAAAATACCTGCCCGTTTGAAGTGCGAGCAACTATTCCGAACGGCCATAACGGCGTCTCCAAATTTTGTTGCTTTGTAAAATGTTTTCGAGGAAAAATTCGTTGCGGTGTTCATCCGCTGTATAGACATGCGCAATATCCCCCGAGCAGCTTTTTAACTTGGTGCTCATTTATGTCAGAACGGTTACCAGCAACCCACAAATATTCCGTGGCTGCACTGATGACGCTGGTGTCGAACAGATTGCTGCCTAAACTTATAAGCCCGTGCCGATTCTGCAAGATTCTTTCGCATGAAATGCGCAAGATTCAACATGTTTAGCTAACTGGACTTGCACCGTGCGTAAGGTGGGTCTTCATTTTTTATATCAATTTTTTAAGAAATGGGTTGATAAGCCAGAACGGGACAGCATCCGGATCGTTCACAACCCCACGCGACGATGGAAGACCCACCACTCCAGCATCAATAATGCAGCCGCGCCGATGGCCAAATCTTTCCAGATCTCGCGCTTGGCCTCCACTGCCGACGGCGTCGACGCCACGCTCAGATCATTGATCTTCAGCGAGCCCTGCGCTGCGTTGGACGATTCCAGCCTGCTGGCGAGATTGACGGCATAGACGCGTTCGCCGCCGGGCAGGTCGCGCAGATAGTACAGTCCGGCCTTCTCCGTTCCTTTAATGAAGGTGCTGTGTTCGGCCGATGTTTGAATCTTCTCCGGGGTTTCACCGGGGCGGTGAAAACTGGCCAGCACTCCACCCAGGCCGGGCGGAACCATCAGCGTTTCGCCGGTGCGCTGCGCCGTGGGATGCCGGCGCGGAGAGGCCTCCGCCAGCCACGGCACCACATTCCGCAGGAAAAGCGGCAGCGACGGCCGGTACGCCCAGTCGGACGAAAAGACGTCGAACGAAATTCCGATCGCACGCAACCGGTCGGTCTCAAAGCTGGTGATAAGCGGACCGCCGGAACCTTCGACGATGACTTTCGCCGTCTTCGGCACCGTCCACGCCTGCGACTTGGAGACTGTGACGTTTCCGAAATTGACGTAGCGCATCACCGGATGCGAAATGTCCCAGTCGAGCACCACCGGCCAATCCAGCATCTTTTCGGCCTTCACGAATCCCGGCAGCGGCGGCATAGAGCCCAGAAAGAGCGCCCCGCCCTCTGGCCACGAAATCGGCGCGATCTCTTCAAAAATGCAGGCGTCGTATTGTTCAACCGCTTTCTGTCCGCCGGACTGGTCCCATTTTGTAGTGAAGGCTTCGGGCGTGAGGCGTTCGACGGCCACGCCGCGCATGGCGCTTAGCGCTTTCTCGAGAAAATAATTGCCCTTGCTGACCAGCAGCAGCTTGATGCCCTCCGAGCTGCCCACCACAACGTTGGCCGTGTCGTCGGCGGGAAATTTATCTTTCGGCGCGTCGATGTGAGCGGTCACCACGCCGGTGGTGCCCAGCGGAAGCTTGAAGACTTCAACCGAGCGCGACGCGTCAGCCGTGTTTCCCGCGCCGGAGGTATCGCCGAGCGTCTCGGTACGCGAGGCGCGGCCCTTGAGGCTGATCACCTTCGGCGCAAAGCGCTGCCCGCTGGTCGCCAGGCTGAGCACGATGTCGCGCGGCTTCTCCCTGCCGTCGACCATGTTCGGCGGAGCGAAATTTTCGATCATCACAAAAATCTGCGTCTCGACCGCATCCACGCGCGACCCGTCTTCGGCAGTGGTCTTTACGGGCCGAGTGCGCGCATCGATCTGCGTGATCGCCACATTGTCGGAGACATCGTCGCCGTACGAGACGAATCGGAAATTCTTCAGGCGCCGCTGAATCCGTTCGAGCTCCGTCGCCGCACCGAGCGCATCCTTATTGTCCTCAATATTACCGGCCTTCGTCGATTCGCTCTTCTCTTTCATCAGCTTGAGCGAACCGAAGCAGCCGTCCGAGAGGACCAGCACCTGCACGTCCTTTGCGTTTTCGCAGAGCGACATCGCGGTTTCGAAGGCCTCGTTGGCGCGCGTGTCGACGTCGCGCGTTTCAAGATTGCCCAGCACCTGCTTGAGCTGCGCGCTGTCGGAACTGAACTTCGAAAGCTGCCGCACATCGCGATCGAAGGCCACGATCATGATCTCGTCGTTGTGCTTCATCGCATCGATCTTGCCACGCGCGTCATCCTGCGCCTGATTCAACCGCGTCTTCTTGCCGTCTTTGTCGCCGTCGCGCGTCGACATGCTGGCGGAGGTATCGATCAAAAGAATGGTCTTATTGCCCGCATTCCCCGACTGACTGAGGTACGGCCGGGCCAGCGCAAACCCGAGCACGGCCACGAGCAGAAGCTGGATCAGCAGCAGCATCGAATATTTCAGCCGCTGAAACGGCGCGTTAACCTGCATGTCATCAATGACTTTTTTCCAGAGCAGCGTCGACGGCACGACGCGCTCCTCACGCTTGAGCTTAAGGAAGTAAAGCGCAATGACAGGGATGAGCGCGGTGAGGCCCAGCAGGCCGAGGGGTTCGAGGAAGTTCATCGCACCAGTCCCGCCTGCCGCAAATAATTCAATACCAGCGCCTCAAACGGCAGATCCGTCGACGCGAACATGTACGTCACTCCGCGCGTGGAACAGAACTGTTGCAATGACGAGCAGAATCCGCGCACTGTCTTCTGATAATTCTCGACCAGGCGCCGCGAGGCTGTCACGTCGAGCCGCTCGCCGGTTTCGCTGTCGACGAGAAGAAAATCACCGGTCAGTACCGGCTCGATCTCTTCCTTGGCCAGCACATGAATGGCGAAGACGTCCATGCGGCTGCCAATCAGCGCTTTCAGCGGTGCTTCGTAACCGTTGGGGTCGAGGAAATCGGAGATCAGCAGCATCACGCCCGGCCGGCGGTTGCGGATGATGAAGCGCTTGGTGGTCTCCATCAGGTCCGTCTTGCCGTCGGGCTTGATCTTGGCGAGAAAATCGAAGAGGCGGAAGACCTGCTTCTTGCCGCGGATATTGGGCAGGTTATATTCCTTGCCGCCGGTGTCGACGGTGACGCTGACGCGATCGAGATTATTGATGCCAATGTATGAGAGCGCTGCGGTGACCTTGCGCGCGTAATCGAACTTATTGATCGAACCGAAATCCATCGAGCGCGATCCATCGATGAGCAGATAGACGCTCAGGTCTTCTTCCGCGAGGAACAACTTAAGGAAGAGTTTTTCGAGGCGGCCGTAGAGATTCCAGTCGATGCGCCGCAAGTCGTCGCCCTGCGAATACTGGCGGTGATCGGCAAACTCGAGCGACTCGCCGCGCTTCTTGCTGCGCCGCTCGCCGCGCAACTTGCCCGCCAGGATCTTCTTGCTGACCACGCCCAGCGCGCCTAGCTTGGCCATAAATTCGGGCGTGAGCAATTGCGGGATGGAGGAGGTAACAAGCGGAGCTGAATTGGTATCTACAACATCCATGGATTGACTCATTTTAACAATGTACGAAAGCCAGCTTGCTCGAAATGGTGGTCCCCCGTTAGCGCGTCGACAATGCGAAGCTCTTTCATGATTTCAAATGAAATGCAGTCGGTCAGCGACCATGCTTTGTCGGGCCTGTCTGTGTAAAGAGAAACGCCCCGTGCAAATAATTCTTCGCCGCCAGGAACAATTGCACATTTCGAGTCAGCTTTCAATGCTTGGAACAGTTGAATAAAATTCTGCCGCTGATGGGGCATCGAAAAACCATCTGCAACTTCGGTGAATACCCACGCGCTTGTAACAATCGGAGATTTCAATTTAAGAGACAACTCTTCGGCGCGTGCATGCGCTTCATCATCAGGGTTCATGATTGCAAAAAAATAAAAGCTGTCCGCAAAGACTGGAATCATATTTTCGGCGTACCATGGATGTAATGATTGTGATTCTTAGCCAGATCCGAAGGCAGACCTTTGGCAATCCCAATTATTTTTTTCAAGCGCTCGGCCAGGGTCAGATCAATCACGGGAATGACTCGAACCCTGGCACCTTCAGGAAGATGTGCCGCCTCATCCAGCACCACGACTCCATTTGCAACATGGCCCGCGTACTCCGTCTTGTCATTCTGTAAATCGTCCATTGGCTCCGATTCCCCATGGCCCGTAGATAAGTCTATCACTGAAAACCAGTACGCTTAGCACCCTTTACGCTGCCTCTTCCAATTGCTTCGGCAACGTCTTCAAAATCTCCTTCACCACCGTATCGGTATCGATGCGTTCGGCCTCGGCTTCGAAATTCAAAATGAGGCGATGACGCAGCGCGGGAAGCGCCACGGCTTGCACATCTTCGAAGCTGGCGTGATACCGGTTATCGAGCAGCCCGCGGATCTTCGCCGCCAGTACCATCGCCTGAGCGCCGCGCGGAGACGAACCGAAGCGCACGTATTTGTTGGTGACGTCGGCCGCGAACTCGCCGTTGGGGATGGTGGCCATATTCAAGCGCACCACATAATCGAGCACCGGCGGCGCAATCAACGCCTGGCGCACAAACGTGCGATACTTCAGAAGCGCGGCCCCGTCGATGACTTTGCCGGCCTCGTACTTGCCGGTCTCGGTGGTGCGGCGGAGAACCTCGGCCAGATCGGCGCGCGAATTGTAGCCCACGTTCAGCTTAAAGAGGAAGCGGTCGAGCTGCGCTTCGGGGAGCGGATAGGTGCCTTCCTGCTCGATCGGATTCTGCGTCGCCAGCACGAAGAAAGGCTGCTCCAGTTTGTAGATGGTGCGGCCGACGGTGACCGAATGTTCCTGCATGGCCTCGAGCAGCGCCGACTGCGTCTTGGGCGTGGCGCGGTTGATTTCGTCGGCGAGCACGATCTGCGCGAAGATCGGTCCGGGCTGAAAGCGCATCTCGCGCTTGCCGCCTTCGGACTCGGTGACGATGTTGGTGCCGATGATGTCTGCGGGCATTAAGTCGGGCGTGAACTGAATGCGCGAGAAGCGCAGGTCGAGACAATTGGAGAGCGTACGCACCAGCATCGTCTTGCCCAATCCGGGCGCGCCTTCGAGCAAACAGTTGCCGCCGGCGAAGATGCAAGTCAGCACGCCGTCGATGATCTCGCGGTGCCCGACCATGACCTTGCCAATCTCATCGCGAAGCTTTTGAAAGACTTCGCGAAACTCCGCCGCCTGAGCGGCGATCGGTGCTGCGGAACCTGCGGCGGTATCGGTCGTTGACACTTTGCGATGCTCCTTTAATCCGCGTTCTCAAATCGGGCCAGAAATTTTCCAGTCTACATCATTCTCGGCAACAGATCGGCGACCGGAATCGAACTCTGCGGAGCCGCCAGCGGCGACACAGTGTCTCCAGCATGCAGCACCGTCCGGCTCGCGTAATTCCAGCCAAACGGCAGGGCGGCATCGCGAACGGGTTCGCGAAAAACTTCAAGTTGTCTGTCAATCAGATTCACGATCCAGTAATCCAAAATTCCTGCGCTCGCGTATAGGCTGGTTTTCTGGACATGGTCACGATCCAGGCTTGAGGAACTCGCTTCGACCGCCAATAGCGCCATCGTTGGATGCTCGGTGTAATCTTTTCGATTGCCTTTTACGACCGACACATCGGGCTCAGGGTCTGAATTCATGATATGAATTGGGCCTTGGAGACGCACCCAGCAGCTTGCTCCAAATACAACCTTGAGTACATCCGCGATACGGTCAATACATTCGAAATGGCGATGGTGCTGCGGGCTCATGACAAATATTTCCCCTGCGATCAATTCCACCCGCTGTCCATCAAAGAAGCCCAGCTCGCCCAGGCGGTAATATTCGTCGCGCGTCCAAAGCCGGATCGGCTCTATCGAATGGGGTTTCAACTGCGCATGATCGGAGCATTGATCGGTGTTGAGCCAAATCTCACCGTGGATCAATTCGACGCGCTCATCTTTAAAGAACCCCGCATTGCCCATGCGGTGATATTCCTCGTTCGTCCAGCGGCGAACGGCCGGTTCAGTCATTGTCGTCATAAGCGTTTCACCTCCTGTCCGCATTATACCGCTTGGCCTGGTCTTAAATCCAAAACCAGAAACTAGAAACCGGAAACCAATAACCGCTGTTACTGATCCTTCTTCGCCCGCTTCTTCGCCTTCAGCAGCGCGCTGGTGTAGTCGCTTGCCGCCGGGTCGGCCTGGCTGACTTTCGTGCCGCCGACCACCGGTTTGTTCTCCGTGCCGGCGGTGGGATTGAGATTGAACTCGGCGCTCTGCCCTGCCTTTTCGTACATGCTCTGCGCGGCGCGGCTCTGCTCACCGGTGGGGACAATATCGGGCGGCGGCGGGACCGGAGCGGCGCCCGCGATACTTTGTGCGGCGGCATCCTGCAGCGCTTTCTTCTTTAAGGAGAGCGCGGCGATAACCGGCGAAAGTTTATCCCAAACAAACAGAAATCCTTTTTCCGGATCGAGCGCCAACCGCCGCACCGCGATATCCAGTGGGAAAAGGCAGAGCGCCACTAGCAGCAGCGGCCAGAACAGATCCGTCGGCTGCTTGCTCGGCGGCAGGTCGTGCGCGTAGACCCCGCTGGTCTTGGGGTCGAGCGTATTCAGGTCCTTCAAGCGGCTGCTTTTGTTCTCAGCTTTGGAATGATCCGACGCGATCTTGCCGAGCTTTTCGAGCAACGCTTCGTCGGCGTCCAGATGCAGGAACTCGGCGCTGTAGCTATTGGCCAGACCGGTAACGATCGCGTTGGGCTTTTTGGGATCGGACTGATCGATGACCGTGATCGCATACGCGCCGGCCTTCTGCACTGGGAAGGTGGCCTCGTAGCGTCCCGGCGCGGTCATCAAAAATTCCAATTCGTACGTCTTGCCGTCGTCCTTGCCGGCACGCGTCACGTCGGGGTCGATGGCGTTGCCGATCAGTTTTGCAAAATTGAGGTACTCGCCTTTTTCGTTGAGTCCTTCGACGATCACGCGCGCGGTCTCGCCTTCGATGCGCGTGGTCACGGTGTGGTTGGACGGCATGCGCTGCCGGCTGGCCCACGTCAGCGTATTGGCCCAGAATTTCTTGTAGCTCGGCCAGCTCACCCAGTTGGTGGCCCAGCGATTTGTGGCGTCACTGGTGAAGGCCACCGACTTGCCCAGCCCCACGTGCCAGCTTGACAGGATCGGTACTTTCTGTCCTTCAACGACAGTATAGAGCTGCATTTCCGCGCGCGTCTTGGGTTCGGTGACGACGAAGGCGTGTACGTCGGGAAACTTGTTTCCGAATTCCTTCAACGTCGGACCCTGCACGCCTAATGCGATGGGGATTCCTTTTTCGTCCGAGCGAATGAGACTCTTGCGCACCACGGCCGCTTCCTTGATGAAAATCTGCGGCAGCTTGCGCGGGTCGTCGGCGGAGTAATACCGTCCGCCGGTCTCCGCGGCGATGCGCTTCATGGCGCCGATGTCGCCGCCACCATGCGGCGCGATGGTGATGACCGTGATGGAAATCTTGGCGGCCTTGGCCGCGGCCAGCGTGCTGGTGGTCGGCGGCGAGGGGTCGCCGTCGGTGATCACGATGCAATGTTTGAGACTGACGTTGGGCAGATTCTTCAGCGCCGTGGTGGCCATCGCCACAATCGGATCGAGCGTCGGCATGTCGCCCGGATCGCAGCCGTCGATGAGCTGAAACATCTGTGGGCGCACCTTAGCCGGCTTAAACGCCCACATCTCGCCGGGGCCGTGGTTGTAGTAAACCAGCCCGGCGAAATCGTCGGGCGAGAGCGTCTTGATCGCAGCCTTGGAGATTTTCTTTCCCCACGAATTGCCGTCCGCGAACTCGCAGGTGTGCAGCACAATGCAGAGCGCGCCGCTGGGCATCACTTCCTTATTACGCAGTTCCATGCTGACGGGAAGCACTTCTTCGATCGGCGTGCCGAGGTATCCGCCCGCACCGAAACTCTGATCGCCGCCGATCATCACCAGACCCGCGCCCTGATCCTCGACGCAGGTCTTGATCACCTTCATCTGCTCTTCGCTGAGAAACCCACGCGCAAGATTCGCCAGCACGATGCAGTCGTAAGCGCGGTAGGCATTCGAATCCGGCAGATTGATTCCCGAGCGGACATCGAGCGTCATCTTCTCGCCTTCGAGCGCCGCGAGCAGATGCTTCACTTCGTCGACGTCGCTGGTCAGGATCAGCACGCGGTTTTCGGTGGCCACATCGGTGAAGGCGTAGGCCGAATTGTTCTCCGAAAGCGTATCGTCGCGGGCATCGAGCGGCACGACGGTGGCCTGCACTTCCTTGGCTCCGCCGGAGTGCATGCGCAGATGCGGGAAGGTGACGCGGTTTTTTCCGACAGCAAGATTGACCGTCTGCGGATCGGGGTCCTTGCCAACCTTGTCGCCGAGAAACAGCCGCACTTCGGCGCGCGTGTTGATATTTGAATAGACGAAAACGTGCGCGTCGAACGGCTGCTCCCAGAGCAGTTCGTTGGGCAGCACGACTTTCTCAACCAGCATCTCGGCATCCGAACCGCGCCGCAGTGGCACGACCCACACATCCACGCCCATGCTGACAATGCGCTTGAGCTCATCGGCCGCGTCGCCGCTGGTCTGGCGTCCGTCGGTAAAAAGGACAATGCGTCGGCGCGCGTCTTCATCGGCCCGCGAGACCGCGCGCTGCAGCGCGAGCGCAATATTAGTAGAGTCCGTGTCGGGGCGAGATTTCACCTTCGCGGCATCAGGAAAAAATTGCGGCTTGGCATTCTCGACAGCGGGCGAGACCTCCCAGTCCGCCTTTCCGCCGAAGAGCAGCATGCCGACTTTATCGTCAGGCTGCTTGAACTCGACCGACTTGCGGATGAAATCGATGGCGCGCTGGCGCTCCGTGTTGGGCACGCTTTTGGATGCGTCGAGCACATAAAAAACCGAGAGCGTGTCTTTCTCAACAACCATCTGCAGACCGGCCACTGCAAGCAGCAGCAGCACCAGCATGGAACTGCGCAGCAGATACGCGAACCACATGCGCCCGCGTGAAATTCCGGAGAGCGTGCGGTATTGCAAAATAAGGAGCAGCGCAATCAGCGGCAGAAGCAGAAGCAGCAACCCGGGCGAATTGATTCGAACATGCGTGGCCACCGAAGCGCTCGGCGACAACAGGTCGTAGGTGACCAGCGCGCCCAATCCGGCCAACAGCAGCGTTGTGTAAACAATCTGGCGTATGCGATGAGCAGGCGAAAGCGTGCGCCAGAGCGGCACCAATATCGCCGCCAGCATTACAAGGAATGGGAATAAACCCACGAGCCACAAAATAAGCCGATCACGCATACGTTATTTCCGGTCCGGCACGACTTCGTTAATCTGCGCATTCTGCAACGGAGCGGGCGCAATACTATTCGGAAGCGCAAAAATCTGCACGCGGTGATTGCCAGTATCCGAAACCAGCAAGCGCCCTTTCGCATCCACGGCCAGACTCCAGGGATTGGCGAACTGAATATCGGGCAACGTGCTGCTCGCCGTCATCGGCACTTCGTCCTCTTCACCCGTGATGTCCGTCACGCCCGGTCCGCCGCGCCCGCCAATGATACGCACGAACGCGCCGCTCCGTTCGAAAACACTGACGCGGTGGTTATTGAACTCCGCAACATACAGCAATCCGTCGGGCGAACAGGCGATGTCGTACGGATAGCGCAATTGCCCTGGCTCGCGCCCCATCTGTCCGAAGACATGAAGCAACTGGCCTTCATGATCAAACTTCTGAATGCGATGATTCGCCGCGTCGGCGATGTAGAGATTGCCGTCCGCATCAATCGCGATTCCACTCGGGCGTTGAAATTGCCCCGGCTGCGTGCCGAACGTGCCGAACGATTTTATGTGCGTGCCGTCGAGCTTGAATTTCTGGACGCGGTCGTTCTGGTCGCCGTACTCGACCACATAAACGAACCCGCGCGCAGCATCGCACGCCGCGGACATGGGATGGACGAACTCTGAAGGCCCCTTCCCCAACCCGCCCCACTGCTTGACGATTTTTCCGTCGACACTCATCACCAGCACGCGCCCGTAATGCGTGTCGCAGACAAGCAAATTTCCATCCGGCAATGCGCAGAGCCCCTTCGGGTTGCCGAGTTTATGATCCTTCATCGACCAGAGCCCCAGCGGCTTGCCGTCGCTGGAAAAATGCTGCACGCGCGCCGCTCGATCGACAACCACAAACGATCCATCCGGAAAGGAGGTAATACCACGCGGCTGCTGAAATTGCCCCGGCGACTCGCCCTGCGAGCCCACATATTGCGGCGACCCCGGCGACAACGGAGCGTTCGGCCGGGGTGGTTGCGGCGTTGCGACTGAAAGCGCGAGCATCAGGCTCCAGATAAAAAATCCGACCGTCGCCACGAGCAGCAGCACAATCAGCCATGTTTTGGCAAAACCCCGAACGGAAATGCAAAATTCAAAATTCAAAATTCAAAAGCTCCGTGATTAGGTGGTGCAGACATTCCTGTCTGCACGAACCATGAACGAGCAGGCAGGAATGTCTGCTCCACCCTTCCCTTTTGCATTTTGAATTTTGACTTTTGCATTGCCGTCATTCCGCGTTCTGCATTTTCAGATGCAGCAGATGTCCTTCGTTTAAATGTTCGACACGCTGGCACAAGTAGCGCATCTCGTCGTCGCCGTGCGTCACCAGCAGCGTGGTCAATCGTCGCCGCTCGCGCTCGTGCTTCAAGGTCTCCAGTATGCGCTGCTTCAGCGCGCTGTCCAAGCCCGTGAAGGGTTCATCCAGAAGAAGAAGTTTAATGTCGGCACAGAGAGCGCGCGCGATTGCCAGCAGATGCCGCTCGCCGCCGGAAAGCTGCGCCGGATACCGCGATCCCAGATCGCGCAGCAGAAACGTATCCATGATCTGGCTGCGTCGCTGGCTCTGCTCCGAGGATGGCAGCGTCGTGCCGCTCAGCGCAAAATCCAGATGCGCTTCGACGCTCAGATGCGGCCAGAGTCCCAAGTGCTGAAAGACCATCCCGACGCCGCGCTGCGCCGGTTCGATCATTGAAGTCTTCGAGGAGAGCAGCCGGCCGTCGAGCCAGACCTCACCACCGTCGGGCTCCATCAATCCGGCGATGATCCGCAGAAGCGTGCTTTTTCCGGAACCGGTCGAGCCCTTCAGCCCCAGGCATTCGCCAGCGGCAATTGAAAAACTGACGCCGCGCAAAACGGCGGAGCCCGTCGCCGAAGAAGGCGCGCCGAGCGTCTTGACCAGGTCTTTGACTTCCAAGTGAGCCATGATTCACCACAGAGCGCACGGAGAACATCCGACTGCAATGTATTATACCGGCAGCTCGGCCCTTCGGTCAGTCCATCTGGTGATCAGCGCCGCAAGCCCGCCGGCGATCAGCAGCACCAGCGTCGAGACGGCCCCGAGCAGCAGGCTCAATCCGAAGACGGCTTCATCATACCCCAAGTGCTGCTGCTGAAACAACCATACCGTCGCGGGAACAATCCCCGGCGGCGGCACCGTCGCCGAGATCGGCACTTCGCCCAGCACAAGAATGAACACCAATGCGCAGCCCGCCGCCAGATGCGCGCCCAGCAGCGGCACCGTGATCGCCAATCCGCGCGCAAAGCGGCCGTGCCCGCTCAGGCGCGCCGCGTCGAGCAAGTCCGGATCGAGGCCCGCCAATCCCTCCTCTATTAGACGCAGCGGCAGATAAAGGAAGCGCAGCAGCATCCCGCAGATCAACACCGCCGCCGGCCAGAGCCGAGACAATCCAAAATTCTCCGCCCACGGTCTTGCGCCGAGTTGAACTTCGAGCAGCGCCGCAGCCAGAAACGATCCAGGT
>Ga0105047_10002338_pt1 | contig 33967 bp, 30 predicted proteins | sample MAT04_FD_78384 | JGI IMG/M metagenome (GOLD analysis project Ga0105047, IMG submission 78384) | Freshwater microbial communities from Lake Fryxell liftoff mats and glacier meltwater in Antarctica - MAT-04 (megahit assembly) | ecosystem: Environmental > Aquatic > Freshwater > Ice > Liftoff... | reverse complement strand
GGGGAATGTGTTCGCCCAATGGTGCGCAAATCCTCGGCGCGTGAGCAGGCAGCCGGCAATCGCCACGATCACCAATACCACGACCAGCCAACGCTGGCCTCGCTTGGCCGCCAGGCTGCCAAAGATTGCCATCAGCGCCGGCAGCGAAGTGGACCAGAGGAAATCGATGGCGTCGCTGGTCGTGGTGACGTCGCCGACGCGGAATTGCTCCAGCGGATAGACAAAGACCGTCCAGAAGTACATCTGCACGTCCCCGGCCAACCACATGAGCGCCAAGATCGGCGCCCACGCCAGCAGAGCCCCGGCAACCATCGCGGCAACGCCCAGCAATCGTTTGCCTAGGGGCTGCGCGGTCATCAGCACTATCAGAGCAGGCGCTACGCCACACAGCACGGTGTTCTGCCGCACATGAAACGCGGCGCAGACCAGCGCCCCGATGCCCAGGCACTGCGAAATGGTGAATGCGCCCGCTCGAAAGATCGTCAGGCCGAGGAATAAGCTCCCCGCGACAAACAAGTTCGAAAATTGCTCTGTCGAAGGCCAAGCGAAGTTCGAAATCGCCAGCGGATAACACGTTATAAAGAGCAACGTCGCCAGCGCCGCCGGAATTGTGTCGCGAAATAATCGCGCAAACAGCAGCCCCTGCGCGACCAAGATCAGCCCAGCGAACGCGGCGATGGCGGCGATCGATCTCGGCGCCACCAATTGTGGAATAGCGTACAGAATGATCGCCAGGGGCGGTTCGTGGATCCACGTATCCTGATAAATGCGGCGTCCCTCTAGTAACTCCTTGCCAGCCTGCGCGTAGACGAATGGGTAGCGGTCAATCGCCTGTCGGGATGTGATTGCATACGCGACCGGCGTCAGAATCAGCACCCCGATCATGATTTCCGCCCATCGAAAGGCTTTGCGCGCGGCAACCACTTCGCCCACGGCGACTGGGTGCGCGTCGTCGTTTTCGGAAGACGGCAAGCGCTCGACCGGGTCGACGTCGGGCGGGCTTTGGTCGTCCATAGGATTGTCTCGCGACTGAGAAAAATGTCTACGAAAGCCTGCGCCGATGAGGCGCCACGCAACCTGGCTATTTCTTCTTGGGGCCTGAAAGCAGGCCGATCAAGTAACCATCTTGCGGTGGCTGGAACTGGTAGTCGTTGCGCTCCAGCAACGCGCGCACAAGCCGGCGATCTTCAGAGATCTGCGTACTCTCAGCATCTGAAGTCGCCGCCTGAAAATCCCTTTGATGCACCACGATGACGCCTGGCGGCGCCGCTAGATACTCTTCTACGATCTGGTCGTATTTCTTCGGCAGGATGTCCGGATAGGGCGGGCGGAGCATGAACATCCATTCGTACATGCTGGCCGCTTTGAGCCGGGACGCGAACTGGATCGCCTCGCTGGGCCCTGGCCCGCAGACGAGCAATGTGGCGTCCTCAGGCGATTGTGCGTCGACGGCGGCGGCCAATTTGGCCATGACCTGATGCGTGGGATTCACGATCGCGATATATGCGCGGAAACATGCCGGCACGACCAGCGCCGCGGCCAGTCCAAACGCCACGCGCCGCGCGACGCCCCGATCCAGTTCCAACAGCCTTTGCATGCCGAGGCCTATAATCACCGCCACAAAGGGGAGGCTATTGCTCCAGTAGTGCGCGTATTCGCGGCGCGTGATCATGCAGATCCCGATTCCGACGGCTAGATTGAGCGCCACGAACCAGCGATTGCGAGGTGTGAGCGCAAAGCACGTGAACGCCGCCACCAGCAGCGGCAATGAAATTGTCCAGACAGTCATCACAAGCTGGATCGTCGCACTTAAAGATCCAACTCGGGCGAACGACTTCGGATAGACAAATACCGTCCAGAAATACATATCCAAATCGCCAGTCGCAGCGACGAACGCCAGAATCGGCAGCCAGGCCAGCAGCCCACCAACGGCCATCGCCACCAGTCCGATCACGCGCTGCCCAATTGGCTCATCAGTCCCCAGCAGCACCATTGTCGCGGGCACGATCGCACAGAAGACCGCGTTTTGACGGACGTGAAACGCGGCGATGGCCAGCGCGCCACCGTCACGCATTGCAAGATCGAGAATTTCCGTTCGCGAAAGATCGATAGGGCAATGATCAACGTCCCCGCGACGAACACGTTCGAGAAATGCTCCGTCGACGCCCAGGCGAAGTTCAATACCGTTTGCGGATAGAGGGTCAGAAACAACAAGCAGCAAATAGCCGCCAGCGCGCAGTTCCGAAACGCCCACGCAAACATCAGCCCTTGCACGGCGATCACAATTCCGGCGAAGACAGAGATCGCCACGATCGAGCGTGGAAAGATGACTTGCGGGATCGCGTAGAGGACGTACGTCAGCGGAGGTTTGTCCATCCAGGTTTCGTCGTACAGGCTCTTTCCCTCGAGCATCTCGCGGCCAATTTGCGCGTAGATGTAGGGGTCGCGATCGAGCGCCAATCGTCCGGTCAGGCCGTAGATGATCGGCGCAAAGCAGGCGATCGCCACCGCAATCAGGGGCCACTGGCGCGCCGCTGCCGCAAACCAGGGACTGGTCTCCGTGGGGTCAGCGCCACTGGCAAAAGTCCCCTGCGAGTAACCGGTTGACGCCGTTGGATTCATGATCTGCGTGTACTGTTGTTCAAGAACGAGCGATCGATTGCTTTGCACTAGTGTAACTTGCGTGCGGACCTTGTGTGTTCCGTCCTTTTCATTCGAAGGAACTTCCGAGACGCACAAACGAATAGCCCCCCTCCTCGGCCACCCGTCGATACTCATGTCGCTGGAACAGGGCGCGAATCAATCGCACCTCGTCCGTGCTGAACTCAGGCTCTGGCTGGGCAAGCGCCTCGGTGGCGAGTTCGTCCCAAATCACCAGCATCGTCGGCGGATGTTCCAGATATTCCTGACGAATCTGGCCAAAGTCCTTCGGCAAAATGCCCGTGTACGTGGGCTGCAACATGAACATCCATTCGTACATGTTGGCAGGCGGCAGTTTTGAAGCGAACTGCACTCCTTCCGTGACTCGGCCCCCCGCAACCAACAGCGTGCCGCCAGGAGGCGTCAGCTCATTGGCGATTTCGGCGAGCGTTTCGATCGTGTAAAGCGTTGGCGCTACGTAGTTGGATTGCATGCGCGAAACCACCGGCGGTAGGACTGCAATCGCCATCGCAATGGCCAGCCCTCGGGCGATACGCAGATCGAGTCGCGCAGCGCTCTCCAAGGCCATTCCTAAGACAACTGCCACAAAGGGGAACGCGTTCGCCCAATAGTGCGGAAAGTCTCGGCGCGTAATTACGCATGTCAGAAAGCCCACGGCCAACATCGCCGGCGCCAGCCACCGGCCCTGACGAAATGGGATCAACGCCAGGAAGAGCCCGCCGGCCAACCAGGGGGTCGTTGGCAGTAAAAACAAAATCAGGTTGCCCGTGGCGCCTAGCGTTCCGGCGTCAGCAAACGATTGTGGGTAAACAAACACCGTCCAAAAGTACATGCCGAGATCGCCGCAAACGGCAACAAACGCCAGAATCGGTAACCAGGCCAGCAGCCCACCGGCGAAGATCGTCGCCAAGGCGCGTATGCGATCGGAGATGGGTTGCGCCGTTTGCCAAACTGCCAACATCGGCAGAACGATGCACAAGACGGTGTTCTGGCGCACATGGAACGCTACGCACGCCAGCGCGCCGGCCGCCAGGCACTGCCCAACGGAAAAGCGATCGCTTCGCGAGATCGTCAGCGCAATCACTAGCGCCCCAGCCACGAACAGATTCGAGAAGTGCTCGCTCGACGGCCAAGCGTAGCATCCTAGCGTGAATGAATAGAGCGTCACAAACAGCAGGCAGGTCAGCACCGCGGCCGGCGTTTGTCGAAAAACCCACGCAAACAGCACGCCCTGAGCGATAACGAACAAACCACAAAAAAAGGCAATCGCCTGGTAGGACCGGGGGGAAATGATCTGCGGAATGGCGTAGAGCACAAACGTCAGCGGCGGCTTGTCCATCCAAGTCTCTTGGTAGAGACTCTGCCCGGCCAGCATTTCTTTGCCGACCTGGGCGTAAATAAAGGCGTCGCGATCGATCGGCTGTCGCCCGGCATAGCCATACATTGCCGGAACGAAGACGACAAACGGGGCAACGATCAACAACCAGCGCAACAGCGACCATTCGGCCGGCGCGGGCAGGACCCGATCCGAGCCGTCCGGCGACAGCGCGGCGAGAGCGCCCGTCGCCTTTTTTTGCTGCTTGATGTTGCGCTGTTGAGCCATCGATCGGTCGGTTGGGAATAATTCAATGCGGTCGATGTTCTCGTCGGAACCGACCGTGAGCGTCGACGGTGTCCGCCCGGCAACCGCCAATCCGCAGACTGGTGGCGTCTGGTCCCGCCGACAAGTATAGTCGAAGGAAACCGCCCGCCGCTGACCTGCCTCAATCGGAGATTTCAACGTATGACACGCCTCGCCATCCCTCCCCATGCTCGCTGTATAAAGGCATTTTTACTAGTTCTGTTTGCCATTCTCCTTGGCGGTGTTCGCGCCGGGTCGGACATGGCCGCAGAGAAGGATTCTGCCGATGACGCCGAGGCAAAGTTTGCCGTCGGAGTAGCGACTCGCGACGTGACTCCCAAGGAGCCGGTCCCCATGTGGGGATACGGTGATCGTCACGCGGCGCTATCGCAGGGTACGCTCGATCCGCTGTACGCCAAGGCGATCGTGATTCACGCCGGCAAAGACAAGGTGGCGATCGTCGGCACGGATATCGGCCGTGGGCCCACGCAGGCAATGATGGAAAAGATCCGCGCCGCCGCCGCCAAGGTCGGCATTGACCATGTGATGATCAGCGGCAGCCACTCGCATCATGGCCCGGTGACGGAACTGTTGGATCGCGAAGGGTTCGGCAAGGGAACCTTCGACGCCGCCGTCGCCTACGCCAAGCAACTGCCGGACACGCTGATCGAAGCGATTTTGGAAGCTGACCGCTCGGCCAAACCGGCCAAAATGGGCGTCGGAACGAAAATGATCAATTACAACCGTAACCGCCACAGCAAGCGGAATCCCAAGCCGACAGAGCCGATGTTGGCCGTCCTGCGGTTCGATGACGAGGCCGGCAAGCCGATTGCAGTGCTGGTCAATTTTGCCGCGCACCCGACGATGATCGATTCCGGCGTCCTTAAATTCTCCGCTGACTATCCCGGCGCGATGAAGAAGAAGGTCGAAGACGAGCTATCGACCCATTGCGTCTTCATGCAGGGGGCGTCTGGGGACATGAGCGCCAACCCGCCGGAGGGCGCAGGAGGCCATGAGAAATTTGGCGCCGCCCTGGGAGATCAGGTACTGGAAGTGGCCAAGGGGATCAAGACCGCCAAACCCAAGAATCCAGGCGTCAAAGGGAAAGTCGACCATTTTCAGTTCCAATCGCGAGTCGACTTCAACAACCCACTGATCATGGTCGCCTACGGCCGGGCGTTCTTTCCGGAACTGGTGCGGTGCTTTATCGAGGTGGCCAAGCAGGGGATTGAGCCGGAGTTGAATACCGTGCTACTAAATGGCGAAATCGCCATGGTCGGTGGTTCCGGGGAGTTCTTCGCCAATCACTCGAACCGGCTGAAAGAGCGATCCTACGCCCCCACGACCCTGTTCTTCGGCTATTGCAACGGCCACGACATGTACTTCCCCACGATCGAGGCCGTGAGCGAGGGGGGGTATGGGGCCGACCCCCCGGTTTCGCCCGCCGCGATCGGATCTGGCGAAAAAATGATGAACCAAGCGCTCATCAACATCTACACACTGATGGGTAAGTTCCCCGAGTCGAAAGCGCTCGCCAAATAAACCCGGCCGAATCGGCGCTGGAGCGACTTGCGTCAAAAACTCGGCCGTTTTGAGCCGAGTTGCGTAGAAAATAGGTCGCGCGACGGAAACTGTGCGACCAACCAGACCGGATAACCGGGCCAGCGATTGCTCGCCCAGGGAGTGAATGGCACTACCAACTCTTTGCATCCGCCGAAGCGGCTGGATAAAATGAGAAAGGTTTGCCTAACGCTCCATGCGCATTGCCTGCCGAAAATTCCCCGCCCAATTGGCCGACGCCGCCTCATTTCTGAGGTTCTCTACAAATCAAAGGGACACCATGGTCAAACGCTTCTTGAGCGCGTGTTTAGTTCTCTCGCTTGCGATGGGGGCCACGCGGCTGGCTATTGCTGACGACGCTGCAAAGGACAAGTCTTCCGCAGCCGCCGAAACTCCCGAAAAGGCCGCCGCGCCGGCCGACGCCGCCGCCAAGCCGGCAGACCGCCCTACCCCTAAGCCCAAGTTCCCTCCTTTTGCCGACGTCATGAAGGACGTGAAGTCCATTGACGGCCTAGTGAAGCTGCACCAAAAGGGCAACCAGGTATTTGCAGAGCTGACCAGTGGTCAGTTGGACCGCGACTTTATCGTTCTGATCTCCATTGCCAAAGGCATCGGCGAGGAGCCCCTTTACGGCGGCATGAGCTGGGGTTTTGGCGATGACTGGGTCTGGCAGTTCCGCCGAGTCGAGGACAACATTCACATCGTCCGCCGCAACGTGCGGTTCAAAGCCAATAGCGGCAGCCCTGAAGAGCGCGCCGTCAAACTGGCCTACACGGACAGCATTCTGTTCAGCCTGCCGATTGTGACCATGGGTCCGTCTGGCGGCGTGGTGGTTGACCTGACTCCGGTCTTCATGAGCGATCTGCCACAGATTTCGCAGGTGATGCCAGGTTTTTCCTTCGCTCAAAACAAGTCCGCTTGGGCCGCAGTGAAAGGCCTGCCGGACAATGTTGAACTGGAAGTCGCCGCCACCTACGCGTCGGGCGGATCGGCCAATATTGACACTATCGCGGATAGCCGGGGCGCTACGATCAACGTCCATTATTCGATCAGCCTGCTGCCGCAAACCGGCTACCAGCCGCGTTTGGCGGATGATCGCGTCGGCCACTTCTTGACCGTGGTCAAGGACTTCTCCAAGAAGGCGGACGAGGATCGCTTTGTCCGTTACGTAAACCGCTGGGACCTGCAAAAGGCGGATCCGTCGGCTGAGATGTCGCCGCCGAAGAAGCCGATTGTGTTCTGGATCGAAAAGACGGTCCCTTACAAGTTCCGGAAGCCAATCAGTGACGGCATTCTGGAATGGAACAAGGCCTACGAGAAAGCCGGCTTTGTCAACGCGATTGAAGTCCGTCAACAGCCGGACAAGAGCGACTGGGATCCGGAAGATATCAACTACAACACCTTCCGCTGGATCACGGCTGGCGCCGGTTTTGCCATGGGCCCCAGTCGCGTGAATCCGATGACCGGCCAGATTCTGGACGCGGACATCATCTTTGACGCGGACTTTATCCAGTTTTGGAAGCGCGAGTACGAGAATTTTACTCCGGCGACCGTCGCCGCCCTGACCGGCGGACCGCTCGACCTGAAGGAATACGTCGAGGAAATGAACCGCGTGCCGGCCCACTTGCAGCACGGTTACCAGTGCCGTTGCGAGTTCCATAGCGGAATGGCTCGCGAGTTGGCAATGGGCAACCTGGTGCTAGCCGCGCGCGGCATGACGCCGGAAATGGTCAAGGAACAGGACAAGATGATCATGCAGGGCCTGAAGGAAGTGGCGATGCATGAAGTCGGCCACACGTTGGGCCTGCGGCACAACTTCAAGGCCAGCACGATCTTCTCACTGAAAGACCTGAACGATCCGGAAAAGACCAAGGGGATCGGCCTGACCTCCTCGGTCATGGACTACACGCCCGCCAACATCGTTGGCAAGGATTTCAAGCAAGGGGCTTACTTCTCAGAGACGATCGGCCCCTACGACATGTGGGCCATTGAGTACGCCTACAAGCCCTTCTCGGGTGGAACCGACGGCGAAGTCGCCGAGTTGAAGAAGATCGCCGCTCGCAGTGGCGAACCAATGCTGGCCTACTCCACCGATGAGGACACGCGTGGTATCGACCCGGATCCAGGCTCCAACCGCTTCGATCTTGGTAGCGACCAGATCGAATACGCCAAGGACCGCACCAAGCTGATCGGCGACTTGTGGCCGGGCCTGGTGGATCGCGTGACCGAGAATGGCGATGGTTACGAGCGTGCCCGCCAGGCGTTTGGCGTGCTGCTGGGCAACTATGGCCGGGCGGTATCGTTTGCCGCTCGCTATGTAGGTGGCGTGAATCTGAACCGTCACCACAAGGGTGACGCGAATGGCCAGCCACCGTTTGTGCTGATTCCGGCCGCCAAGCAACGCGAGGCGATGGAATTGCTCGAGCAGCAGGTCTTCAGTGACAAGCCCTTCAACTTCCCGCCAGAACTATACAACCACCTGTCGTCGACTCGTTGGAGCCACTGGGGCGCTCGTTCGCCCATGCGTAGCGACTACGCGGTGCATGAAGTGATTGCCATGTGGCAAGACCGCACGCTGCAGCAGCTCCTCTCATCGTTGACGCTGGAGCGAATCCACGACGCGGAGTTGAAGATTGCGGCTGACCAGGACGCCTTCACCACGGCCGAGTTGCTCTCGCGATTGACGAACTCGATCTTCTCCGAAGTCGAGAACATGCCAGCCGGCGAGTACACCAATCGCAAGCCGGCCGTGGCCAGCCTGCGGCGTAATTTGCAACGGATTTACCTGAAGCGTTTGTCTGCAATCGCCCTGGGGCAAACCGCCGCTCCGCAAGATTGCCAGACCTTGGCCTACGCGGAATTGGCTAGCCTGGAAGGCAAGATTAAGAAGGCGCTCGACGCGAATCCCAAGCTGGACGCCTATAGCAGCGCCCATCTGAAGGAATCGTCCGAGCGGATCAAGAAGGTGCTCGACGCCCGCCTGGTATCGACTAGTCCTTAAGCTGAACAACGTCATTTTAACTGGCCCAAGCTAGTCCAGTTTTCTGGCTGGCTTTGGCAGTTTGGCGCAACGCTGCAATTTAGAGTACCATGCTCACAATCGAGTGAGCATGGTACTTTTTTGCGCCCCGTGACGCCAAACGGGACCGTGCTCCGCTCTTCGTGTCGCCTGAGGCTAGACTCGCGTGAAGCTGATCCTCGCCGTGATTCAACCGACCAAGCTCGAAAGCCTGCGGCAAGCCCTCGATAAGATTGGCGTGACGCGGATGACCGTTTGCGACGCCCAGGGCTACGGCCAGCAGCGGGGCCGCACAGCCATGTATCGAGGGCACGAGTACAAAACAAATCTGCTGCGCAAGATCGAGCTTGAGATCCTGGTCAACGACGACTTCGTCGAGCGCACGATCGACACGATCAACAGCGTCGCCCGGACCGGGCCCGAAGGGAGCATCGGCGATGGCAAGATACTGATTCTGGATGCCGAACGCGTGTTGCGGATCAGCGACACGCTGGAGGGGCCTGAGGCGGTTTGATTTCCTGCCATCCGCACGCTTATCTCGCTCCGCCGGACGCCGGCGCATTTTCTGGTGAGGGCCGATGTCCGTACTGTTTCTGACCGCCGATCTGGCCACCTCGTCCAAGGTCACCGGCGCAGCCGCGCGACAAGGCGTTCCGCTGACCGTGGCGATGAACGCCGATCGGCTCTGCGAACTTGCCGAGGCCACTCCACCGCGGATGGTGCTATTGGACCTGACGTTTACCGGCGTCTCGCCTGCGGAGCTTGTGCCGCGATTGCGGGCGCTGCCACGGCCGCCGCTTAGCATTGTGGCGTTCGGCCCACACGTCCACGAAGCCCGTTTAGCCGAGGCCGTCGAGGCCGGGTGCGACGCCGTCATGTCGCGAGGGCAATTCTACGCCCAGGTAGATCAAGTCCTGGGATCAACGCGCAACGCGGCCGAGAGTTAATTTCGTCGAGAGCCCATTGCCAGTTGAGAGATTCAACAGGCTGGACGTGCGCAGTCAGCTCGGCTCGTCGCCCGCCCCTTCGGCACTCGCTGCTACGGGGGTGACGCTGTCCGCAACCATCGGCACGCCCGCCTCGTCGGTAGTGACGGGCGGTAGGCCCCGCTTTTCTTCTTCCTCGTCGACGTAGGCCTCGTCCATCTCCGCTCCATCGACATTGTGCCTCAGTAAGTGATAGATGATCACTGAAGCGCTGAAGAAGAACGAATAGAGGAAAGCCAGCACCAACAGTTCGACCAATCCGGTCCAAAAGCCGATGATGCGGACGGCGGTGGGATAGGCCTCTTGCACGCTGGGCATCGCAAGCGCACTGGGCGAGAACGGCAAATCGCCGGCGCCCCAGCTCACCGCCCAGGCGGTCAGATAGAGCACGGCGTCTGCAAATAGCGCCACAATCACGGCGCCAACAGCGGCCAGCAGCCCGGCGACCACGATCAAAAACGCGTAGTAGAGCGGACGCTGGTAAACGTACGAGTAAGACCGGCTCAGGGCGTCAAAGCTGTCGGTTCCTTCGGTGCTGATCGTGGGCCACATCAGGGGCCAGCCAAACATCAGCCCAACGACAAAGATCGTCAGCGCGACCCCAATAATCATGAACAGCGGCCAGATTACGCCCAGCGCCGCTACGCCGCCTGGCCCCGCGCGGCCAATCAAACTGACGATCACTACTGGCAGGGACAACAGTAAAACGCCTAGCAGTGGAAACAGCGGCGCCATCACGTAGGAGCCATAACGTGCGCGGACAAAACGCGAGGCCGCCGGAACGCTGGATCGATCCCCCAGTGCAAATTGCAATGTCACCAAACGCGTGATCATGCCGCCAAACAAGGACCATACGAGCGTCGCCCATAATCCGCAGAGCAGAAAGAAAGTAAATCCGGTGAGCGTCAGCTCCGGGGCAAATAGCGCCCGGAAGGGGCTGCTCAGCACGCGCCACGGCCAGGCGAGCGGGCCGGCTTCAATCGCCAGCCAACTGACAGGCGAAGGCGCCTGCGGCGCGACAGGTTCCATGGATAACGCGGTCGCCGGGCGATGCCACCGTCCCGCGTCTTCATTCCAATGGGGCGGCAGTGGATGCTCGCCAAAGACCCAACCTACGGCGCCCCAGCCCGCGAGTGTCAGCACGATCCCGAGCGCCGCCAGGACCAGCAGCCGGATTTGGATGGCTAATCGAAAACTTTGTCCCAGCGCTAACCAGGGGAATAGCTCGGTCCAGGCTATCTGGCGCAGAACGCCGCGATCTTCGGCCATGTCAGTGGTGCTCCGCTACCGGAAGGAATCGTCCGTGAAATCTCACGGATTATAGTAATGGTAGCGTAGGAATAGCACTAGCGGAGCTTGCCCGGTTTACGCCATCCGCCACGAGCAAAAGCGGATTATTCCTCGTCCGAACCGGCCCCGGAGGAACCGAAATCCGCGTCCTCCGGCTCAACCTCGGGCTCCACCGGCAGGCTATATGTCTCGCCCAGCCAGCGATTCAGGTCGATCTGCCGGCAGCGAGGACTGCAAAACGGCAGCGCCTTGGAATGGTCCGCGTCAAACACCGTGCGGCAAATTGGGCATCGCATCGCGGCCATCGTTCGTAATCCACAGACTGACACACGCAACGATTCACTGCTGGCTGCAAATGCGATTTCAGCCAGGAAGGCGGCTAATCGCCAGACTTGCCACCGGAACCGCCGCTGCTACCCTTGTCCGATCCGCCCGAACCTTTGGAATCCGATCCCTTGGACTCCGTCTTGGGGGCGTCGGCGCTCGCCCCTTTCTTATAGGCGTCGCTGCGGTAGTCGGTTTTATAAAAGCCCGATCCCTTGAACACAATTGCCGCGCCTGCGCCAAACAGCCGGCGCAGTTTCAGTTTCTTGCACTCCGGACATTTCCGCTTCACAGCCTCGGTGATGGGCTGAAACAGCTCAAATGCATGGCCGCAACCGTCGCAAACATAGTCGTACGTTGGCATAACAAGTCTCAATAGCGTTCGATAGAAACCACGCTGCCGGTCAGGCGAACCGGACCTTACGTCGCTGGACCCGAGACAATTACCTGCGCCGGCCGAACGACGCGCTCGTGCAACATATAGCCATCGCGGATCACCATCAGCACCGTGCCCGGCTCGTGCGCGGCGCTGGCGTGTTGCGAAACGGCCTCGTGCATATGCGGATCAAACGGTGTGTCCAACGCTTCGATCCGCGTGCAATTGTGTTGCGCCAACACGTTATCCAATTGCTGCTTTACGAGCTTGAAGCCCTCCAGCAGTCCGCCACCGTCGGGCGTCTTGGATGCCGCTTCGATCGCGCGCTGCATGTTATCCAGCACGGGGAGCAGATCCGTCAGCAGGCCGAGATCGGCAAAGCGGCGCTCGTCGTCTAACTCTTTGCGAGCGCGCTTGCGGTAGTTTTCCCAATCCGCGTGCAGCCGCAGGGCCCGCTCCTTGGCTTCGTCCAACTGTGCGCGCAGTTCGACGGCCTCATTGGAGATCATTTCGTCGCTGGCGTCGTTGATGGCGCTGGCCGGATCGGCCAGGGGATCATTAATCGGCCTATTTGCATCTTGTTTGGTCATAATTCCGATTCTCCGCCACTCGGTCCAGTGTTGACTGGGGCAACCAGGTTTTGTCGATCAGCACTGACTCAAAGAGCCAGGCACGAATGACCGCCACGCGAGAAAACGCCTGTACTATTTACTAACGATACGTCAGGCTTCGCTCGCCCGCTCTTCTTCCGGCAGGAAGTATTCCTTCAGCTTTTCAAAGAAACTCTTCCGATGCGCGGTGACGTTCTTGTGTTCTTCGACCGCTAACTCTCGCAACAATTGCTCTTGCCGCGGTGACAGGTTCTGCGGCACCTCGACCTGCACTTCAACCAGCAAATCTCCCTTACCACGGCGTTGCGGATCCGGCATGCCGCGACCCCGCAAACGGAACATGCTCCCCGGCGCGGTGCCGGCGGGCACGTCCAACTCTTCTCGCCCGTCGATCGTAGGGACTTCGATCGTTGCTCCCAGCGCCGCCTGCGAGAACGTAATCGGCACCTGGCAGATTAAGTGTTGTCCCTCGCGGCGGAAAAGCGAATGCTCCTTCACGTGCAAGAAGCAGTAGCAATCGCCGCGCGCCCCGCCCTCTGGGCTCGGATCCCCTTCGCCAGTGATCCGCAGCCGAGTGTCGTTATCGATGCCTGCCGGCACAGTTACTTCGCGTTCGACCTTGGCCCGGACGTAACCCGCTCCGCGGCATCCGCCGCACGGATCGCGCACCACGCTTCCCTGCCCCTGGCATTGTGGGCAGGTGGTCTGAACGCGAAAAATGCCGCTGCTTTGCAACACCTGGCCCCGGCCGCCGCAATATTGGCAGTTCTCGCGCTTCGATCCAGCCCGCGCGCCCGATCCACCACAGTCAGAGCATTCTTCATGCCGCTCAAAATGGACGACTTTTGTCACGCCGCGGGCAGCTTCGATCAGATCGAGAGTCAGGTCGCAGCGGACGTCTCCCCCTTTTCGCGCTCGCCTGCCGCCACGCTGACCACCACGCCCGAAGATGTCGCCAAATCCGCCATCACCGAACATCCCGCCAAACGCCTCAAAGATATCGTTGAGGTCCGTGAAGTGAGGCGAGCCGCCACCGGGGCCATCGACTCCGGCGTGGCCGAATCGATCGTAGCGCGATCGCTTGTCGCCATCGCTAAGCACCTCGAAGGCTTCGGCCGCTTCTTTGAACAACTTAACTGCGTCCGCGTCCCCCTGGTTTTTGTCAGGATGATGGCGGATTGCCAGCTTGCGGTACGCGGCGGCGATTTCCTTGTCGGACGCGCTTCGCGCTATCCCAAGAACTTCGTAATAGTCACGCTTTGAAGCCATAGTACTCATGGCGAATTCGTCGAACGAGAGATCAACAGCAAAACGGGCCACCAGCGATCACCGCAGGTGGCCCGTCGTGCAAACTTTGATATGCCGCGAGCCGCTGCGCCCAGCCCGAAGTACGCAGTGGATAATGCCCCAAGGCAGAATTCACAATGCCGTACTTTCGCCGACTACGCGCAGAGCATGTTCACTATCGCACGCTTCCCTCGACGCGATGCTTGCCCTTGTCATCCTTGTCGAGGTTAGTGACCAGCGCTTCGGTCGTCAACATCAGGGCCGAGATGCTGGCCGCGTTCGAAAGCGCGCTGCGAACGACTTTCAATGGGTCGATCACACCGGCCTTGAACATGTCCACATACTCGCCCTTATTGGCGTCGTAACCGATGTTGGCTGACTTACGGCTGACTTCGTCGACGACGACGGAACCATCAATGCCGCAGTTGTCGACGATCTGACGCATCGGCCAGGCGAGCGAGTTCAGTACGATGTCGATGCCGATCTTCTCATCGCCACGGGCAGAGCCGCGCACCTTCTCAACTGCCTCGCGGCAGCGGAGCAGGGCCACGCCACCACCGGGAAGAATGCCTTCTTCCACTGCGGCGCGGGTTGCGTGCAACGCGTCTTCGACGCGAGCCTTCTTTTGCTTCATGTCGGCTTCGCTGCTGGCGCCGACCGAAACGATGGCCACGCCCCCGGTCATCTTGGCCAACCGCTCTTGGAACTTCTCACGATCGTACTCGCTCTCGGTGGCTTCGATCTGGTTGCGAATCTGTTGGATTCGCGTTTTGATCTCTTCCGGCTTGCCGGCGCCTTGCACGATGGTGGTGTTGTTCTTGTCGACAGTGATCAGCTTAGCGCGGCCGAGATGCTCCAGGCCCAGGCTCTCGAGCTTCAGGCCCAGTTCTTCGCTGATCAGCGTGCCGCCGGTCAGCACGGCCAGGTCGCCGAGCATGGCCTTGCGGCGATCGCCGAAGCCTGGCGCCTTGACAGCGCAGATGTTCAGCACGCCACGTAGTTTGTTCACGACCAGAGTCGTCAGGGCTTCACCCTCGACGTCCTCGGCGATAATCAACAGCGGCTTGCCGGTCTGGCTGGTCTTCTCCAGCAACGGAATCAAGTCGCGGAGATTACCGATTTTCTTTTCGTGGATGAGAATCAGAGCGTTATCCAGAACGCACTCCATCTCAGCCGGCTTGTTGATGAAGTACGGCGAGATAAAACCCTTGTCGAACTGCATCCCTTCGACGAGTTCGAGCGTGGTCTCAGTTCCCTTGCCTTCTTCAACGGTGATGACGCCGTCCTTGCCGACCTTTTCCATCGCGTTGGCAAGCAGGTCGCCGATTTCGCGATCGTTGTTGGCGCTAATCGAGCCGACCTGAGCGATCTCTTCCTTGCTGGAGACCGGCTTGGCCATGCTCTTCAGGTGCTCAATCGCGGCGTCCACGGCCTTGTCGATCCCGCGGCGAACCGCCATGGGATTGCTGCCGGCCGCGACATTGCGGGTGCCTTCTTTGAAGATCGCGCGGGCCAGCACGGTGGCCGTGGTGGTGCCGTCGCCAGCGATGTCCGAGGTCTTCGACGCGACTTCGTTCACGAGCTTGGCGCCCATGTTCTCGAAGTGGTCTTCCAGCTCGACTTCCTTGCTGACAGTCACGCCGTCCTTGGTGACAGTGGGGCCGCCGAAGGACTTGTTGATTATCACGTTGCGGCCGGTCGGTCCCATGGTGACCGCGACGGCGTTGGCCAGCTTCTCGACGCCCTTGAGCATCTTCGCGCGAGCCTGGTCCTCGAAGAGTAATTGCTTTGCCACGTTGATGGCTCCTTCACACGATGAATGGATATATGACTTGGAGTTGCCGCCTCTTGCGACGGGCGCCCTACGTTGGGCGGGGCGACCGACCGGAAGCGAGCGCTCCTTAGCTGACGACCTTGGCCAAAATGTCCGTCTCGCGGAGGATCTTCACGTCGCGGCCATCGAGCTCGATCTCGGTGCCCGAGTACTTGCCATAGATGACTTCGTCGCCGACGCTGACGGAAAGCTGACCGCGGTTTCCGCTATCGAGCAACTTGCCGGGGCCGACCGACACGACCTTGCCACGTTGTGGCTTTTCCTTGGCGGTGTCCGGCAGCACGATGCCGCCTGCCGTGGTCTCTTCCGCCTGGCGCGGCTCGACGACAACACGATCATCCAGGGGGCGAAGCTTGGCGTTCTTCATGACGTTTAAATCCTTCTATCTGATATCTGATTGATTGCTTGCTTGTGTTTGATTGACCGAAAGCAGCGAACCGGGCTGAGCCCGAGCGCTGGGCATTACATGCCCATGCCGCCCATGCCCATTCCACCCATGTCCATGCCGCCCATGCCACCCATGCCACCGCCCATTCCGCCCATGCCATGATCGTGGGCGTGATGGTCGTCGCCACCTTCATCTTCCTTCGGAATCTCAGTGATCAAAGACTCCGTGGTGAGGAGCAAGGCTGCGACGCTGGCCGCGTTCTGCAGGGCAGTGCGAACGACCTTGGCCGGATCAATGATGCCGGCCGCGATCATGTCGCAATAGACGCCCTTGTCGGCGTCATAGCCTTCGTTCTTGCCCTTCTGCTGACGCACGCGATTGACCACCACGGCGCCATCCAGGCCGGCATTGCTGGCAATGGCGCGGAGCGGGTAGTCGAGCACGTTGCGAATGATGCGAGCGCCGAGAGCTTCGTCACCCTTGACGTCCAGCTTATCGAGGGCCTTCTCGCTGCGGATCAGCGCGACGCCGCCGCCCGGAACAATGCCCTCTTCCAAAGCGGCCTGAGTAGCGGCCTTGGCGTCTTCGATCAGAGCCTTGCGCTCTTTCATTTCGGTCTCGGTCGCTGCGCCACAGTGAATCTGGGCGACGCCGCCGGCCAGCTTGGCCAGCCGCTCTTGCAGCTTCTCGCGATCGTAGTCACTATCCGTGACCTCGATCTCACGGCGAATCTGCTCCGCGCGACCTTCGATCTCTTCCTTCTTGCCGGCGCCACTGACGATGGTGGTGTTCTCGGCGTCGATCAGGATCTTCTTGGCGCGGCCCAGGTCCGTGAGCTTGACCGAATCAAGCTGGATGCCCAGATCCTTGAAGATGGCGGTGCCGGCGGTCAGCACGGCGATATCGCCAAGCATGGCCTTGCGGCGATCGCCATAGCCAGGCGCCTTGATGGCGCAGACGTTCAAGATGCCGCGCATCTTGTTGACGACAAGCGTGGCCAAAGCCTCGCCCTCGACGTCCTCGGCCAGGATCACCAGGGGCTTACCCGACTTGCTGATCGCCTCGAGCAATGGGACCAGGTTCTTGGCGTTCGAGATCTTTTCTTCGTAGATCAGGATATAGGCGTTTTCCAGCTCGACCGTCTGCTTGTCCTGGTTGGTGACAAAGTGAGGCGAGAGGTAACCGCGGTCGAACTGCATGCCCTCGACAACCTCAACGGTCGTCTCGGACTGGCGTCCTTCTTCAACGGTGATCACGCCGTCTTTGCCAACCTTGAGGAAGGCGTCGGCCAATACGTCGCCGATGCTTGGATCGCCATTGCCGGCGATCGTGGCGACCTGCTTGATCTCGGTCTTGTTCTTCTCGTTGATCGGCGTGGCCAATTTACGAACGGCCTCGATCACCGCGTCCGTTGCCTTGCCGATCCCGCGCGATAGCGCCATGGGATCCGCGCCGGCGGCAATCATCTTCAGGCCTTCACGGAAAATGGCCTCGGCCAAAACCGTGGCGGTGGTGGTGCCGTCGCCAGCGACGTCATTGGTCTTGCTGGCAGCTTCCTTGACGAGCTGAGCGCCCAGATTTTCGTACGGGTCGTCCAGCTCAATGTCTTCAGCGACGGTGACGCCGTCCTTGGTAATCTTGGGAGATCCCCAGCCTTTGTCCAAAACCGCATTGCGGCCGCGGGGCCCCAGCGTGCTACGAACTGCGCGGGCCAACTTCGAAACGCCGGCCAGCAACGGTTGCCGTGCCTCATCATCAAAGACCATCTGTTTTGCCACAGCCGGGTTCCTCCTGTTGGGCGAGAAAGTCAGATCGCGCCGTTGCGGCGCGTCTTGTATCAAATTGTCTTGAAAAATCAGTGGTTTGTCGGGGCTTCGGCCGGGCAGTCAATCGCCTGGCGGGAAGCCATTCGTGGGAGCCTAGTCGCCAATTCGGTATCGGGGCACTCGTCCGGCCTAGACCATCAGAGCACCTTTTGGCAGCCAGAGCGCCGCGGGCCCAATGAGAGCAAGCCGTGTGCCGGTCCGCGGAGATCGCGACCTAAGCCGTTTCTATAAAACCACTTGCGGACTATGCCGGGTGGCAGGCTTAGACGTCGAAACGAGTGATACACCCACACTGTGCCAAATTGGCAGCAGCGGATCCGAGCTGGCGAACAGTGGAATTCTCACGGTCTGGAGGCCGCCGACCTCGCCGACCCGAGCAACGGAGACCCGAACGAGGGTTGCGAGTAAGACACGGCCCGAGATAGCCGCTGAATCAATGCCCGGCGTTTTTTTGAAAGGACTCTTTCAGCATGTTCGCCATCTGGAATGCCAACGCATGAAATTCCACCGGGTTCGACGGCGCATGAGCCAGGCGGACGTTTTCATCGGCCCGGACTGCGTGCGGGTCGACCGGCATGCAAACCTGGTGGGTGCGGATGTTATGGACGCCGTACAGCACTTCGATCTCCCACTTGGCGTTCCGCTCGACTTCCTGTCGCAAATCAAACGCGGACTGCGCGGCGTTGAGGCAGACGGCGATCTCAATGAGCGCCTCGCGGTACCCTGGCATTTCACGTGCGTTGGGGCCCCAAGCCTCCTTGAGTCCATTCGCAGATTCGCGCACCGCGACGAAGATCCGTTGGACCAGCGACCTTAACATCGGTGAGAGCGATCGCGACCAGAACTTGGTCGGTTTCAGATAGGCATCGACGGCGCCGGTCACCGCGCCGCAGCCGCTATGACCGAGCATGACGACGACCTTCACGCTTTCGCTCAGCGCGTTCAGGGCAAAATCGACACTCCCCATGCAGACATCGCCTAGCACATTGCCGGCCACGCGAATGACGAACAAGTCATTGAAACCCTGTCCGAAGAGCATCTCGGTCGGCACGCGTGCGTCGGAGCAGCCCACGACCACGGCAAAGGGGGTCTGCTTGGGCATCTCGCCTTGCGAGCGGAGCATGCCAACTTCCAACCCATTGCACGAGACGACGTAGCGGGGTTCGCCTTCGCTGGCCGTGCCGGTGCGGCAGCTCTCCATCCAGCGAGAAAACATCCGGTTACCATCTTCCAGGATCTTGCGTGCGTGTTCCGCGTCGCTGGGGAGGGGCTTGGCCGATGGGTTATTGGGATCGAATCGATAGATATAGTCGATTGTCTTCATGGTCCGGACGGCCTCCCCAAAGGATTCTACGCAGGATGACCAGCGGATACGCACAATGCCCTGCGCCACATTAAGGTTGCGCCAGGCAAATTATTCAGGAGCGTCGGCGTTCATGGCAACGCCAACTTTGGCAACCTGGCGGTCTGCCGGGTCAAGCGACTGTTGCCGTCTTTCGACAAGCTCCGTGGCAATTGTATACCGCGAAGCGACTCCTGGCTGCGGATAGAAGCCTCCGCCCAAGATCAGGGCGCTGAGGACCAGAATGGCAATTACCTCCGGCGGGCGGCTACGCAGGTTGATCGACGACATGTGCTGAGTGCCGGTGAAAACCCGAAAATAGGCGTGCATCACTGCCAAACCGTTGAGCGCCGCCGCGACAACAATTGCAATTCCGACCAGGGGACTGGCGCGCATGGCCCCTTCGACCAACAGTTCGGCGCCGATGAAACCGATCGTTCCGGGAAATCCGACGCTGGCCAGCCCGGTAATCAGAAACAGGGCGCCCAGCCGCGGCGTATGCGAATACAGTCCGTGAAACTTGTCGAGCGAAAGCCGGCCGGTGCGGGTTTCGATCGAGCGGAGCGTCAGGCCGAACCCGGCCATCGTCAGTCCGACCGAAAACCAAGCACAAAGCGCGCCGGTCACGCCTACGGGCGAGGCCATTTCCAATCCGACAAAGACCAGCGAGGAGTGGCTCAAGAAGAGATAGCAGAAGAAACGCCGCGCGTCTTTTTGCACCATCGCCATACCGGCCGAGTAGAGGGCCGTCGCCAACGAAATCGCGGCGACCCCATGCAACAGCCAATCCGGCGCAACCGGAAACACCAGTCGCACGGCCGCGTAGGCGCCGACCATTGGCGCAATAAAAAGTAACGCCGTGCCAAATGAGGCATGCTCAAACAAATCCGTCATCCAGCAGTGGAGCGGAAAAATACCGCTCCGCACCAGCGCTGCCGCCATCAATAATGCGATTCCGGCGATGGATACTTCGCCCTGCGACTGTCCGACAACCAACATGGTCTCGCCAGCGATCAGCAGTCCAATAAACAATAAAGCATGGAGCGAATAGACGCGGAGTGGACGGTGATTCGCAGACAGCTCGACCCACGGCGGAATCGTCCCCAGCGAAAGTAGCAAAACCAACAGCCAAGGCTGCGTGCTACTGAACGTCGCTAAAAGTAGGGCTTCGGAAACCATGATCGACGCAAACGACATCAGCCGCAGCTTGGCGCCGAGCGTGGCCAGCACCACCAAGAAGTACAACAACGCGCCAAGCGCTAATAGCGGCGCGCTGAGCGAATCGATCGTGAATAAGAACCCACCAATCGAAGGACCGTACGCCAGACTTCCGTCCGTCGTCTGGGGCGCTGCGCTCATCTCTAGCGAAGCCCAGGCAGCTAGCGCGCAAAAAAGCGAAAGTCCACATGCGATCAGACTATGCCTACGCGCTAACTCCGGATCGCGCAGGAGTCTAACCCAAATGGCGCCGGCCAGCGGCAACACAATTGCCAGTTCGACCCAGGGGAGATTTGGCGGCGTCATACGAAATCCTCGGCCGGCGGGGGCGCGGTGGGCATTCGATCGGATTCACGCGATTGCGTGCCGGCTAGCAGATCAGTCCATTTGTGTTCGATGACGTCAAACCAGTGAAAAACGCGGACAAACGGCCGCAGAATGTACTGGTCCATCAGAGAGTCGAAATAGCCTCGCTCCAGCGAAAAGCGATAGAGACGCAATCGCCAGCGATCGGATATCCAACGATCCCAAGTTGGCCGGGCAGGAGGCAAGTGCGCACCGATGGCGTTTTCCAAATTGCGATAATCTTGCAGCAACGTTGGCGCCCGTAAAAGTTGCAACGTCCGCATGCAGGCGTGACCGATGATGTGCACCAACGCTAAATAGCGAAAGCCCAGGCCAATCTCGGCCGTAATCAAACCCACCTGAGTCAACGAGGCGAATGCCAGCGCACTCTTGACGTCGGTTTGCACGCGAGCCGCCATGGCCGCAAAGATGGCCGACGCCAATCCCAGCACCACCACGGCCGCGCTCAGCCAGATGGACATGTCCAGCAGAGGGCTGACGCGTAGCAGCAGAAATGCGCCCAAGTGGACCGAGAGGGCGCCGTAGAAGACTGCGCTTGAAGGAGTGGGGCCTTCCATGGCGCGCGGGAGCCAGCCGGAGAACGGGATCAACGCGGACTTACCGGCCGCGGCCACCAGTAGTAACAGGCCAACGATCAATGCATCGTTGGGCGTCAAAGCACATTCGCCAGCTGGCCAGGAACCAGTGCCCATCATACCTGTGAAGTCCCCTTCACCATGCAAATGATGCAGCACGACGGCGGCAATTAAGAAGGCGGCGTCCGCCACGCGGTAGACAGACCAGACGCGTTGTCCGTTCAAAACCGGCGCGGGCCGCTCCTGGAAATAGGCGACCAACAGCGCGGACGATAGTCCGACAAGCTCCCAGCCAAAGAACAACGTTTCGATCGTTCCGGCCAGCGACGCCACGATCATGCCGAGCAAGAACATGGCGTACAGCAGAAAAAACCGTCGAAAACCGGACTCGCGATGCAAGTAGTGGTTCGCAAAGGCGCCAATCGTGCCGACCAACACATAGGACAAGATCGCAAACGGCACCGACAAGCGATCGAACATGAACCGCAGGTGAAAATGAAAGTGCTCTGGATTCGGCAGCGCCACAAAGTCTCCCACGTCGAATTGCACGTTCCGCTCGCCAGTCACCAGCATCAACGCCAGAATCGCCAGGGCAGATAGCAAACCGAGGAAGACCGTGGCCTGCGTCCACCGCGCCGTCGCGCGTTCGCTTAATGGCCAGGCAGCCAACATAGTCAGCCCCATCAGGGCCAGGAGCATGATCGGCGCCAGAATCGTGCAGGCGCCCAGCAAAGTGAATAGCGTTTCGATGCTCATTGACCGCTCCTTCCAGCCGTCGACTCCGCGCCGGCGATCACGGATGCAAATCCCAGGTGATCCCGCCAACCGCGATACCAATCCATCGAAGACTTTACTACTGGAAGATGTGGCGACTCGACCGAGTAGGGCTCAAATTGGCCGTGCTGAAAGAGTTGTACTTCAATGCCGTTGGGATCGAGCGTCGCCAGTTGCACCCACTGGTTTTCCACCAGTTGCCGCATGGCCGGGTTGCGTTCCAGGACTCGATGCAGAATCTGGGGCGTGGATTCAACCACAAACAGAATTCGCACTGGTTCATGGATCTCGGTCATCTGCCAGGGCAACCCAGGCCGCAGATCGCTAGCTGCGCCATCCATTACGCCCAGTAAGGCGGTAATATTGTGGGGCAGTTTTGAGCCGCAGCCATATCCGGATGGATCGACGTAGCAGAAGTAATATTCCAAATTGATGCCTGCGCAGACCGGAATCACTGCTTGCAAAACTCGTTCGAGGATCTTGCCGGTCTCGTCGTCCTGGAGCGGATCATACGACGTGAGGAATGTACGACGGTCAAGGAACAGACCGCGTGTTCGGAGTCGGCGGCCGACAAAGCAGATAGCGTTCGTTGCGTGCCCACACTCGGGTCGCGCTTGCGACAAGTCCGCTGCGCGCCCCTGTACGTGCCGCAACGCGGCCTCGGTCGACAGAGACAGTTCCGCCGACTGAAAGCGGCGGCAGCGTTCGTGCGCGTTGCGCCGGCGAGCTTCATGAATCGCGACTACCGCCGTCTCAAAATCGTCTCGATGCGAAGACGGAAGACGATCCAGATCAAAGTAGTCAACGCTATCGTCGCACGTGTTGTGAAACGCGCCGACGGCCACGGTTTCGCGCGGAATCAGCAGGCCACGCTGATACAAACGCTCACGCACGCGCGGGTCGTTGATCATTGCCGCCAGTGCCCGCGCATTAGGACCACCGCGATTTCCTCCACAGGCGCCGCAATCGTAGGCCGACGCGTGTGGGTTATTCAGGCTCGACGAACCGTGCCCGATGATGAATAGAATTCGGGCGAACATGCCAGTCAGCCCCATGTCTTTCAGTACGTGTTCGACGATATCGACCATTTCTTCGATCGAGTATCCGAGTTGCCCCAGCTCCGGTCCAGGAGTCGGCTCGCCCCGTTCCAGCAACTGACGGGTCATAGGTGGCGGCTGTACGATGCTGGCAAACGAACGGCGAATGCGGGCTGTGAGCCGGGGAAACAACACGCGGGCCACCAGCGGGACTGACGCCAGCGCGCCAAAGATCGCCGTTAGGGCGCCGCGCACCACGGATCGGCTGCCAGTATGGATCCAGTGCCCCGTCCGCCCGAGCGCGCGGCGCGTTTCCGCGCGGCGACGATTCGATCCCTCGAACGAGTAGACCACTTCTTCCTGCACGTAATGCTTGGGCTTGATGACAATCGGACAGAGCGGCACGTAGTGCGCGTCTGCGACGCCGCGGTGATACATGGCGACACCAAAAAAGCCGGCGACGCCGAAAGTCTCACAGCGAGGCGCAATCTCTTCCAAATGGCGACGAAAGGATTCTTCTCGCTCGTCCAAACAGCAGGCGACCTGAAAGTACGGCCGCTCCGTGATCGGAACATTTCGTTCCGTGTGCGATACGAACGCGTCGAGTGCGCGGATTCGATAGCGGCGCTCGAACGCCAAATGATAAAGCCGGCGCCGCTGTGAGGCGGAAAACGTCTCGATCTCTTGCACCAGATTGGACCATTCGTCTTTCGACTGATCATGCAGCGCGGACGTTTTCCAACCCAGAATCTGGGCGAGTTGAAACACCAAGTGGGCGCGTTGATCGACGCTGACTCTGGGGTTTTTGGCCACCATCGCCTGCAATCGTCCACGTAGCCCTGAGAGCGGCCCCGTGTCCCCCAGGGTATCTCGAACGGTTGCGCGCAGTGCGAATCGCTCCAGCAGTAATCGGACCGCCACGTACTCGACGAGCGATCCTTGGGGCGCTGGATGAACTGCCCACTCTGCATTCGTTTCCAACTGCCAGATCATGCCGGCCCAGCCGGGGAGCGCCAGCAGAGTTTGTGTCAGGTACTCGTCTCGATCCGGCATCGCCACGCCAAGCTCGGTGAGCGACTCCTCGATCACGTCCAGCGGCGCCAGATTCAATCGTTCGATTCGCTTTAGTTCCGCCGGCAGTCCGCGCAACCAGCCTTCGACTGGTTGGGAGTCTGCGTACAGGCGAATCCAAGCTCGCAGGAAACCCTGCTCGCGATCTGGCAACTTCCAGTGAGCCATGCCCTGATCGAGAAACGCAGCACAATAACGGATCAGAACATCATTTACGGTGCGATCCGTGTCTTCGCCTGTGACGTCCAGCAGTAGCGTGCGCGAACGGACGGCGGGCGAGGCCGGCGCGGCAAAGCGGCGGACTCCATGCGTTCCGGCGCGGCATACCTGCCACAGCAACCGCAGCGTGAACGCCTCCCAGGTGGCGGCGTCCCATTGTTCGATCTTGGTTTCGTCAAAGCGCTGCAGGAGCACCTTGACGGCTCCATGAATACTGGCAGCCCCGGCGTTATTACCGTGCAGCAAGTCTCGCATCACCCACTGCCGCGTGTCCGCGATCACTTGCTCGCGGACGCTCGGCGGCGTCTCAGTGCGAAATTTGCGCAATGCATCTGTTTCAGTCAGTAGCCAGCGCAATTCAGAATCGGTGCCCACGCGCAGCGGATGCTGCAACATGGCCAATCGCACATGGAACCGCGTCCCCAGATAGCCAATCAGGTGGTCGGTATCGTCGCCGAGATCTTCGACGAGTTCGGCCGCCAGATCCTGCGGCAGGATTCGACCGCTCGCAACTTTCTGGCGGTAGCGGTCCTCTGGCAAGTACGCGTGACAACCGTAGACGGTGCTGCCTTGTTGAACCGCGTCGCCAAATGTCAGATGCTCGAACGCATGCAACGTGTTGTGGTGCACGAAGACCCGAATGGGAGCCTGCGATGGAAGCAGGTGGGCCGCGTGTTCAATGGCGTGCTGGACGGAATGACGCGCTTCGGAGTGATGTCCTGTGGCGGTCCTCGCGGATTCAAGACTTGCGGCGTGATTCACGATTGAGCAATACCTTTCCCCACCCGTCGAAAGAAGTAGCCCGTTGGCTTTCCTAATGCGTCGCTGCCTCTGAACAGTTGCTCGGGTCCATACGGGGCCCAATGACATTGATTGAAGCGAATCGAACGCGGCGAGCGCCCACACAACCATAGTTCGCGGGTCTGCACTGAACCTGTGCGCCGGGAACGCCATACACCGCGCTCATGGGCTCCGAACAATGCCTTGCCTGGCGAACGCACAAGATCATGACGAGTAATCGCGGCAATGGAACTTTACAATAGAACTTAAGGGTGAAGCGAACCGGCAAAAATTGGCAGTGGAAATGCAAGACTCACAACTGGTTGAGACGCTGGTTGTGAGCGTTGGGTGGGTCTTGTGACGAGGCGAAGAGCATGTCGTTCGTTGGCGGAGTTGGAACTCCTGTACATCCCGCGATATTTCCAAGTCTACCCACTTGTTTCCATCCGAGCTATTCCGAGAATGCGTAAAACGCCCGCGAAATCCTTGCATTTCTGAAAGCCACCACCAAGCGGACGCGTTTTGCCTAAGCAATCGATAGTCTGGCCAGAATCAAGCCAAATCCAATCACAAATCGGTTCGAGTTTCCACGCTACACTTGCTTACAATTCTGCAAGAACTCCATTTGCGATTCGCAAACGCGTTTTGGACGGCACATGCAAAATCAGAAACAAACCTCACTGCAAACGAATCGAAGGCGCTTCGAATGTTGAAAATCCTCTTGATCGCCGCCGGCGGCGGAATCGGCAGCGTGCTTCGCTACTATTTGCAGCACGTCGTCCAAGGAATTGTCGGTGCAACATTTCCGCTTGGCACGATTCTGGTCAACGTCATCGGGTGCGCATGCTTGGGCGTGCTGGCCGCGGCCTTTGCAGGGCCGATCGCCTGGCGCGAAGAATATCGCTTGGGGCTGACCGTGGGCGTGCTAGGTGGATTCACGACCTTTTCAACGTTCAGCCTGGAAACGTTCGACATCGCCAGCCGCGGCGAGATGCTAGTCGCTGCCGCCAATGTCGTTCTGAGTTGTGGGCTGGGTCTTCTGGCCGTCTGGGCCGGAACACGATTTAGTCAATCGTGGCTGGGCGCCTAACAGAGCGAAGGCGAAAGGTCTGGCGGTTCATTCGGAAAATGACGGTGCAAGAAGTTGCTTGTGAATTCATTTCACAAGCGCCGCGGCGCGGTTACATGCGCGCAAAAAAAACGCCAGAACGAGCAGAACTCGTTCCGGCGCCTTGTTGTGCGTAAACTGGATGGTTTCGCAGAGATTAACGCTTCGAGAACTGTGTTCCGCGGCGGGCGCCACGGAGACCGTACTTCTTGCGTTCCTTCATACGGCTGTCGCGAGTCAGCAGGCTGCCCTGGCGAAGCGCTTCTTCCATCCCAGTGTCGTAGGTCTTCAGGGCGCGGGCGATCCCAAGCTTGCAGGCGCCGGCCTGGCCGGTGACGCCGCCACCATGAACCTGGATCGAAATGTCAAGGCTTTCGACGCTACCTGTCGCTTCGAGCGGCGACAGCACAGCGCGGCGATCCTGCTCGCGCACGAAGAACTCTTCGAACGGGCGACGGTTGACGACGATCTTTCCCTTGCCCGGACGAATGCGAACACGCGCCACCGACGTTTTGCGGCGGCCAGTCCCTAGAAAATCGCCGTTGGTCTTCTTGGCGACGGGCGCCTCGACTGTCGACATATCAATCCTCGTAAAAGTTTCGATCTTGAATTCTCAAGAGCCCCCCTAAATGTTTAAGGGGCTCTGGTGGCGTCGCAATTTCTACTTGCTGGCCAATTGCTTGGGCTCAGGTAGTTGGGCCTGGTGTGGATGCTCGCTGCCGGCGTAAACCTTCAGCTTCGAAAGCATCTTTGCGGCCAGCTTGTTCTTGGGAAGCATGCGGCGGACGGCCTCGGTCAGGATGAGCTCAGGGCGGCGTGCCAGACGATGCCCGGCGGTCTCAACTCGCAAACCGGTGTAGCCGGTGTAATGCGTGTACTTCTTGTTGTCCCACTTATGCCCGGTGAGCGTGATCTTCTCAGCATTGATCACAACGATAAAGTCACCGGTATCAATGTGGGGCGTGTAGGTGGGGCGGTGCTTGCCCATCAGGATGACGGCGATCTGCGAGGCCATGCGACCTACGACCTGATCCGTGGCGTCCATGAGCCACCACTTTTGTTCCACTTCACCTGGCTTGGCCATGTAGGTCTTCATCATCGCGCGTCCGGCCTGGACGCTCCTGGCGGCTATGTTCTGTATGCGGATTGATACCGAGGCAACAAATGGTCACTGTGCAGCTACCAGGCCGCACAATTCAGGGCCACCGCGGGGGGGCCCTGCGTCCATTGTGTATCTGGGACTCAATGAGAAACCAGCAATTTACCCGCTTCGCCTTGTTCGATCAAGGTAGGGAACCTACTCTTGAGGGCAGTTTGCCAGCCGTTGGGCCGGCTTCCTCGGCCTGCGCCGGGCAATTGGGCCGTCCGGGGGAGACTTTCCGCGGGCCTGCGCCAGCGCGACGGCGTCCCAGGCAACAACAGCGCCGCGAGCGGTGAATCTCCGAATGTCGCGAATTGAACCGGAACCCGGTCCCCCTCAGGATTCATCCGCCGGGACGTTTCACGCAAAATTTTCCGCCGCCGGTCTCCGCACAGCGGTTCGCAGCGGTAGTCGACGCACCGCCTGGGCCCAGGCAGCCTCGCACGTCGTCTCGTTGATCGTACTGGCCAGCCTATTGCGGCTTGTTGGTCCGGAAAACTTTGGCCTGTTCGCCATGATCGTTCCATGGATGCTGCTGTTGCGGTTGGGCAGCTCGATGGGGATGAACATCGCCACGGTTCAGTTGCCAAACTTGACCTCGGAACAGGTCTCGTCGGCCTTTTGGGCCCACATGGCACTCGGGGTGGCGATGGGCGCGGCGACGCTGGCGGCCGCACCGCTGGTCGCATGGTTTAACCAGACTCCGGCGTTGCTTCCGGTGACCATTGCGCTCGTCGGGACGCCGCTGGCCAGCGCCATAGGGTTGCAACATTTCTCGCTGCTGGAGCGCAACCTGCGGCTCGGCAGCGCCGCGGTCGCTCGTCTCGGCGCCCAATTCATCGGAGGCGTGGCCGCGATTTACGTTGCCTGGCAAGGGGGAGGCGTTTGGGCCCTGGTCGTGCAACAGTATGTCGAACTTTTTGTGATGGCGGCGATCGTCTGGTGGATCGAACCGTGGCGACCGTCGAGGCCGGGGCATGGAGCACCGATCAGCCAATTAATGCGGTTCGGCGGCTATTTCACCGCCAGCGCCATCGTGCTGTTGTTGTTGACCAACATCGACAAGGTTCTGGTAGGCCGTTTCCTGGGTGCGGAGGAACTCGGGTTCTACAGCCAGGCCTTTAGCGTCATGAGCAAGCCGATCGTGATTCTCACCGCGCCGCTGAGCAGCATCATGCTGCCGGCGCTTGCGCGCAGCGTTCACGACCGTGAAAGCTATTCGCAGATCGTGCTCGCCTTTGAAAGACTGGTGGCGGTATTGAGTTTTCCGGCCGGAATAGGGCTGATGGCGGTCGCCCACGAAACGATGCTCGTTTTTGGAGGGCCGGAATGGGCCGAGGCCGGCCCGATGTTGGCCGCGCTTGCCCCGACAATATTGGCGCAAACATTTATCCTGACCGCTTCGAGCATCTTTGCCTCGGCCGGCCAATGGAGGGCGATGTTCCTCGGTTCCGTCGTGATGGCAGTGATCCTGGTGCAGGGACTCTTTGCCGGGCTCTATATCGGCCAGCAAAATGGCGAGCCGACGCTGGGGGTCGCGTGGGCCTATTCGATCACGACCTGCCTGCCGATGTTCGTCCCGTACATGATTTTCTGCATGCGATCGGTCGGCGTCTCGCCACTCGCTTGGGCGAAACAGCTCGTACGACCGGCGCTGGCGGCAATCGGGATGGGCGTGATCGTCTTCGTCGCCCGCCATCGACTCCTGGCGATTCCAAGCCTCGGCCCCGCGGAACGGCTGGTGATCGAAATGGCCGTCGGCATGGCGGCGTATGCGGCGCTGGCTTGGCGCGAACTACGTTGGTGCCTGAACCAACTTCGCGGTCTCTAAACACCTTCCGCTCAGCTTGCGCGGTCGCGGTTCGGAGGACTAGGTGGCAACGTCAGGCCAGCAGGCCGCGCGATCGAAGGCCCATCAAACCGCCAGCGACGCTGGGCCGATACCTTGACTACATCGGTGGTTGTGCCAGACCTGACAATGTGACCTAGTGGCGGCTGATTCTGCATCGAATTCGTGCTCCTTGACGATTTGGGCCCACTCTGTCAGGGGTGCTGCAGTCCCAAAGCTCCTAGCCTACCAGGCACATTGAGGCGGCAGGCTTCCGCTGACCGGTTAGATTGTCGAGATAAGCAAGCTCGGCAAGGAATAACCGGTACAAACGGAAAACAGGCGTGTGCCGCCCTGGCAGGTCGATTGCAACTTCCAGGAAAGCGCGCCGAACAAAAATGTCCTCCGAGTGTTGCGCCAGCTTAGAGGCGCCTCTTAATGGGATGCAAGCCGAGTTCCGCCGTACAAGGCATGGATCATCAGGTCCGGCCCAGGCGAGGCGGAAGTCGCTCAAGTGACACGTCAAAAAGGAGTTACCAAGACGAGCGCCGTTGCAGACCCGCTTGTCTTTGGACTCAGTCGGCCCGATAATTCGCCCAAATTACGCGGAGCGCCAAGTCCCAGAGCTGCCTCAAATTGTTATGATAAGCATTGGGGTTGGCGCGCGACTCCGTCTTCCACCTGACCAGGTACACGCGATGTCAACTCAAGTTTCGACGCCACCGACCGGAATTCGCCCCGCTCCCAAAGGGCACACTCCTGCGCGCCGCGGCGCCCTGCCAAGGGTCGACGTTCCGTCTGGAGCTGCCGCGCGGCACATCCTGTGGCCGTATGTGATCGGGGTTGGAACGTATCACGTAGTGGCGCTCTTGGCCTTTGTGCCGTGGTTGTTCAGCTGGACGGGCGTAGCGCTGGCCTTCATTGGCCTCTATGCGTTTGGCACCTTGGGCATCAACCTTTGCTTCCATCGATTGCTGACGCACGGCAGCCTGGTGACCCCCAAGTGGTTTGAGCACTGCCTCTCCGTGCTGGGCGTCTGCTGCCTGCAAGACACGCCAGCTCGCTGGGTTGCGGTCCACCGCATGCATCATCAGTACTCGGATGAGCAACCAGATCCGCACACGCCGATGGTAAATTTCCTCTGGTCGCACATGGGCTGGCTTTTCGTCGAAAACAGCGACGTCAATTCGATCGCCGCCTACGACCGCTATGCACGAGACATCTTGCGAGACCCGTTCTACATGCGAATGGAACGCAACCTGAATTGGTTGTGGATCAACGTCGCGTCGTGGGCTGTATTCTTTGGATCCGGCGCCGCAGTCGGATACCTGATGGGCGGAACCGGAATGGCCGCTTTGCAGTTTGGCCTGAGCTTGCTGATCTGGGGAGTGTTTGTCCGCACCGTGGCGGTCTGGCACATCACCTGGAGCGTTAACTCGCTATCGCACGTGTTCGGCTACCAGACCTATGACACCGGCGAAGACAGCCGCAACAACTGGCTTGTCGGTCTGATCAGTAACGGCGAAGGGTGGCACAACAATCACCACGCCGATCAACGCAGCGCCGCCCATGGGCACCGCTGGTGGGAACTGGACGTCACCTACCTGACAATCAAGCTATTCAAGGCGGTCGGCCTGGCGAACGACGTCATCCTGCCAAACTCGCGCACTCTCGATCGCGCGGTTATTGACGCAGAGAGGTGATCGCCCAGACGATCCGAGTCGACAAGACCTGCTTGGCGCTTAAGCCTCGATTTGGGCTTGTTAGCGGGTCCTTGCTCGACGTTGCTTGGCAGTCCTCTTGCTGCAACGATTGCGCGACGACCGCACTCCGGAGCGGCGTCTCGGACGCTAGCCCCTGGCAGCCTATTTTGTTAGGCTGTTTCGCACGATTACGCAAAGTGGAGAGGTCCATTCCGGCCCTGCGCTGCGCGACGATTCCCGGCGATGTCGACACTGCCGAAACTGATGGAGCGCGTCATGGTATTGCCAGCCCCCAAGAAGGTTCACCGCGAGCACCTCGGCCCGGACGAAAGTCTGTGCGATCACTGCACGGCCAAGTGCTGCAAGTATTTTGCCCTGCCGATCGATGCGCCGACGGAGCGGCAGGACTTCGATTACATCCGCTGGTATCTGCTCCACGCGCAGGCGTCCGTCTTCGTTGAAGAAGGGGACTGGTACTTGCTGGTCCATACCACGTGCAAGCATCTGCAACCCGATAGCCGCTGCGGCATCTATTACACTCGCCCGCAGATCTGCCGTGACTACTCGACTGACAATTGCGAGTACGAGGACGATTGGGTCTACGAGCGCTACTTTGAAACGCCGGAGCAGGTGGAAGAATACGTTGAGGCGGTGCTGCCGCTCGAAAAGGGGCATAGCTTTCGCAGCCGCCGTCCAGAGTTACTCCCCATCTTGGGTTGAAGTCGCAAAGCGGCGCCGCGGAGCGCTTCCAGCGGGTTGGACAGAGGACGCGTCAATCGCGCGCGGGGGCAACAACGTCGGCGCCTTTCGCGCGAACGCGACGACGATCGACGTTCCTCGGAACTTCAAGCATTCAAATTCAGGATCTTCGCGGTGAAAAGCACTCCACGGATTGAGCCCCGCACGCTGAAGGGGTTCCGCGATTACCTGCCGCAGAACGCCATCCCGCGCGAACGCATCATCGAGACCGCGCGCGAGGTCTACCGCTCGTACGGCTTCAGCCCGATCGACACACCGGCGCTGGAATACCTGGAAATCCTCACAGGCAAAGGCGGAGACGAAACGGACCGCCAGCTCTACAAGTTTCAGGACGCCGGCGAGCGCTGGGTGGGCCTGCGTTTTGATCTCACCGTGCCGCTGGCCCGGTTTGTCGCCCAACACATCAACGAGTTAGGCACGCCGTTCAAGCGCTATCACATCGCCACCGTCTGGCGCGGCGAGAACACGCATCGCGGCCGTTACCGCGAGTTCATGCAGTGTGATTTCGACACGATCGGCACGCGCAGCGTCGCGGCCGACGCCGAAACAGGGCTCGTCATTCATGACCTGCTAAGGGCGATCGGCTTCGAGCGATTCCGCATGCGAGTCAACGACCGCACGGTCCTCACCGGCTTGCTCGAGCGAGTGGGACTTGCCGAACAGGCGGCGCCTGTACTGCGGGCGATTGACAAACTGCCGAAAATCGGGCCCGAAAAAGTAGCGGCCGAAATGGCGGCGACCGCATCTGCGACACCCACTCAGACCGCGGAAATCCTGAAACTGGTAATGCTCACAGGGACCAACGACGAGATCCTCTGCCAGTTGGACCCGCTGGTCGCCGGCAGCGAGACAGGCTCCGCCGGCGTCGCGAGATTGCGCGAGTTGCTTTCTGCTACGGAAGCCGCTGGTTTGTCGGGCGAGCGGTTGAATATCGATCTCTCGATCGCTCGCGGCTTGGATTATTACACCGGCGTTGTTTTCGAAACATTCCTGGCGGACCTACCCGATATCGGCAGCGTCTGCTCCGGCGGGCGCTACGACAATCTTGCAGGGCTTTACACGGATCAGGAGCTACCTGGCGTTGGGGCCTCGCTGGGACTAGATCGGCTGTTGGCCGGCATGGAAGAGTTGGGGATGATTCCCAAGGTGTCCACGCCGGCGGAGATTTTCATTCCTTTCTTCGCGGCCAACCAGTTAAACGCCTACCTGCGATTGGCGGCGACGCTGAGGAAAGCCGGATTTGGTGTCGAGGTCTATCCAGACGCCAAGCGTTTGGGACAGCAACTGAAGTACGCGGACCGCCGCGGATTTCGCGTGGCGCTGGTGATGGGGGATGATGAGCTGGCGAGCGGCAATTGCCAGGTCAAGCATCTCGCCAGCGGCGGTTCCACAACGGTGAAGGTGAATGCGGATGCGTCCGAACTGATCGCAGAACTAAAACGCGTGTTGACCACAGACGCCAAGTCGCCGTAGCCCCATTTCGACCGATTCCCAAATCGAAAAAAGTAAGACACTCAATTCAACCTCAAGCAAACGCATCCCCAACACAAAACTTTGCCCCTCACCCGATGCGGCAGCATCGCACAAAAAAGAATGAGAAGGGACAATCATTATGAAACGGCGTTTGAGGAGTTCCTGCGGCAGCGCAAGGTGGCGTATGTGGCGGTGGACGAGTCTCGCCGGAGCTTGCTGCCTGAGGCATCGCTGAAGAGTTTGGATTTTATTGTTTCGACGGCGAGTGGTTCGACGTGGTTGGTGGATGTAAAAGGGCGGCGTTTTCCGTCGGGCGAGCAGAAGCAATATTGGAAAAATTGGTCCACCCGGGACGACCTGGTGAGCTTATCTCGCTGGGAAAAGGTGTTTGGCGACCGATTTGAAGGGCTATTTGTCTTCGCGTACAATATTCATGGCGACCGTTCGCCCCTGCCGGTAGAGCAGTTATTCGAGTTCCGCGGTGGGCTGTACGGTTTTGTCGCCATTCGGCTAGGTCATTACGCGGCTCACGCCCGGCAGATTTCGCCGCGCTGGGACACCGTGGCCATGCCGGTCGAGCAGTTTCGCCAACTGGCACAGCCGCTTGAGACCCTGTTGTAAACTTCATGAAAAACGGACGAGCCCCACTGATGCGATCCTTGTTGCTGAGCGCCGTCCGTGCAATTGCACTCTGTGGCTGTCTGACGTTGGCCACATCGCCTCAAGTGGTGCTGGCGCAGGGCGCCGGTATCGAAGAGCGCGAGGAGCGTAAAGAACCGGCCTGGATCCC
>Ga0105047_10002337_pt1 | contig 33973 bp, 31 predicted proteins | sample MAT04_FD_78384 | JGI IMG/M metagenome (GOLD analysis project Ga0105047, IMG submission 78384) | Freshwater microbial communities from Lake Fryxell liftoff mats and glacier meltwater in Antarctica - MAT-04 (megahit assembly) | ecosystem: Environmental > Aquatic > Freshwater > Ice > Liftoff... | reverse complement strand
TGTGCGTCGGCGGCATGTGCGTCGTGCGCGAGAGCGTCGGCGGCATGTGCGTCGTGGGCGTGGTCGTCGCCGTGCACGAAGTGCGCAGCCCCACCGCGAGCCTTGCCGAAGAAGGTGAGGTAGGTGGCCCGGGTCATGTAGGCGGCGGTCATCGCCGCACCGATGATGGCGACGTAGTAGAAGACCTTGTAGTCGTTGTACTTGGCCGAGTCGATGATCTCGTCCTTGCTGAAGAAGCCGCTGAAGAACGGCACACCGCACAGTGCGGCGGTGCTGACCATCCACACTGCGAACGTGACCGGCATCTTCTTGCGCAGGCCGCCCATGTCGGTCTTCATGTCGAAGCTGTGGTGGCTGCCGGTGTGGGCGATGGAACCAGCGCACAGGAACAGTGCGCACTTGAAGAACGCGTGGGTGAAGATGTGGAACACGGCGCCGGTCCACGCGCCCACACCGAGGCCGAGCATCATGTAGCCGAGCTGGCTGACGGTGCTATAGGCCAGCACCTTCTTGATGTCGTCCTGCACGAATGCCAAGCCGGCAGCGATGAGCACGGTGATGCCACCGATGACCGCGATGAGGTTGAAGCTCTGCCCGGCGATGTTGATGTCGAGGCCGACGTGGAACACGGGGTACAGGCGAGCCACCAGGAACACGCCGGCCACCACCATGGTGCTGCTGTGCAGCAGCGAACTGACCGGTGTGGGGCCGGCCATGGCATCGGGCAACCAGGTGTGCAGCGGGAATTGTCCGCTCTTGCCGATGCAGGCGATGAACAGCGCAATGGCGGCGAACAGGAGCATGCCCTTGTTGTCGCCCGCGAAGTTGGCAGCCTTGCTGTTGATTTCTTCGATCTCCAGCGTGCCGAACAGCAGCAGCAGGGCACCGGTTCCCACCAGCAGGCCCATGTCGCCGACACGAACAGTGAAGAACGCCTTCAAGGCCGCCTTGCTGTTGGCCTTTTCTTCCCACCAGTGGCCGATGAGCAGGAACGAGCAGAGGCCCATGATCTCCCAGCCGAGGATGAACTGCACCATGTTGGGTGCGAGCACCATGGTGAGCATGCCGGCGGAGAACAGCGTGATGCTGGCGAAGTAGTGCGTGTAGCGACGGTCGCCGCGCACGTACTCGGTGGAGTAGATCTGCACCAGGGTGGAGATGAACGCGACCAGCAGCAGCAGCGTGACGGCAAGCCCGTCGATGTGCGAACCGATCGACACCTGGAGGTTGCCGATGTCAAACCAGTTCAAGCTCTTGATGACCGGCGCAACCTCGTGGCCGGCCTCGGCAGCTTCCTCGGAGAACGTGCGCGCGAAGCCGAACGAGCCTTTGGTCAGCGCGTGTTCGCCCTCGGCGACCGGCGCATCGACTCGCTGGATCCACTGGTAGGCGGTGCCGGCGGCGATGACCAGCGAGGCCAGCATGCTGGCGATGCCGATCTCGCTGCCGCCGCGAGGCATGCGCTTGCCGAAACCGATGATGAGGAAGAACGCGACCCCAGGAATGAGCGGGATGAGCCACGCGTGCTCGAGGAACCAACCCGCCGATTCCGTGCCTGCAGCGAACATGCGTCAGCCCTTCATTTCCGACAGGTCGTCAAGAGCGATGGTTCTGCGGTTGCGGAAGATGAGCAGCACCAGGGCCAGGCCCACGCCCACCTCGGCAGCAGCCACGGCGATGATGTACAGCGCGAACACGCCACCGTCGTTGGTGCCGTTCAAGCGATCGAAGGCCAACAGGTTGATGTTGACCGAGTTGAGGATGAGCTCGATGCTCATCAGCACCAGCACCGCGTTCTTGCGCGCGATGACCCCGTAGACACCGATGCAGAACAGCACTGCGCCGAGCAGCAGGAAGTTGTTGACCAGCATCTCAGTCCTTTCGGGCCAGCACGATGGCGCCGATGATGGCGGCGAGCAACACGAACGAGAGCGCCCAAAAGGGCAGCGAGTACACGGAGAAGATCCGGTCGCTGAGCGCCGCAGTGGAGCCGATGGTGCTCTCGTCGCCGCTGGTGACGATGCGCTCGTCGGAGAAGCCGTCGATGAGCACATACGACATGACACCGAGCAGCAGCAGCGCCACCGGCGCACCGAGGAGGAAGCCGCCCTTGTTGTTGAGGTCGACGTCGCGGCCCAGCTTGGCGCGGGTGAGCATGACGCCAAACAGGAACAGCACCATGACGGCGCCGACGTACACGATCACCTGGGTGACGGCCACGAACTCGGCGGCGAGCAGCAGGTACTGCGCGGCGGCACCGGCCATCACGGCCACCAGCGACAGCGCGGCGTGCACCACGTTGCTGCTGCGCACCACGTTGATTGCACCGGCCACCATGATGACGGCGATGATGCCGAAGCCGATGTTCTGAGCGACTTCGAGGTCGGATGCGAGCAGCATCACTTCCCCTTCTTCTTTTCGGCGCCGGCCTCGAGCGCGGGCGCCTCGGGCACGGTTTCCATCCACTCACCGAGCTTGGTCTTGTCGTGGAGCAGGTCGGCGATCTTGGGCTCGCTGTACTCGTACTCGGGGCTCCAGAAGATGGCGTCGAACGGGCACACCTCCACGCAGATGCCGCAGTACATGCACAGCGCGTAGTCGATGTCGAAGCGGTCGAGCTTGTTCACCTTGCGCGGGGCACCACCAGCGCGGCGCGGCGGGGCGAGTTCCTTGTGGGCCTCGATGTAGATGCACCAGTCGGGACAGCTGCGCACACACAGCATGCAGCTGGTGCAGTTGTCCTCGCGCAAGGCGATGACACCGCGCGCACGGATGGGCGGCGTCTCCTTCTCGTGCGGGTACTGGACCGTGGCTGCGCCACCGCCGAGCCTCTTCGGCTTGATCGTCTGCATCATGGTGTTCAGCGTGACGCCGAGCCCCTTGATGAGACCGGGAACCTGTGGCTTTGCCATCAGAAGGCCACCTTGAAGATCGCAGTGATCATGATGTTGACGAGCGACACCGGGATGAGCACCTTCCACGCGAAGCGCTGCAGCTGGTCTTCACGGAACCGCGGGTAACTGAAGCGCACCCACATGATGATGCCGGTGAGCACCATCATCTTGCTGAACATGATCAGCGGCCCACCGATGTTCATCCAGTTGTCGATGCTGCCCGGGTCGGCGGCGTCCCAACCGAACCAGGCGAACGGCAAACCCCAGCCGCCGAGGAACAGCACGCTGGCGATGAATGCGAACACACCGGCGGTGGCGAACTCGGCGATGAAGAAGATGAGGAAGCGCAACCCGCTGTACTCGGTCATGTAGCCCGACACCAGCTCGCTCTCGGCGATAGGCATGTCGAAGGGCGCCTGGGTGAGCTCGGCCTGCACCGCGATCATGAACACCAGGAACGCAACGAACTGAGTGACGATGTAGGGGTAGCCCAACCCGTCGAAGCCGAAGATGCTGTCGGAGTTCTGCTTGATGACGATGGTCTGCAGGTTCATCGAGCCGGCCTGGATGACCACCCCGATGACCGCGAGAACCATCGGCAACTCGTAGGCGATGAGCTGGCCGGCGGCACGCAGACCACCGAGCAGCGAGTACTTGTTGGCGCTGCTCCAGCCGGCCATGAGGATGCCGAGCGTGGCGATGCTGCTGACGGCCAGCATGTAGAACACGCCGGCTTCGAAGTTGGTGAAGTAGGCGTCGGGGCCGAACGGCACCACGGCCACGAGCAGGAACGTGCTGACCAGCACCACGATGGGGGCGGCGCGGAACACCCGCAGGTCGGCGCGAGCCGGGGCGATGTCTTCCTTCTGCAGCCACTTGCCGACTTCGGCGAACAGCTGCATGCTGCCGTACGGGCCGGCTTCCATCGGGCCGAGGCGGCTCTGCATGAAGCTCATCATCTTGAACAAGAACAGGTACACGATCGTGCCGGCCGGCAACAGCACGGCCACCGTGCCACCCAGAACCCGCAACAGCGACTGCGCCCAATAGGGGAGATCGACGGCGAAGATCATCGGTCGATGTCTCCCAGGATGAAGTAGAGCGACGCGAGGATGGAGATGACGTCGGGGACATAGACCCCGCGCAGCACCCACGGCACGATGGAGATGTTGTTGAAGCTGGCCGAGCGGATCTTGACGCGGAACGGGCCGAGATCACCCTTGCTGACGACGTAGTAGCCCATCTCACCCAACGGGTTCTCGGTGCTCACCCAGGCTTCGCCTGCTGGCACCTTGATGATGCGCGGCACCTTGGCCATGACCGGGCCACTGGGAATGCCGTCGAGCAACTGGTCGACGATCTTGGTGGCCTCGCGAGTTTCCTGCAAGCGGATCCAGCAGCGGGCGAAGCTGTCGCCGTCGGGGTGGGTCCAGACCTTGAAGTCGACCTTGTCGTAGGCCAGCGGCAGTTGTTGGTCGCGGCGGAGATCCCAGTCGACGCCGCTGGCGCGCAGGTTGGCGCCGCTGAGGCCGTACTGCTTTGCCACGTCGGCGGGAATGACGCCGATGCCACGCAGGCGACTCTGGAAGATCTCGTTGCCGAACAGCAGCGCTTCGATCTCGTCGCAGAAGTTGCGCAGCTTCTTCATCACCTGCTTGGTCTCGGTGATCCAGCCTTCCGGCAGATCGTCCTTGAGGCCGCCGATGCGGTCGAAGTTGGGGTGGAAGCGACCACCCGTGGCGCTCTCGATGAGGTTCAGCACATACTCACGGTCGCGGAACGCCATGAACACCGGGGTGATGGCGCCGAGCTGCACGCCGAGGTCGCCGAGGAACAGACTGACGTTGGCGATTCGGCTGAGCTCGAACAAGATGGTGCGGATCCATTGCGCACGCGGCGGCGCTTCGATCTCCATCAGCTTCTCGGCCGCCAGGATGAACGGCACCTCATTGGCGAAGCTGCCCAACCAGTCGATGCGGTTGACGAGCGAGGTGACCTGCGGGAAGGTGCGCACTTCAGTGAGCTTCTCGTAGCCGCGATGCATGTAGCCGGCGCTGGGCTCGGCCCAGATGACTTGCTCGCCGTCGAGCCGCACGATGATGCGCAGCGTGCCGTGGGTGGCCGGGTGCTGCGGGCCGATGTTGAGGGTCATGCCCTCGGTCTCGAGCTCGACGTTGAGGCGCGCGTCGGCGGCCTGGGCAGCGATGTAGCTGAGCTTCTGACGGTCAGCGAGATCGGTCACTCCGTACCTTCTTCCGAATCGTCACCGGGCAACGGTTCCACGTCGACGATGCCGGGCCACGGCTTCACCATGCGGGCCAGCAACGGGAAGTCCTTGCGCAGCGGGTGACCTTCGAAGTCGGTGGGCAGGTACATGTTGCGCAGGTCGGGATGACCCTGGAAGCCGATGCCGAACATCTCGTGGCACTCACGCTCGTGCCAGTTGGCGCCGGCGTAGACGGGAACCCAGGTGTCGATCATGGGTGCGTCGTCGGGCACGTCGGCCTTGATGGTGACGCCGAAGTGCTTCGACAGGTTGGTGACCCGGGCAAACACCTGCATGCGGGTGGTGCCGCCGGCGTAGCCCTGCTTGATAGCGGTGTCGCGCTCGGGCGGCGGCGCAGTGGGGTCGTCCTCGCTGCGGCCGAAGGGGCTGGGCATCCAGTCGATGGCGCTGATGAAGCAGAAGTAGTCGCACCCGACGGTGTCGCGCAGCACGCGACCGGCCTGCTGCCAGACATCGGCGCTGACGCGCACCCAGATGTCGTCGTTGGGCTTGATCAGCGCGTCGATCAAGCCGGCGCCGAGTGCCTCGCGCAGTGCGGTGACCACGCCCTCGCGCAATGCGTCACCCGGCAGGGCCAGCGTCTCGTTGGTGGCGTCACTCAATTTCGCCACCCCCGACCACGATGGGCTCGCGCAGCCTGGCGGCGGTTGCCATGTTGACGTGGCCCTCGCCGCGCCAGCGGGCGCCCATGTCTTCGTTCTTGATGCGCTGCTGCAGCAGCACGATGCCTTCCAGCAGCGCTTCGGGCCGCGGTGGGCAGCCGGGCACGTAGACGTCGACGGGAATGATCTGGTCGACGCCCTTGGTGACCGAGTAGCTGTCCCAGTAGGGCCCACCGCAGTTGGCGCAGGAACCCATGCTGATGACGTACTTCGGTTCCGGCATCTGCTCGTAGAGGCGCCTGATGCTGGGCGCCATCTTGTCGGTGACCGTGCCGGAGATGACGACCAGGTCGGCCTGGCGAGGGCTGGCCGGCAACGGGATGACGCCGAGGCGCATCACGTCGTAGCGCGGCGAAGCAAACGCAGCGCCCATCTCGATGGCGCAGCAGGCAAGGCCCCACTGGTACACCCACAGGCTGTAGGAACGGCCCATGTTGAACAGGGACGTGAGTGATTTGGGCAAACGCCCTTTGTCGACAAGACCCATGTGATCACACCCAGCGCAAAACGCCCTTGCGCCACGCGTACACGAGGCCAAGGAGCAGGACGAAGACGAAGATACCCATCTCGACGAGGCCGAACACCCCGTACACCTCGAGTCGCATGGCCCACGGGAAGATGAACACGGCTTCCACGCCGAAGACCACGAACAGCAGCGTGAAGATGTAGTAGCGAACCTGGCTCTGCGACCAACCGTCACCCACCGGGTTGACACCGCTCTCGTAGGCGAGGTTCTTCTCCGCCGAGGGCTTGTTGGGGCGCAGCAGCGCCGAGATACCGAGCAGCAAGCTGGCCAGCACGACAGCGATGGCGCCAAACCACACCACGTTGAGGTAGTCGCGCAGGAAGTCAGACATCGTTGACGACGCTACTACGCCACGTGAATGGCATCACAAATGGGACGACTGTTTGCCGGATTGGCTCGGTCGCGGTGCCCAGTTCGGGTATGGAACCGATCCCGATCGCCGGTTTGCTCCTGCGGCGGCCGTGCTGGGCACCCTGCTCGCCGCCGGCCGCTCGCTGACCGCCCGGGAGGTGGTCGACGCACTCGCTGCTGCGGGCGCTACCACGGCGTCACACCTCACGAAGGGCCCGAGCCGAGTGATCGCCGACCTACTTGCTCAGGCGAAGGTTGGCAAAGTGCACAAGGTGGCGGTTCCAGCTCGCCGACCTCCGTGAGCTCATCCGGCAGTACGAAGAGGAGTTCAGCCCGTCCAACCCGCCCAACCCACATCTCTGCTCTGGTTCACCTCGTTCGGACGCGGGCATCGCGTCCGAACGAGGTGAACCGAGCCACACCGGTGACCTCCGTAACCCGACCGTCGCCACCACTATCCTGCGATGATGATCGCCGTCGAGGCAGCTACCACCGCCGATCTGGCCGAGTTGATCGCTCAAGGCGCAGCATTGTTCGCCGAGGATGCCGGCCGCTACGACACCTACATTGATCTCACGTGGTCGCAGCGAGAAGGGCAAGCCGACTTCGAGCGCCTGCTCGGCGACCCGAGCTCGGCGGTGATGGTCGCCCGGTTCGAGGGCGTGGCGATCGGGCATCTCGTCGGCTACACCCACCCGTCGTCGGCCACACGACTGCCTGTCACTTACGCCAGCCTGCGCAGCCTCTACGTCGAGCCGACGCATCGCCGCCATGGCGCGGCCGACCGCTTGGTGCACGAGTTCGTCGAATGGGCGCGCGGCCTGGGTTGCGTGGAAGCGCACGTGGACAGCTACGCGGCCAACGAGCCAGCCCAGCGACTGTACGAACGCCACGGGTTTGCAGTACGCAGCGTGGCCCGAGCACTGCAGTTGTAACCCGGCCCGTCAGGCGGGCGGAAGGGATTGGGTGGCGTCGAGCCACCACGCCATGCCGCTCTCGATCTGGTCGCGGGTGACGCCGCCGGCGTAGAAGGCGCCGGAACGAGCGGCGGTGCCAACCTTCGAGCGGGCGTATTCCACGGCGTCGGCCAGGTCGGCGGCGAACGCAGCCACCACGCCCTCCTGCGTGTTCGGGCGCGTGACGCAGAAGTGCAGCGCCGCCGGCTTCTGCAGGCCGTTGAGCCGCCAACGCTGCGACGCGAGGTGGTCGTTGACCAGGAAGATGTCGAGGCCGCTGTCCTCGGTGCACGTGAACGCAACGTTGAAGAAAGGGTCGCCGAGAACCGTCAGCTCAGGCACCGCTTCGATGGCCTCGCGCAGCGACGCGGCGGTGCGGAAGATGTCGCCGGCGATGGCCATGTAACCGTCGCGGCCGAGGGTGACCATGGCCGCCCACGCAGCGGCGATGATGCCACCGGAGCGCGAGCCGCTCATGCCGGGCGAGGTGTAGAGACCGCCCGGCCAGTCGGGCACGATGAAGTACTGCAGGCGGCGCAGCTCAGCGGTGCGATAGGTGAGCACGCTCGACCCCTTCAAACCGAAGCCGTACTTGTGCGTGTCGGCGCTGATCGAGGTGACGCCCGGCAGCCGGAAGTCCCACGAGGGCACCGGATAGCCCAGGTCCTGGCCCCAGGCCAGGATGAACCCGCCCAGGCAGCCGTCGACGTGCAGGTTGATGCCGCGCTCGAGCGCGAGGTCGGACAACTCGCCGATGGGGTCGATCAGCCCGTGCGGGTACGTGCCCGCCGAGCCGACGAGCGCCACGGTGTTCTCGTCGACCAGTGATCGCACGGAATCCATGTCGGCCACGAACTGGTCCGTGACCTCCGCCTTGCGCAACTCGATGCCGAAGTAGTGCGCACCCTTGTCGAGCGCCGGGTGCGCGGTGACGGGCATGACCACGTTGGGCTGCGTGATGCCGCGAAGACGACCCCACTCGCGGTAGACGAACAGCGGGTTCATCAGGCTCTCCGTGCCGCCGCTGGTGAGCACCCCGAACGGGCCGCCCTCCCCCGCGCCCGGCGCGTGCAGCATGTCGCCAGCCATCGCGATGATCTCACCTTCGAAGCGAGTCGCGCTGGGGTACATGTCGCGCTGCAGCACGTTGGCGTGGCTGTAGTGGCCGAACACCTCGTTGAGGAACTCGTAGTGCTCCTCGTCGCCGCTGTAGATGCTGCCGCTGATCTTGCCCTCGTGGTATGGCGAGTCCTCGATCTCCGCCATCGCCTCGATCTCGGCGAGCACCTCGGCGCGCGGGCGCCCCTGCTGCGGGAACACACGGGTGACGGGGAATCGTTCGGCGTACGGGTACAGGCCCATGGTGGCTCCTTCAGAGAGACGACAGTGCGGGGTGGACGGCGATGTGATTGGCGAGCAGGTTCTGCATGCGGGCGACGGAGCCCGGGTGCGGTTCGTGCACGTGCGCAGTGTGCAGCAACGACGGTACGTCGGCCAGGTCGAGCGCACCCAACGCTGCGAGCGCAAGGAATGCTGCGCCACGCGCATTCGTGGCCCGCGGATCGGCCAGGCGGTGTACTGGCCGCTGCAGTGCGTCGGCCAGCAATTGCGCCCACAGCGCGCTCTGCGCCCCACCACCACCGAAGCGCACGAACGGGAACGGGTTGCCAACGAACTGCTCCACGTGTGGCAGCAGCCAGGCCATGTTCAGCGCTACCCCTTCGAGCGTGGCGCGCATCGCGTGCCGACGATCGTGCTGCAGCGACAGCCCGACGTACGCAGCGAGCACGGCGTCGTTCGGTTGCGGCGCACCCGACCCGAGCAACCACGGCAGGAACTGCACGCTGCCGGAGTCGACCGACTCCGCGTCGGCGAGCGCCGCACTCACGTCGTCGGCGTAGCCGAAGAGCGCGCGGGCCCACTCGAACGCTCGACCGCCCACCCCGTTCTCGGCCATCACGTAGTACATGCCGGGAAGCGGGCTGGGAACGGCGAGCACACCGGAGTGGAGGTCGCCACGGTGCTCGGCGATGTGGCTGACGAGCACCGACGTGGTGCCGATGATCACGGACCCGTCGGTGGGTCCGAGCGCTCCCGCGCCCACTGCGGAGGTGATGGAGTCGATGGTGCCCGCAACCACCGGCAGCCCGGAGGCGATGCCGAGCTCCGCGGCCACCGCGCCGGTGACCCCACCGACCACGCTGTTCATCGGCACCAACGGAGCCAACTTGCCGGGGTCGAGTCGGGTGGCTGCGACCAGGGTGGGGTCGTACTCGGTGGCACCCCAAGTGCGGTTGTCGCAGACCAACTGCCCGAAGACGGTCGACTGCGTGGCCGTGACCACCCCGGTGAGCCGAGCCGTGAGGAAGTCCATCGGCTCCACCAACGCTGCTGCAGCAGCGTACGCCTCAGGGTGGTGCGTCCGCAGCACGTGCGCGTGCGCGACGTTGTCGAGACCGCTGGGCAGCGGCACCATCCCGTGACGCTCGACGAACAGCGCGTACGAGTCGCGATCGCGCAGGCTGCGGCTGTGTGCAGCACCGCGGTGGTCCATCCACAAGATGCACGGCCCAGTGGGGTTGCCGCTCGCGTCGATGGGCACGGTGCTCATGTACTGGCTGGTCACCGCAATCACCGCCGGAGCGGGCGCGGCCACTTCGGCGAGCAACGAGCGAGTGGCTGCCACCACCGCCGTCCACATTTCGCGTGGGTCCTGCTCTGCGCCGCCGTCGGCGACGAAGTGAGTGGCAACAGGCGCGCTGCGCCAGCCGAACGTGTGGCCGTCGACACCGACCAGCGCGACCTTCGGGCCGCCGGTACCCAGGTCGATGGCCAAAACGGTGTCGATCACGGCGCCACACTTGCAGACGGGCGTCCAGGCATGCTGCGCTGAGCGCGCCTGAGTCGTGTTCGGGGTGCTACACCTAGTGCCCATGACGGCTACAGGCATCGAGGCGCTGGTGCGGCGGGTGCCGGGCTGGGAGCGCTCGCAGATCGAACTGACACCACTGCACGGTGGCATTACCAACACCAACTACGTCGCGCACATCGACGGGGTCGCTGCCGTCGTACGGGTGCCCGGCGAGCGCACCGAACTGCTGGGCATCGACCGCGCCAACGAAGCCGAGGCCGCGCTGCGCGCCGCCGAACTGGGCATCGGGCCCGCCGTCCTGGCCGAGCTGCCCGAGCTCGGCACGCTCATCACTGCGCTGGTGCCTGGCCGGCACCTCGAGCCAACACCCTTCACGGCTCGCCTCGCCGACGTGGTGCACCTACTGCGCGCGTTTCATGCCAGCGGCCCGCTGCGCGGTGCGTTCCCCATCCACCGTGTCGTCGAGTGGCACGCGCGCGACGCGTCGTCGCACGGTGTGGTGCCACCCAGGTCGTACGGCACCCTGCATCAGCAGAGCCGACGCATCGAAGCCGCATTCGCGACCAACCCCCTCCCACCCGTTCCGTGTCACAACGACCTTCTGCCAGGCAACGTGCTGTTCGACCACGACGGCACTCGCACCTGGTTGCTCGACTTCGAGTACGCGGGCATGAACGATCGGTTCTTCGACCTCGGCAACCTCAGCGTGAACTGCGGGCTCGACGCACGCGCCGACGCCGAACTTCTGCGCCTCTACTTCGGCGAGGTCACCCCTGCGCGCCTCGCACGGCTGCACCTGATGAAGATGATGAGCGAGTTCCGCGAAGGCATGTGGGCGGTGGTCCAGCAGGCCATCAGCACGCTCGACACCGACTTCGTCGGCTACGCAGCTGAACGGCTGGGCAACTGTGAACGCCTCGCATCGCAACCCCAGTTCGAGCAGTGGCTCCACGATGCCAGTCAGCCGGCGATGTAGGGCCCCGACGACGAGCGGGCCGGCCCGAAGGCCGACCCGCTCACGAATCCGAGGTGGTGAACAGCGGCTACAGCGCCTTGCCGTGCTCGACAGCGTCGAGTTCGCGTTCGATCGCCAACAACTCTTCCTTGGTGCCCTGCACCTTCGGGCCGGTGAACCAATTCTTCCCGCTGAAGCTCCAGTAGCCGAGCACGAAGACGGCCGCGATGAGAACCAGGGGACCGGTGAAGTTGAAGTTGTTCTGATGGAACACGGTGAGGGCCTCGGGCGTGCCCGCATCGAACTCCGTCTTGCCGAAGGGGCCCCAGAACGGCCAGAACAGCGGAGCGATGAACAGGACCGAGATGAAGCCGATCCAGACGAGCGCCGTCCAACCGACCAGCTTGTGCTTGCCCTTGAGGTTCCACGGACCGACGACGAAGTCGGGGTTGGTGAGTCGCAGGTAGATCGGAATCGCGTACGAGATGTACAGACCGATCACGCAGATGCCGGTAAGTGCGAAGAAGGCCGTCGAGTAGCCGCCCTTCTGATAGAGCGACAAGGTGCCGACCAGGGCCGCCAGCGTGACACCGAGCCAGACGGAGTTCGTTGGCGTGCGAGTCTTCTTGTTGATCTTGTGCCAGAACTTCGAGCCGGGCAGCGCTCCGTCACGACTGAACGCATAGATCATCCTGCTGTTGGCCGTGACCGAGGCGAGGCCGCAGAAAAACTGACCGACGATGGCAATGAAGACCAGCAGCTTGGCCAGTCCTGAACCGACGGCGTTCGAGATCAGGCGAGGCGCCGCGTTGACGAGGAACAGATCGCCACCACCACCGAACGCAATGGCGAAGTACCCGGCGACGTCACCCTTTTTGGGCAACGCGGCGATCAACGACAGGTTGAGGATGAGGGCAGCGATCGCCGAGATGTAGATCGAGCGGACGATGGCCTTCGGAGCTTCAGTTCGGGCACCGAGGGTCTCCTCGCTGACGTGAGCGGAGGCATCGAAGCCGGTGATCGTGTACTGCGCAAGCAACAGCCCGAGCCCGAACAGGTAGATCGTGACCATGACACCGCCGGTCCATCCGGTCATGCCCTCCGGCGCTGCATCGAACGCCCCGCCGATCCCACGCTTGTTGCTCGGCGCGATGAACAGCACACCAGCGATGATGACGACGCCCACGACGTGCCACCAGACGCTGACGTCGCCGAGGATCCTGACGAGCCCGACGCGGAACGTGTTGAGCAGGCCGTGTACCACCAGCACCGCCAGGTAGATGCCGAAGATGTTCCACGTCGTCAGCTCGAAGCTGTCGTTGAACATTCGGATGAAATACCCGATGAAGACCGACAGCGCGTAGTCGACGCTCGCGATCACCCCGATCTGGCCGATGAGGTTGAAGTAGCCGGTGAACCACGACCAGCGGGCCTGGTTCTTGCGTGCCAACTTGGCCGACCAGTAGTACAGGCCACCGGCTGTCGGGTAGGAAGAGCAGATCTCGCCCATCGCCATACCAACCAACAACGCGAAGAATCCGACGATGATCCAACCCATGACGATCACTCGCGGTCCGCTGGTGACCATTCCGAGCCAGAAGCTCGTCATGCCACCGGCCAAGATCGAAATGATCGAAAAGCTGATCGCGAAGTTGCTGAATGTTGACATGCCGCGATGCAGCTCCTGGGCGTAGCCCATGGAATGCAAATGATCGCGATCTTCGTCCACGGTGTCTGCCATGGAAACCTCCTGTGTGTAGGACTTTGGGGCTCGTTGAGCCGCCAACCCCTACTCGCAGCCCGCTGAGTTATCCGAGTTCTAGCAGTTGGTGGAACTCGCTCGGAACGATGCTCTCCAAGAACCAGTCGACGAGGCGGTCGGCATTGGGCCGGCTCTCCCCCACGGCCGCCTGCGTGGCCGCCATCAGCTCCTCCGCGCTCGACCCGATACGTGCCAGCTCGTCGGCACCGAAGCCGGTGGTCCAACGCCGCAGCATCGCCTCGTTGGCCTCGGGGTGGAACTGCGAGCAGAACATTCGCCCCAGCCGCCACGCCTGCGGACCCACCGCACTGCGTGCAAGCTCGGTGGCCCGGCCGGGCACCGTGACCACGTCGTAGTGCCACTGCATCCACGGCCCTTCGGCGATGGCGAGCGGCTGGTCGCTGGTGATGTTCATCCAGCCGATCTCGGCCTCGCTGGCTTTCTCGACCGTACCGCCGAACGCGTGCGCCATGACCTGGTTGCCGAAGCAGATGCCGAACACCGGCACGCCCCGGCGAGCGGCTTCGTGCAGCACTGCGACTTCGACCGATACGTTCTGCGCGACCTCCGGCCAATACACGCTCCACTCGCTGCCCAGCAGCACCACCAGCTCGTGCCCGTCGAGCGACGGCCAGTCGCCCGGGTGCTCGCGATGGCACTCGTCGAACGCGTAGCCGTGCGAGCGGAATCGTTCGCCCACGAAACCGGCGTCTGCGTCATTGGCGTTGGCGATGAGCAAGGCACGCACGGCGGGTACGGTACCGCGTCATGTGCGGGATCGTCGGCTGCTTCCAACCAGGTTCGGCTGCTCACGCGCTCGCACCCGCGGTGGCGGCGATGGCGCGCACATTGGTGCACCGCGGGCCCGACGCCGGCGACCACTGGGTCGGCGAATCCGATGGCATTGCGCTGGGCTTCCAGCGGCTGGCGGTGGTCGACCTGTCGCCCACCGGCATGCAGCCGATGACCTCCCACTCGGGCCGCTACACGCTCGTGTTCAACGGCGAGATCTACAACCACCGTGCGCTGCGCGAGCAGCTCGAGCGCGTGCCATGGCGCGGCACCTCCGACACCGAGGTCGTGCTCGCCGCGTTCGACCGGTGGGGTATCGCCGCCACCTTCCCGCGCCTCGTGGGCATGTTTGCCATCGCGGTGTGGGACCAGCACGAGCGCGCGCTCACACTGTGTCGCGATCGGCTCGGTGAGAAGCCGCTGTTCTACGGGCTGCACGGCGGCGCGCTGCTGTTCGGCTCGGAGCTGAAGGCGTTGCGCGCTCACCCTGCGTTCGTCGGCGAGGTCAACCGCGACGCGCTCGCGGCGTTCATGTACGCGTCGTACGTCCCCGGCCCGCAGAGCATCTGGCAGGGCACCCACAAGCTGCGCCCGGGTCACCACCTCACCATCACCGCCGCACAGATCGGCGCCGGAACGCTGCCGACCTCGCAGGCCTACTGGTCGCTGCACGATCACGCCCGACGCTCCAGCGCAGACCCGATGGGCGACCACGAGATCGTCGACCGCGCCGACGCCATGTTGCGCGAGGCCGTCAGCGGGCAGATGGTCGCCGACGTACCGTTGGGCGCGTTCCTCTCCGGTGGCATCGACAGCTCGCTGATCGTGGCGCTCATGCAGGCATCGTCGTCGTCCCCCGTCAGTACGTTCACCATCGGCATCCCCGGCCACTCCAGCCTCGACGAGTCGACGTTCGCAGCCCGCGTCGCCACCCATCTCGGCACGCGTCACCACACGCTGCAGGTCACCCCGGCCGAGGCGCAAGCCGTCATTCCTGCGCTGGGCGCGATGTACGACGAGCCCTTCGCGGACTCGTCGCAGATCCCCACCCATCTGGTCGCAACGCTCGCCCGTCATCACGTCACGGTGGCCCTGTCGGGCGACGGCGGCGACGAGGTGTTCGGCGGCTACCGCCGTTACCTGCTCGCCCCCACTGTCGCCCGCCGCACTCGCCATGTGCCGGCTCTCGCCGCCCGAGCCGGCCGCGCGACGATCACCGGCGTGCCGGTGCGCGCGTGGGATCGCGTGCGACCCGAGCTGGGTGCCCGAGCTCACCGCCTGGCGCAGTTGGTGCCCAACACCGGTGTCGACGACGTATACCGGCGCGTGGCTGGCGCCACGCAGGGTCTGGCGCTGGTGCTCGGTCGCCATTTCGACCCCGTCGCATGGTTCGCCACACTGCCCACCGGCCCCACCGGCGCGGTCGATCGGATGATGTACCGCGACGCGCTCACCTACCTGCCCGACGACATCTGCACGAAGGTCGACCGGGCCGCCATGGCCGTCAGCCTCGAAACCCGGATGCCGTTCCTCGACCATCGCGTCGTGGAGCTGGCGTGGGGTTTGCCGCAGCAAGCACTCATCCGCGGCGGTGAGTCGAAGTGGGTGCTGCGGCAAGTGCTGGCCCGGTACGTGCCCGCGCCGCTCACCGAACGCCCGAAGGCCGGCTTCGGGTTGCCGCTGGCTGCGTGGCTGCGCGAGCCGCTGAGCCAATGGGCCGCCGACACGCTCGCACCCAGCACGCTGCGCGCTCAGGGGTACCTCGACGCCGACGCGGTGCAGCGGCTGTGGGCGGCGCATCGCGATGGTCGCCGCGACCACACCAACGTGCTGTGGAACGTGCTGATGTTCCAGGAGTGGCTGGCCGCGCAGTAGCGCACCGGCGCGTTGCCAGGTCGGTGGGTGTCAGTCGCCGGTGGCGATGAACACGTTCTTCATCTCGGTGTAGTGGTCGAGCACCTTCATCGAGTGCTCGCGACCGAGGCCGCTCTGCTTGAAACCGCCGAACGGCGTCCAGTACCGCACGGACGAGTTGGAGTTCACGCTGATGGTGCCCGCCTCCATCGCCCGGGCGGCGCGCAAGGCCTTCGACCCGTCCCGGGTCCAGATGGAACCCGACAGCCCGTAGTCGCTGTCGTTGCAGATGCGCAGCGCGTCGGCTTCATCGTCGAACGGCAGCACCACCACGACCGGGCCGAACACTTCGTCGCGACACACGGCCGCCGTGGGGTCGGATGGCGTCGCGATCATGATCGGGTGCCAATAGCCCGGCCCATCGGGAACGTCGCTGGTGTACGCCGTGTCAAGGCCGTCGCTGAACGTGCGGACGCGAGCCAGGTGCTGCTCGGTGGCCATCGGGCCCATGGCAGTGGTGGGCAGCATCGGGTCGCCGATGGTGAACCCCTTGGCGGCGGCGATGAACAGCTCGAGGAAGCGGTCGAACACGCTGCGCTGCACCAGGATGCGGCTGCGGGCGCAGCAGTCCTGCCCACTGTTGTCGAAGATCGCGCCGGGCGCCGCGGCGGCGGCCTTCTCCAGGTCGGCGTCGGCGAAGACGATGTTGGCGCTCTTGCCACCCAGTTCGAGCGTCACCCGCTTCACCTGGTCGGCGCACCCGGCCATGATCCGCTTGCCCACCGCCGTGCTGCCGGTGAAGGCCACCTTGCGCACGTCGCGGTGCTCGACCAGCCGCCAGCCGACTTCCTGCCCGGTGCCGACCACCACGTTGAGCACGCCCTCGGGAATTCCGGCTTCCAGCGCCAGCTGACCCAGGCGAATGGTGGTGAGCGGGGTGATCTCGGCGGGCTTCAGCACCGCCGTGTTGCCGGCCGCCAGCGCCGGGCCGATCTTCCACGCGGCCATCATCATCGGGAAGTTCCACGGCGTGATCAAGCCCACGACGCCGAGCGGCTCGGGGAACGTGAGGTTGACGCCGCCGACACCGGGCAACGTGCTGCCGCCGTGCTTCTCGATTGCCCCCGCGAAGTAATGCATGGTGTCGGCCGCTGCATTCGCGCACCACACGCTGTTGCCGATGGTCATACCCATGTTGCGGGTCTCCATCTCGCCCAGTTCCTGCGCGTGGGCGGCGATGAGGTCGGCGAAGCGACGCATCAACCGCGAGCGGTCGGCGGGGTTGATGGCCCGCCAACCCGGCCCGGCTGCCTTTGCAGCGGCGACCGCCGCGTCGGTATCGGCTGCCGTCGCCAGCGACTGCTCGGCAATCAGCTCGGTGGTGGTGGGGTTGATCAAGCGCAACGTCGACACGCCCGCCGACGCTAACCCCCCAACCCACCTTTAGGTAAAGGCTGTCGGGCTGCGACCTGGGGCAACGGACTCGCGTTCTTGACACAAACCGGGTCAGAATGTGCACCGATGAGCCAGCCACCCCCATTGATCGCCCTCTGTGCTCGGGTGCTCACGTTCTCCGACGAGGGCAAGCGCGATGCCTACAGCAGCAGCCAGCCGTACTCGCGCGCGGTGGCACGGGCAGGCGGAGTGCCGGTGTTGGTGCCGCCGATCCGCGAACTCTCGGCGAATGCGCTCACCGTGCTGCAGCACTTCGATGGCGTCCTGCTGCCCGGCGGCGGCGACGTCGACCCGCGGCGCTACGGCCAGGAACCGACTGACGACAACCTGTACGGCATCACCGAGATCCACGACGAACTCGACATCGCGGTGTGCCTGGCGGCCGTCGAACTCGACCTGCCGATGCTGGCGCTGTGCCGCGGCATGCAGGTGCTCAACGTCGCGCTCGGCGGTTCGCTGCAGCAAGACATCGGCAACAGCGACCACTGGATGCGCGAGCACACCGTCAGCCTCGCACCGGGAAGCCGCATCGCCGACGCATGCGGCACCACCCAGTTGGAGCACTGCCACTCGGTGCATCATCAGGGAATCGATGTGTTGGCGAATTCGCTCACCGCCTGCGGGTGGGCGCCGGATGGACAGCTCGAGGCGGTCGAGTTGGGTTCGGCGTCGTGGATCGTCGGGGCGCAGTGGCACCCGGAAGACACCGCATCGCGCGCGCCGCATCAGCAGGCGATCTACGACGAGCTCGTGCGCCGGGCCGCCGCACGGGCCGCCGCCGCTGCGTAGGCTCTCGGCGTGAATCCGCTGGTCCTCATCGTCGGTCGTCTCGCCACCGAGGCGAAAGGTGTTCGCGGTGAACCCTTCGCCGCCGGTCGCCGTTACTTCGAGGCCATCGCCCGCGCCGACGGCATGCCGCTGATGCTGCCGCCCCTCCCGTCGCTGGTCGCCGATGTGCCCGACCTGCTCCGCCAGGTCGACGCTGTGGTGTTGCACGGTGGCGGCGACGTCGACCCGCGCCACTACGGGCAGCAAGCCACGGCGGAGCAGCTGTACGGCATCGTGCCCGAGCACGACGAGGTGGAGTTGGCGGTCGTGCGGGCGGCGCTCGAGCTCGACGTGCCGATGCTCGCCATCTGCCGCGGCATGCAGGTACTGAACGTGGCTATGGGTGGCACGCTGCAGCAAGACATCGGCACCGAAGCGCACTGGTTCGCCAACCACGAGGTGGAGCTCGCGCCCGGCTCGCGCATGGCGAAGGCGCTTGGCTCGCACACAGTGACCGCCGGGCACTGCGTGCATCATCAGGCACTCGCGGTGGTGGCGGATGGGCTGATCGTGGTCGGCCACACTGCCGACGGTTTGGTACATGCCGCCGAGGTCGACGGCACTGCCTGGGTGGTGGCCACCCAGTGGCACCCCGAGGACACTGCGCACAGCGACGCACAGCAGCAAGCCCTGTTCACCGCCCTCGTCGACCACGTGTAACGCCCGGCCCTGCACGCGCCGAGCATCCACCCGACCCAGCGAATCCCACCCAAACCTCGATCCAAAGCCCCAACCCTGTAGGGCGCAAGAGGTAGAGCGCAAGAGGTTGGGCGCGAAGGCGTGACAGAACCGTCCGCCGCAGCCCCCACGGGCGCGGAGCCGTGCCGATTCCGTCACGAGATCGCGCCCGTGGGCGCAGATCAGTGCCAGTTTGTGATTCGCCCGATCACCGATATGTTGCCGATTCGGCTTCCTCCGATCTGTTCTCTCACAGCTTCAGGAGGAGCCATGCCCATTTGGCGTTCCGCAGTCGATCAGTGGTTCCAGACCCATCTCGGTGTCATCAGCACATCCCAGCTGGTTCAGCTGGGTTGCAGCACCCGCACCATCCGCCGAATGGTCGTTCGTGGCGAACTTGTCACCGCACGGTACGGCGTGTATCGCAGCAGCCAATGGCCCGCCAGCCGCGAGCAGGAGCTGGTCGCCCTGTGCGCGACGAATCAGAGCCTGCTCATCGCCTTCACAACGGCAGCCACGTTGTGGGGATGCCGCCGCGTCGTGGACCGCCGCATTCACGTTCTCACCCCCCACGGCGTCTCGCCGGAACTCGCGGGAGTGGTGGTGCATCGCTGCCGGCGAATCGACTCCGTCGACATCGTCGAGCGGCCAGATGGCATTCGGCTCACCAGCCCTCCCCGCACGCTGTTCGACAGTGCCGACATGTTGGGGCTCAGCGCCACCCGCTCGGTTCTCGAGCAGATGTTGCACGAACAGAAGTTCACCCTCGCCACGATGGTCGACACCTACCAGCGTCTCGCTCACCTCAACCGCCCCGGCACGAGAACCATGCTCGATGCGCTGGCGTCACGCCCACAGTGGCGGAGCGTGCTGCAATCCGATCTGGAGCTGAAAGTGCTTGAGGAGTTCGAGCGTCAGGGTCTTCCCCCTGTGGTGTCGCAGTGCCCGGTGATGCTTCCGACGGGCCGCACCATCCACCTCGACTTCGGCTGGCCGCAGTGGAAGGTGGGCGTGGAAGTCGACGACCCTGCCTGGCATGCGGGAGCCGAAGAGCGCCATCGTGACGGGCACCGCGACCGAAAAGCCACCACCGTTGGTTGGAACGTGCCGCGCATCTCGAAGATCGACATCAACGGCGGCCTCGCCGATGCGGTGAACGACGTAGCGATGATCCTCCGCGCCCGCGGCGCCATGGTCTAGGTCCGCGCCCACGGGCGCGAACCAATGACACATCTGTCACCACTTCGCGCCCGTGGGGGCTGATAGGGCCAGCCTTGGCACGGCTTCGCGCCCGACTTGCGCCGGACTCGCTGGTGGGCGGACTCGCTGGTGGGCGGACTCGCTGTTGCGCCGGACTCGCTGTTGCGGCGGACTCGCTGTTGGGCGGCCTCGCGGACTCGCGGGCTCGCGGACTCGGGCGGACGCGCTGGCCGGCCAGGCGAGCGACAGCCCTGGGCTCAGGGCGCGATGGTGAGCAGGACGTCGGGGAAGAAGCCCACCACGAGGGTGAAGCTCACCGACAGCGCAATCGCAACGCCGAGCAGCAGCGGCACACGCACTGGCTCGCGGGCGTCGTCGCCAGCTTCGGGCTCGGCGATCCACATGCTGATCATGATCCGCAGGTAGAGGAACGCAGCGATGACCGCCGACACCATGGCGATGATGGCAATTGCGTAGCTGCGCACTTCCACCGCTGCGGTGATGACACCGAACTTGGCCACGAAGCCACTGGTGAGCGGTACGCCCGCCTGCGCGAGCAGCAGCACGGTCATGCCCAGCGCCAGCATCGGCTTTTGCTTGGCCAGCCCGCGGAAGCCATCGAGACCAGTGGCTGCGTCACCCGTACGGCCGACGGCGGTGACCACCCCGAATGTGCCCATCACCAGCACCGCATACACGAGCAGGTAAACGAGCACCGACGACACACCGTCACTGTCGAGATTGGCACCGTCGAAGTGCACCGCTGCCTCGACACCAACGAGGATGAACCCGGCGTGACTGATGGACGAGAAGGCCAGCATGCGCTTGACGTTGCGCTGCACCACCGCCATGACGGCGCCGCCGACCAACGTGAGCACACCGAGCGTCCAGACGATGGGCCGATAATCGGCGCTCCACTGCGGCAGCGCTTCCAGTACGCGCAGCATGGCACCAAACGCTGCCGCCTTGCCGGCCGATGCCATGAAGGCGGTGACCGGCGTGGGCGCTCCTTCGTACACGTCGGGCGACCAGAAGTGGAACGGCACCGCCGCCACCTTGAACGCCAGGCCGACCAGTAACAGCGCAATGCCCGCGAGCACCAGTGCGTCGTTGCCGGTGTTCTGGATGGTCGTGTCGAACTCGGCGACGATCTTGGTGAAGTTGGTGCTGCCGGCACCGCCGTACACGAGCGCTATGCCGTAGAGGAAGAATGCGGACGAGAAGCCACCGAGTACGAAGTACTTGAGACCGCTCTCCTGGCTCTTGATGCGCTTGCGATGGCTCGCCGCCATGACGTAGAGCGCGATCGAGAGGATCTCGAGCCCGAGGAACAGAACCACCAGATCGTTGGCGGCCACCATCACCAGCCCGCCGAGTGCAGACAGCATGTACAGCACGTACAGCTCGAGCCCGTCGAGGCCTTCCCGACGGAGGTAGTCGTCAGTGAGGAACGCCACCAGGAACACGGCAACGCAGATGGTGAGGCCCAGCCACACACCGGTCTTGTCGAGGCTGAGCGCGTCGCTCACGAGGGTGGCGGTGCCCTTGTCGTCGATGCGGTGCCACAGCAGCACGTGCATCACACCGGCAGCCACCGCAACGCCAGCGGTGTACAGCGCGTACATCCGCTTGGGCCATGCCGGCGTCAGCGCACCAACGACCAACAGCACCATCGCGCCGCCCAGCAGCACCAACAGCGGGCTGATGCCGAACCAGTCGATCTTCGGGCCCTGCAGCGTGGCGGCAGCGAACAACGCGCCCATCAGCCTTCTCCCTCTTCGGTCGCGTCATGCGCTTCGGGCTCGACCACCACGGGGTCGGCCGGTTGTGGTTGCTGCCAGTCGCTGTTGGCCTCGACGTGCTCGATGAGCTTGTCGACCGACGGTTGGATGCGGTTCAGGATGGGCTTCGGGAACACGCCGCTGAACACGATGAGCGCGACGAACGGCAGCAGCAGTACACCTTCCTTCCACTTCAGCTCCGCGAACGTCTTGTTGTCGTCGTCGGGCTCGCCGTGGAACACCCGCTGGTAGGCCCACAGCATGTAGAGCGCCGCGAGGATGACCCCCATTGCGGCAACGACGACCCACCAGCGGGCGGTGGCGAACGAGCCGATGAGCACCATGAACTCGCCGACGAACCCGTTCAGCCCAGGCACACCGATGCTGGCGAGCATGATGACCATGAACACGCCGGCGAACACCGGGGCCACCTTCTGCAGGCCTTTCAGCTTGGCGATCTCGCGTGTGTGGCGGCGCTCATAGATCATTCCCACCATCAGGAACAGTGCGCCGGTGGACAGGCCGTGGGCCACGTTCTGGAACACGGAACCGGTGATGGCGGTGGTGGTGAGCGCGAACGTACCGAGCACGATGAACCCGAGGTGGGCGACCGACGAATAGGCCACCAGGCGCTTCAGGTCGGTCTGCATGGTGGCGGCGATGGCACCCCAGATGATGCCGATGGTGGCCAGCGTGAGGAACAACGGCCGCGCCCACACCGCGGCCTCCGGGAACAGGTAGACGCCGAAGCGCAGCAACCCGTAGGTGCCCATCTTCAGCAGCACGCCGGCCAGGATGACCGACCCACCCGTGGGCGCCTGCGTGTGCGCGTCGGGCAGCCAGGTGTGCAGCGGGAACAGCGGCACTTTCACTGCGAAGGCGATGGCGAACGCGAAGAACAACCACCGCCCGGTACTGGATGCGAAGTCGGCGTTCTCGGCGATCTTGATGAGGTCGAAGGTGACGGCCCCGTTCTCGCCCGCCTTGGCCAGCACCGCCGTGGCGATGATGCCCACCAGCATGAAGGCCGAGCCGACCATGGTGAACAGGAAGAACTTGGTGGCTGCGTACACCCGGTTGTCGTAGCCCCAGCCGCCGATGAGGAAGTACATCGGCACGAGGACGATCTCGAAGAACACGAAGAACAGGAACAGGTCGAGGCTGATGAACGACCCCATCACGCCCGCCTCGAGCATCAGCATCCACGACAGGTAGCGCTTGTGGTCGTGGTGCGGGTCGACGCCGGCGATGACCAGCGGGAACAGCACACCGGTCAGCACCACCAGGAACAGCGAGATGCCGTCGACACCAAGGTGCCACGAGATGCCCCACTGGTCGATCCAGCTGTGGTTGCTGACGAACTGGAAGTCGGCGTCCTCGGACTTGAACGCGAACAGCACCCACAGCGCCATTGCGCCGGTGAGAACGCTGGTGAGCAACGCGATGATCTTGACCAGATCGGGCTGGCGCTTGGAGATGGCAGCCACCAGCAGCGACCCGATGGCCGGCACCAATACCAGCATCGTGAGAATCGGGAACTCGGTCACAGGATGCCCCTCACCACGACGAACCACACCAGCAGCAGCACCACACCGGCGCCGACCGCAGCTGCGTACGTGCGCACGTTGCCGCTCTGCAACAGGCGCGCCTTACCGGCCACCGCACGCACGAGTTCGCCCGTGCCGTTGACGGCGCCGTCGACGACGTTGGCATCGGCCCACGCAACACCTTCGAACGCCTTACGGCCGGGGCCGCCCATGAAGTTGCTGACCAGCCGGTCGTAACCCCACGCGTCGGCGAGGATCTGCGGCTCGATGGGCTTGGCCCTGTGCTTGGCGTACACCGCGATTGCAGCCGCGATGCCGGCCAGGGCGATGGCAATGGCGACGAACGCGAGGATACCGCTGAGGTCTTTCGCACTGGCGGAAAGGTGCGCTTCGCCAGGAACGACCGCTTCGAGCCAGTCCTCCAGTTTGTGCTGGAGACCCTTGGGCACCCAGAACCAACCGGGCAACTGGATGACGCCGCCGACGATCGACAGACCGGCCAGCACCACCAGCGGCGCCAGCATCGTCTTGGGGCTCTCGTGCGGCGTGAAGTCGCCGTGCGCGCCGTGCTCTTCGTGCGCATCGTGCCAGCGCGCCTCACCGAAGAACACCATGATCACCTGGCGGGTCATGTAGTACGCGGTGAGCAGCGCCGTAGCCAGACCGACGACGTACAGCACGGGGCTCTTGTCGTAGGCGTACAGCAGGATCTCGTCCTTGCTCCAGAAGCCGGCGAACGGCGGCACGCCGGCAATGGCCAGCCAGCCGACGATGAACGTGATGGCGGTGACGGGCATCAGCTTGCGCAGTGCACCCATGCGACGCATGTCTTGCTCGTGGTGCATGCCGTGGATGACCGAACCACTGCCCAGGAAGAGCAACGCCTTGAAGAACGCGTGCGTGACCATGTGGAAGATGGCTGCGATGTACGCACCCGAACCCACCGCCAGGAACATGTAGCCCAACTGGCTGACGGTGGAGTAGGCGAGCACCTTCTTGATGTCGTTCTGCGCGACGGCCACCGTGGCGGCGTAGAGCGCGGTGGCGGCGCCGATACCGGCGATGATCCAGCCGGCATAGGACGCGCTGACGGCCAGCACCGGGTTGATGCGAACCATCAGGTACACGCCGGCGGTGACCATGGTGGCCGCGTGGATGAGGGCCGACACCGGGGTGGGGCCCTCCATTGCATCGGGCAGCCACAGGTACAGCGGCAACTGTGCGCTCTTGCCAGCTGCGCCGACGAAGCAGAACAGCGCGATGGCGGTGGCCGTGCTCTGCGCGATCCCACCGGCAGCGCCATTGATGACCGAGTAGTCGAGCGAACCGACGGCCCAGAAGGCGAAGAACATCGCCATCATGAAGCCCCAGTCGCCCACCCGGTTGGTGATGAACGCCTTCTTGCCGGCAGTAGCGGCGCTGTCGCGCTCGTGCCAGAACGAGATGAGCAGGTAGCTACAGGTGCCCACGCCTTCCCAGCCGAGAAAGGTGACCAGCATGTTCGAGCCGAGGACCAGCATCAGCATGCTGAACGCGAACAGGTTGAGGTAGAGGAAGAACTTGCTGAACCGCGGGTCGCCGTGCATGTAGCCCACCGCGTAGAGGTGGATGAGCGAGCCGATGCCGGTGACGAACAGGCACATGGTGAGGCTGAGCGGGTCGGCCAGGAACGCCAGGTCGACCGAGAAGCCGTTGCCCAACGGCACCCAGCTGAACAGCGTGAACACGTGCGAGCGTTCGTCGTGGCCCCGCGACAAGAGGTCGAGGAACACGCCGACGGTGACCAGGAACGAGGCGCCCACCATGGCGGTGGCGAAGTAGCCAGCCTTCGGGTCGCCCAGCTTCCTGCCGAACAGCAGGATGAACAGGAACCCGGCCAGCGGGAGCGCGGGAATCAGCCACACAAGATCGAGCATCGCCATCAACCCTTCAACTCGGCCATGTCGTCAGTGGTGGCGTTGGGCTTGCGGCGCAGGATGGCCACGACGATGCCGAGGCCCACCACCACTTCTGCGGCCGCGACAACCATGACGAAGAACACGGTGCTCTGCCCGCCGATGTCGCCCAGCTTCTTCGCCAGCGCCACGAACGTGAGGTTGACAGCATTGAGCATCAGTTCGATGCACATGAACAGAACGAGCGGGTTGCGCCGCACCATGACACCGACCGTGCCGATGGCGAACAGCACCGCCGAGAGCAGCAGGTACCAGGTGGTGGTGGGGACGGGGAGGTCGAACGCAACGATCACGACGCACCTCCTTCGCCCACGAGCGGGCCGATCTCGCCCGGCTTTGGCTTTCGGGCCAGCATCACGGTGGCCACGACGGCGATGACGAGCAGTACCGAGGTGAGTTCGAACGCGAGCACGTGTTGGCCGAACACGTCGCGGGCCAAGGCCTTGATGTTGCTGTTGTGCGGGTCGAGCGCGGCGTCGCGCACTGCCTCGCTGGGGATGACGACGGGGGGCTTCGCGTCGCGCGAGGCGATGATGGCCATGCCCAGCAAGGCGACAAGCCCGGCGCCGATGACCGCGGCCACCGGGCGCTGGATCTTCAGTGGCTCGATGCGCAGGTTCTCGGTGTTATCGACACCGAGCAGCATGATGACGAACAGGAACAGCACCACGATGGCGCCGGCGTAGACGATGACCTGCACGGCGGCCAGGAAGTGGGCTTCCTGCGCGACGAACAGCACGGCAACGCCGAACAGGGTGAGGATCAGGCTGAGCGCGGCGTGTACAGGATGGCTGCGCACCACCACACCGACGCCGCCGCCGAGCACCATCGCCCCGGCGACCAGGAACACGAACAGTTCCATCAGTCGGCCGGCTGCTCGGGTGCGCGCAGGCCATAGCCCAGTTCATCGCTCCAGCCGACCTCGCCGACGAAGTTGGCGTCGCCGCTGGGCGCGGTGGCGCGCAACCACCCGCTGGTGAGTAGGTCTTCGCCTTCGCGCCAGTCTTCCCAGGGCAACTGCTGGGGCTTGCCGTCGTCGCCGACCACCAGCTCAGCCTTGGTGTACACGGCGTCGCGGCGGTCGGTGAAGCTGAACTCGAACAGCTTGCTCTCGGTGATGGCTTCCGTGGGGCACGCTTCCACGCACAGGTCGCAGTGGATGCAGCGCAGGTAGTTGATCTCGTAGACGAAGCCGAAGCGCTCGCCGGGCGAGGTGGGGTCCTGCGGGTCGTTGTCGGCGCCGCGCACGTAGATGCACTTGGCCGGGCACACGCCTGCGCAGAGTTCGCAGCCAATGCACTTCTCCATGCCATCTTCGTAGCGGTTGAGCACGTGACGACCGTGCAGCCGCTCGGGCTTGTCGATCTTCTCGTCGCGACCTTCGGTGGGCTTGCCCTTCTTGGCAATGCGGCCACCTGAATACGACGTGGTGACGCGCTCGCCACCGAGCGCCACGTGCTGCTTGAGCGTGACCAGGAATCCGTCGAGATATCCCATCAGAACATCGCCCCCTCTCGTTCACGGTTGCGGGCAGAAACACGGCTGGCTCGGCGCAACAGACCGGCACAACCCAACATGACGACGAGGCCGACGGCCCCGGCTGCAATCCGCTCGGGCCGCGACCAGCCCTTGTCGCTGCCCACGCGGAAGATGGCGATGAGCATGAACCAGCCCAGCGACAGCGGGATGAGGATCTTCCAGCCGAGGTTCATCAGCTGGTCGTAGCGCAGGCGAGGCAGCGTGGCACGGAACCACACGTAGATGTAGAGGAAGACGAGCACCTTCAGCAGCAGCCAGACCGTGCCGCTGAACGGCCCCAGGATGGACAAGATGTCGGAGTTGCCGAACACCTTCACCGGCTGCGGCCCGCCGAAGAACAGGGTGACGATGACGCCGCTCATGGTGATGGTGTTCATGAACTCGGCCAGGAAGAACAGCGCGAAGCGAATGCTGCTGTACTCGGTGTTGAACCCGCCAACGAGTTCCTGCTCGGCCTCCACCAGGTCGAAGGGCGGTCGGTTGAGTTCGGCGGTGGCTGCAATCAGGAAGATGACGAACGGCAGCACACCGGTGGCGATGACGTGCCAGCGGGTGATGCTGCTCTGCGCGGTGACGATGCCGTTGGTGCTGAGCGTGCCGGAGATGAGGATGACGGTGGCCAGGCTGAGGCCGAGCGCCGCCTCGTAGCTGACCATCTGTGCCGTGGCGCGCACTGAACCGAGCAACGGGTACTTCGAGCCCGAGCTCCAACCGGCCAGCATGATGCCGTACACGGCGATACCGCTGAGCGCCAGCAGCATCAGCACACCGACCGGCGGGTCGAACAGTTGCAGCTTCGTGGTCTTGCCCAGGATGCTGACGGTTCCGTCCTTGCCGTTGCTGAAGTCGCCGCCGAGAGGGATGACGCTCCACACCAGGAAGGCTGGAACGAACGACAGGTACGGCGCCAACTTGAACACGAACCGGTCGCTCTTGTCGGGGATGAGGTCTTCCTTGAAGAACAGCTTGATGCCGTCGGCGAGGGTTTGCAGCAAGCCCTTCGGGCCAGCCTTGTTGGGCCCGACGCGGTTCTGCATGAACGCAATGACCTTGCGCTCGAACCACACCATCAGCATCGTGCCGACGAGACCGACGATGAAGACGACGACCACCTTGATGAGCACAACCAGAACGGCGGTGAAGTCGAGGTCGTCGAGCAGCGGGTCGAGCGCGAGCATCAGAGGTTCTCGATTCGGACGTCGTTCACCGCTGCGAAGCTGTCGATGAGATCGCCCACGTTGGGGCCGGGGTTGTTGAACGGCACCCACGCCGTGCCGCGCAACACGGTGGTGTCGGCGGCCACGGTGAACACCACTGTGGCGCGTGCACCGGTGACCTTCACCTCGGTGCCGTCGGTGGTACCAACGCGCTCGAGGTCGAGCGGGTGCAGGTGCACGGCCGACCCACGCGGGAGGTGCGCCAGCGAGGGCGATTGGGCGGTGCCGATGGCCTGGTCGTACATCGTGCGGCTGACGACGAGCCGGAAGTCGTAGGCGTTGCGCTCGGGCACCTCGACCCCCACGGTGCTCATCGGGTCGATCTCGGTGGGCAGCTCGGCCAGCACGCCATTGCTGTCGGCAGCCAGCGCGACAGCGGTGACGCCGGCGAACCCGGTGACCTTGGCGGCGATGTCGGCGGTGATCTCCTCGACGGCGCCGTACCCCAGGTCGCCGCCCAGTTCGATGGCAAGGTCGGCGGCGATCATCCAGTCGGCGCGAGTGCTGCCGGCGGGAGTGACCTGTCGAGCGACCGTACTGACGCGGCCTTCCAGGTTGGTGGTGGTGCCGGCCTTTTCTGCATAGGCGCTGGCGGCCAGCACCACGTGCGCACGCGACGACGACTCGGTGAGGTTGGTGTCGACCGCGATGATGTGGCGCGCACCGGCCAGCGCACGGCGGGCCAGGTCGGTATCGGGGAAGTCGGCCAGCGGGTCGGCGCCGACCAACACCAGGCAATCGAGTTTGCCGTCGGCAGCTGCCTGCAGCACACCGCGAGTGTCGAGCCCGCCCTCGCCCGGGCGCATGCCCACCTGCAGCGCGCCGACCACGTTGCCGCGGCGGAACGCGGGCAACACCTTGGCTGCGGGGGCGGCGGCCAGCAGCGTGCGCAACGCGGCCACCGTGGCGGCCGACGACTCGGCCAGGTTGCCGCGACCGGCGACGATGACCACGCTGCCCGAGGCGAGCTGCTCGGCAACTGCCGAGTCGGCGAGCGCGGTGGTGACCGCCGCCACCTGCGTGCCCGGCTCGTAGCCAATGCTGCGCCAGGCGTACTTGCTGAGGCCGGTCTGCTTGGGGGTGAACTCGATGATTCGGCTGCGGCGCTTCTCGGCGGCCTCCCGCAGACGCAGGTAGAGCACCGGCAGCTCTTCTTTCAGGTCGGGACCGAGCAGTACGATGGTACTGGCCGACGCCGCTTGGTCGATGGTGGCGCGGTCGAGGCCGAGCAGCCCCACCGGCAGGCCGTCGCCCATCTGCGCGTACACGTTGGGTGTGCCCAGCACCTCATGGCCGAGGCGCGCCCAGGCGAATGCGTCCTCGTTGGTGCCACGAGCGCCACCGATGATCGCGACGCGCTGCGCACCGCCAGCGGCGACGGCTTCCTTCAGCAGGTCGGCTGCGACGACGAGCGCGCGGTTCCAGGTAGCGGGCTGCAGCACGTCGTCGACGCGCACCAGCGGCTGGAGCACCCGCTCGGCGCTCTTGACGGACTCGAAGTTGAAGCGACCGCGGTCGCACAGCCAGCCGTGGTTCACAGGGTCACTGTCGACGCCCATCACGCGCAGCAGCTCATCGCGGCTGCTCTGCACGACGGTGCGGCAGCCCACCGAGCAGCTGGTGCAGGTGGATTCCTGCTCGCTGAGGTCCCACGGGCGGGCCTTGAAGCGATACGGCTTGGCGGTGAGCGCACCCACTGGGCAGATCTGCACGGTGTTGCCGCTGAAGTAGCTGCTGAACGGCTCGTCGGGGTAGGTGGTGATGTGCGTGTTGTTGCTGCGACCGTTGAAGTGGATGAGTGGGTCGCCCGCCACTTCGTCGGCGAAGCGCGTGCAGAGGTCGCACAGGATGCACCGCTCGCGGTCGAGGAACACGATGTCGCTGATGGCGATGGGCTTCTCGTAGTGCCGCTTCTCTTCCACGTAGCGGCTCTCGCCCGGGCCGTGGCTGAAGGCTTGGTCCTGCAGCGGGCACTCGCCACCTTTGTCGCACACCGGGCAGTCGAGCGGGTGGTTGGCGAGCAGTAGCTCGAGTACCCCTTCCTGCATCCGCTTGGTGGTGTCGGACTGAGTGTCGACCTTCATGTCGGGCGCTACCGGCACCATGCACGACACGGTGACGGCAGGGCCGCGGCCCGAGTCGCACTCCACCAGGCACATGCGGCACTTGCCGACGGAGGACATCCGCCCGTGATAGCAGAAGCGCGGGATGTACTCGCCCGCATCGGCCGCAGCCTCGATGATCAACTGACCCTTGCGCGCCACGTGCGGCACACCGTTGATGGTGATGTTGACTGCGTTGGGGTCGACGGGCGGGGCCTCGACGGCGTCGGCGGTCGCGGGTGTGTTGGTGTCAGTCATCAGTGGGCCGCCGTCACGGGAATCCGCTTGCGTTCGACGATCTTGGCCTCGAACTCGTCACGAAACAGCGTGAGCGCCGAGTGAACCGGGGCGTAGGCCGACGGGCCGACGAAGCAGATGGTGGTCATCTTGTAGGGGAAAGGTGTGGCCGTGAGGCCGAGTCGCTCGCTGGATGCGTGCGGGAACTCGCCAGGGCAGATGGACTGGCCGATCTCGAGCAGCTGGTCGAGATCAGCGTGGGTGCCGCGCCCGTCGACCACCCGCTGCAGCACGCGCTCCAGCCAGGTGCCACCTTCACGACACGGGGTGCACTGCCCGCAGCTCTCGGCGGCGTAGAAGTGGGTGAGCGTGAGCGCAGCCTTGGGGATGTCGGTGGTGTGGTCCATCACCATCACCGCACCGGAGCCCAGCATGGAGCCGGCGGCACCGGCGACACGACCCTCGAACGGCACGTCGAGCTGGTCGGGGGTGAACCACGGCGCGGAACCGCCACCGGGCACGAACGCCTTCAGCTCGTTGTCGTCGCGGATGCCCTGGCAGAACTCATCGCCGTAGATCAGATCGCGGAAGGTGGTGGTGCCGTTGATGATCTCGAAGACACCGGGACGCTGCACGTGACCACTGACGGCCACCATTCGCGTGCCGGGGCTGGTGGCGGTGCCGATGGCCGTGTACGCGGCCACGCCGTTGGTGGCGATCCACGGCAGGTTGGCCAGCGTCTCGACGTTGTTGACGATGGTGGGCTGGCCGTACAGACCAATGGCCGCGGGGAAGAACGGCGGCTTCAGCCGCGGCTCACCGCGCTTACCTTCGAGGCTCTCGATGAGCGCCGTCTCCTCGCCCACCACGTAGGCGCCGGCGCCCCAGTGCAGCACGATGTCGACGCTGAACGCTGTGCCCAGGATGTTGCGGCCGATGTAGCCGGCGGCGTACGCCTCGTTGAGCGCCGTGGCCACCCGCTCGTGCGCCAGTGGCATCTCGCCGCGAATGTAGAGGAACACCTGCGCGAGCCCGGCCGCGAAGGCGGCGATGAGGCAACCCTCGATGAGCTGGTGCGGGTCGCGCTCCATCAGCAGGCGGTCCTTGTAGGTGCCCGGCTCGCTCTCGTCGCCGTTCACCACGAGGTAGCGCGGGAACTTGCCGGGGGGCATCAGGCCCCACTTGGTGCCGGCGGGGAAACCGGCGCCGCCGCGACCCAACACGGTGGCAGCCTTCACGTCGTCGTGTACGGCGGTGGGGGTGGTGCCCAGCACCGCCCGCAAGCCGGCGTATCCGCCGGTGGCGTGGTAGCGCTCGAGCGTGTAGCTGTCCTCGTAGTGGAAGCGGGAGGTGACGACCTTCGGACGATCGCCGTCGTCGATGTAGCCGGCGGCCCAGGGGTAGGTGCTCATGCCGTGGCCTCCGGTGCGGGCAGCCATGCGGGCGGCGCCGTGGCGTCGAGCGACACCACACCGGCGGCCTGCGCAGCGGGGATCTGCTGGCGCACCCGGGCCAGCGTGCCGTGCGGCGGAATCTCGCCGTCGAGGCGACCAGCGGCCAGGTCGTCGATGAGCTGGTCGAACGCGGCAGTGGTGATGCGATGGCAGTGGCGGTAGTTCACCTGCATGTTGGGCGCCTCGGTGCAGGCGGCCTGGCACTCAGCGTGCTCCAGCGTGAACATGCCATCGGCGGTGGTACCGCCAGCCTTCACGCCCAAGCGAGCTTCGGCGTGGTGCATCAACTCGTCGGCGCCGAGCAACTGGCAGCTCATCGTGACGCAGATGTTCACGAGGTACTTGCCGACCGGCTCGAACTTGAACATCTCGTAGAACGTGGCGGTGCCCAGGATCTCGGCGCCCGTGGCCCCGACGAGCTCGGCGACGTGCGACATGGCCTCGTGGGTGACGTACCCGTTCTGCTGCTGCGACAGGTGCAGCAGCGGAATGGTGGCCGAGCGAGCTTTCGGGTAGCGCCCGATGATCTCCTTGGCCAAGATGGTGTTGGCTTCGCTGAGTCGGCTCATGACTACCTGTCCACCACCCTCTGATGGTCGGGACTGGCCGCCGCTTCGCTTCGGCTGCTCCCTCCGAGCACCTCGTCGATGGCGCTTCCCTCGGCGCCCTGTGAACAGATCTTCCTCATCGGTCCACCTCGCCGAGCACTGGGTCGACGGAACTGATGACGGCCACGGCGTCGGCCACCATGCCACCGCGCATCATGTGCGGCAGGCACTGGATGTTGGCGAATGACGGCGCCCGCACATGCATTCGGTAGGGCGTGGCCGAACCGTCGCTGACGATGTAGCAGCCGATCTCGCCGCGCGGGCTCTCGATGGCCACGTACACCTCACCCTCGGGCACCTTGAAGCCCTCGGTGAAGATCTTGAAGTGGTGGATGAGCGCTTCCATGCTCTCGTTGATGCGAGCACGCGGCGGCGGCGTGACCTTCTTGTTCTGGATGCGATAATCGCCCGTGGGCATCCGATCGAGGATCTGGTGCACGATCCGGATGCTCTCGCGGATCTCGTTGAGCCGAATCGCATAGCGGTCGAACGCGTCGCCGTAGCTGCCGACGATGACGTCGAATTCCATCTCGTCGTAGTGCAGGTACGGCTGGTCGCGGCGGAGGTCCCAGGCGATGCCCGTGCTGCGCAGGATGGGGCCGGTGGCACCCAGCGCCATGGCTTCCGCCTGGGTGATCACGCCCACCCCCTGCAGACGGTCGCGCCAGATGGGCTGACCGGTCATCAGGATGTCGTACTCCTCGAGCCGCGGCGGGATCATCTCCAGCAGGTGCAGCACGTCGTCACGCCAGCCAGCCGGCAGGTCGGCCGCCACCCCGCCGGGCCGGATGAAGTTGTGGTTCATCCGCAGACCGGTGACCTTCTGGAAGAAGCGCAACACCTGCTCGCGCTCTCGCCAGCCGTAGATCATCATGCCGACCGCGCCGAGGTCCATGCCGTTGGTGGCCATGAACAGCAGGTGGCTGCTCATCCGGTTGAGCTCGCTGAGCAACATGCGCATCCAGACGGCGCGCTCGGGAATGTCGTCGGCAATGCCGAGCAGCTGCTCGGTGGCCATGCTGAACACCAGCTCGTTGTTGAGCGGGCTGAGGTAATCCATGCGAGTGACGTTGGTGCCGCCCTGCATGTACGTGAGGTTCTCGCCCGTCTTCTCCATGCCGGTGTGCAGGTAGCCGATGATGGGCTTGCACCGCAGCACGGTTTCGCCCTGGAGCTCGAGCATCAGGCGCAGCACGCCGTGCGTGCTGGGGTGCTGCGGCCCCATGTTGATGATCATCGTCTGATCTTCGGAGGGGTCGACGGGAAGGTCGCCGAGCTTGGCGGCTTCGGCTTCGCTCATCCGCAGCACGGCGCCAACTTCGCGCAGCAGTTCGCGGGCGGTGAGCTCGCTGCGCGGCTTGAGGCCCTGCTCGGCCTCGTTGCCCTCGCGAATGGTGGCCAGGATGTCGTGCACGTCGGGTTCGATGGTCACTTGGCAACGTCCTTCTTGCCAACGTCCTT
>Ga0105047_10002335_pt1 | contig 33980 bp, 19 predicted proteins | sample MAT04_FD_78384 | JGI IMG/M metagenome (GOLD analysis project Ga0105047, IMG submission 78384) | Freshwater microbial communities from Lake Fryxell liftoff mats and glacier meltwater in Antarctica - MAT-04 (megahit assembly) | ecosystem: Environmental > Aquatic > Freshwater > Ice > Liftoff... | reverse complement strand
GGGCGGTGTCGGAATTCCTGACCCTTCGTCGCTGCGTCCCGCAAGAGCCACGCGGAAGTGGTTGACTTGACAGTGCTGGCGCGCAACTTGGGCTCCAAGCACCGGACGCAAAGTCGAAGCGCGTCAACCGACGTACGAGTGAACGCAGTGAATCTCTTCACCCGTCGTTGGGTGGCCGCCACAAGCTGCATGGCGATGGGCAGCGGCGCCGCGGCGACGGTCAACTGGACCGACTGGACCCGCATCACTGGCAGCGGTGCCTCGGGCACGATGGCGGCGGTGCGGTCACGGCAACGACCACCGCGGGCACCGTCAGCGGCACGTCGCAAACCACATGTGCCGCGAACTTCTGGACAGGTACGGCCTACACCCACGGCATTGTCAGTAACGCGCCGACCACTTGCGAACAGGTGGGCCTGAATTCGCCCGTGTCGATAACGGTGAGGTTCGCGTCAGCAATCGACAGTCTGTACCTGGGCCGGATGGGCAAGAGGGGCCGACTCGATCGGCCCCTTGCGCTTTCCGGGCGCGCCCTACTTCGCCGTTGGCATGACGAACTCGGCGCCCTTGGCGATGCTGTCGGGCCAGCGCTGCATCACGCTTTTCTGCTTGGTGTAGAAGCGCACGCCCTCTTCGCCGTAGGCGTGCATGTCGCCGAAGAGGCTCTTCTTCCAGCCGCCGAAGCCATGCCAGGCCATCGGCACCGGGATCGGCACGTTGATGCCGACCATGCCCACCTGCACCCGCCGGCTGAACTCGCGCGCCACGCCGCCGTCGCTGGTGAACAGCGCCACGCCGTTGCCGAACTCGTGGGCGTTCACCAGCGCCAGCGCATCCGAGAAAGTGGGCATGCGCACACATGCCAACACCGGGCCGAAGATCTCTTCCTTGTAGATGCGCATCGAAGGCAGCACGTGGTCGAAGAGCGTGCCGCCGGTGAAGAAACCGGCTTCGTGCCCGGCCACCTTCAGTCCGCGGCCGTCGACCACCAGCTTGGCGCCTTCTTGCACACCGATGCCGATGTAGCCCTCGATGCGGTCGCGCGCTTCCTTGGTGACGATGGGGCCCATCTCCGCGTCGAGCTCCATGCCGTTCTTGATCTTCAGCGTCCGCGCACGTTCGGCCAGCATCGGCACGATCTTGTCGGCCACGTCGCCCACCAGCACCGCCACGCTGATGGCCATGCAGCGCTCGCCGGCGCTGCCGTAACCGGCGCCGATCAGAGCGTCGACCGCCTGGTCGAGGTTGGCGTCGGGCATCACCACCATGTGGTTCTTGGCGCCGCCGAGCGCCTGCACGCGCTTGCCGTGGTGGGCGCCTCTTTCGTAGATGTACTGCGCGATGGGCGTGGAGCCGACGAAGCTCAGGGCCTTGACGTCGGGGTGGTTCAGCAGCGCGTCCACCGCGACCTTGTCGCCATTGATGACGCTGAACACGCCGTCGGGCAGGCCGGCTTCCTTCAGCAGCTGGGCCATGAAGAGCGCCGGGCTGGGGTCACGCTCGCTGGGCTTCAGGATGAAGGCGTTGCCGCAGGCCAGCGCCACCGGGAACATCCAGCACGGCACCATGCACGGGAAGTTGAAGGGCGTGATGCCGGCCACCACGCCCAGCGGCTGGCGCAGCGTCCAGTTGTCGATGCCGGTGGAGACCTGGTCGGTGTAGTCGCCCTTCAGCAACTGCGGCACGCCGCAGGCGAACTCGACGATGTCGATGCCGCGGCTGACCTCGCCCTGGGCATCGGTGAAGACCTTGCCGTGCTCGGCGGTGATCATCGCCGCCAGGGTGTCCTTGTGGCGGTTCATCAGCGCCAGGAAGTTGTTCATCACGCGCGCGCGGCGGATCGGCGGCGTTTCGCCCCAGGCGGGCTGTGCGGCCACGGCGGCGGCGACCGCGGCGTCCACGTCGGCCTCGCTGGCCAGCAGCACCTGGCGCGCGGCGGCGCCGGTGGCCGGGTTCCAGACCGTCTGGGCGCGCGTGCCGCTGCCGCGGCTGACGGCGCCGGCGATCCAGTGCGTGAGGTCGGCGGAGTGGGTGTGGGGCTCGGGTGCACGCATGGCGGGGCTCCGGTGACGGTGGGCAGACAGCCGATCAGTCTAACCAGACCGGCCGCAGGCCTGCTTGTGAACCACCTCGCCGCGCGGCGCGCCCAAAAAAGAACCCGCTGCTTGCGCAGCGGGTTGTTGAAAGTCCTCCGGGGAGGACGTCGTTGGGACCGGGTGGGCGCCGTGCTGCGGGACAATCAGACTCAGCGCGGTGCCACTGAAGTTCTAATCTAGCGGGCGCGGCGCGCCAACCACATCCCTAATGGAGGGGAAACCGCATGAGTGTCGCGAACACGCCCGGGCTGTCGGACACCGACCTGGTGCGCCTGGAAACTCTTCTCGATGGCCTGCCACCGCCACTGCAGCCGATGGACGTGAGCGCGCTCGACGGTTACCTCTGTGGCGTACTGCTGCAACCGCGGCCGGTGCCGGCCGAGCACTGGCTGCCACGCGTCAGCGACATGGACGGCCGCCCGGCACCGGCCGGCCCCGCGCTCGACGAACTGCAGGCGCTGGTGCGCCGCCGCCACGCCGAGCTCGACCAGGCGATCGCGCAGCGCCAGTGGTTCGACCCCTGGATCTACCAGATGGAAGACGCCGACGGCCCCTCCGAGAGCGTGCTGCCCTGGGTGGCTGGTTTTGCCGCGGCGATGGAGGCCTTCCCGGCCCTGATGGCGATGAGCGACACCGAACTGGTCGAACCGCTGGCCTTGCTTTTCATGCACTTCGATCCCGACGACCTGGAAGACGCCGACGCGCTGCTCGAGGTGATCGAGACCTTGGAGCCGCCGTCCGACCTGGCCGAGGCGGTACAGGACATCGTGCGTGCGCTGATGCTGATGGCCGACGTGACACGTCCGCGCGCGCCGCAGCCGCGCCCGGCACGCACACCCCGCCCGGCCCGCCGCCCCACCGGTGGCGGCGGTGGGCGCCGCCCGCGCTGAACCGCGGCCTGGTGGGCGGAAGGCGCCGGCCCGCTCGCGGCCTCAGGCGCCGTAGACGACGCGCGCGTGCAGACCCAGGCCTTGGGCCACGCTGGCAAAACGGTCGCCGCGCACACGTTCCGCTGCCGGGAAGCCGGCGGCGATGCGGTTGACCAGCGGCCGCAGGCCGGTCGAGCCGCCGGTGAAATAGAGCACGTCGACGGCCGCCGGCGCGACGCCGGCGCCGCGTACCGTCTCGGCCGCGGCCTGCACGATGCGTTCGAGGTCGGTTTCGATGGCCGCTGCGGCGCCGACTTCCAGCAGCTCGGCCCGCAGGCCGCTTTCCAGCACGCCCAGTTCGATGTCTGCGCGGCCGTGCAGCGCGACGTCTATCTTGGCCTGCTCGGCCGCTGACGCCAGCGCATGGCCCAGCCGGTCCTGCACCGTGGTCATCAGCCGGGCGTGATGGCGTGGCTCGGCGAACCAGCCCTTCATGCCGCGCAGCTCGGCGATGCGCGACGGCGCGTAGACGGTGTTGATGAGATGCCAGGTGGCGAGGTCGAAGTAGATGCCGCTGGGCAGCTCGCGCGGCGCTTCGCCCGGCCGCGCGGGGCGCAGGCTGCGGTAGCCCAGCAGCGGCAGGATGCTGGCCAGCTCGACATGGCGGTCGAAGTCGGTGCCGGCCAGGTGCACACCGTGGTTGGCCAGGATGTCGTCGCGGCGCTCGGCACGGCCGCGCCGCAAAGGGCCGACACGCACAAGCGAGAAGTCGGACGTGCCGCCGCCGATGTCGGCCACCAGCACCAGCTGCTCGCGCGTGACGTGGCTCTCGTGGTCCAGCGCAGCCGCGATGGGCTCGAACTGGAACTGCACTTCGCTGAAGCCCACCTGGCGCGCCGCGGCTTCCAGTGCGGCGGCGGCCTGGGCGTCGCGCGCGGGGTCGTCGTCGACGAAAAACACGGGCCGCCCGAGCACCGCACGCGTCAGCGTATGGCCGGCCTCGGCTTCGGCCAGGGTCTTCAAGCGCCGCAGGTAGCCGGTGACGACGTCGCGGTAGCGCACGCTGCGGCCGCCGCCGATGTCGGTGCTCTGGTCGAGCAGCGACGAGCCGAGGATGCTCTTCATCGAACGCATCAGCCGCCCGTCCAGCCCCTCGACGTAGGCGGCGAGGGCGGCGCGGCCGTACAGCCGCTCGGCTTCCAGCTGCTGCGGCGGTGTGTCGGCGCGGTAGAACACCGCGGTCGGCATGGTCGGCTGACCGGGCTCCAGCGCCACCAGGCGTACGCCGTCGCCGGCGGGCAGGGCGACGGCCGAGTTCGAGGTGCCGAAGTCGATGGCCACGAAGTCCGCGGCCGCCGGGCGGGCGCCACGGATGCCTGGCTGGGACGCCGCCTGCGGGGCGGAAGTTGGCTGCATGCCGGGGCCCGATCCAAAAGGGGCGCGATTGTATCGGCCGCACCGCGGTTCACCGCACCGCGATGGGCCGCGTGAACTGGCACACGCTCACCCCGCTGTTCGACAGGCACGCCGGCGCGGCGCAAGTGACACTCGTTACCAGACATCACGAAGGGCGCTCGCCATGTCCCCACCGAAGACCGTCAATCCGCAGCGCTGGTTCAGCACCTGGCGTCGCGCCGCCCGGCCGGCGCCCGACACCGACCCGGCCGATTTCGGGACCGCCTTCGGGCTGGAAATGAGCATGCTCGAGACCCCGGCCGAGCCGGCCGCCACCACCGAACGCCGCTTCGGCTGGATGCACCGCCCGACCACCCCCCGCCGTTCGGCGACCTGAACCGCCGCGTGGCGCGACGAAAACTGCACTGTCGACCGCGCGACGCGCAGGTTTACATCGCGACGGCCGCGGCTAATCGCGACGGCCGCGGCTAAAATTCGCCGATGGCCAGATTGTCTTTCCGTGAACAGGTCTTGCGCGTGCGCGAAGACGCCATCGTCTCTTCCGTCAACCGCCTGCTCGCGGACAAGGGTTTCGACCTCATGACGGTGGACGAAGTGGCGGCCGACGTCGGTATCGCCAAGGCCAGCCTCTACAAGCATTTCGCGTCCAAGGAAGCCCTGGCCGCCGCGGCCATGGTGCGACTGCTGGAACGCACGGTGGTCTTCCTGGACCAGCAGGCCGCGCGCAGCGAAGCCCGTGCCTTCCAGCGCCTGGAGGCCGTGATCCGCTGGGCGCTGACCCTGCAGCTGGCCGGCGAGATGCCCTCCGTACCCTCGCAGAATTCGACACTGCGCGCCGAGCTGCTGGCCAACAAGGTCTACCTCGAACTGCTGCTGCAGGTCAGCGAGCGCCTCGGCGAATGGATACAGCAGGCGCAGGCCGACGGCGACATCGACCCCACCTTGCCCCCGGAGGTGGTGCTGCTGACGGTCTACGCTCGCGGCTGCGACCCGGTGCCGGCCTTCCTGAAGGCCAGCGGCAACTTCAGCGACACGCAGATCACCGACTGGGTGATGACGATCTGCCTGCGCGGCCTGCGGCCCGGCGCCTGAACACAGCGCCGGCGCGCCCGGCGCCGCGCGACTTCAGCGGATGAGCAAGGCCGGCGCGCTGCAGTTGGCCAGCACCTTGGTGGCCACTGAACCCATCACCAGATTGCCCAGCGTGCTGTGTCCGTGCGAGCCCAGCACCAGCAGGTCGTAGCCGCCCTTCTTCGCCATCTCGGCAATGATCTCGGCGGCCGGGCCGACCTTGCTCACGAAACTGGCGTTCAGACCTTGTTTGCCACAGAAGGTGCGCAGCGGCTTGAACACCTTTTCGGCGCTGTCGTCGTAGTAGGACTTCAGCGTGGTCTTGTCCAGCACGGCGGCGGCGCGCGGCGGCACGGCGGTCACCACGTGCAGCATCGTGTAGTCGTGTTGCGGCCCCATCCATTCGTCATGGGCGGCCAGGTAGGCCAGCATGCGGCGGGTGTAGGGGCTGCCGTCGACGGCGGCGAGGATCTTCATGTCTGCTCCTGCGGTCTGCGCGGCCCTGGCTGGGCCGCGTGTACCGAGTGTGTCACCGCAGGTACGCCGCACCTTGACCCGGCGCATCGGCGGGCCATGTGCAGCCCGGCTCCGGGGGCGCTCACAGCTCGACCGTGAACAGCGGCTCGTGGCCCTCGGCCTCGCCTTTGCGGGCCAGGCCGCGCGCATGGCAGACCACACGCGCGGGGCGCTGGCCGGCGCGCTCGACCTGGTAGTCATGGCGGCAGTGCAGGTGGCCGTGCAGCCACAGGTCGGCGCGCGGGACGAGTTCGTCGTCGGCGTTGCAGAAGCTGGCCGTGCCGGGCTGGCGGCCGTAGCGCAGGTCGGCGCTGCGCAGGCTGGGCGCGAAGTGGGTGAGCACCAGGGTCTTGTCCCACTGCCCCCGGGGCGGCCGCGCCAGCGCGCCTTCCAGCCAGGCGCGGCAGCGCAAGGCCTCGGCGCGCACGGCCGCAGCGTCGAAGGGCAGGCCGTCGCGTGTGGTCGCCATCAGGCGCAGGTAGTAGGCGGCGGCACGTTCGGCCCGCTCGCGGCCGCTGGGGCCGAAGACGTCGAAGTCGCTCCAGCGGGTGCTGCCCAGCACCCGCACACGTTGGCCGCCGGCAGCGGTGAAAAGGTGTTCGTCGCACTCCAGGAAGACGAAGCCCAGCCTGGCGCACAGTTCGCGCAGGCCGCCCAGCGCGGCGTCGAAGTCGCGGCCATCGAATTCGTGGTTGCCGGCGATCACCAGCACCGGCACCGGCCAGCCGGCAAAACGTTCGTAACCTGCCCAGCCACTGTCGATGTCGCCAGCCAGCACCAGCAGTTCCGCACCGGGCGCAGGTTCGGGGTCGAAGGCCTCGGTCTCGAGATGCAGGTCGGACAGCAGTTGCAGTTTCATGGGCCCGCGATGATGACGCAGGGCCACGAAGGGCGACGCCGCGGGGCCTTGCGTCCCCGGGGCTTCGTGTCGAACCTGCGCCGGCGCGCCGCGCCGCTGATCAGCCGGCCAGTCTGGCCTCGATGCGCGCCTTGGTGGCGGGCAGCTCGGCGGGCAGGTGGTGCTCGAGCTGCTTGAACAGCTCGGTGTGCAGCGTCAGTTCCTGTTTCCAGGCGGCCTTGTCGATGCCGATGACGCTCTGGAACTGCTCGCGCGTGAAGGCCATGCCTTCCCAGCGCAGGTCTTCATAGCGCGGGCTGGTGCCGAAGACGTTGTCGGCGCCGCCGGCCTTGCCTTCCAGGCGGCCCAGCAGCCATTCCAGCACGCGCATGTTTTCACCGTAGCCCGGCCAGACGAACTTGCCGTCGGCGTCCTTGCGGAACCAGTTGACGCAGAAGATGCCGGGCAGCTTCGCGCCCTTGGCGGCCATCTGGCCACCCAGATCGAGCCAGTGCTGGAAGTAGTCGGCCATGTTGTAGCCCATGAAGGGCAGCATGGCGAAGGGGTCTCGGCGCACCACGCCCTGCTGGCCGGCGGCCGCGGCGGTGGTTTCGCTGCCCATGGTGGCGGCCATGTACACCCCTTCGGCCCAGGTACGGGCTTCGGTGACCAGCGGCACCGTGGTGCTGCGGCGGCCGCCGAAGATGAAGGCGTCGATGGCCACGCCCTTGGGGTCGTCCCACTGTGCGTCGAGCACCGGGTTGTTGGTGGCGGCGACGGTGAAGCGCGAGTTCGGGTGCGCCGCCTTGGCGCCGGTTTCCTTGCCGATGGCCGGTGTCCAGTCGCGGCCCTGCCAGTCGATCAGGTGCGCCGGCGGGGTGTCGCTCAGGCCTTCCCACCACACGTCGCCGTCGTCGGTGAGCGCGACGTTGGTGAAGAGGGTGTCGCTCTTCAGCGAAGCCAGGCAGTTCGGGTTGGTGTGCTCGTTGGTACCCGGCGCGACACCGAAGTAACCCGCCTCGGGGTTGATGGCATAGAGGCGCCCGTCGTCGTTCGGCTTGATCCAGGCGATGTCGTCGCCGACGGTCGTGACCTTCCAGCCCGGATAACCCTCGGGCGGCACCAGCATGCTGAAGTTGGTCTTGCCGCAGGCGCTGGGGAAGGCGGCGGCGACGTGGTACTTCTTGCCCTGCGGGTTGGTGACGCCCAGGATCAGCATGTGCTCGGCGAGCCAGCCCTGGTCACGGCCCATGGTGCTGGCGATGCGCAGCGCGAAGCACTTCTTGCCCAGCAGCGCGTTGCCGCCGTAGCCCGAGCCGTAGGACCAGATCTCGCGCGTCTCGGGGTAGTGGACGATGTACTTGGTCGGGTTGCAGGGCCAGGGCACGTCCTGGACCTTCCCATCCGGGCCGGCCGCCAGCGGCGCGCCCACGGTGTGCACGCAGGGCACGAAGCTGCCGGTGTCGCCCAGCACCTCGAGCGCGCCGCGGCCCATGCGCGTCATCACGCGCATGCTCACCGCCACATAGGGGCTGTCGGTCAATTCAACACCGATGTGCGAAATGTGCGAACCCAGCGGGCCCATCGAGAAGGGCACGACGTACATCGTGCGGCCCTTCATCGAGCCCTTGAACAGGGCCGGGGTGCCGTCAGTGCGGCCGGTCTGCAATAACGCACGCATCTCGGCCGGCGCCATCCAGTTGTTGGTGGGGCCGGCGTCTTCCTGCTTGGCGCTGCAGATGAAGGTCCGGTCTTCGACGCGGGCCACGTCTGACGCGTCGCTGCGCGCCAGGAAGCTGTTCGGCCGCAGCTCCGGGTTCAGCTTCATCAGCGTGCCGGCGTCGACCAGTTGCTCGCACAGACGGTCGTATTCGGCGGCGCTGCCGTCGCACCAGTAAACGTCGGCGGCTTCGGTGAGGGCAGCGATCTGCGTCACCCATGCGATCAGCGGCTGATGCTTGACATCAGCGGGCACGTTGAGGCGCAGGCCTTCCAACACGGGACGGTTCATGGGGGCTCCAGTCAGGGCGAAGTGAAAAGCGATCTTGGGCCAGGGCCGACCGTGCAAGGCGCGGCGCTCGGCGCTGGCCCAAGGCCACGCTCTGCCCACGCCTCGACGCAGCGCGCACGGCGGGGGGCGCTGATTGTCGCGCCGATGTAATCGCCCCGTAACCGCCCGTTTGCGCGCCCTTATGCAGATGACGCATGACCTGATGCCGACTGCTGGGATCGGGGGCGCCTGGGGTTCTCAATGCTGTGCAACGCCTCGGGCTGGGAGGTGCTGAAGCTGAAGAGGCCGTGGCGCGACGGCACCACGCATCTCATGATGACGCCGCTGGAGAACGCCCGATCGGTCAGCCAAGTCCGGGCGTTCAGCAACTGTGCGCGACGCGGGGCGGGAGCGTGAGACTCACGAGCTGCTGACTTACTGCTATGGAGCATGAGGTTACGCACGCCGTCGGTCGGCTCCGGGGCGACTCGAACCGCCGTTGGTCCGCGGGAGCACTCAGGCGTGCTGGCGCTGCCGCGAACGTCAGCTCCCCGGAACCGCCACGAACTCACCGTCTCGGCCAGGAGCGGCCGTAGCCCGCCGCCCGGTGAAAGCGCGCTTTGCCACACTTCGCCGACAGCCGGGCTGAACCATGCTCGGTTTCACCAGGTCCTGCGCCGCGACTGCCGCGACTGCCGTGATGCCCTGGCCCATCTCATCGCCAGCACGATCGGCCCGATGGCGACATGCGCCATTGGCGCGAAGTTCTTCAAACCGTGGCAGTAAATCTTCGGGTCCAGCGCCGGGCCATTGCCGTGGGTCGAGCTCATCCCCAACAGGATGCTTGTGGCCGCGGGCTGGCCGCCTGGCATGCTGCACACGTGCGGCCTAGACTCTGCAGGCCTTCGGGGTCCAACCCCCGTGATCCACCAAAACGGAACTGTCCAACATGAGCACCATACTCGTCACAGGCGCCAGCCGAGGCATCGGCCTTGCCACCGCACTGGCCTTCGCGCGCGCCGGCCACAAGGTGGCTGCCGCCATGCGCAACCCGGCGACGGCGCCCGAACTTGCACGCGCCGCCGCCGCCGAGCAGCTGGCCGTTTCGGTCTTCACCTTGGACGTGGATGACGATGCCTCGGTGAAGGAGGCGGTGCAACGCGTTGAGGCCGAGCTGGGGCCGATTGAGGTGCTGGTCAACAACGCCGGCATCGAGCGCACAGGGTCGGTGGAAGAGATGCCGGTCTCGGACTTCCGCGACGTGATGGAGACCAACTGCTTCGGCGCCATCCGCTGCATCCAGGCCGTGCTGCCGGGCATGCGCACGCGGCGCAGCGGCTGCATCGCCAACGTGACGTCGATTTCAGGCAAGCTCGCCTTGTCACCGTTCGGCGCCTATTCGGCGTCGAAGTTTGCGCTCGAGGCCGTGTCCGAGTGCCTGGCGCAGGAGGTCAAGCCCTTCGGCATCCGTGTCTGCGTGGTCGAGCCCGGCATCATCGACACCGACATGGCACGCGACATCAGCGGGGCCGGCGACGTGTCGGCCTACCCGAACCAGCGGCGCATGGCCGGGTTTTTCGTCGCCGCGCTGAAGCAGCCGACGGCGCCTGGAGTGGTGGCCGACAAGCTGGTCGAAATCGCCGAGGGCGGCAGCTGGCAGCTCAGGCACCCTGTGGGACCCAGCGCCGCGCCTTTCCTGCAATGGCGCGCCGAGCTCAGCGACGAGGCCTGGGTCGAGTGGGGTGCACTCGACGACGACGCCTGGTACGCGCGGGTCAAGGCCGACTTCGGCATAGATGCGCGGCCCGAGGCCGGCTGATTGACGGTCTGCGCCAGCGCGCGTTCTGGCCGGCGACGGTGCCGTTGGCGTGCACCCGGGCGTTGCCGCTTCAGGGCGCACACGCAGTCCAACTGTCATCTGCATGTCCCACCGCCGGCCGAAGCGGTGAGCTGGCGCCGACATCCTGGCGCCGGGCCGTCGCCTTGCCTGGGTGATGACCGCCAAGGCTTGAGCGGTTCACTGCACAGGTCACCCGTCGATTGGAAACCCAAGTCACCCAGCAGGTCAGGGCTGCCCGAGGGCGCCCAGCAACTGATCGCGCCGCAACTCGCATCCGAACCATCGATCTGGAAGGAGCGTCTGCTGCAGCGCGAAGCAGCTGGTCGCGGCCGCGGCGGCTGCGACCGGTTTGGGTCGTTGGCGGGTCTTCAGTCTTCGCTCTTGAGTGGCCGCTTCGCCTCATCAACCTGACGGTCAGTCGCGCGGCAAATATGCTGACGGCGTTGCGATCCGACGGATCCTTCACCGCCAATGGTCAAGGTGGCGGAATCACCGACCGGAACGTTGAGTCAATCGGGCATAGCACTTGCGCAAGGGATGCATCGCGAGGCTCGTCCATCTCGGCCTATGGTGCCGGCAGAATGGGCCCGCGGGCTGAGCCGACGAATTTGGGCCGGAACCGGAGTTCAGAATTGAAAGAGCAGAACCCTGAAGAGTTCAACTTTGGGTGAATCGGTAGTTCAGGCGCCATCGAATACAGATCACGCAGGTGCCTGATTTACCTAGGAAACGTGTTCAGGACTGGCTGAAGTTCGACATCTTCGGCTTCGATCGGCGGCGAAACACCGCGATTCAAGGCTGTTGATCGAAATCAAACTGGCGCGCGAAGGCGCCGCCCGGGCCCGGAACTGGAAGTCGACGAAGCCGCCGACGTAAGAAGCAGCTGCGGCGCGATGACCCGATGCGCTGCGGCCCGCTGGTCTTGCTCTTCTCGACGTTGACCTCGGACTCCAACGCCGCCTGCGGCACCACGCGCCAGTTCAGGCGCAGGCCTGGCGCCCAGCGTGAACGGGTGGCGCCGGTGTTGTCGCTCTGGCGGTAGAGCTTCAGCGAGGGCTCCAGCTGCCAGGTGCCGAAGACCAGCGACGCGTTGTTGTACGACAGCCGCTTGCCCTGGAAGGTGGCGCCGTTGACGAAGTTACCGATGACGACATGCGTGTCGCGCCGGGTACAGCGGTGATGCAGGTGCCGCGGCACGCGCCGCCGCCAAAGGCCAGGGCCAGCAGGAGCGGGAAGCCTTGGACGAAGTGCCGACAGGCGCGAACGCCGGACTCCGGACGCCTTGTGTGTTCCCTCAGGTTCCCGGTCCCCTGGCGCTGGCCGCCAACCTGAAGTTCGGCGGCGCCGCCGACGTGCGGCGGTTGCTCACCTGTTTCCAGCGCGTGGCGGTATGGCATTGCTCGCAACGCGCGCCGAAGGCGCCGTCGTGCACGTCGTCGCGGCGGTGGCAGGACAGGCAGAGGCGGTCCAGCGGCGCGGCCGCCTTGCCGCGCGCGGCGGGTTGCACGTGGCAGGCCTCGCAGGCCACCTTGGCGTGGCCGGCTTGCAGCGGATAGTCGGTGCGGCGGGCATGGTCGAAGGCCCACAGGCGCCAGTCGCGCTGGTTGTGGCAGCTCTCGCACTTCTCGCCGAAATGCGCCTTGTGCTTGTCGTCCTTCTGGTGACAGCCGATGCAGTCGCGCGGCGCGTCGCGGTAGCGCTGCGCGACGTGGCAGGCTTTGCACTCGACTTTGACGTGCGCGCCCACCAGCGCAAAACGCGCACGGGCGTGGTCGAAGCGGGTGTTCGTCCACTTGCGGTCGTCGTGGCAGGTCTCGCAACGTGTGCCGAGCTGGGCCTCGTGTTTGTCGTCCTTCTTGTGGCACGAAACGCAGTCCTGCGGCGTGTTGCGCAAGCTGCGCATGTCCTTGTGGCAGGCCTCGCACTTCAGCGGCGGGGCGGTGTGGCCATTGCGCAAGGGGAACTTGGTGCGTGCGTGGTCGAAACGCGTGGCCTTCCAGTCGCGGTCGGTGTGGCAGTCGGCGCAGGCCGTGCCGAGGGTTGCCTGGTGCTTGTCGTCCTTCTTGTGGCAGGCGAAACAATCGCTGGGCGTCTCGCGGTACAGCGGCGTGGTATGGCAGGCCTTGCACTCGGGCTTGACGTGGCCGCCGCGCAGCGGGAAGCGGCTCTTGTCGTGGTCGAACTTGCCTGGCTCCTTCCAGCCCTTCTCGGTGTGGCAGGCCAGGCAGTCCTTGCCCAGCGTGCCCTTGTGCTTGTCGTCCTTCAGGTGGCAGCTCAGGCAGTCGGTGGCCAGCTTGTCGCGGTACAGGTGGCCGGTGTGGCAGCTGTCGCACCTGGCCTGGGCGTGCTTGCCGCGCAGCGCGTACTTGGTGTCGGTGTCGTGGTGGAAGGTGGTGGTCTTCCAGTCCTTGGTGCCGTGGCAGGTTTCGCACTTCTCGCCGTAGCGGCCCTTGTGCTTCTTGGTGTCATCCTTCTTGTGGCAGCCAATGCAGGTGCTGGGCGCTTCGTTGTAGATCTTGGACTTGTGGCAGGCGTCGCACTTGGTGTCGATGTGCTTGCCGGTAAGCACGAACTTGGTCTTGCTGTGGTCGAAGCGGGTCTCTTTCCAGCCCTCTTCGACGTGGCAATCGGCGCAGGCCTTGCCGAGCGTGCCCTTGTGCTTGTCGTCCTTGCCGTGGCAGGCCAGGCAGTCGTGCGAGGCATCGCGGTACTTCTTGCCCGCCACGTGGCAGGACTTGCATTCCACCGGCGCGTGTTTGCCCTTGAGCACGTAGTCGGTCTGCTTGTGGTCGAAGGCCTTGGTGTCGAGCGGGGCGGTGTTGGCGTTGCGCCCGCGGTGCTCGGTGTGGCAGTTGCGGCAGGTCTGCGCCTTCTGGCGGCCGTGGAAGCCCTTGTGCGCGGCCATGTCCTGCCCTACATCCTTGTGGCAGACGACGCACAGCTTGTCCTGCCCGCCGCGGTCGAATCGCACGTGGCACTGACTGCAGTCGGCCTCGGCCTTGACGTGGCCCTCGATCACCGGCCCCGGGGCCAGCGCCGATTCGAGCCCCTGCGCCGCTACCGGCCCCGCGGCCAGCAACAGCGCGGCGGCTGCGGCACGCGCCCAGCGGGCCAGGCCAGTCATGGGCAGCCGCGTGCCGGGGCGGCAGGGCGGGCAGGGGCGCGAGCCGCGGTGTCGAACTGGGCGTGCGTCACGGCGTCAGTACGCGTGCACTGCCACCACATGGGCAATCGCGCACACCACCATCACCACGACGAAGGGCACGTGCAGCAGGTGCCACAGCGAGAACAGCCTGCTGCAGGCCGAGAGCTGGGCCACGCGCAACACGGCGCCGACGTAATCGGCCACCAGCCGGCGTGCGCGCTGCTGGCGGCGCTCGAGCTCGGCCGGGTTCCAGCCGCGTTCGGGCGCCAGCGCCGCAAGCTTGCGGTCGGTCTCGCGCTGGCAGCGGCGGCGTTGCCGGCGCAGCTTCAAGGGCAGCGAGAGCAGGCTCTGCAGGTGCTCGCCCCAGCCATGGCTGGGCCGACGGGCCAGCGCATCGAACGAGCGCAGCCGCGTTTCGACTTGAGGCGCGAAGCTCAACTCGGTATGCACGGTCTCGGTGCTGAAGCCCAGCGTCTTGCGCAGGGTGTCGAAGGACTCGACTTCGCCGCCCAGGCCGCGGTGAATGCGCAGGTAGATGAAGCGCCCGGCGATGCCGCTGAGCGCCACGATCAGCATGCTGAACAGCGCCACGCCGGCGTTCACGGAGCCAATGCGGAAGGTGCAGTGCGCCATGATCGTCAGGGGCCCGAAGATGCCCAGGAACATGTGCACCACGAACCAGTGCTTGGTCTTGCCGATGCGCGCCAGCACCTGCCAGCGCTTGCGCAGCGGGTAGGCGAAGAGCAGCAGCATCAAGGTGCCGCCGCTCACCCCCAGCCAGTAGCCGGTATCGGACTTGGCGGTGTAAAGCTGCATCTGGCTGACCTGCCACATACCGAGCACCATGCCGGCGAAGAGCAGCCAGCCCAGGCTGTCGCCGCTGCGGCGCGTCGGCGCTCGCGGCACGGTGGCCAGTTCCAGGTGCTCGCCCATCACGGTGCTGGGCGCACCCCGGTCAGTAGGGTCGGGTTGGGTCATAAGACAACTGCAAGGAAAACGCTCGTCGAGCCGTTGTTTTCGGTCGGCGGAACGGAAAGTTCAACGCGCTATGGGCCCTTGATGTTGCTGCATCGATGCCGCGCAGCGTATCAAGCGGCGGCGCGGGCAGTCACCCTGCGGCAGGCCGACAGATCATCTGGAGCGAGGGGCCAAGTCCTTGTCGTGCAAGGTGTTTTCCAGGTTCGCGGGCGGCGGCATGCCCGCACTTTGCACGGCTGCCGTGCAGATGGCACGAACAATAGGATGCAAACCTGAGGCCACCCTTAGGACGGCCGGTCGACCCGTTCAGCGGCCCTCGGGCCCGGCCGCCTCGGGCAGCGTTTCGCGCTGCAGCGCGCGGCCCCGGAACTCGACCACCACCCGCAGCCCGCCCAGAGGCGAGTCCGACAAGGTCACCAACGCGCCGTGCATCAGCGCCACCGAGCGCACGATCGACAGGCCGAGGCCCACGCCGCCGGCCTGTTCGTGGTGCAGGCGCTCGAAGCGCTCGAACACGCGGTCGCGCTCGGCCGCGGGTATGCCCGGCCCCGAGTCGTCGACCGTCAAGACGACGCTGTTGCCCTCCGTGGCCGTGCTCACCTCCACGCGCCCCCCTTCGGGAACGCAGTGCACCGCGTTGGCCACCAGGTTGCGAACCAGCGTCAGCACGCCGAAGCGGTGCCCGCGAACGGCCGAACCGTCGAGGCGGCTCACCAGCCTGACTGCGCGGGCACGCGCCTGCGCAAGCAGGTCGGCCACCGAGTCGACCACGACCTCGGCCATGTCGACTTCCTGGTCGAGGTCGACGGCGCCGCGGCTGTCCAGGCGCGACAGCGTCAGCAACTGGTCCTGCAGATGTGCGCAGCGGTCGACGCTCTGCACCATCTCGCCCAGCGCCTGGGCGCGCTCGGTTTCGTCGCGGGCCGAGCGTGCGGTCTCGGCCAGCACGCGCAGCGTCGCCAGCGGCGTGCGCAACTCGTGGGCGGCCAAGGCCGTGAACGCCGTCTCGCGCCGCAGCGCCTCGGCCAGGCGTTCGAACAGGGCGTTGAGCACCGCCAGCACCGGCAGCATGTCGGCTGGCGGCTCATTGACCTGCAAAGGCTCCAGCCTGGCAGGCGAGCGCGTGGCCAGGTCACGCGCCAGCTCGCGCAAGGGGCGCAGCAGCCAGCGCGACAACCACCATGCCGGCAACAGCGCCAGTACCAGCGACGGCACGACCAGCAGCAGCCACAGCGCGTCCAGCCGCGCCAGTCTGGGTGCGCGCAACGTGGCCCGCTCGGCCACCTGAACCTCCTGGTCGAGCACCTGCGAGCGGTGGCTGTAGACCCGCCAGCGTTCGCCGTCGATCTGGCGCCAGTGGTGGCCAGGTGCTGCCAGTGCGGTCAGCGCAGGCGTGCGGGCGTCGCCGAAATTGGCCAGCAGCAAACGGCCGCCCGCCGACCAGACCTGGTAGCGGTAGTCATTGCCCAGCGCACCATCGCTGTCGGCGCGCACGTTCTGGATGCGATCGACGATCGACTCCGCGGCGTCCAGTTCCTGCAGCTCGTGGCCGCTGATGCCGTGCAGCAGCACCGCGACCTCGGCCAGTTCGCGGTCGTGCAACTCCTCCATCGCCGCGCGGGCGACGGTCAGCGCCAGGGCCACACCGCCTGCCCAGGCCAGCAGCGTGGTGACGACGCCGATCAGCCACAGCCGGCGCTGCAGCGTCCAGCCCGGCCCGCGCAGCCACGGCGCGCTCATCCGCCAGCGCCTTGCGCCGGCGCCTGGGCCCGCAGAGCATCTTCACTGCACAGCTGGTAGCCGCGGCCGCGCACGGTGAGGATCAGCCCCGGCGTGAACTTGCGGCGCAGGAAGTGGATGAAGACCTCGATCGAGTTGCTCTCCACCTGCTCGCCGCTGCCGTACAAGGCCTCTTCCAGCTGCGCCCTGCTGACGACCCGGGGCCGCCGCACGACCAGCGTCTCGAGCACGTCGTACTCCTTGGCCGTCAGCGTGATGGGCGCGCCGTGCCAGCAAGCACTGCGCGATGCCTGGTAAAGCTCCAACGGGCCGACGCGCTGCACGTCGCCGGGGTCCATGGCCTGCGCGGCGCGGCGCACCAATGCCCGGGCGCGGGCCTGCAGCTCGACCACGTCGTAAGGCTTGACCATGTAGTCGTCGGCTCCCAGGTCGAGCATCGCGACGCGGTCCTCGATCAAGCCGCGCGCCGTCAGCACGATGACGGGCGTGGCGACGCGCGCACTGCGAAGCTGACGCAGCAGCACCTCGCCCAGCATGTCCGGCAGGCCCAGGTCGAGCAGGATGAGGTCATAGACACGGGCGGTGCTGGCGGCCAGGGCCTCGCCGCCGCTGCGTACCCAGTCGACGGTGAAGTTGGCGGCGCCCAACGACATTGCCACGAACCGGCCCAGCACTTCCTCGTCTTCGACCAGCAGCAAACGCATGTGCTCCACCTCCTTGCCACCGCAAGCTTGCAGCGTGCATTAGATGACAAGCCGCAGCCCGCCGCGGCGGGTCATCGCGGCGCACACCCTGTTGCAGCCGGCACAAGTATTAAGAACGGCTTAAGGGAGGGAGAGCGCCTGCATGCAGACTGGCCTCGGGGACAACCCAACGGCAGGCTGCTGGCGGTGGCGCGGCGCGGCCCCACCACGAAGAGCAAAGGACGGCACCCCATGGCGGGAGGCTCAGCAAGCGGTATTTCGGGCGCAGCGGCGCGCAGCGCGCAGCGTCGGGCCGTGCCGGCTGAGGGCGCCAACTCGCAGGGGCCAACCAAGCCGCCGGCGGCTCGCCGGGCCGCAGACGGCGCCGGTCTTTTGCAAGCAGGTGTTTCCTCCATGCTGCCGTGCAGTGTGAGCGCACTGTGCTGACTGCGTTGCGTGAGATGGGCTCGGCGGTGGTGCGCGGCCTGCTGGCCGCCGCGGCCCTGTTCGTCTTCGCCGGCCTGCTGGCCAGCCCGATGCCGGCCGGTGCCCAGGCCGCGGCCAGCAGCTTCAACCACGACGCCACCGGCTACCCGCTGCGCGGCCGCCATGAGGACGTGCGCTGCGAGACCTGCCACCAGCGCGGCATCTTCAAGGGCACGCCGCGCGAGTGCGTGGGCTGCCACGTGCAGAACAACACCCGCGGCGCGCAGGCCATGCCGGCGCTGCACGTACAGACCCTGCAGACCTGCGACAGCTGCCACAACCTGGGCAGTTTCGCCAAGGCGAGGTTCAGCCACTTCGGCGTGATGCCGGGCGGCTGCGCCAGCTGCCACACCGGGCTGCGCGCGCCCGGCAAGTCGGCCAACCACCCGCGCACCTCGGCCGCTTGCGACCAATGCCACAGCACGCAGACCTTCACCGGGGCGGTGGCCAAACCGGCGAACCACATTCCCTACGCCGTCACCGCAGCCTGCAGCGACTGCCACCGCGACCCGAACTTCGCGGTCATGCCGCCGCTGGCCAACATCCACGCCAACGCCCCCAGCACCACCAGCAACTGCGCGCAGTGCCACAGCGCGGCCGCGGCGGCGGCCTTTGCCATCCCTTCGGCCGGCTTCGCCATCGTCGGCTTCCCTGCCAACCACCTCCCCACCAGCGCCGCCTGCGAGCTGTGCCACGTCGGCAGCGGCGCGGGCGTACCCAGCCTGCCTGTGGGCAACGGCGCGAAGTTCAGCGGCGCGCCGATGAACCACAGCGGCATCGCCAGCGGCTGCGCCGACTGTCACCGGCCGGCCGGTGCGGCCACGGCCTTCGCCGGCATCACGGCCATCGTCGGCATGCCGCCGACCTCGCCGATGGGGCCGGGCGCGCACATCCCTTCTTCCACGGTCTGCGAGAGCTGCCACCTGGCCAGCATGCCGCTGACGCCGGTGCCGGCATCGGCCAGCAAGTCGCCACCGGGCACCGGTTTCGCGACGCCAGCGCCTTCGGGCCAGCAGATCCATGCCGGCGTCACCTCGGGGTGTTCGGCCTGCCACGACACGGCCGCGGTGTGGATGGGCATGGGCGCCTACCCGATCTCGCCCAGCATGATCGTCGCCGGTGCGCATTACCGCGGCTTCCAGACCCGGCCGCGCGCCGGCGGCGGCACCTACGCGGTGGCCGACCCTGCGCATCCGAGCACGGGCGACTGCTCGCAGTGCCACGCCAGCACCAGCGCCTTCTCGGGCGTCGACAAGCCGGCCAACCACATTCCCTACGCCGTGACCGCGCAGTGCAACAGCTGCCACAACACCAGCGACTACGCGCAGATCCCGTCGATCACGGCGATCCACGCCAACGCGCCCAGCACCACGAACAACTGCGCCCAGTGCCACGGCGCCGCGGCGGCCTCGTTCGCCATACCGGCGGCCAACTTCAGCATCGTCAGCCTGCCCACGAACCACATCCCGAGCAGCGCTTCGTGCGAGGTCTGCCACGTCGGGCCGGGCTCTTCGATCGCGGCCACGCCGGTGGCCGACGGCGCGAAGTTCAGCGGCTCGCTGATGAACCACAGCGGCATCGCCAGCAAATGCGCGACCTGCCATCTGCCGGCGGGCAGCACGGCCAGCTTTGCCGGCATCGGCCGCATCGTCGGCATGCCGCCCACGAGCCCGGCCGGCAGCGCCTCGCACATCCCCTCGTCGACGAACTGCGAGACCTGCCACCTGGCCAGCCTGCCCGTCGGCTTCATCGCGCCGACGGCCACCGCCACGGCCCCCGGCACCGCCTTCGCCACCCCGGCGCCCACCGGCGCGATGATCCACACCGGCATCACTGCCGGCTGCAACACCTGCCACGAGGCCGGCATGGTGTGGATGGGCGTCAGTGCCTACCCGATCATGCCGTCGGTCATCACCACCGGTGCGCAGTACAAGGGCTTCCAGACACGCCCGGTGGCCGCCGGCGGCACCTACAGCATCACCGACCCCGCGCATCCGCTGAACGGCGACTGCTCGCAGTGCCACGGCAGCACGGTGGCCTTCAGCGGCGTGGACAAGCCGGCCAACCACATTCCCTACGCCACCAACGCTACCTGCAACGCCTGCCACACCGCGGGCAACACCTACAGCGTGATGCCGACGCTGACCTACATCCACGCCAACGCGCCCAGCACCAGCAGCAACTGCGCCCAGTGCCACGGCGCCGCGGCGGCCAGTTTTGCGATCCCCGCGAACAACTTCAGCATCGTCGGGCTGCCTTCTAACCACATCCCCACCACCGCCTCGTGCGAGCTCTGCCACGTCGGCGCGGGCTCCTCGATCACGGCCACACCGGTGGTCGACGGCGCGAAGTTCAGCGCCTCGCTGATGAACCACGCCGGCATCACTGGCAACTGCGTGTCCTGCCACGTGCCGGCCTCCAGCAACGCGACCTTTGCTGGCATCAGCCGCTTGATCGGCATGCCTCCGACCAGCCCGCCCGGCGCCGGCTCGCACATCCCGTCGTCGACGGCTTGCGAGGCCTGCCACCAGGCCAGCATGCCCGTGGGCCTGATCGCCGCCTCGGCCACGCGCGCCGTGCCTGGCAGCGGCTTCGCCACGCCCGCACCTACCGGCGTGCAGATCCACAACGGCGTCACCGGCAGCTGCAACAGCTGCCACGACACCGGCATGGTGTGGATGGGCGTCAGCGCCTACCCCATCGCCCCCAGCACGCTGACGCCCAACGGCCAGTACAAGGGCTTCCAGACCCGGCCGACGCCCGCCGGCAGCACCTATGCCGTGGCCGATCCGGCCCACCCGTCGACCGGCGACTGCAGCCAGTGCCACGGCAACACCACCGTCTTCACCGGCGTCGACAAGCCCGCCAACCACATCCCCTACGCCGCCAGCGCGCAGTGCAACAGCTGCCACACCAGCACCGACTACGCGGTGATGCCCACGCTGGCCAACATCCACACCAACGCGCCCAGCACCACCACCAACTGCACCCAGTGCCACGGCGCAGCGGCGGCCAGTTTTGCGATCCCCGCGAACAACTTCAGCATCGTCGGGCTGCCTTCTAACCACATCCCCACCGCCGCGTCGTGCGAGGTCTGCCACGTCGGCACGGGCTCGTCGATCGCCGCGTTGCCGGTGCCCAACGGGGCGAAGTTCAGCGGCTCGCTGATGAGCCACGGCGGCATCACGACGAATTGCGTCGCCTGCCACGTTCCGGCCAGCACCAGCGTCAACTTCGCCGGCATCGGCCGCATCGTCGGCATGCCGCCCACCAGCCCGATGGGCGCGACGTCGCACATTCCCAGCAGCACCGCATGCGAGGCCTGCCACCTGGGCAGCACACCGACCGGACTGATCCCGGCCTCGGCCACCAAGACGGCACCCGGCACCGCCTTCGCCACACCGGCACCCACCGGCGTGCAGATCCACGCCGGCATCACCGGCGAGTGCAGCAGCTGCCACGACGCCCGCTACGTCTGGATGGGCATGGGCGCCTATCCGATCAGCCCCAGCACCCTCACACCGGGTGCCCAGTACAAGGGCTTCCAGACGCGTCCGGTCGCGGCGGCATCGACTTTCGGCGTGGCCGACCCCGCGCACCCGACAGTCGGCGACTGCGCGCGCTGCCACAGCAGCACGACGGCCTTCACCGGCGTGGACAAGCCGGCCAACCACATCCCCTACGCCACCACGGCGCAATGCACGGCCTGCCACACCAGTGGCAGCGACTACAGCGTGATGCCGACGCTGACCAACATCCACGCCAACGCGCCCAGCACGACGAGCAACTGCGGCCAGTGCCACGGCGCCGCCGCCGCGTCCTTCGCCATACCGGCGGTGAATTTCAGCATCGTCGGCATACCCGGCAACCACATCCCGACGAACGCCTCGTGCGAGGTCTGCCACGTCGGCGCAGGCTCGTCGATCGCGGCGCTGCCGGTGCTGGACGGCGCGCGCTTCTCGAACTCGATGTTCAACCACCAGGGCATCAGCAGCGGTTGCGTCACCTGCCATGCGCCCAAGGGCACCGACACCGACTTCTTCGGCCTGGCGGCCAGCGATATCGTGCACATGCCCGCCACCAGCCCGGTCGGCCCCGACTCGCACATTCCCTCTTCGACGCAGTGCGAGACCTGCCACCTGGCCAACCTGCCGGCGGGCCTGATTCCTGCGCGCGCCAGCAAGTCGGCGCCGGGCACCGGCTTCGCCACGCCCGCGCCGACCGGCGCCATGATCCACAGCGGCGTCAGCAGCGGCTGCGTGGCCTGCCACGAGTCGGCCTACGTATGGATGGGCATGGGCGCATACCCGATCTCGCCCGCCGTCATCACCCCGGGCGCGCAGTACAGGGGCTTCCAGACGCGCCCGCGCGGTGCCGGCGGCACCTACAACATCGCCGACGCCAACCACCCGGCCACGGGCGACTGCGTGCATTGCCACGGCAGAACGACGGCCTTCGTCAGTGCCGAGAAGCCGCCCAACCACATCCCTTACGCAGCTACCGCCACCTGCAGTGCCTGCCACACCGCTGGCACCGACTACTCGGTGCTGCCCACGCTGGCCAATATCCACGCCAACGCACCCAGCACCACCAACAACTGTGCGCAGTGCCATGGCGCGGCGGCGCCGGGCTTCGCCATTCCAGCGCGCAACTTCAGCGTCGTCGGCCTGCCCTCGAACCACATCCCCAGCGTCGCGGCGTGCGAGCTCTGCCACGTCGGCACGGGTTCGTCGATCACGGCGCTGCCGGTGCCCAACGGGGCCAGGTTCGCCGGCTCGCTGATGAACCACGCCGGCATCAGCAGCAACTGCGTGGCCTGCCACGTGGCCGCCGGCACGCCGGCCAGCTTCGCCGGCATCGGCGCGATCGTCGGCATGCCGCCCACCAGCCCGCCCGGCGCCGGCTCGCACATTCCGACTTCGACGGTCTGCGAGGCCTGCCACCTGGCCAGCATGCCCGCGGGCGCGGTGCCGGCATCGGCCACCCGGCTGGCGCCGGGCAGCGGCTTCGCCACCCCGGCGCCGACGGGCGCGATGATCCACGCCGGCGTCACCTCGGGTTGCTCGAACTGCCACGACAGCGGCATGGTCTGGATGGGCGTCGGCGCCTACCCGATCTCGCCCAGCACCCTTGTCAACGGCGCGCAGTACTACGGCTTCCAGACCCGCCCGCGCGCAACGGCCGGCACCTTCAACGTCGCAGACGCCGCGCACCCGGCCACGGGCGACTGCGCCCAGTGCCACGCCAGCACCACCGCCTTCAGCGGCATCGACAAGCCGGCCAACCACATCCCCTACGCCGCCAGCGCCACCTGCGACACCTGCCACACCGGAACCAACTACAGCGTGATGCCGAGCATCGCGGCCATCCACGCCAACGCGCCCAGCACCAGCAGCAATTGCGCGCAGTGCCACAGCGCGGCGGCGGTGGCGTACTTCGCCATCCCGACGGCCAGCTTCAGCATCGTCGGCCCGCCGGGCAACCATCTGCCGATCACCACGCCGTGCGAGAACTGCCACGTCGGCACCGGCTCGTCGGTGAGCACGCTCCCGGTGGGAAACGCTGCGAAGTTCAGCGGTTCGCTGATGAGCCACAGCGGCATCGCGAGCAACTGCACCGCCTGCCACCAGCCGGCGGGCAGCACCACGGCCTTCGCCGGCATCACACGCATCGTCGGCATGCCGCCCACCAGCCCGGCGGGCGGCACCTCGCACATCCCCTCGTCGACCACCTGCGAGACCTGCCATCTGGCCAGCACGCCGGTCGGGCAGATCGCGGCCAGCGCCACGCTCACCGCGCCCGGCACGGCCTTCGCGACGCCGGCACCTTCGGGGGCGCAGATCCACAGCGGCGTCACCGGTGGCTGCGTGTCGTGCCACGAGGCCAACATGGTGTGGATGGGTGTCGGCGCCTACCCGATCTCGCCCACCACGCTGGTGCCCGGCGCGTTGTACCGCGGCTTCCAGACCCGCCCGCGCGCGGCGGCCGGCACCTACAACGTCGCCAACCCGGCCCACCCGGCTGCTGGCGACTGCGTGCAGTGCCACAGCAGCACCACCGCCTTCAGTGGCGTCGACAAGCCGGCCAACCACATTCCCTACGCCGCCAGCGCGCAGTGCAGCGCCTGCCACACCAGCACCGACTATGCGGTGATGCCCACGCTGGCCAGCATCCACGCCAACGCACCCGGCACCACGGCCAACTGCGCCCAGTGCCACAGCGCCACGGCGGCGGCGTTCTACGCCATCCCGACGGCCAACTTCAGCATCGTCGGCTTCCCGGCCAACCACATTCCGACCTCGGCGCCCTGCGAGCTGTGCCACGTCGCGGCCGGATCGTCAGTCACCTCGCTGCCGGTGGGCAACGGCGCGCGCTTCAGCGGCTCGCTGATGAACCACGCCGGCATCGGCAGCGGTTGCGAGGCCTGCCACCAGCCCACCAGCAGCAGCAGCGCATTCGCGGGCATCACGCGCATCGTCGGCATGCCGCCCACCAGCCCGGCCGGTGCCAGCGCGCACATTCCTTCGTCGACCAACTGCGCGGCCTGCCACCTGGCTTCGATGCCGGCCGGCCTGGTGCCCGCTTCGGCCACCGCCACCGCGCCCGGCACGGGCTTCGCGACACCGGCCCCGACGGGCACGCAGATCCACAGCGGTGTCGCCGGCGGCTGCAACACCTGCCACGAAGCCGGCCTGGTGTGGATGGGCGTGAGCGCCTACCCGATCAGCCCGACGACCGTGGTGCCCGGGGCGCAGTACTTCGGCTTCCACACCCGGCCGCGCGCCGCCGCCGGCCCCAACAACGTGGCCGACGCCTCGCACCCGACCACGCGCGACTGCTCGGAGTGCCACGCCAGCACGGCCTACTTCATGGCCACCGACAAGCCGGCCAACCACATCCCTTATGCGGCCACCGCCACCTGCGACAGCTGCCACACGTCCACCAGCTACAGCGTAATGCCCACGCTGGCCAACATCCACGCCAACGCGCCCAGCACCAGCACCAACTGCGCGCAGTGCCACGGCGCCGCGGCGGCGTCGTTCGCCATTCCCTCGGCCGGCTTCAGCATCGTCGGGCTGCCAGCCAACCACATCCCCACCACGGCCTCGTGCGAGGTCTGCCACGTCGGCGCCGGCTCGTCGGTCACGGCGCTGCCGGTGGGCAACGGCGCGAGGTTCAGCGGCTCGCTGATGAACCACGCCGGCATCTCGAACAACTGCGTGTCGTGCCACGTGCCGGCCATCAGCGGCGCCACGTTTGCCGGCATCACGCGGCTCGTCGGCATGCCACCGACCAGCCCGCCTGGCGCCTCTTCGCACATCCCCTCGTCCACCGTCTGCGAGGCCTGCCACCAGGCCAGCCTGCCGGTGGGCCTGATCCCCGCCTCGGCCACGCGCTCGGTGCCGGGCAGCCTGTTCGCCACGCCGGCGCCCACCGGCGTGCAGATCCACAACGGCGTGACTTCGGGCTGCAACGCCTGCCACGAGGCCGGCTACGTCTGGATGGGCATGAGCGCCTACCCGATCTCGCCCAGCGTGTTGACCCCCGGCGGCCAGTACAAGGGCTTCCAGACGCGGCCGCGCAGCACAGCCGGCACCTACAACGTCGCCGACCCCGCGCACCCGAGCACCGGCGACTGCTCGCAGTGCCACGGCAACACCACCGCCTTCACCGGCGTCGACAAGCCGGCCAACCATATCCCGGTGGCCGCCACCGCGCAGTGCAACAACTGCCACACCAGCACTGACTTCAGCGCGATGCCGACGCTGGCCAACATCCACCTCTACGCGCCCAGCACCACCACCAACTGCGCGCAGTGCCACGGCGCGGCGGCCCCGAGCTTCGCCATCCCGGCGATCAGTTTTGCCATCGTCGGTCTGCCGAGCAACCACATTCCGACGACGGCGTCGTGCGAGGCCTGCCACGTCGGCACGGGTTCCTCGATCGCCGCGCTGCCAGTGCCCAACGGCGCCCGGTTCAGCGGTTCGCTGATGAGCCATGCCGGCATCACGACGAACTGCGCTTCGTGCCACGTGCCGGCCGGCACGACAGCAAGCTTTGCCGGCATCAGCCGCATCGTCGGCATGCCGCCCACGAGCCCGGTGGGCTCGACCTCGCACATCCCCAGCAGCACCACCTGCGAGGCCTGCCACCTGGGCAGCGCGCCCAGTGGCCTGATCGCAGCCTCGGCCACCAGAACCGCCCCGGGCACCGGCTTCGCCACGCCGGCGCCCACCGGGGTGCAGATCCACGCCGGCGTCACTGGCAACTGCGGCAGTTGCCACGACACGAACCACGTCTGGATGGGCATGGGCGCCTACCCCATCAGCCCCAGCGTGCTGACGCCGGGTGCGTCGTACAAGGGCTTCCAGACGCGGCCGGCCGCGGGTGCCGCGACCTACCGCGTTGCCGACGCCGGCCATCCGGTCAGCGGCGACTGCTCGCTGTGCCACAGCAACACCACCGCCTTCATCGGCGTCGACAAGCCGGCCAACCACATTCCGTACAACGCCAGCGCCGCCTGCACGGCCTGCCATACCAGCACCAACTACGCGGTGATGCCCACGCTGGCCAACATCCACGCCAACGCGCAGAGCACCACCGCGAACTGCGCGCAGTGCCACAGCGCGGCAGCGGCGGCGTTGTACGCCATTCCGTCGGCCGGCTTCAGCATCGTCGGCCTGCCGACCAACGGCACGCACATCCCCACTACCGCCTCGTGCGAGGTCTGCCACGTCGGCACCGGCTCGTCGGTGTCGGTGCTGCCGGTGGGCAACGGCGCGAGGTTCAGCGGCTCGCTGATGAGCCATGCCGGCATCAGCACCGGCTGCGTCACCTGCCACGTGCCTTCGGGCACCGTGCCGGCGCCATACACCGGCATCACCCGCATCGTCGGCATGCCGCCGACCAGTCCGATGGGGCCGAACGCGCACATTCCTTCGTCGACGGTGTGCGAGGCCTGCCACGGCATCTCCAGCGTCTCGGGCCTGATCCCGGCCTCGGCCGCGCGCACTGCGCCGGGCACGCTGTTCGCCACCCCGGTGCCCACCGGCGTGCAGATCCATACCGGCGTCACCGGCAACTGCAATGCCTGCCACAACACCGGCATGGTCTGGATGGGCATGGGCGTCTACCCGATCAGCCCTTCCACGCTCGTGCCCGGCGCACAGTACAAGGGCTTCCAGACACGGCCCACGGCCGCCGCCAGCACCTACAGCGTGGCCGACCCCAGCCACCCGTCCACGGGCGACTGCTCAGCCTGCCACACCGGCACCACCTACTTCGACGGCGCAGTCAAGCCCACCGGGCACATCCCGACCAACGGGGCCTGCTCGACCTGCCACGTCCGCGCGGGCGACTTCACGATCACCGGCCTGGGCACCAACACGCAGCTGCACACCGACCACAGGACGAACTGCCGTTCCTGCCACGCCGCCGGCCCCTTCGCCGGCAGCGGCCGGACGACCTCGACACTGCCGGGCGCGCAATGTGGTGTCACCGTCGCGCTGCCGTACCAACCGGTGCCGATGCCGCTGGCCTCGTGCGGCGCGTCGCCGACCGCGAACAACCTGAACACCCACATCCCGGTCGGCTCGCAGCCCTGTGAGCTGTGCCATGGCAGCACCAACTTCACCACCTTCCGCATGGCCAGCACGATGACCTCGATGCGGCCCGGAAACACCACGGGCCCGGTGCACGGCACCACCATGCACACGGTGGGCGTGCCGGCAGGCAGCTTCACCTGCATGAGCTGCCACGAGTTCCAATACAAGTGGTACACGGGCACCATCAAGACGCGCGACAAGGCCAACCACTTCGCCGGCCGCGACTGCGATGAATCCGGCTGCCACCGAAACACCAGCAACTCGTTCTCGGCGCTGCTGCGGCCGGTACCGGTGCGCCGCGCCGCGATGAACGCCGCGCTGCCGCGCCTGCTGCCACGCGACCTGGCCGTGTCCGGCGCGGCCGCCACCAAGGGCTTCGACCACCGCGGCGTCGTCGCCGGCCAGTGCCAGGTCTGCCACAACGGGCAGCTCGCCGGCAGCCGGCCGGCCAGGCACTTCGGCAACCGCCTTTCGTGCGACAGCTGCCACCGCAACACGTCGTGGACGCCGGCGCAGTTCAGCCACACGGCGGCAATGGCCGGCCAGTGCCAGGCCTGCCACAACGGCGTCGACGCCAGTGCACGCCCCGGCAACCACTTCGTCACCGTGCGCGCCTGCGACAGCTGCCACCGGCCGCTGGCCTGGCAGCCGGTGAAGTACCAGCACCTTTCGCCCGCCTACCAGCTGCTGCCCGACAGGACGACCTGCATCAGCTGCCACATCACCAACGGCGAGATCATCCCGCGGCAGATGCATGGCAACCCGCGCGTGCGGCCGGTGCCGGTGCCGGGCAAGCCGTGAGCGCCGCCCACGGCTCCGCCGACAAGCCGCTGCGGCGCTGGTGCGCCGCCTTGTGGAGCGGCATCCTGCTGTTCGGGCTGGCGCAGGCCGTACCGGCCATGGCGCAGACCTTCGACGACATCGAGGTTCGCGCCCAGGGCGACGCGCAGGTGCTGCGCATCCGCTTCAACGCCCCGGTGCGCTTCGTGCAGCTGGCGCCGACAAACGCCGCCGACCTGTACACGCTGCGTTTCGAACTGCTGCAGGCCGACGAGACCGTGCAGCGCCAGGTGCTCGACGAGTTCCGCCGCGTGCCGGCCGCCTCCGGCCTGCCTGAGACCACCATCGCCTACACCCCCGAGCCGGGCAACCGCAGCAAGCAGCTGACGGTCCGCCTGGCGCGCCCGATGCTGTTGCAAGGCCGCCAGGGACCGAACGCGCGCACGATCGAGCTGCTGGTTCGCGCCGCGCCGCCGGCCAGCAGTGGCGCCGACCCGCAGCCGGTGCTGCAGGCGCGCCGCTTCGGGCTCGTGCTGCAAGCCGTGGCCAAGGGCGACGAAGACCAGATCCGCGCCATTCCGAGCGAGTTCCAGCAGCTCGAGGTCACGAGTTCGCCGGCTGTGGTGGAAGGCCGGCCGGGCTACGAAATCGTGGTCGGTTATTTCGCGTCGCTCAAGGAAGCCGAGGCCGCGCAGGCGATCGCGCTGCCGCGCTTTCCTCGTGCGCGCATCGTCGACCTGATTCCGCCGCCCGTCGTGGCCGCAGGCCCCGCACCCGCGCCCGCGTTGCCAGTGACACCCGCCACGGTGGCGCCGCCACTGCGTGCAGTGCCGACGCCGGCCGCGGTCGCACCAGCTTCCGCGCTCGCCGCCGCGCCTGCCCCAGTGGCGCCGCCCGTGGCGCCCCCGGTGGCAGTGGCGCCGGCCGCATCGGCCTCGCCCGTGCCGGCCGCACCGGCCGCATCCGCGCCACCCGCGGCGGCCGGACCGGCCCCCATCGGCGGCGCCGCCGCCGAGGCTGCCCAAGCCGAGGTCGAGCGCGAGGCGCTCGACCTCCTCACGCGTGCCCGCGCCGCGCTCGCCGCACGCCAGTCCGACGCCGCGGTGTCGCTGCTCAACGACCTGCTCAAGCTGCCGCCCAACGCCCAGACCATGGCCGCGCAGGAGCTCATCGGCAACGCCTGGGAGCAGGCCGACGACGCCACCCGCGCGCGCATCGAGTACCAGCTCTACATGAAGCTGTATCCGCAGGGTGAGGGCGCCGGCCGCGTCGCGCAGCGCCTGGCCGCACTGGGTGCGCCGGTGACGCCAGGGGCGCCCGCCGTCGCCGCTGCGCCGCGGCCCTGGAGCGGCAACGTCGCGCAGTACTACTACGGCGGCAAGGCGCGCACGAAGTCGCTCGTCAACATCGCCACCGGCATCGATCAGGCCACGCTCAGCCGCACCACCGAGTCGTCGATCGTCACCAGCGTCGACCTGAGCGGCCGCCTCGTCGGCAAGGACAACGAAACCCGCGCCGTCGTGCGCGGCTCGGGCGCGAGCAACCTGCTGCCGGGTGGGCACAGCAGCAGCTCCATCGGCAGTGTCTATGTCGAGCACCGGCGCAGTGGCGACAGCCCGCTCGCCGGCCTGGCGGTGCGCGCCGGCCGCCAGTCACCCATCAGCGGCGGCCTGCTGGGGCTGTTCGACGGTGTCTCGCTGGCCTACCCGGTGACGCCAGGGCTGAAGGTCGACCTCATGGGCGGCGTGCCGGCCAACCCGCTGATCTCGTCGCCGAACGAGAAGCTGCTGGCCGCGGTGCTCGAGGCCGACACGCTGGCCGAGCGCTGGGCCGGCAACTTCTACCTGCTGCAGCAGTCCACCGAAGGCATCACCAACCGCCGCGCCCTGGGTGCAGAGTTGCGCTACGCCGGCGACCGCTGGTCGCTCAACGGCCTGCTCGACTACGACGGCGTGTTCAGCATGGTCAATGCGCTGTCGTTGCACGCCAGCTTCCAGGCCGCAGCGCAGACCACGGTGACGATGCTGGTCGACGAGCGCCGCGCGCCTTCGCTGCAGCTGAGCAACGCGCTCATCAGCTCGGGCGCGAGTTCGTTGAAGACGCTGCTGCAGACGCGCAGCCTGGCGCAGGTGCGCGACGACGCGCTGGCCACCTCGGCCATCGCGCGGCAGTTCCTCGTCAGCGTGGCACGGCCGCTGAATGCACGCTGGCAGGGCTCGATGGACCTGCGCTACAGCGCCGTTGGCGCGCTGCCCGCGGTGGGCGACTTCGAGGCCACCACGGCCACTGGCGGCCAGGTCAGCTTCAGCGCCCAGCTCACCGGCACGAACCTGTATTCGAAGCGCGACATCAACAACTTCAATGTCAGCGTGATGCGCACGCCCTACTTCACCGGTTACCAGGCGGCGTACAACAACCTCAGCGCCATACCCAACCACCCCGACCTGACGGTGGAGCCCTCGATCCGCCTGTACACGCAGAAGGACAAGCAAGACGTCAAACTGCTGCGCGTAGGCCCCGGTGTACGCTTGTCGTGGCGGGCCAGCCGGCGCGCCAGCCTGCTGGGCGAACTGCTCTACGAGGCCTCACGCACCGACGGCCCCGTCAACCACGACAACAGCAACTCCGTCTTCTTCTATGTCGGCTACCGCTACGAGATGTTCTGACCCGCGATGCCCCTGAAGTCCATTTCCGGGCGGTTGTGGCTGCTGGCCGCCGCAGCCGCAGCGGTCGCCGTGTTCGCCCTCCTCTGGCAGCGCGGTTCGCGCGTGGCCGCGCCGCCGGCTCCCGCTGCGTCGGCCGCGGTGGCTGCGCCCGCGCCGGCTTCCAGCGCCGCGCCGGCACCGCTGTCGGCCAGCCAGGTCGAACGCGGCATCGCGCGTGCCAAGGAGGCGGTCGAGAAGGACCCCCAGGACGCCGCCGGCTGGGCGATGCTGGCGCACTCGCACGAAATGGTCGGCCGCTTCGCCGAGGCCGGCAAGGCCTACGAGAAGCTGCTGGCGCTGCGCCCCGAGGACGCGCAGGCCCATGCCGACTACGCCGATGCGCTGGGCGTGGCGCAGAACGGCAGCCTGCAGGGCAAACCCGCCACGCTCATCGCCAAGGCGCTGCAGCTCGAGCCCGGCAACCTGAAGGCGCTGGTGCTGGCCGGCAAGGAAGCCTTCGAGCGCAAGCGTTATGCCGAGGCGATTGCGCTGTGGGAGCGCGCGCTGAAGACCGGCCCCGACGTGGCCGTGCGCCAGCCTATCGAGACCGGCATCGCCGAAGCGCGTTCTTTCATCGTTGCCGCGGCCGGCAAGGCCGCCGCTTCGGCGCCGGCCGGTCTGTCCTTCGTGGCCGGCCGCGTAGCAGTCAGCGAGGCGATGAAGTCCCGCGTCGACCCCGATGACACCGTGTTCGTCTACGCACGGCCGGTCGAGGGCTCACGCTTCCCGGTGGCGCTGCTGCGCAAGCGCGGCCGCGAGTTGCCGCTGGACTTCGCGCTCGACGACACGCTGGCCATGGTGCCGCAGTCGCGGCTGTCGCTGCACGCGCAGGTGATGGTCGGTGTGCGCGTTTCCCGCCGCGGCGACGCCATACCCGCCGCCGGAGACCTGGAAGGGGAGATCGGTCCCGTCAAGCTCGGCACCACCGGGCTGAAGCTGGTCATCGACCGTGTGCGGCCCTAGCGCGCGTCGCGCGCCGGCATGGGCGTCGCTGGGCATGGCCGCGCTGCTCGCAGCGCTGGGTCCGGCCGGGCCGGCGCATGCCGTGCTCGGCGAAGACCTGGCCAGCATCCACGCCGACCAGATGCGCCTGGCCGGCGCACGGCGCCAGACTGCGACCCTGGGCATGCAGGTGCACACCCTCACGCTGGCCGACGGCTCCACCGTGCGCCAGTACGCCGGCGCCGACGGCCGCGTCTTCGCGGTGGCCTGGAACGCGCGCAGCAAGCCGCGCCTGGACCAGCTGCTGGGCACACACTTCGCCGCCTATGCCGAAGGCGGCCGCGCCGCGATGCGCCAGCGCCGCGGCGTGCTGCACGCCGCGGTGGTGCAGCAGGGCGACCTGGTGGTCGAGGCCCACGCCCACCTGAACGCCCATGTCGGCCGTGCCTGGCTGCGTTCACGCGTGCCAGCGGGGGTGGCCACCGATGCGCTGCGCTGAAGCCGCGCGCGCGGCATTGCTGGCCGCCGCGCTGGCGGCGTTGGCTGGCTGCGGCGGCGGCAATTCGAGCGAGACGACGCTGATCGTCTCGGGCGTGCCCACCACCCCCACCGGCGTGACGGTCACGCTGGCCGAGCCGACGGGACCAAACACAACCGAGATCGTCGTCGACAGCGGCCCGGCCTCGGGCTTCGCACTCGGCGTGGCCAACCTGCCCTACGTGACGGTGAAGGTCTGCGCGCCGGGCTCGACCACGTCCTGCGCCTCCATAGACCACGTTTTCCTCGACACCGGCTCGATCGGCCTGCGCGTGCTGCGCAGCGCCGTGGCCGGCCTGGCCTTGCCGCCGGTGATGGCCGGCAGCGGCCCTGCGGCGCAGCCGGTCCACGAGTGCTACCCCTTCGTCGTCGGCGCCGTCTGGGGGCCGATGGCCCGGGCCGATGTCACCATCGGCGAGGAGCGTGCCGCCACGCTGCCCATCCAGCTCATCGACGACGGCACGCCGGCAGGGGCCGAGGCGCCGGCCGATTGCGTGGCGGCCGCCAACGGCGCGCTGCTGAAGTCGGTGACGAGCCTGCAGGCCAAGGGCGTGCTCGGCGTAGGCATGCTGAGCTACGACTGCGGCCTGATCTGCGAAACCGGCGACTACAGCGGCACCTACACGCTCTACTACCGCTGCGATACCGCCGGCCGCTGCACGGCCACCGCGGTGCGCGCCGAAGAGCAGGTTCAGAACCCCGTGAGCGCCTTCGCGGTGAACAACAACGGCACCCTTGTGCTGCTGCCGGCGCTGCCGGAGGTGGGCGCCGCGGTGGCCAAGGGCCGGCTCGTGTTCGGCATCGGCACCCAGTCCAACAACCAGCCGCGTCCGGGCGACACGCGGCTGCACCTGGAAACCGACGTAGCGAGCCTCGGTTACCTGTATCTCAGCGCCACCATTGGCAGCGTGCGCTACCCCTACACCTACATCGACAGCGGCTCCAACGGCCTGTTCTTCGACGACGCCGCGCTGACGACGCAGTGCGCCGGCAGCGGCGCGGGCGCCACCTGGTACTGCCCGGCGACGGCGCAGCAACGCCTGGTCGAACTGAGCGACATGCTGGGCACACGCACGCAGTTCAGCCTGGGCATCACCAGCGCCGACGTGCTCTTCGCCAGCAGCAACACCGCCTACGCCAACCTGGGCGGCGCCGCCGGCAGTGCCAACCCCGGCGCGCTGGTGCTGGGCTTGCCCTTCTTCTACGGCCGCCGCGTCAGCACCGCAATCTGGGGGCAGGCGCTGGCGACCAGCGGCCCCTGGTACGCCTTCTAGGCGGCGCGGTCCGCGCACGCCGGGCCCGCCTGCCGCAGCCCTGATACCGTCATGGCCACCACCCCACCCGAGCGCCCCCTGCCGTGCTGACCCCGCTGTTGCCCTACCTGGCCGTTGTCGTGCTGGCGATCGTGCTGTACGTCATGCACGGACGTCGCCGCGAGCGCGTCAATGTGCAGGCCCACGCCGAAGCCGTGGCCCAGGGCCTGACCGAACCCCCGTCGCTGCACCCGGTGGTCGACCCGCACCGCTGCATCGGCTCGGGCGGCTGCGTGCACGCTTGCCCGGAAGAGGCCCTGGGCATCGTCGGCGGCAAGGCGGTGCTGGTGAACGCGGCCTCGTGCATCGGCCACGGCGCATGCCGCGCCGCGTGTCCGGTGGACGCCATCACGCTGGTCTTCGGCACCGAGAAGCGCGGCATCGACATCCCGGCCGTCTCGCCCGAGTTCGAGAGCAACGTGCCGGGCCT
>Ga0105047_10002334_pt1 | contig 33981 bp, 26 predicted proteins | sample MAT04_FD_78384 | JGI IMG/M metagenome (GOLD analysis project Ga0105047, IMG submission 78384) | Freshwater microbial communities from Lake Fryxell liftoff mats and glacier meltwater in Antarctica - MAT-04 (megahit assembly) | ecosystem: Environmental > Aquatic > Freshwater > Ice > Liftoff... | reverse complement strand
CCCGGCATTTGGTTGTTGATCTAAACCAAATGTCATTAGGCGCTCGCCACCGGCACATATTGGCGAGCGGCGAGAAGAGCCGGCGGCTAGCGCCGGTCCGCTCACAAGGTTTGAGAAGAGCCGGTGGCTAGCGCTCGTCCGCTCACAAGGTTCGAGAAGAGCCGGTGGCTAGCGCTCGTCCGCTCACAAGGTTCGAGAAGAGCCGGCGGCTAGCGCCGGTCCGCTCACAAGGACCGGGAGGGCCAGTCCCCGTGGAGATAGACGTTGTCACCGCAGGGGGTGACTCGCAGAGAAGCCAACGACCGCGCGTCTTGCATCTTACCCGCTCCAGTTCCCCCGATCGGAGACAGAGCCGCTTGCCCTCCGAGAATGCAGGGGGCGACGAAGACATGGCACTCGTCGACGAGTTCCCCATCGAAGGCGGATCCGAGGACTCCCGCGCCGCCCTCGATAAGAACGTGCGTCATCCGCCGCTGCCCCAGTTCCTTCAGCAGCCACCGCAACGAAGGTCGCTCCGTGGAATCGGGATCACCGGCCAACGATAGGACCTCGACCCCCGCTTGTTGCAGAGCCACGATCCGGGCGGCGGGAGCATTCTGCGACGTGACCACCAAAACCGGCACTTCGAGTGCGGTCTGGACTAAGCGGGACGAGAGCGGCGTGCGGGCGTGCGAATCGAGTATCACTCGGGTCGCGAGTCGAGTTCCGGGCGGACGAGCCGTCAGCAGAGGATCGTCCTCAATTACGGTCGAGATGCCGACGAGGACGGCGTCGCATTGGCCGCGAAGTGCATGAGCCCGAGCGCGGGAGAGTTCGTTCGTAATCCATTTCGAGTCGCCAGTGCGTGTGGCGATGCGACCATCCAGCGACATCGCCCACTTGGCATGGACCCACGGCAGACCCTCCAGCATCAGTCGTCGAAACGGAGCAATCAGTCGCCGGGCCGCGACCTCACAGACTTCGGTCTCGACGGTAATTCCCGCCTCGCGCAGCTGAGCGATCCCTCGTCCATTGACGTGGGGAGCGGGGTCCACTGTGCCGATGACGACTTTTCGAATCCCCGCAGCGATGAGGGCCGGAGCACAAGGTGGAGTCTTTCCGTGGTGCGAGCAGGGTTCCAAGGTGCAGTAAAGGGTCGCCCCACGAGCGCGCTCTCCGGCCTCTGCCAGTGCATGGACTTCTGCATGCGGGTCCCCGAATCGTTGGTGCCAGCCCTCGCTGATGAGGTGCAGTCGGTCATCGACGATCACAGCGCCCACGGGGGGGTTCGGCTCGATCGCTCCCACTCCTCGCTGAGCGAGTTCGATCGCATGACGCATTATGGACTCTGAGGAGTCGAATTGCATAAGAAGCCGTCGCGAGGATGATCTGTGAGCAAGTGCCAGCAGAAATTGCTGGTCAGGTTGCCACTACAGTCGACGCATCTTATCTGACAGGAAGCACAAATGCTTCAGTCGCTATTCGCGTCATAAGCATCAAATCATGGCTTCTGCGGAACAACCAGAACATTCGATACAAGTGGCGGCGGATCAGGAAAGTCGTCGATCCGCCGGATGATGCGTGTGTCATCCGGGTGAACATGAGGGTTCTCTAGAAGTGAGGGTCCGATGCTGCGGTCCTTCGGAAAACATTTTGTCGTGGCACTCGCATGTGCAGCTTCGGGCTGTTCGAGCAGTTGCTTCTACGACTGCATCGATGAAAAAGTTACCGGTTGCTACGACCATCTAGAGGCCAAACTGGCGTGGCACCAGTGCAAAGGCTGCTTCAGTGAGGTCGAGAATTACTGCGACTTTCGAGATGGCTTCATCGCGGGGTATACCCATGTGATGAGTGGTGGCGGAAACTGTCGCCCCACGTTGCCGCCACGCAAGTACTGGAGCTTGTGTACTCGGGGGCCAGATAATAACTGCCGCGTCATTGCCTGGTACAACGGGTGGAGCAGCGGAGTCGCACAGGCCCAGCGTGATGGAATGGGAGCCGGGCCGATCATCACCGGCCCGGACATCTACCACACAAACAATCCGTATCCCATCGAACTGCCGGAAGATCTGCGCCGGGTCGATCCTGCGGCAGGTGAGGGTGAGCCCGGCCGGGAGATGCTTCTGGAAGACGAGGAGTTGGCCCCAGCTGATGGTGGGGACGATTTGCTGCTTCCGGAAAATGCTCCTCCACCCGAGCAGTACAACCCACCTGCGAATCCGAACTCGGGGGCAGTGCTTCCGATTCAGAAAGTCGATGGGCGTGTGTTCATGGAAGACTCGCTCATCCCACCAGCGCCACCTCGTTTTGATGCCTTGGGGAACTAAGTTCCCATTTTTCCCACTCGTCCTTCGCTAGCTACGGATATTCGCGGAGCGATTCAAATGCGATGCTTAAAGTTTGTCAAACTGGTTCTTCTGGGAGCGGCACTACCTGCCCTTTCCGGATGCTCAACCTTGATGCTTTCCCTGACAGGGCCGGATGCGGTCCCAGCGGGCAAAGTGCCGGGGCTGGTTCTCACTCGCCCTCGGTCGGACATGCAGGAAATCTCGCTGTCCCGACTGCGGCAGACCCCACCCGAGCACTATCAGCTCGGCCCCAATGACATCCTCGGGATTTTCATCGAGAATGTTCTGGGAAAAACGGGAGAGCCGCCGCCAGTCAACTTCCCTGAAGATGGTGAGCGAGACCCATCGATCGGATTCCCGATTCCCATTCGAGAGGACGGGACGATCGCTCTGGCGTACATCCCTCCGATGAAGGTCGAAGGGTTGACGATCGAGCAAGTGACCACCCTGGTCCGTAAGGCCTACACCCAGACTCAGAAGCTGTTGCCGGAAGGCAAAGATCGCATCATTGTGACGTTGATCAAACGCCGCACGTACCGCGTGCTCGTCGTTCGAGAAGAAGCCGGATCGAAGGATGGAGTCACCAAGCGCGGTGATGGCCACATGATCGACCTGCCCGCTTACGAAAACGACCTACTCCACGCCCTGAATGCGACCGGCGGCTTGCCTGGCACCGATGCCAAGAACGAAGTGCTCATCATCCGTGACGACGGTAACAAGGGGGCTCGTTACGATGAATTCGTCGGACAGGTCAAGATGTCAAAGATGCCTTGCCAAGCTCCACCCATCGTGCCGGATGCTCCCAACGTGACTCGGATTCCGCTGCGGTTTCATTCAGATCAGCTGCCTTCTTTTAGGGAAGAAGACGTGATTCTGAAGACCGGTGACATTGTGATGATCCAATCTCGTGAGAGCGAGAAGTTCTACACTGGAGGTGTCCTGGGAGGCGGGGATCATGTAATTCCGCGAGACTATGACCTCGACATCCTCGGTGCGATCGCTCTCGCTGGTGGTCCGCTCGGATCCTCGGGCAATTCGCTTTCCGCTTCTCAGCGTGGTGGTGGAGTAGGAGGTGGCGGTGGTGGTGGCCGGAACGCTCCGATCTCACCCTCCCGAGCGATCGTGATTCGCAAGTTACCTGACGGGGGACAGATTCCGATCCGAATCGATTTGAATCGAGCCCTCACTGACTCCAGCGAACGGATCCTGATTCAGCCCGAAGATATCGTGATCGTCCGATACACTCTGCCCGAAGAGTTGATCAACACAGCTTTGAGCCTGCTTCAGTTCAACTTCCTGACCTCACTCCGTCGCTAAACTGTGAATTGAAAATCTCAAGCAAAGGGTCGGCAGTCATGCCGACCCTTTTTGCATTGGGGGTATTGCCAGTGATCCCTTTTTCAGAGTGAGGATGTACGATGACCTCTCCCCGGTCACCACGAACCCAGTCAGTGCCCCCCTTTGGCAGGAGCGACTCATGTCCGGTCTCGGCGAGTTTCAGCGAGGCGAATTCCAGCTCATTGATTGGATTCGACGACGTTCGTCGCATCATCGCCAAGTCCCTGTCGGGATTGGCGATGATGCGGCGCTGCTCGCCCCGACTCCGGGCGAAGAGGTCATTGTGACGACCGATATGCTGATGGACGGTCGGCATTTTATCGTAGGACAAACCCTGCCCGAACTCATCGGGCGTAAGGCTCTGGCTGTCAATCTGAGTGACATTGCCGCAATGGGAGGGCGTCCCTTGGCGGCCTTCATCAGCTGGGCGCTGCCGCGTCACGGAGGGCGCGAACTGGCTCAGGCCTTGTGGACCGGAATATCCGAACTGGCTGAGACCTTTGATGTCGCCATCGCGGGTGGCGACACCAACAGCTGGGACGGCCCGCTGGTGATCAGCGTCACACTGGTGGGCGAAACCGTCGGGGGGCGAAGAATCCTGCGGAGCGGAGCACGACCCGGGGACTGGATTTTTGTGACCGGTCCTCTCGGGGGCAGCTTGAGCGGCAGGCATCTGGCGTTCATGCCACGCGTCCGCGAGGCACTCGATTTGGTGCAGCGAGTCCTGGTGACTTCGATGCTCGACCTCAGTGATGGCATCGCCTCGGACGTGCGGCATATTCTCGATCAGAGCGGAGTTGGGGCCACCTTGGAGGCTCACTCAATCCCGATTCACCAGGATGTCGATCACTCACTTCCAAGCTCAGAAAAACTCCAGCGAGCACTGACCGACGGGGAGGACTTTGAGCTGTTGTTCACTGTCTCCCCGATCGAAGGCGAACGATTGCTCGCCCACCCCCCGAAGGGCTGGATGCCGATTCGAATTGGGACGATCGACGAAGAGCTCGGCTGCCGCCTACGAACGAAGACTGGCGTTGAGACGCTCGCCCGCGGCGGTTGGGAACACTCGATTGACTGAGCCGGATGAGGCGGCCACTTCGCTCGGCAGGCCAACCCGAAGCGTCAGCGAGGACGAGTGCTGGGGGGCCGAGTTTCGCTATCCGCCTTTGCGGAATCGCTCGTAGGCTTCACCCGCACGCGGGGTGTCGTCTTCTCCTTCCGGCCGCCCTCGCTGACGCGTCGGGTGAGCGTCCCTGTCTGGCCTGCTTCTCCCCGAAGAGAAGAAGAGGTCAAGAAAAGACACCGCGATCAACCGCGCTTTGCCTCGTGGCTTCAAGTTGCGTCCCAGGAAACACCATCCCAGTGGATGACCTGTTCCAGGAATCCGCAGATTCCCGTACTGAACGTTTCCAGTAGGGCTTCCCCCTTCTCGGGAGTGGCGGACGCCGGAGAGCCGATGTGGCCTGGGATGGTGCGGTCCTTCGTGATCCAGCCGCGGTAGGCTTTGCCGAAGCCATATCCGGTCGGAACTGCGGGGACAGCGGTGTGCGGCTGCACGAGATGAGGAGCGATGCGCAGGATCATCGAGGTCTCCCACTCGCAGGCATGTCCCATCTCTTTTTGGACCAGATCATCGCGGCACGTCTTCGGGGTGCCAAAGTCCCAGTAGGTCGCAAACAACAACAACAAGTCTTTCCGCTCGCGGTGATGCTGCCGCAGCTCGAATACCGCTTGGCGTCCGGGAACATCGTTCCCTCCGTGCCCATTGATGAACACGATTCGCTTGAAGCCATGTCGCAGGAAGTTCTCGGCCAGTGCCCGGATCAAGTCGAGGTAGAGGCGAGGCGGGCTGGAGACTGTTCCCGGAAAATCGATATGGTGGTCCGAATTCCCCAGCCACTGCAAGGGAGCGAACAGCACGCGGTCGCCGATACGTTCATCCGCCCGGCGGATGACCTCTGCCAAGAGCATGCTGTCGGTAAAGACCGGCATGTGATGCCCATGCTGTTCCAAGGCAGCCACTGGGAACACGATCGGCGTGTCACGAGAGAGTCCGTCGACAGTTTTCCAGTTCAGGTCGGTCAATTGCATGGAGGTTTCCTCGGGGGCGGGGCGGGGCACGCGGTACAGCCACTCCCCAGACTTCCGAAGTCTTCGTCGGCGGGAATGGCCTTACAGCGATGTTCGTGGTTGGGACTGCGGCACTCGCAGGGTCACCAGAGTGCGAGCGAGCTCACTGGGAGACAACAGCCCAAGGGAGTTCTTCGCAAATTCCGACGAGATATGCCAGCGTGACAGCATTTCAAACATCACATCGCACGCAGAAAGAGACATCCCGAACTTCATCTTGAGCAGGATTGCTTCGCTGGGGGCCATGTCTTGAAACTGACTAATGAGCAGAAAATCCCCCTCATTCGGCAAGTTCACATGGAACGCCTGCAAAGCGTCGGCCAGTCGCGGATCAATTTCGTGATCGACCTCTTGCGGTCCGTTCCGTATGTACCGACGAGCCGTCTGGGGGTCGACTGAGACAATCCTCGCAGCTGTTTCGCAGACGGCGTAGATGACACTTTCGTCCGCCAAAGTCGCTTGGTGCCGGTCTTCGTCCACATACCGATGCCAAGTTTCGAGTAGCTGATCCAGCTGCACTTGTGGTGGGACCGGCCGCAGAAACGGCACCTCGGTGAGGAAGCCGAAGCAGCGATCTCCGGTCAAACCGACTTGATCGGCCAAAGCGATACGTTCCAATGTCTCAAAAAACGCGACACGAAACGCGATATACGCGACGTCGGATTGAGGCACATGGGTGTCACAGACAGTGAGCATTCTTTCTACAGTGGCAAAGGCCGTACCCGGATTCAAGAGGGTCGGCGGGTGCTGCGAGACGATTCCTTAAGTCATACACAGTCAATAAGTTATCTCTTTGCAGGGCCGCCCAGACTACCAGCTGATTCGAGGTGTTGTTGTGTTGACGCAACATTCTCAACCGCCCTGATGTTGCGAAATCGGAACATCGAGCAGAGAGGTCAACGCCAAGGCGGTCGAGTTGGGGAGGGATTTGCGCTGCCTTCCCCCTCATCAAACGGGTCGGGTTTCCTGCATCCGGCTGGCCTGTGGGGTTGAGTCAGGGGCATCTGCAGGGAGGGAGCGAATCCATTATTGAAGCCGGACCAGGCTCGGTGGGGCGATGAGTTCGCTGGGCCGTCTATGAAAATTTCGAAGTTCTCTCTCGGCCCGCGTATCCCGAAATCCGGTTCGAAGCGACGGCCCGCCTTCGAAAAACCATGCCTTCGCTATGGCCGATCAGTCCCATCATTCTATCATTCGCGAGCCTGTTCGTTCCTGCGTCTTTTCGAGATTCACTTCATGGCCAGCACTGTCGATTGGTACTACCACCGCAAGGGGTGCGTGACCTGTCAAAAGATGGATGACCTTCTGGCTTCGCTGGAGATTACCGCGAAGGAAGTCGTCTCCGCGACGAAGACTCGGCTCGGAGTTCCCGAAGCGCTGGAGCTGATTGGCCCTTGCACGCGGCTCGTAGCGAGCAAGGGCACAAAGCCGTTCGATATTGATCTGAAGAAGACCCCGCAATCCGCTGAGCAGCTGCAAGCGCTGTTGATTGGGCCGACCGGGAATTTGCGGGCACCGACGATTCGTAAAGGAAAAACACTCTACGTGGGGTTCCATGCCGAAACATTCGCAGCAGCTCTGAGCGGCCACTAAGCCATCCGGGGGTGGAAGAAAATTCACCGCCGCCCGGCGGGTTGGCGATTTGACTCCGACTGCCTCGTGCCTCCGGGCGGAACGTGTGAGAATTCTGCGGCCAACGCTTACGGCCACTCACCCGCGTCCACCCTCACAGCACGTCTCGACAAGCGTATGACAGCGCGAGCAATGCAGCTTGTGCCGAATCTCTATTAAGCTCCCCCCGCACGCGGGGCAGGCTCGGCCACAAGAGTTGTTGTCCGTTGGCCCCGAATTCGGTGCAGACGACTTGGTCGACGAGTTTTCTTGTGACGACATGGCAACCCGCAGCAGAAGACAATTTCAGTGTGATCGTGGACCGACTGACCGCAATGTATTGCCGAATGAAGCGCTGCAACAGCGATGCGAACTTGAAAAATCGCCCTGACCGGACAAAGTGTGTCAGGAACACTAAAACGGCTTACTGGGAATCAATTGGCTCTGAACGGGAACTCGAGATTGCGGCTGGGGCATTCCTCCCTGTCCCGGAGCGGGGGCACTCAGCAGTTCTCGCCGCAGATTCCGAAACGGTGCAGCATTTCCGGGAAGTTTGCCGCTTTGTGGAATGACCTGCTTTAACAGATCACGAGCCATTTCACTGGCATCTCCCGAGGTCGGAATTGCTTCGAGCTGGGTCGATCTGTCACGAATGTTCGAGGGTGGGGCAGAATCGATCAACCCTCCCAGGCGGTCTTTCAGTTGTCGCACGATGGCGTCTTGGTCCACATTTCCCGGCAGGATTTCGGACGACGGTTCGCTCGCCGATTCCTCACTGGCCAGCTCAGCTGGATCTTCATCTACGATCGGTGCGATGGCCTGGTCGAGAGCTGACTCCCAACGTTTTCTGACGGCAGATTTCGAATCGAGCAAGCGTGCTGTTTCCGTCGCGGGCTGGGAATTCCTTTCCAGGCCGCGACTCGGTTTTAATGGTGCGGTCTCGATTTGGATCGGAACTTCGGTCCGGCGAGCAATCGTCCGCGATCGAGGGGACCGATTGTCCTGCGTCTGCTGGGGCAAAATCTCATTCAGCAGGTTGTCCTTAAGGTTTTCACCAATCAAGGATGACCGTCCATCGGCGACCAGAGCCTGCGTCACCTCGGGGTGATTCACCCACATCGCATGGCCCCAGCTGCGAATGTCGACGTAGGAACTGCGGAGCGGCGGGCGCTGGGTGCGTGGCACAACGACGACGCCCTGCGCGGTATTGACGACATGGTAGTTGGCTGCAAACAGCCCGCCGCCAGCCCCCACGAGCAACCCAAACAGAAACGGACGAATTCCGAACATGGCCATCTCCTGCGCTCGACTGCGGAGGTCGGATCGACCGCCACAGAAGACACAGGAACCCTATCACTCGGACGGAACCGGCTTGACTGGTTTCGAATCTGAAATGACGAACAGAGGAAGTCCGCCGCTTGGCGATTGATAGAAGCGAATCCACCCGACAAGCTTCGCGGACCCGCGCGACCGTTGCTGGCGGATTGGTTTGCCAGAATGCGAAAGACATCCGAAGTCTTCCGAGACTTCGGATGTCTGAGCTCGGGAGCACGCTCCGCGACGCAAAGCCTTCGCGTTGCGGCGAAACGGGTCTCTGTCGATCAACCATAAACCATCAACCCTCGGCTACCCCAGCACCCACCCCTGGCGGTATTCCCGTCCGATGAACTTCTCGGCTTCGGGGGCGTTGGGGAACTTCATGTTCACGGCGTCCCACTCCAGCTTCTTTCCGGCGCGGTAAGCGACGTTGCCGAGGTGGTTCGCCTCGGTCAGCGGACCCGCGTAGGCGAAGTTGCACGTCGTCGGAGCCCCCGTCTTGCAGGCGTGAATCCACTCGGCATGATGGCCGAGTGATGGCGGGATCGTCTGCTCGGGACGCTTAAAGTCATTCACATCCGGCCCGAACAACAACTGGTGCTTCGAATAATCAGTCAGCAGCTGGCCCTTGGTGCCGACGAACAGCGTTCCCGTATCCCAGCGGGGGATGAGGCCCTTGGTCCAGATCTCGGGCTTGTGGGAACCTTGATACCATGTGAGTGACAGCGGGCCGCGATCGCCGCGAGCTGCGTACTCATACTTCACGTGCATCGAGGCGGGGGCCAGCTCGGGATGCGCGGGTGGCCCGAAGGCTTCGATCGATTTCGGGGCATCGAGATTTAAAGCCCAGAACGGCAGGTCAACCGCGTGGCTGCCGAGGTCGGACATCGTGCCGTTGGCAAAGTCCCACCAGCGGTACCACTTGGGGCCGGGGAAGTAGACCTCGTGGAATGGACGCTCGGGCGCGGGGCCGAGCCACAGATCCCAGTCAAGGTTCGGCGGGATCGGTGATGAACCTTCCGGGCGGTTTTGAACTGACACGATGTCCCCGTTGAGTTTCGCTTCCTCCGGAGTCTGCAGGCCCCACGCTCGCCCCACCCAGACGTGGGCCTCGGTCACTGTTCCAATGGCTCCGCCCTGGACCAACTCGACGACGCGGCGGTAGTTGTTTTCCGCGTGAATCTGCGTCCCCATTTGCGTCGCGACGCCTGCGACCTTGGCCGCTTCCGTGATGATGCGGGCTTCGCGCACGTTGTGCGTCAGCGGCTTCTCACAATAGACATGCTTCTTCGCCTTGAGGGCCGGCAGCATGGCGAACGCGTGTGTGTGCTCGGTCGTGCTGACCACCACAGCGTCATATTCGCCTTCCTTCAGCTCCTCATACATCTTGCGGTAGTCGGTGAATTTCTTCGCGCCACTGACCTTTCCACTGGCATAGTCGACCGTATTCGAGTTGACATCGCAGAGCGCGACCACCGTCTCGCCAAGCATCTGCTCAAAGTTTGCCCCACCCCGTCCGCCGCAACCAATCACTCCGACATGTAGCTTCTCATTCAGTCCCTGGGCTCGCAGAATCGCCGGAGCGGCAAACGTCGCAGCTCCCACAGCCAGGGTGGCATTGAGGAATTGACGCCGACTGGTCGAGCGAGGCATGACAAATCTCCGTGAGTTGATGGATCAAGATGCCCCGACCTTAACCCGTAGAGTCACGAGTTGTCCAGAAAGCGAACTCACGGAAACGAAAATGACCTGTGGTCAGCGAACCCAGCGCCTCGACGGTGCTCCGGTTTTCGCGTTACCATACGCCTGCCGCACGACACCCGTTCGGCTTCGCTCTTTCTGATTCAGGAACACGGCCCGATGAAGGTGCTGGTTATTGGCCAAGGTGGACGCGAGCATGCTCTCGTCTGGAAGCTCAAACAGTCTCCCAAAGTCACCGAGGTGCTCTGCGCCCCTGGCAATGCAGGCACAGCTGAGGATGCTCGCAATGTCGGCGTCGCTAGTACTGATATCGAGGGGCTAGTTCGGCTGGCAAAGGCCGAGAAGATCGATCTGACGGTTGTTGGGCCGGAAGCACCGCTCGTCGAGGGGGTCGTGGATGCGTTCAAAAAGGCGGGCCTCACCGTCTTTGGACCGTCCCAGGCCGCAGCTCAGCTCGAGGGCAGTAAGATTTTCTGTAAGGATATTCTGCGGAAGGCGAACGTGCCCACTGCGGAAGGCTGGGCGTTCTCCGATATGGAGACGGCGAACCTCTTCTTGCAGGACCGCGAGGATTCCCCGTACGTCGTCAAGGCCGATGGACTGGCAGCGGGCAAGGGGGTCGTGATCTGTGCGAATCGCGAAGAGGCGTACGCAGCTGTCAAGCTGATGATGCGAAAGCGGGAGTTTGGTGCCGCCGGGGATCGCATTCTGATCGAGGAATGCCTCGTCGGCGAAGAGGTCAGCATCCTGGCCATTGTCGACGGACGGACGATCATTCCCCTCGAACCGGCCCAGGACCACAAGCGGGCCTATGATAATGACGAGGGGCCGAACACCGGTGGAATGGGGGCCTACACCCCAGCTTCGTTTGCGACTCCGGAGATGATGGCGACAGTGATCGAGAAGATTCTGATCCCGACCGTCCACACGATGAAGAAGCAAGGCTGCGAGTTCAGCGGCGTCCTCTACGCGGGGATCATGCTGACCACCGCCGGGCCGAAGGTTCTGGAATACAACGTCCGAATGGGCGACCCGGAAACTCAACCGGTCCTGATGCGACTGAAGTCCGACCTGTTTGAGATTCTGTATGCTGCTGCACAGGGCCGACTGAAAGAGTTCGAAGAGATCGAATGGGATCCCCGCACCGCAGTGAGTGTCGTGATGGCCGCTGAGGGGTATCCTTACAAGTACACGAATGGCAAGGTTCTGCGTGGGCTGGACGCAGCTGCGAAGCTCCCGGATGTGAAGGTCTTCCATGCCGGGACCGACCGCTTGGGGACCGATGTCGTGACCAACGGCGGGCGAGTCCTCGGTGTCACTGCCTTGGGCGACGATGTCGCAGATGCCAAGCGTAAGGCGTACGAAGCGGTCAAATGCATCCGCTGGGATGGAGCCTGGTGCCGCAAGGATATCTCGGACAAGGCCCGCATGGGGGAGGTCATCCGCCACGGCGGCATGTTCCCCAAGAAGTCCAATGAGCCCGAGGCAGAAGAGGTTCCAGCGGCCGAAGTCGAAGTCACGGGCGAAGACACACCCGCAGAACTGGCGTGAACGTCGGGCCGAATGCCAGAATCGCGAGTCGACCGCGGTCACGCCACAAAATGACGTGGTGGCCCCCCGACTCTCCAGTCTGCGAAACGTGTGTGTGTCAGAAACGTCGAAGACCTCAAGCAGATTCAGAAATCGTCTTCAGTCAGAACAGCAGACATTCTTGTCTGTCCCGACTGAAGACAGATTCTGAATCTGCTCTCATGCATTCGCCTCTGAGGCGGGAGCAGTTCGGGCACATTTTCCAGACCGCTTTCCTCGCCCTGTGGTGGTCTAAAGAACAGGACTTTAACACCAAGCCCCACGATTGCTTGGTGTTGATCTCCGCACACTGTGATTCGGTGCAGTGTGGTTTTGTCGCGCGCTCGAATTTGCAACCACTTTTCTGACGCACACATCCGGTGAATCGGCCTTTCGACTCACTGCGGTCTCAGTTTACAATTCGAGCGACTCGAAATTCTTGTTGCTTCCTCCCCGGTCATGGCCGGAGAGTGGGCGAGAAGTGCGTTTGCGGCGGGGCGGCTCCCGTCCATCGCTGTTGGTTCGTCACGGAAGGACGGTCTCATGCTCCGAAGTCGTTACGCCTCGCTGACTGCGAGTTGTTGGACCGCGTTACTGATTCTCATCCCGGGCGGGGTGTTATACGCTCAAGGGAAGGTTACCGCAGCGACGGTTCTGGGTGGCTATCGACCAACTCAGTCTGTTGAAGTGGAGACTCCCGACAAGGCGGAGTGGGCCAAATGCAAGATCGAGACCGTGAAGATTGGCAAGGGGTCAGGATATGTCGTCACCGGTCCGCAGGGGCAAGTGTTGCGGCGGTTTATCGACCTGGACGGGAATGAAACCGTAGACCAATACCGCTACTACAAAGACGGACTTGAAGTCTACCGAGAGATCGACACCTCGGGGGATAAGAAGGCCGTGAACATTGATCAGGTTCGCTGGTTCAATACGGGCGGGACTCGCTGGGGTGTCGACACGAACAAAGACGGCGTCATCGATCAGTGGAAGATCATCTCTGCCGAAGAAGTCTCGCAAGAAGCCGTTCGCGCTCTGGCGACTGGAGATGTCAAAATCCTGCAACCACTACTCGCCACAGCCGAAGACCTCACCGCGGTGGGAGTTGACAAGGCGGCTCAGGCTGCGGTGTTGAAGGGCTTGGCCGGTGCCGAGCAGGCTCTGGCCGTGATCCTCAAGAACTCGAAGACCGTCAGTCCCACGACACGCTGGCTGCAGTTCAACTGCTCGATGCCATACATGATTCCCGCCGAGGCGGGCAAGAGTGCGCAGGATCTGTACGTCTACGAAAACGCGATGGCGATCGTCGAAAACGGCAAGGAAAACGGCTCCATCCACCTCGGAGAAATCGTTCGCGTGGGGAATACCTGGAAGCTGACTGTGCTTCCCCGACCGGTCGAAGGTCAAGAATCTTTTGTGGCCGAAGGCGGCGGACTCTTCCAGCCCAGCATGGCTCAGAATGGGGCGGGCAACGGGGCACCAGATGGCTCACTCAAGCCCGAAGTGCAACAGCTGATCGATGCACTGAAAAAGCTCGACGAGGTCCAACCGGCTCCGACCGCCACGCTCGCAGAATTCGAAAAGTACCACACCACACGCTTCCAGTACCTAGCCAAGCTGGCAGAAGTTTCCTCCTCTGCCGAAGAGCGCGACAGCTGGCAGCGTCAGCTGATCGAGGGAATCTTCGCAGCGACGCAGTCGGGTACCTACACACCGGGGCTGCCGCAGTTAGTGGAGATGGAAGCCGGGTTTGCGAAGACCGCCAAGGATGAACAGATCTATCCGTATGTGATCTTCCGCCGTCTACTGACGGGCTACATGCTCGACCTCAACAAAGCTGCGGTCGCTGACCGTCAAAAGGTCCAGGACGACTTGATGAAATCGCTTGAGGAGTTCACCAAGGAATTCCCGAAGGCCGAAGATCGTCCAGATGCTCTCCTGCAGCTCGCCGTCACTCAGGATTTGAATGCCAAACCCGCTGAGGCGGCGAAGTGGTACACCTTGATCGCGACGGATCATCCAGACAGCCGAGCGGCGTTCCGGGCCAAAGGATCATTATTGAGACTGTCGCTCAAGGGTCAGAAACTGGCACTGAGTGGGGCTCTGCTGGGCGGTGGCGCGTTCGATGCGGCACAGTACCAGGGCAAAGTTCTGGTCGTGGCCTACTGGACGACGTATTGCACTCCTTGCACAGAGGAACTGCCGCTGCTGATCGAGATGTATGCTGCCCAGAAGGCCGCTGGCATGGAGGTTGTCGGCGTCAATCTGGATCTGGATGGGGCTCCGATTCAGGAACACATCGCCAAGCATAAGGTCCCGTGGCCGCACGTTCACGAACCCGGCGGAATGGAAGGGGCACCGTCATTGGCATACGGGATTGTCGCTCTGCCCACGATGTTCATCGTCGACAAAACCGGGACTGTGGCAGCAGTGACGACTTCGATGGAAGACGTCAAGAAGCTCGTCCCGGACCTGCTGAAGAAATAGGCGAGCGCGGCCGAGTCAGCCCCCCAATTCTTGTGCCGCTCACGGACAAATCTGGCGAACAGTCGATCTCCGTAGTTGCAATCACCGGGGACTTCGGGTACTAATCACACGTTCACTAGTGACACAGTCGGAACTCACTCCGACGAACTCCCAATGAGAAGGATCGAACATGGCCAAGGCCAAAGCGTCTAAGCAGGCAGCGACCGAACAAAAGAGTGAGAATCCGCTCCTGAATAATGCTCTGGGGCAGATTGAAAAGGCGTTCGGCGCCGGCTCGATCATGCGGCTGTCGGACCCCATTCACGCTGCGATCGAGGGGATTTCGACGGGCTCGCTGTCGCTCGACTTAGCTCTGGGGTCGAGTGGTTTTCCTCGCGGACGCATTATCGAGCTGTTCGGGCCGGAGTCGAGTGGTAAGACGACCTTGGCGCTGCATGTCATCGCCAATGCCCAGCGGTCGGGTGGGATCGCCGCTTTCATCGATGCGGAACATGCCCTCGATCCGGGTTGGGCGAAGCGAATTGGAGTCAACATTGAGGAGCTGCTGGTCAGCCAGCCGAGCCACGGGGAAGAAGCCCTGCAAATCGCGGAGATGCTGATTAAGTCGAACGCGGTCGATGTGATCGTGATCGACTCGGTGGCGGCTCTCGTGCCCAAGGCGGAACTCGATGGCGAAATCGGGGACAAGCACATCGGTTTGCAGGCTCGCATGATGAGCCAGGCGATGCGCAAGCTGACTGGTGTCATCTCCAAAGCGAAAACCTGCGTGATCTTCATCAATCAGATTCGCGAAAAGATCGGCGTCATGTTCGGCAGCCCGGAAACGACACCCGGCGGGCGAGCCTTGAAGTTCTACGCCTCCTGCCGGGCCGATGTTCGCAAGATCGCGACACTCAATGACGGAGATCAGCCGATTGGCATCCGCATGAAGGTCAAGGTCGTCAAAAACAAGGTCGCTCCACCCTTCCGCGTGGCCGAATTCGACATGCTCGGCAGCCGCGGGATCAGCCTGGAAGGCGATGTCCTCGACATGGCTGTGCTGGCCGGTTTCGTCAACAAGAGCGGCTCGTGGTACGTTCACGGCGATAAGAAAATCGGCCAGGGCCGTGAAAAGGCCCGGACCTATCTGGAGGAAAATCCAGCTGCTCTGGCAGAACTCAAAGGCCAGATCTTGGCCGCCAAAGCCAGCGGTGAACTGGCACCCGCCCCGACCGTGAGTGCGGACGAATAACGCCGCTTGAGAGACCCACTGATTGAGCAACACCCCGCATGCGTTTGTAAACATGCGGGGTGTTTTGTGATTGAGAGATGTTTGATGAGTTGTCTTGGGATGTTCTCTTTTCCGGGACGCGAGGGACGGGCAACCTCAGTCACCTCACTCGACGAAACACCAACTCATTACATCCCATGCGGTGAGTGGTCTTGAGATTTTCTAACTCGAACCCGCGCTGGCGACCAAATTGAAGTAACTCTTCAACCCTCGCGACTTCGAACGGATAGCCGCCCAGCCAATCGATCCAGTCGTAGTAGACTGACATCCCGCGCGATCCCGGTGTCAGTGCCGCTTCGCGACCCGAGATCACCCACTTTACGGCGGTACGAAACGCGAAATAGGGAATGAAGGTCGCTTTGACGAGCCAGCGGCCCGCGATCCCGGAGCAGTACAGCTGCTTGACCCGCGTCCAAAACCGGGAGAGGCCGCCCTCGTCGTTGTAGATTGCGATAAAGAGCTGGCCGCCGGGGGCGACTCGCTGGGCCGCTTGATCGAGTGCTTGGTCCATGTGGCCGGTGTGGTGCAGCACTCCCCAAGAATAAACCACATCGAACTGGCCGAGCCCCCTCATGAACCTCTCATCCAGGACTGACCCCGGCTGCACGGTCCAATTGACTGAGTCGGGGGCGTACTTGCGCCGTAACTCATGTGTGCAGGCAACGGAGCCAGGATCGAAATCGAAAGAGGTCACGCTGGCTCCCAGCGTCGAGGCTGCCAGTGACGAGAGCCCGCTGCCGGAGCCGATGTCGAGGAAGCTCTTTCCGGTCAGCGATTCGACCTGCAGCATCTGTCGCAGGGCGTCCCCGGCCGTCTGAATCCGCTGGGGTGACAATACCGACAGAAACGCCTGCCAGTTTTTTCCAAAGGCGAAACGCTGCCCGGCATCGATTTCCGCTTGAGCATCCACGGTCATGGGCTGTTCGCCTTTCGCGAGATCTGCGACCAGACATCTCCATCGAACAGGTCGACGAGCTGGGCCAGCCCGGCCTCGACCAGTTCCGGACCCTTCACGAACCGGCCCGGGCGAGTCCAGGTCTGAATCAGACTCAGCTCGCATCCGAACATCCGCGAGAGCAGGCCGTCCATATCCTCTTCCAGAACCTTAAAGTACCGCGCCCACTCTGCGGCTTCTTCCATCCGGACATCTTCCTCGCTCTGCCAGCGCATCGGATGAAACAAGAGCGCCGAATAGGGAGTGACATATCTACGGCGGCAAGCTGCGAAGGGCACGAGCGCCGCCGAGGAGCACTCCCCCGCGACGATCGCCACGGGGTCGAGTCCGCGCAGCCGAATGATCGAAGCCAGGGCGAGACCACTAAACACGCTCCCCCCGCCGGAGTCGATGAAGAGGGTGCCACGCGAACGGCGAGGGACTTCCAGCAGTTTATCCGCCAGCTCCGACTGCTTGTCGGTCAGATCACCCGACAGCATGATTTCCCAGTCCCCTTTGGGTGGATCGGCGCGGCCAGTAGAAATGGCACCGGGGTAAGCCCGCAAAGGGAAATGCGGCTGTTCTTCAGACATGCGAGAGACTCCAGGAAGGCGTCTGATCGTATGCGATGCACGTCCTGCCTGCACCCGCAACGCCTTACGGGTTGGGCTGCAATGGGCCGGTTCCAGTGATTGCGAGTTCTGGCTGGACCGACTCCAGCTCTTTCATGAACCGCAAGTACTGCATTTCTAGATGGGGAATATCTTTTCCGAAGCTGGCCTTAAAATCGTTCAGCCGTTTCATCGGCGAGTACGTACCCAGTTCGGTCCGGTTGGCCAGCTTTTTGAGGTAGCCCGACAGATTCGAGGACCGCGTCTCCGCCAGAAAGAACGTCAAGGCCCACGCTTCGCTGTAGGCGTCGAGTGTGTTGGTTTGAAAGAGACCTTCTGCGGTCAGGAATTCTTCGAGCGATTTGGGCTCGCGGCGGACCTTCTGGTACTCCTGAAACCACATGAAGCGTTCGCGGTTCATGCGCTGGGCGACGGTCGTCTGTTGGCGAGCGTCGTCGCGGTTGGCATCCCCCTCAAAGAGCATCGCCATGCCTTCGACAATCCATGTCGGGTCGTCGCCCAACCGGGAATGCAGCCCACAATTGAAGCCCATCTGGTGAGTCGTCTCGTGGGAGAGCGTGTCCTGGAAACTACTGCCGGATTGCGGTGCCCCATAGGGAGTAAGGCGGAACAGGGGGGCGAGGGGAGACGGGCTCGGGCCTGGGGCCAGAGGCGATTCGTGTGGGGAGAAATCGCCGGAGAGTGATCTCGTGGCGGTGGCGGGTTGTTCTAAGTAGAGGGCGACACGATTGGTGGTGGGACTGTAATACCCGCGCAGCCCTTTGGTTTTCTGGACTCCTTCTTGATCGCAGTACGCCAAAAACTCTTTCTGCGTCGGAAAGACGACGGTCACCATCTGGGTTTCCGGCTTGTCGAGCTTGAGGTTGCGGCGGCTGAAGTACGCGGTGAATGACTTCGAAGTCGCCTCGACAATGCTGGCACAGGCTTTGGCCTTCCCAGCGGGTGCGATCAAGACATGATTGGTCCGGGTGTCGACTTCGAAGGTCTTCCCGAACTCGGCGATTAATTGAGTCCGCATCTCGTTCGCCGAAAAGGGGCGAAACACATCGCCCAGCTTCTTGAATTCGCTGACGCCCGCCAGTTCAATGCTCTGCAATCGACCATCCCGCCCCAATAACCAGCAAACCTCCGCGTCGCTGACCAGCTTCCGACCCTGGAACTTGGCCGCCCCCACGGAGATCTCAATGAAACGTCGGTCGATGGTCTCAACGGCCTCGGCCATGGGCTGGAACAGCAGTAGGCCCAGAGCGATCAAAGCGGGCAAACGCATGGCAGATGGACCTGTGAGTGGAGTGATCTCTCCCAGTGTAGAGAGACCATTCCAAACCTATGTCATGCCAGAGGAGCGTTCGCCGCTTCATAGAAAAATGAAGTGGTTTGTTGTGCGGGCCTCAACGACTATTCCGGTCGGTGGGGCGACGGAGGGCTGGGAGCCTAGAGCCCTGAGCCCTGAGCCCAGAGCCCGGAGCCTGGAGCCCGGAGCCTGGAGCAAGAAGTTTGAAAGACGCACTCGGGCTCTCAGCTCTCCCCGGCCTCCCCTCAGGACTGGGCCCCTTTGGCGATGAGTCTTAACCCGATCCCGTAGTGCGTCACTCCAGCGACAGCGAGGTTGCCGCAGCTCAAGAGTGTGACCCAGACATACAAGAGAGATTCGCTGCTTCCGCCGCTCACACCCAGCATGAACACCGCGGAAAAGACCCAGATGAGAAGGTTGCCGAAGAACGTGACACCGACCCCCAGAATGATGGCGACGGGCCAGGCTGCCCAATCGATAGAGATCGAGAAGAGGGTCACCAAGTGCAGTGCCAAGAAGACGGTGGACAATAAGTAGGTGATCCACAGGAGCGCCTCCGGGGATCGGCGGAGGCTCGAAAGCAGATCACCGATAAACGGCGAGGAGCAGACACACAACGTGCAGAGCGTCGGAATCATTCCGAGCATCGCACCTGCGACCTTGGAATAGGCGATTTCGGGGAGCGATTTCGGCAATGTGAGCAGCGTCGACCACGTCTGGTCGTTCAGCTCAGGTCGAAACAGCTTCGCGGCCAGGAAGCAGAGCTCCAGGGGGAGCAAGCCCCAGAAAATGATTATTGCCGTGACACGACTCGTCATATGCAGCGAATCCACAACGTTCGTGCCGAACGTCCGGTTGATGTAGAAAATCGATCCGAAGAGGATGACGTAGAGTCCGGTTTTGGCCAGGACGGATTTCAGACCGCCGCCAACTTGGCGGAAGTCTTTCCATCCCAAGGCCCAGTCCCACGAAGCCGCCGAAGACCGGGTGGTGCGATTGAACAACCGCGACAGGAGGCTCTTCCTCTCCGGGCCGCCGCTCATGTGCCGCATCGTGGCGGGGTCAAAGATCAACCAGGCGACGACGAACAGACCCGCTCCGATGCAGAAGTTCGAGATGACCTGGGAGTTCCACGCACTCCCCTTGAACGAGGTGGCCAGAATCTCGCCAAACAGCCGCCCGCTGGCCGTCCAGCTATTCAGCGGCAGGACGACCTGATTCCAGAAAGTTTGGCTGCTGGCCGAAGTCACCCAGCCTTTGAGCGTGCCATATTCCATCGCTCCCCAGCAAAATAATGGCAAAAACCGGGCTATGAGCATTCCCGCAAAGGTCCAGGCACATGCCTTGGCACTGCTTGGATTCAGGACCGAGGCCAGCAATCCGAGATTACCGACCAGCACCAAATGGGCCAGCAACATCAAGTAGCTGGCCCAGATCTGCTGCCACGACACTCCTCCCAGTGTGACTGTCAGCCAAGTGAACGGGAACTGGATGGAGATGAGCACGATCGCCGTCAGCATGCGGGGTAACCACTTTCCCAGCAACAACGACAGCGGACTGACATTCGCCATCCGCAGCAGACCGAGAGTCTGTTGTTCGGTCTCCTCACTGATCGCAACCGAAAAGAATGTGCCGCCCGCCAGCGTGATGAAGACCCAGTTCGCCACCGTCATCCACTTAAACATCAAACGGCCCGGTGCCGATTCAAATGCCATCGCACTCTGTCCCAGCCAGAGAATCAATACGACGAACATGGCCAGCGCCAGTCGGAACAGGTGGCTTTTGATATCTCGGGATTCGGTCCGCAAGGCACGGACCAGCAGGGCGAGGGTTTTGTTCACGTCCGCACGCCTCGCTCGGTCAGGTCCATAAAGGCATCATTCAGCTTGCGCTGATCGCGTTGGAATCCGGCGATCGGAACGCCCATGGCCAACAGCTGGGTCAGCATCGAGTTGGCGTCAATCTCCGCCGACGACACGGTGAGCCGGAACTCCGGCTTCCCTTCGACCGGTTCGACAGCTGTGACTCCTTGAAGTGCCGGCAACTTCGCCCCCCACTGATCGGTGTCGACCTCCACTCGCAGTCGAAAGACCGGCTGTTCCCCCTGGGCGTACAGCAGATCATCCATCGGCCCGCTGTACTTTGTCTTGCCCCGGTCGATGATCGTCACGCTGTCACACAGCTCGGCCAGCTCGCTGAGGATGTGACTGCTGATGAAAATCGTTTTTCCCATGCGCCGCAGCTCTCGGAGGATTTCCATCAGTTCAATACGGGCGCGGGGGTCGAGGCCCGATGCTGGCTCATCCAACAGCAGGAGATCGGGGTCGTTGACGAGTACGCGAGCGAGGCTCACCCGCTGCTGCATGCCGCGTGAGAGTCCTTGGATGAGGTCGTCCTTGCGGCCCTCCATGTCAGTCAGCGCCAGAACATCTCCAACGATGACTTCGCGCCTCTTCGACACATGCCCATAGGCGGCGGCGAAGAAGTCGAGGTACTCGTAGACGGTCATCTGTTTGTACATGCTGAAGTGGTCGGGCATGTATCCGAGCTTTTGGCGGATGGCTTTCACATCGGTGCGGACATCCATGCCGAAGACGCGAATACGTCCGGTCTGTGGACGGAGCAGCGTGCAGATCAGTTTCAGCGTGGTCGTCTTGCCCGCTCCGTTGGGGCCCACGAACCCGTGGAGCGTCCCAGCCCCGACCTCGAAGCTGATGCCATTCAAGGCCCGGTGGTCCTTAAACAGGTGCGTCACTTTGTCGACTTCGATGACAGGGGAACTCATGGGAGCAGTCCTTCCAGGTCGTGTGGCAATGTAGAGAGTGTGTGCGAATGAGGGGGGCGGCGGGGGACGAATCCCCTTTAGGGGGCAGCGCTGGAAGTCGTCACCATGGAGGCGTCCACTTTCGAGACGAACAGAACCTTGCCCGATGCCGCGTACTCGCGCGGGAGCAGCTCGGCGGGGGCATCGCAGTAGACAAGCACTTGCCCACCCGTGAATGCAGCGGGACGCGGGGCGGGTGCCGTCACCTCGGGAATGGGTGCCGGAGGTGCATACTGATTTTGGTACTGGTTCGACATCTGAATCGATGTAGCGATCTGCACCAGATAGGCCAAGAGATTCTTCTCCAGCTGGGCGGGAGCGATGCGGCTCCATCCATAGGTGTACTCGACGGGGAAGGCATTTGTGATGGGGAGAGCTGGAGTCGAATTTACCCAGGCGGTCCCGTTGTTCGTCAGGAGATACACGCTTCCCTGCGATGCCAGATAGACCTGCGCCGTGGACGGGATCCCGGCTCCCAGGGCGACTTGAATCTGTTGCAGGCTCGGGTTCAGCTCCAGGGCCTTGATCTGGATGGAGTAATCCCCCTGCGTCGGCAGGACAGATGACTCCTGAAACGAGCAGGCCGAGAAAGGAGGGATGTCGGCTCCAATGCCCGCCATCGGTCGGTTCATCACCATGGCATTCCCGGAGAACTCGGTCGATGAATCGAGGGCGAAGACCGCTCCCTCACCGTGGGCGGAAATCGCATAGGGTCCGCCTTCGGTCACGAACAAACTGCCGCACTTTTGCAAGGCGATTCTCTGGTTGCCGAGCGGATAGGCGACCATCATCTCGCGCAGGCCGGTCGACTCCCCATACCCGCGCTTGCCAATTTCCGCATAGAACCAGCTGAAGACCACGACCGTTCCCAAGATCAACGCATACGTAATCCGAAAGTCCCCGCGCTTTCGGCTGAAGAGCCAGATGCCCGGAAACAGAATGAGCAGATAGATCAGCGCCAGAAAGAAAATCAACTTCCAGTTGTGATCGGGGCGCACCATGCTCCGCATCGTCTGGAACAGCTGCGACATTCCCTCTGTGGCGGGGTCGGATGAGTCGTTCCAGTACGCAGTGGGATTGTTGGGGTCGAAGGCAGACTGTGCGATTTCGGAGATGAGTCCTGGGATGTCGCTCGCGTCCTGCACGATTGAGTGCCGGATGACCACACCCTGCCCGACGGAGAACTGATCGGCGGGAACGTTCAGCTCTTCCAGCGGCGAAGGGAATTCGAGTGGTTTTCCATTCCGATCAGGGATCAGATACAGACGTCCTCCACGCCCGAGCCAGTCGCGAAACGCCCGGTTGCGGACCACATCCCAGCGGCGGGGGACGTGATCCAAGACGACACTCCCCAGCACCTCAGTCCCCGCAGCTCCGATCGGGAAATCGTCTTCTTGGAATGCTTCGATCCCTTTCAGCGGTGACGAGGTCCCTTGAGCGGCGTAGAACTGAACCGCGACCTGCCTCGCGACTTCTCGCTGGGAATGCACGAACGCGTAGCGTTCTGACTTCGAGGCTCCCCAGCTGACCTCCCAGTCGGTTGCCTGGCTGGTGACAAACGGCATGAACTGAACAGTGCGGGTCGCGCCCGGTCCGACATAGATATTCAGTTCCATCCAAGCCGCTTCATTGCCACGGCCGATCCCGCCCGCCGGTTTCAGTTCGACTGAACCTTGAAACGGCTCCGGGGTTGGATTCTCCAGATCGATGGAACACAGGTTAAACGTGTTCCGCTTGACCGCCCCGTTGAAGCCCCAGCGGATTTCGCGGACTTCCAGAGCACAGGCCTGCCCGGCCATGACGACGAGCAAAGTCAAACAGACCAATGATTGCAGCAGCAAAGTCCCGCTCCGGGCCGCCTGGACTTCAGCGATGACTCGGTCGGTCGGATGATGCCCTCGTACCTTGGTAATCGCCACGCCGCGTGTTCCGCTGTTCGAGGGAACGGTCGATGAGTCAGGCATGAATCGGGATCCCGGGTGATGAATCATCTACGACGCAACGCACGCAGGTGTTGGAAAGATCAGGGCCTGAGTCCTCAAAATGACTGAGTCCCGATTCGCGGCATCAACGCCTCCAAGACCAGTCTTTGACGCCCTTGAGATTCACAATCCGGTCGCCGGGCCACTCTCCGTCGGCCAGCTGGACGATCGTCTGAGCGGACATGGTCAGTGTGTCGTGCCGCGATTCATTGTCCGCGCCCGCCAGATGAGGGGCCAGCAAAACATTGGGGAGGTCCAGCAGCGCGCTCTCCAAGGGAAGTGGCTCGACTTCGAACACATCCAGGCCGGCACCTCGCAGATGTCCGCTTCGCAGTGCAGCGACCAATGCAGTTTCATCGACCAGCAAACCGCGTGCGGTGTTGATGAACACTGATCCCGGCTTCATCTGGCCAAACTTCTCGGCATCCATCAGGTGATGCGAGTCCCGCGAGTACGGACAATGCAGCGAGACGTAGTCCGATCGCTCCAAGAGTTCCTCCAGCGTCGTCAGTTCGATGTTCCACTTTCGGACAAACTCCTCGGGGGGAAATGGCTCGAAAGCGATGACTTTCAGACCCAGTCCCACAGCGCGGGTCGCCACAGCTTGTCCGATTCGCCCCAACCCGACGAGCCCAATCGTCGAACCGATCACGCGGGGCCGGGCTACAAATCCCCAGCGTCCGTCGCGGACCATGCGGTCAGCTGCGGGGAACCCCCGGGCGACTCCCATCAGCAGCGCGATCGCCTGTTCAGCAGCGGCGTGATGATTCACGCCGGGGGTGACGGCAACAACCACTCCTGCTCGGTCGCAGGCCGCAGTATCAATCGCATCATAGCCCACTCCGGTGCGGGCGATGACTCGCAGATCCGGACAGGCCTGAATGACTTCGGCGGTGTATGGCTCGACGCCCGAGATGACGGCGCTACACCCGGCCAATTGCTCGATCAGGCACTCCGCCCGAAATACCTCGACTTGCTTGTCGCAGTGAAGAATCTCAAACCCGCCCTCCTTGAACAGCGGAAGATGCGGACCGGCTTTGGCGACACCGGCGATCAGCCTGACCTTGCGATTCACTCCACACACTCCTGAACGGGAACGGAACACGGGTTCGAGTCTGTCAAAAAAACACGCCGGGGAAGACCCGGCGGCAAGGTGGTGAGCTAGGGGGCCTATTTCGCTTCGGTCGCGGGCGTGTCAGAGTTGGCCACCCAGGTGCGGTAGTCGAAGCTTTCTCGATACCTCAAGAAGGCCGCACCTGGTCCGACGAGCAGGGGGTCGATCCCCGTTTTTCGACGGTAGGCGTAGACGGCAGACTCAGACGCGAACTCGAAGTCCTCGCCCTTGACCGAATGATTGAATCCGCCCATGGGCTTCCGCCCCGCAAACGGAATCGTGCGGTTCGATCCATTCGCATCACTTCCGCCCCAGAACTTGCTCCACGATTTCGAGTCCTTCACTGTGGCATTCGGCTTCCCTGCGCTACCCACCCAGCGTTTCAAGTCATACAGGTTCTCGTCGCCAGTCCAGCTGAGACCTGGATGTGTCGTCGGAGTCGCCAGCATGTTTTGCCCCATCCACTCTCCCTGGTAGGCGATGCCGTTGCTCACGATGTCGAGAGGGTGGGTCAGTCCCTTACAGGCGAAGACTTCGCTGGCCTGCACGGCACTATGGCTGAGCGATAGACTGCACTTGCTCCCTTCGGCTTTCTCTCCATCCGACAGGGAAAACGCAATCTTACTGAACACAATGCAGTTATCGAGGGTCACGTGCTGGTCTCCGGTGACCTGAATCTCCAACGCCGACCGGCCTCCGACGAGCTGGCAGTTTTGCAGGACTGTCGTTCCCGGAGCAGTGATACGGACGGCGGCCATACCCTGCTTATTGCCTTCAGAAATGGAGCAATTCAGCATTCGCAAAGTCCCCCCATTGACAACGACAGCGGCCCAGGGAATGTTCGCACCGAGTTCCGGCGCGTCCATCTGGAGTTCGACGCCTTCCAGAGTCAGCGTGCCCTTGGTGACTCGCACCATGTGGCGGGTCTCCGCGTTTTCCTGGGGTCGCGAACGGCGACCGTCCTTGTCATATCCCACGTCATAGCGGAAGACGGGTTGATACCCAAAACCGGCTTCGATCGTGAGATCACGTTCGACTTCAAGATGGGGCATCAAGAACGGTCCCGTGCCATCGATTCGAATGCGATCCCCTTCTTGCGCAGCTTTCAAGGCCTCATCCAGAGTGTTGAAGCGTGGTCTTTCCGCCTGCGACACGATCTGGAATCGATCTGCGGGCTCTCCCGAAAGGAGTCGTGAGATATCACTACCGAGATTCGCTTTCCGCAGAAACAGAATCGCGAACGAAGTGTCGGAGAGGTCTCCCCAAGATCCATTGGCTGCCTGGCTCGCAATGAGCGCCGCCGAACCCTGACCGAACCAATCAGTCTCGCCGAACTTCTCCATCCCGAGCACCACACCCATGCGCTCGACGGACCACATGAAGTAGCGGGGACTTCCCGCACTTAAGCTGGCTGCGAATTCACCCGCTTTTTTCAATCCGTCGGCGAACGAGGGATCAGACATCAGTGTGTCACCTTCGGCCGCAGGCCCATTGGGTGCCGATCCGGGTTTGACGGCCACACGGGTTTTGCTTTGTTCCTCGCGAATCACCGCAGCGCGAGCCACGGTCAAGCAGAACAACCCCGCGAATGTCATAGACGGCGAGGACGGCTGATAGGCCGATGCCGCCCCCGTCCCGCCTGCTCCACCCGCCCCTGGAAGAGCTTCCTCGATCCCGCCGGGTAAGGCGGCTTTGGCTCCCGGGAGAGCCTTATTCCCGGGCAGTGCATTTGCGACTACCGGTTTGTCCTTATCCTTGTTCTTGTCTTTATCTTTGTACTTGTCCTCCTTCTTTTTCATCTTAGGCTTGCCGTCGGTGCCTTTTTCTTTCTCCTTCTCGGCGTCGGCCTTCTTGTCGTCTGACCCTTCCCCATCAGCATCCGCGACTAGCTTCGTCCATTCCTCCGGGGCGTAAGGCCAGCCACCGTCTTCTCGCTGAGTCTCGATAAACCGATCACCGACGAGTGACATCGTACTCGTGATATCGACTCCCCAGCGACTGGAGACCCACAGTCCCAGCACGGCAAACTGCGTGCAGCTGTTGTCGCCGACTCCGGGCTGGAGCTTCGGCCTCTCATCGGAGTTCGAAAGAATGCCCACCGAGGCCAGTGGGCAGGTGTAGCTCCAGCCTCCCTCCACCGTCTGACCCGCGATCAAGCGGGCTGCGAGATCACGAATCTTGGATCGGTTGTCGCGGTCCCCGACTCGAGATAGAAACAGAATCGCCAAGGCGATGTCATAGGTTCCTTTCTCGTTTTCCATTTCCTTTTGCACGAACCGATGCGCTTTATCGATGACAGGATCGGAGACGGGCACGCCATTCTCGATCAGGCCCATTGCACACAGGGAAGTAATCCCCACGTCGTGCCCTTCCAGAGCCCAGCTCCCGTCGTCGTACTGTTCACCCTTGATGTAGTCCATTCCCTTCACACGCGCCGATTCAATTTCGGGCGTCGTTTGAGCGAAGCAAGGCGCAGGGAACGGGATCGCAACAACTGCGACACAGATCAGGAGACAAGTTTGCCATCGAAGCATGAGCGCCTCGGCCAAAAATGAGGATTGGGACAGGAGATTCGCTCCGCCCACACGAAAGAAAATTCGTCTTGGGCGGTTCATCACCGGTTAATGATGCCAACCCAGCTGACGATTGTCGACTCCGACTTGATGAGAAAGGGGCCCACGAGAGAGTCTGGCCACGTGCCACGGAGTTCGCGGCAGGGAAGTTTTGACCGGATGAACAGGATTGACAGGATGTCCAAATAGAGCCGCTTCTGCCCGGGTGCATCAACTAAAATTGCAGTCCGCCTGTCGGATGTATTCATTGTGCGGCCCAGGAAGAGGTGTCGCACGTGAAATCATGGGGTTCGATTTTGCTGGGCAGGCGAAGCTCCTGCGGGGCCGCGTATCGAAGTCGGCGCTGTCTGGCAGAAGCGGCTCAGCAGGAGCTTCGCCCTCCCGGTGAGCGGAGCACTACCCCCGAGTGATGGCCATCGCTTCGATCTCCACCAGCAGATTCTCAAACGCGAAGCCCGAGACCCGCACAGCTGTCACGCACGGGCCGGGGTTGGGATAGAACTCGCGCTGGACCGCGGCGACGGTCGCAGCTGCGGTGGCGATTTGCTGCCAGTCATCGGGGGCGTAGTAGTAGATGTAGAGCTTGGCGACATCGGTCTCGTCGAGGTCTCCTTCGGCCAGCACATTGCGGATGAACTGGAAGACGTTGCGGGTCTGAGTTTCCAAGTCCTTGCCGACCGCCTGGGCTTTGTTGTCGGCTGAGATCTGGCCGCCGATAAACGCCATTTGGCCGATCTTCCAACCTTGGGTGAACTGCGAGTTCGAAATGCTCCAGTCCCAGTGGTTCTCCGGTTGCAGCCGCTGCTTCTGGTCGCCCAGCATGCCGATTCCCTCGACTTGAATCAGCTCGTCGGAGTGTGGAAACCCGGTGATGCGCAGGCCTGCACCGGCAGCTGACGGGATCGACATATACCGCCGCCGGACGTTGGTCATCTTCTCCCAGTAGCTCGTGACCTCGCGGCCCTGTCCGAAGAAGCGGAAGTACGTGTTCTGACGCATGAGACTGTGACGATCGCCGCCCGCTTCGCGGAGCATTGTGTCGAGGTTGCGGAAGGCGTGGTCGGTCTGGACCTCGATATCGCCGATCCCGAGTCGTTCTCCCTGCGTACCGAGCGATCGCTGTCCGCCGACGAAGATCATATCCCCGACCTTCCAACCCTGCGAAAAGGGAAGTGGCTTGTCCCAACTCCAGTGCCCTGGGGGTGCCAGTAATTCCTTCTCTCCGCCCACGACTGCCCAGGCATCGACCAGGATTAAGGCCCCTTCTTTTTCCAGTCCGACGCGGGTTTCTGTTGTCGTGGGTCCCGGCGCTGTGAAGTACGTGACCCGCACGGCATCGAGTTCATCCATGAACTTCTGGACGGCCGCTTCGTCGCCATCACAACAGAGATAGACATTGTGTTTGACCACATCAGCCATGGTCGCCCCGGCCTCAGCCAGGACGCGCTTCAGGGCCTCGAACGCATTTCGAGCCTGGGTCGTGATGTCTGTCCCGACCACGCGTCCCTGTTCGTCGAGAGACATCTGTCCCCCGACAAAAATCAAGTTTCCAGCCCGCACAGCCTGCGTTCCGTTTCCGGACGCGCCGCCACAATGATTCGCGGGAGAGACGAGTTGCATGCTCATTACGATGGACCTTGTTCAAGTGAGAGAGCGCTGATCTCCGAGGACGGTGGATATGAGGCACATCCTATTCACCGATCAAGGAAATGTCTCGGCAGACCGGTCGAGTACAGGTCGGACACGGACACGTATGAAACGTGCCCCACACGGGCATGGCTCGCCGATCACTCCGGCTTCACTTCGCGGACCAGCTTCTGGACGGAGCCCGAGATGCGGTCCTCGATATCGCCTGACCAGCGGAAGGCGGGGCGGCCGTATTCATACAGGTTGGAACCGCCCTCGTAGCCGCCCTCATCCCACACCCGCCGCGACGGGATGTACGAAATCATGTCGTCCGCATAGCCGCAGACCCAAGTGCCGGGGCCGTACTCCGCTTTGAACCGCAAAGCGTAATCGACCACTGTTTCGGCCCCCATCCCGATCAGCAGCATTTCCTCGCCCAGCCGCCACGCATGGATCGGATAGGGATACTCCGTCTCAAAGGTCGCCCCCGCATCGAGCTTCTTTAGCATGCGCTCGGCCCAGCGGACGCGGACTGAATTCGAGTTCTGAAGCGATTCCGTCAGCTCCTCGCGACTCGCCACTTTCAAGTACGGCAAGTCAATGATCTCAAACGCGGTCCGCAGCTTCGGCTGGACCGGCTTCAGGGGTTGCTGAATCACTTCTTCCACGCTCACGGCCAGCATGTGACCGTACTTCTCGCACAGTTCCACCGTCCGGCGCGGGAGTGGGTTCTGGTCTCCTCCACAGGTATTGACGAACATGGCTGTGGTGCCCGGATGGAGCTTCTCGATCTCCAGCTGGGCGAATCCCGGATAGTCGCCGCACCACGTCATAAAGCTGAGCGTCGTGGGGTGACACGCGTACCCAAACAGGACCGCTTCGAGTTTTCCATCGGGTCGGGTCACCGTCAACACCGGCACCGAGTGGTCCACGGGACCGACCAGCGGAGTCCCGGCTGCGATCAAGGCGGGGACATCGGCCTCGCGATTGTTGCGACGGTTGACCGCAAACGTCGCCTTACCGGAGCCGATCTGTATGCTCGCCGGGGCCAGAGCCTGGAGTGCTTCTCCGACCAGCTTGACGGTCGCGGTCACCATCTGGTCGGTGTACTCGTCGACGAGCGCCACTTGCTCCTCATCGACCAGATAATAGTCGACCAGGTCATCCCCCAGTCGCGGGCCGCAGTGGTTGTGGGAAAACGTAAAAATGACCTGCGTTCGCTCCAGCTGATACTGCTCGCGCAGCTGGGCGAAGACGCGGTCGCTCATGATCTTCGGGACGCCCTGAAAGTCACTCGTGATAAGGACGACGGTTTGCCCGTGGACATCGCGCAGGGCAAGAGCCTTCATCCACAGATCGTGCAGTTTGCCATCCGGGGCCCGCTTGGCCCCGTACCCGGCGAGCCATACCGAAGTCTCGGGAGTGATGACCACACGGGCCACTCCGGCGGACCAGGATTTCGCATTTGCCGGGGGTTCGTTGGCCTGAGCTCTCTCTCCCATGAACTGGACAGAAAACAGCAGCAAGAGGAGGCGACGAGTGAACATGAGAGAAGCTCCAAAAGAATCTGACGTGGCAGTCCCAGCCTGAAAGCGGTGTCCGAGTGGTCGTCCCTGTTAGAGATGGCGAATCAACGCCGCTCAGATTCGGGGTGAGGGTGCGTTCTGAACTAGGTCCCGAAATACGCAACAGTTTCAATCGGTCGTCTCTCCGTTGTTCTCGCTCGGCGACGTGATCCCGTGGGCCCGCAGGATCTCCACCAGTTTTTCCCGCGCGAGCCTTAACCGGCTCTTGCAGGTCGGCAGAGGGACATCCATGATCTGCGCGATTTCGGGCAGGCTAACGCCTCCGTAGTGGTGGAGCGTAAAGGTCTGCCGTTGCTCTTCGGGGATTTGTTGTAGACCCGCTTCGACGAGTTTGGCGATCTCACGCTGGTCGGCCTGGTCCTCCGGCGAGGTCATCTCCCCAGCGATCCGGTACAGGACATCGTCCTCCGCATCGCGTGGACGTTTCACGGCTCGGACCAGTGCGTCATTGGTCTTGCGACGGATGTCGTCGATCAGCAAGTTGCGGGCAATCCGAAACAGCCAGCCACGGAACCGCTCGACGGGCAGGTAATCCCACGACTGCTGGTAGAGCTTGATGAGCGTGTCTTGGGCGAGGTCTTCGGAGAGTTGGATATCGCGGGTGTTGCGGATGAAGAACCCGATGAGCGGGGACTGGTATTGATCAACGAGCTCATCGAAGGCGGCGTTGTCGCCCTCCTGGAGTCGGATCATCAATCGGTCATCGTCGGTCATCTAAGGGTATTGAGCATGTCGCGAGTGGCTGGAACTGGTCGGACACAATATATTCAATCCGTGTGGCAAATGACGACACTGAGACGAGGCACCCATTGGAAAACGCGATCAATCTGACTTTTGGGCGGCGGGGAGCCTGCCAGATTCGGATCCCGGCTGAACATTTGAAGAGCCAGTTTCAAGCTCCCGCAGCAGTGAATCCGCTGAGCAACATCCTGGCCCAGGCTCTGGAGACGCCCCACGAGTACCCCAGTCTCCGACACGCTGTGGTGGCGGGAGATCGGATTACACTGGTCGTGGATCGCCAGACTCCGCAAGCGGAAACACTCGTGCTGGGGATGTGGACGCTGCTGGAATCGTGCGGAGTCAACGCTGCCGATGTCACAATTCTCGTCCCCGCGACGCTGACGCCGGGAGCGAATCCGGACTTGCGAAGACTGCTCCCGGTCGGTGTACGCGAGCAAGTCGTGCTCAAGTTGCATGATCCGACCGACGAGAAGTCGACCGGGTATCTCGCAACGACCGCGGGCGGCGAGCGGATCTATCTGCACCAGGACTTGCTCGACGCTGATCTGCCGATCCTGATGGGAGGGGTCGGCTTCGATTCCGTACTGGGATTCCGGGGCGGGGGCAGTGCGCTCTATCCCGGTCTGTCGACCGTAGAGGCGATTCGCAAATCGGTTGGACAAGGGCACGATGAACTGGCCCCCGATGATTCACGCCCACTCCGGCAATTGATGGACGAAGTCTCGTGGCTACTGGGCCTGCAATTTGCCGTGCAGGTCGTACCCTCGGTGGGGGATGGCGTGTCGGCCATCATTGCTGGCCAAGTCGACGCGGCATTCCAGAAGGCGTGTTCGCTCCTCTCCGAATCCTGGACTCTGCCGGTAAAGTCGCGGGCGGGAACGGTGGTCGTAGCAGTCGATCATGACGCCCACGGGCACTCCTGGTCCCAGCTCGGAGCGGCCCTTGATGTGGCCCGGCAACTGGTTTCGCGCGAGGGGCGGATCGTCGCCTTGACCGACTTGCGATCCGATCTGACCCCGGGCATTCGACTTCTGAGTGAGGTCCGCAGCCCCCGCGACGCTTTGAAGCCACTCCGTGAATCCCAGCCTCCGGATATGACTGCTGCGTCGCAGATTGCGAGAGCCCTCGACTGGGCGGGGGTGTCGCTGATGAGCGGTCTTCCCGGTGATCTGGTCGAAGACTTGGGAATGCTGCCACTGGATGCGACCGAAGAGCTGCAAAAGCTGTTGGAAACCGAAGATTCGATCGCGATCGTCCAATCGGCTCAGCATGTGAATGTCCGGAAACGGAAAAGTGAGAAGGCTTCGCTTTAGAGCGATCTATGTGGTGGTGTTTGCGTTTCAGGTCTCCCCACTTCGTCCTGGCCACCAACCCGACGCGGCAGCGGGGGCGACGGCTGGGAGGCCGTGTCCCGCTGACCGGCCGAGTGCTTCGCCCAACCGAAATCGTGGGGTTCGGTTGGGTCGGGAGGGCGAAGCTCCTGCGGAGCCGCATCTGCCAGACAGTGTCCACCTCGGTAGCGGCCCAGCGGGAGCTCCGCCCTCCCAGCTGATCCGAACCCCACGATTTCGACTGGACGGACCACCCAGTCGCGGAATCGCTCGTGCGCTTCACCCGCACCCGCGAGTCAGCCTCCTCCCCCCGGTCGCCCTCGCTGACACTGCGGATGAGTGTGCCTTTCTGGATCGTGATTATCAGAGCGGGAATTTGCAGAGAGATCGCGACACACCGCTTGAGTCTGATTGCCGAAAATCTCACCGAAAACGATACAACCCATTGACGTTGCCGGGGAAGCCGGCGGAAACCTGCATCACTCTGGGTATTTCATTGTTTGTTTTTGGCATCTCCTGTTTACTGAGCTAGGCTGTCATGGTGAGAAAGCCGTCCGCTTCCCTTCTCCGGAATCGGTGTTCCTCACTCTGGACCGCTTCGCAACGAAAGCACGAGTCTTGAATCTCCAACGCACCATTCTCGGTCTCATCGCAGCTTGCGGGCTGTTGAGCACGGGTTATTTCGGGTACTCAGCGACCACCGGCAACCAGACTTTTCAAGTGATGGTCCCATCGCAGATATCCATTGTGGCTCCGGCGGCAAGTCCCGTGCAGACCTACAGCGGAACGGGCGACGCGAATATTGGATTTGCCCGACAAGACTGGTCGGTAAAATGTAACTCTGTGAATGGCGCGACGGTGATCCTGCAAACCGCCACGTGTTTCCAGCACACCTCAACTTCAATGATGAAGCGTGATGGGCGGCTGGCTTTGCGAGTGAATTCCACCAGCGGACCAGCCAATTGGGCAGTGACACGAGCGACCGACCGGACGTGGTATTCAACCGGGGACGAGGACGCCGTTGTCCAGGCCGTCAGCAACAAAGCTGGCGAGGCACAATTGGGACTGTCCGTGACGTTCCTAACCGGGATCGGTGCCGATTTGGAGGAAGGCGACTACGCGTTGACCATCGTGGGCACGATTACTGCCAACTAGAGCAGATTCAGAATCTGTTTTCACGCGAGACAGATAGGAATGTCTGTCCCACTCCAGTAGAGCGGATATTCCTGTCTACTTTTCTGGGTGAAGACCATTTCTAAATCAGCTCGAGTGTTCGGTCTCGGCGAGATCGCTAGGTCCGAGAGGATCGAGAGGGCGACCGCCAGTGCCGTGCGAGCCGATGTCCGTGAGGCTCGGGATTCTAGATGGGGGGGGGCCGGGTCATTCGCGGAACCTATGCCCCGTCCGGGGGTGTGAACGCACTCCAGCTGGCCATTCGCAACGACCCCGAAGTGACGATTCGATTCATTTGTGTTGTTGTAAACATATCTTTTCGGAATTTTCTTGACAGTCTCATATTCCTGGGTAACGTGGGAATCGCTTTGATAGTTCCTTTCTCTCGTCGCAGATCAAGGGGCCGATCATGGCACGCGGGCTG
>Ga0105047_10002331_pt1 | contig 34007 bp, 22 predicted proteins | sample MAT04_FD_78384 | JGI IMG/M metagenome (GOLD analysis project Ga0105047, IMG submission 78384) | Freshwater microbial communities from Lake Fryxell liftoff mats and glacier meltwater in Antarctica - MAT-04 (megahit assembly) | ecosystem: Environmental > Aquatic > Freshwater > Ice > Liftoff... | reverse complement strand
TGTTATGCATTTATTGCATGGGTGAAACCGGTTACTGGTATAAGAGGTGGCTTGAAATGGGCTTGAGCCGGATGAAGGGAAACTTTCACGTCCGGTTCTTAGGGGGCGAAAGGGCAGCAATGCCCTTAGCTACCCTCTATCTTCATCATTAGCAACATGGCAGCAGTTGTTCGGGCAGTACAAGCATCGGTGGACATTTAGTTGTTATCTTGTTCATTTGTTTTTCAGTTGGAAGCGGTTCCGGGCGGACGACTTTAAAATTCCTTAACATCACCAAGCCCTATCGTTAAAGGCCACCTTTGAAAACCAATGCGCTGGCCGGTTTACAGCTTTTAGGCAGGTTTCGTGAAACAGATTTTGTAAGGCGGCTCGCTACACTTTTTGCTCGCTGGTGGGAGAAATTATGCAGAGCGGTTCACTTTATTTTCGGCTCGCTTGTGGGAGAGAAATTGTAGGATAGTTTACTCCATCTTTTTCGCCGCTCGACAGGTTTTGTAAATCCCGCTTTGACTTTACCCGCCAGACTTTTACGGCTGGTTTGACTTGTGTCGCTGGTTGGACAAAGCGTTTACTTTTTTTAGTTTTGGTGACAAAGGTTGACAGATTTTCACCTTCATGGGTGTGAGCAACCGCAGCCGTCTCGGGAGACAACGCTACACGCAGAGACAATGCACAAGCCTGCGTATTCATTCGCAGCAGGTTTCGCGGGACAATGGGGCTAGTGTTTGGACAAAGTTTTTTTTGACTAATTGCTTTCTTTCGGTGGTGTGGTTTGCTGGTGGTGAGCAGTCGCTCATGGTGCAAACAAGGTGCAAACGAGACTTTGAAGCAAGCAATATTTGCCGCCGTTTTTTGTGCGGCGTCTAATTGTACTCAAACACTCCGTGGTAGACAGACCGCAAGGCGGCCTATAACAAAGGGCTTGGCAATAAACTGGCGGAACGTTGTCAGCTTCGGCTTTGGCTATGGTTCTTCAGTCCACGCGGAACGTTATTCATTTGGCTTTAGTTTTTCATTCCTTAAACTTTTCATTCTACCTTGGGCTGCGGTTTCGGCGGAAGAATTTTAAATACCAGTTCATTGCCAAGCCCCGACTGTTGTGTGCAACTTTATGACAGCTCCTTTAATTTAAATACGTCATCTAAACAAATTACTTAAGTATAACAACATCAAGAAGGCAATTCTAACGGTCATTAGTGAGGGCAATCAAAATTTCCTTTTTATAAAAATTGACACAGAAAAAATAGAATTTTCAAAGGAGCAAATGGTTGAGGTTGAGGAATAAGATAAATTTTCTTTCAGATCAACTTTTAATTTCGTCAACATAGAGCTTGAAGGCTATCCTGTAGACTTTATTTTAGCAACTTACCTTCCTGACAATCCTCCTAAATTTGACGAAGGTTGGATTGAAGGAGATGACGAAACTATTGCTTACGCTACACTTTACATAACAGCACATTTTGAAATCAGAGACAATAACATCAGACTAATTAATCAAGGTGACAAATTCATATTATAATGGACTGGAGTAACAAAAGATTTAAATTACTATGATGAAACGGCTAAGCCAAATACAGTTTGTATACGGACACCTGTTTACTTAAAGAGTTATAATTCCGTTAACGAGTATTATGAGATTGTATTTAGAAGCAAATTGAAAAACAATACCCATTAGTCAGACCTGACTTGTGGAGGAGGGAAAAGCAGCACACAACAATCGTATTGCCAATAGTAGGGTGAGAAGTTGGTGCAAATGGCTTCTTGCCACTATCGGCTTTTGTTCCGGCCAAAAAATTTTTATTAATCATTAGAATATATTTTTAAGCACTGGTAATTACATTGTACATCGGAAACTACCTCTGCGTTGCGCTTATAAACTTTACACATCGATGTAACTCAAGGTATCGCTGGTGGAACTGATGCGTAAGGGAGTGGCGGACTAAATCGTAGTAGTGAAGAAATTTTTGTAACGGAAATGGAGCGAGAGGATTAGCTCATTCATTGGTATTAAGAAAAACAACACGGAATAATCTTTGGACAATCAGGTTTAATTTAATAACGTGGTTTATTTTTTTTCCACAGAATCAAAAGAGCCGTGTAAAGAGAAACTTTTAAGCAAGGTTGTGTGAAAGGCCTGGGGTGAAATGCACTTGCATACCCAACCATTGTTATCTTCATCAGCAGCAACACGGTAGCGGTTGTTAGTTCAGCACACTCATAGGTAGCCATCTACAGGCCATGTTGTACATTTATTTTAAACTGCAGCGGTACCGGGCAAACGTTGTTGATGTAGCCAACAACTGCCAATATTATATAATTGTTTACTTTTTATTTCAATAAAATAATTACAGTGCATGGCACGCAACTTTGTATTTGTGTGGTTGTAACGCATTTGCATACACCTACCGCACAAACCATTTTTTTTTGATGCAAAGTTTATGAGTAAACGAATACAATTTATCATTCTGTTCGTGATTTGTGTAGCCATTACCAAAACCCATATTGCTCAGTTGCCTGTGGCTGTTTCGGTTGCCGATAACAACAGGCAATTATACCAAAAGCCTGACTCAAATTACTTATACCTTAAGCAAAAGGGCGAAAATTATCATAGGAATAATAATTTTTTGGGCGAAGCAGGGTGCCTGCAACAAATGGGGCAGCTTTTATACCAGTTAGGTAATTACGCACAGGCAGTTGAAAAATTACTTTCGGCACATAAAATATACGTATCGTTAAATAATAAAGAATTGCTGGCCACAAATATGAACCTGCTGGGCACAGTATATTATTACAATAAGCAAGCCCCCAAGGCATTGGAACTATTTAAAGAAGCACTGGCTATTTTTTCGTTAATAAAAAATGAAACCGGGCTTGCCAATACCTACGGAGCAATAGGATACATATACGAGAAAAAAAAGCTGTATGATAGTGCCTATTACTTTCAACAGATAGCATTAAGCCATGCGCTGCTTGGAAACGATGGTAACAGCCAGGCAAAAATATTTGAAAATATAGGAAGCATATTAGAAGATGAAGCAAAATATGAGTCGGCAAAATATTATTTTGAGCAATCACTTAAACTTTATCAACAAACGGGCAATGTGTTTAGTAGCATAGAGGTGATTAATAACCTGGGAGACATTTATCAAAAAAGCGGGGATTACGCCAAAGGATTGTCATATACCAGGGAAGCCATGCTATTGGCACAAAAAAATACGGCCTTGTACCAATTACAAAGTGCCTATAAAGATATGGGGCGGAATTTTGCCCTGACAAAAAAGTACGACAGTGCGTATTTCTATCTTGAAAAATGCCGGGCACTTGTTCAAAAAATTTATACCACCGAAACAGGGCAGCAGATTGCTTTACAGGAAATAATATATGAAACCGACAAACAATATATAGAAATAGAAAGACTACAGGCCGCCAGGGAGGCTAACCTGGTTCTAACGATTTTTGCTGGTATCCTGGTTTTGTTGGTATGCCTGTTAGGTGTGGTAATTATTAGCCGCCAGCGCCTTAAAATAAAAAATGAGAAAGCAATTAATGAAAGTAATGACCAGGTTTACAACACACAAAAGGGACTGATGGAGTCAGAATTAAAGCGGCAGCAAATGCTGGAAGAAAATCTGCAACAACAACTTGAGGTGAAGAGTACTGAAATGTCGTCGCATATTTTGCACCTCATTCAAAAAAGCCAGGTGATGGAAGAGCTAAAAAATGGACTGACAGAAATTATAAGGGATGATAAGCGCGACCAAAAGAAGCAGCTTAGACAGTTAGTACAAAAAATCAATTTTAGTTTTACGCAAGATTCTTACTGGGAGGAATTTCGCGTCATTTTTAACCAGGTCCATCAATCTTTTTTTACAAATCTCACACTGCAGTTTCCAACATTAAGTGCTGCTGATCTCCGGCTTTTATCTCTTATTAAAATGAATCTTAATTCAACTGATATTGCTACCATGCTGGGCATAACGCAGGATAGTTTAAGAGTGAACCGGTACAGGCTTAAAAAGAAACTACAGCTTGGCCAGGGTGGGTCGCTCAGTAATTTTATCCAGGCAATATGATATTAAAAAATGATCATTTTATGTTTTGATAATATTTTGGTAACAGACATTCTATAAAAACTTAACATATTAATTGTCAATTATTTACATGTTGTTTTGCCTGTGCTGTTGCCCTTTAATATACGCCCTGTTACGTGTTGTTTCTATTTTGTATACGGTCAAAAAACCGCGTGTTAATGTCAAATCACCAGTTTCGTTTCACAAAAGTTTTGGTAACAAAAACAATGCAACGTAAAAATTTAATTAGTATTATGGAAAAAAATTACTTTAAATCAAATTGCTTAAATAAAAAGCTTTTTGGCTTTATAATCGTGAGTATTATGTTACTTACCATGCAGGTTTCTGCTAACCCAATAGTTGATGATGGGGTGTTAACCGGTAAAATTAAAGACAAACAATCCGGCGAATATCTTATTGGTGCAAATATTCAATTGAAAGGATCTAACTTAAAAGTTACTACCAATTCGGAAGGTTTTTTTAGATTCTCAAATTTACCCGAAGGCAAACAAACCCTTTTGGTAAGTTATTTGGGCTTTACCACTAAAGAGGTTGACATAAGTGCATCCCGAACTCCTCAGGAAATATTAATTGAATTAGAAGCTACATCGGCAACTTTAGGCACCGTGGTGGTAACCGGTTTGCGAAGAAGCCAAATTCAAAGTATAAACCAAAAAAGACAAGCGCTTAATACTATAGAAGTAATAACTGCAAACGAGGCCGGAAGATTACCGGATATTAACGTGGCCGAGGCTACGCAACGTGTTTCGGGGGTTTCGATAGAAACAGACCGCGGTGAAGGACAATTTGTATCTATCAGGGGCATACAACCTTCATTAAACAATGTAACCCTAAACAACAATACTTTGGCCTCAACAAGAGATAGCAGGGCAACTGCCTTAGACCTGTTGCCAACAGAAATTATATCAAGCATTGAGGTTATTAAAACTAACTCACCCGACATGGAAGGCAATGCCATTGGCGGTACAATTAACATAAACACATTATCTGCCTTTGATAAACCAAAACCTTTTGTAAACATTGCGTTAGATGGCTTAGTACAAACACAGCAGGTAGACCTTGGGGGGTTTGATAATATAAGAGCACCCTACAGGGCTGCAGTAACAGCCGGAAAGCAGTTTGGTAAAAACAAAAAATTTGGAGCAGTGGCCTCTGCCAACTTTTTTAGAAGAGATTTTAGCGCCTCTATTCTTGACCCTGACGGATGGGAGTTTTTCAACTTTTTTTATCCCAACGAAATTGAATTGCAAATTGAAGACAACGAAAGAGATCGTTTAGGCTTATCCGCCGATTTTGAATACCGTCCATCAAAAAACAGTTCAATCTATTTAAAAACACTATACACCCAAACAAAAGAAGTGCAATTAAATTCAGAGTTTGAATTAACCTTACAAATTGGGGCTGCTACCCCAACCAATCAAACCGCTACATCGGGTAGATTTATTAGAGGCTCAGGAGAATTAGACCAGGCTTTTACAAATGAAGTTGAGAATTTATACAGCTATACTTTAGGTACAAAAAACCAGTTTGGCAAATTTTCTTCACATATTTACGGAACGTTATCTAAAGCTAAAACAAACCTTGATAATTTTGATGCTACTTTCGAAAACCCAAGAGAAACAGAGCCTAGCTTGTCATCCACTTATAATACAGCACCCTTCTTTTTTGAAATTACGCCCGATAACAAAGCATTTGCCAGCAATCCCGAAATTTATAAGCTGAGAAACCTAAATTTTACTACTGGTTTGGTAAAAGAAAACGTTGTAGAAGTTAGTGCTGATTTTAAGTATGATACTAAAATTGGTAAAGCCAATACGATTATAAAATTTGGAGGAAGATATAGAGACCGCTCTAAAATTCAAGACAGATCGAGGGATTCTTATGATTTGAGTTTTGGCGGAAGAACCATACCTAATGCTAATGGTTATTCGTTGACTCCTTTCTTTTTCCCGGTTTCTATTCCGGCACAGGGTGGGGCTACCCCTTTTGTGCATGGTAACGTAAATAAATTTAAAGATTTTGTTAGTGTGCCTGCAAACGTAAGGGATACTACAAAACTTATTTTTGATAAATTAGTAACCGATCAACAGCTTTACCTAAACGATTTTGAAAACAATGAATCGGTAACTGCAGGTTATGCAATGGGCGTTATAAATATGACCAATCTTACCATTATTACTGGTTTAAGGGTCGAAAATACTTATACAAAATCGCTAAACACCACAATTTCTCAGACTAGAGGTGTAGTTACACCCGGTGTAACTGTGGCCACCAACAATTACATTAATTTTTTACCATCACTCCAGTTAAAATATAATATCGGAAAAAGTTTTGTAACCAGGGCATCTTTTACCAACACAATTGGCAGGCCAAACTATTCTGATCTTTCTGGTGCCACTAACTTAAATTATGTCGAAATTCCCCCGCAGGCGGGCTCTACACAACCAACCTTTACAGGCTCGGTACGGTTAGCAAACCCAGACCTAAAGCCGTATACTTCCAGTAATTTTGATGTTTCGGGAGAATTTTATATACCAACCGGGGGTATTATTGCGCTGGGCGGATTTTATAAAAAAATCAAAAACCAAATTTATAGAAATGTTATTCCTTTTACGCAAGGTTTGTTATATGAAGGAAGACAATATCAAACTTTTTCTATTTCGCAAACTATTAATGCTGATGCTGCTGACCTTTATGGAATGGAATTTACGTATGACCAGGCCCTGACTTTTTTACCAGGATTTCTAAAAGGCCTCGGCGTTTCTGCAAATTTTGCATTAATTACGTCTAAAGTTGAATTGCCAACCAGGCCAAATGAAAAGTTACCATTATTTAGGCAGGCAAGCAACGTGTATAATGCCGCAATTTATTACCAGCGAAAAGGCTTTGAATTTAGAGTGGCAACCAGCCACAGAAGTGCATACTTAACTGAGGCAGCTAGTCCACAGGCTTCTATTGCAGTAAGAGCCGTTGCAGCAGGTTTTTCTGTTGCCGATTTTGACAGGTACGATGCTGCAAGAACAACGTATGATGTATCGGGTAAATATAAATTTCCTAAAATTAATTTAGCCCTTTCGGCCCAGGTTAGAAATTTAACCAATGCACCCGAACAGGGTTATCAAGGCATTACCTCCCGTTACGACCGTCATGATTTAACTGGTAGAAGTTATTTCTTAGGTGTTTCATTAGGCTTATAAATAAATTTTTTTAGGAGGAAGCATTATTAATTAATGTTTCCTCTTTTTCATTTTACCACAGGTTAAATTATGATAAGATTATTGTTCAGCCTCTTTGGTTTGGTTTTTTTTCAATTTTCGACATTGTTATTTGCCCAAAGTACTATTTACGATGACAAACCTTTATTTGCTAAGAATTGGAGTAAACCAACCGAACAGCCAGATCATATTATTTTAACTTTCGCAGGCGACCCATCAACACAACAAAGTGCAACCTGGCGAACTGACACATCTATAAAAAATGCTGTTGCCCAAATTTCCATTGCTTATGCTGCCCCAAGGCTTAGGAAAACCGCTGTAGAGGTAATTGCAAAAACTGAGACTATGGATGCCAGTACCATAAAAACTGCTGAAGTAATTGCAAATTACCATTCCATTACTTTTACAAACCTGTTGCCCGATACGTTATACGCCTACCGGGTGGGTGATGGAAAAATTTGGAGCGAATGGTTTCACTTTAGAACGGCCAGTAAAAAGGCAAAGCCTTACTCGTTTTTATACGTTGGCGATGCTCAAAATTTTATTTTAGAATTATGGTCAAGGTTAATTAGAGCTGGTTTTAGCAAAGCACCTAATGCAAGTTTTATTATTCATGCCGGTGATTTGGTTTCTGAAGCACATAGCGAACGCCAATGGCACGAGTGGTTTACTGCGGGCGGTTTCATTCATGGTATGTTGCCAGGTGTGCCGGTTGCCGGCAACCACGAATACCGCTCGTTTAGCGATACTGCACAGCCTGTAAAAACCAATAATTTGTCGGTTCAATGGAAACCTCAATTTACATTACCTGAAAACGGACCAAAAAATCTGTTGGAGACAACCTATTTCTTCGATTATCAAAACACAAGGTTTATACTTTTAAACTCAAATACCAATCAAAAAGAACAAGTGCCCTGGTTAGATTCTATTTTAAAAGGCAACCCAAATAAATGGACGATAGTCGCTTTTCATCATCCTATTTTTTCTACAGCTACCCAAAGAGATAACAAAGAACTAAGAGAAATGTGGAAGCCTCTTTTAGATAAATATAGAGTTGATTTAGTGCTGCAAGGGCACGACCATACGTATGCCAGAGGCCAGGCAGGTTCGGTTTCTAAAAATCTTTTATCGGGTATTAACAAATTGGATCCCGATGCAGGAACGGTTTACGTGGTAAGTGTAAGTGGTGGTAAAATGTACAATTTTAAAAAAGACCTTTGGAATAATTACGATGCCAATTTAGAGCGTAAAGCAGAAAACACACAGCTTTTTCAGGTTATAAAAATTAATGGAGATCAGTTAACGTTTGAGGCATACACTGCAACCGGCGAATTGTACGATGCCTTCTTATTACAAAAAAAGAAAAAAGGGCCTAATAAATTTAGGGAGAAAGTGCCGCGTACCAGTGAAAGATTACACATGAACACTATACCAAAATATTAAAGCATTTTAAAAAAACTTATGAAAAAAATTAAGTCAATACTATGGTTGCTTTTCCTACCGCTTTTTTGTTTGGCGCAGATAAATGCAACTGCACCTAAACCCAAAAAGAAACAATTAATGGGCATTCAGCCCGAGCTTACCCGGGAGCCCTATTTGCAAATGGGTGGTCCAAACAGCATGACCATTCGCTGGAGAACAAATGTGTATGATAGAAGCCGCGTAAAATATGGTGTACAACAAAATCAACTTAATTTAATACAGGATGACTCTACTTTAGTGAGCGAGCACCTGGTAAAACTATCAGGGTTAAAGCCGATGACCAAATATTTTTACAGCATTGGTGGCCTTGCCGATACAATTTTGCAGGGCAATGCTGATAATTATTTCTATACCTTACCAGCAAATAACAGCGAAGAATTAATAAGAATTGCTGGCTTTGGTGATTGCGGAAATAATTCGCCCAACCAAAAATTAGTAAGAGACCAGGTGGACGAATACATCAAAACAAACCCTTTAAACGCCTGGATATTAATGGGTGATAACGCTTATTCTGATGGGACAGATGCTGAGTTTCAAGCAAAGTTTTTTAATATATATAAAGACAATTTATTAAAGCATTATCCGCTTTTTCCTGTTCCGGGCAATCATGATTATCACGATTTTGAGTCAGCTTCGGGCAACGACCAAAACAAGATAGCGTATTATCAAAATTTTACTGTGCCAACAAGCGGCGAATTAGGCGGGTTGCCGTCAGGTACTGAAGCCTATTATTCGTATGATATTGGTAATGTTCATTTCCTTGCTTTGGACTCATACGGACCCGATAGCAAAGGAATGTATATGTACGACCAAATGGGCGAACAAACTGCATGGGTAATTAAAGATTTAGATGCAAATAAAAAGAAGTGGGTTGTAGCTTATTGGCATCACCCACCTTATACAAAGGGCTCCCATGATTCTGACAGTGAATCTCTACTAATTAAAATCAGGGAAAATTTCATAAAAAATATTGAAGATTACGGAGTTGATTTAGTGTTAAACGGCCATAGCCATGTTTATGAACGTACCAGGTTAATTAGCGGATATTTTGGTAAAGAAGTTGATTTTGATGCTAAAAAATACGAGATAAGTTCATCATCAGCAAAATACGATGGTTCAAAAAATTCTGCACCTTACATTAAAAGTGCTATTAACAATAAAGGAACTGTTTATGTGGTAAGTGGTTCGGCAGGTGCTTTTGGCGGACAGAAAGAAACTTACCCGCACAATGCAATGGTTTACTCAAATAATTCTGTTGGCGGTGTAATAATTTTAGAAGTTAAAGGAAATAGGTTAACCCTAAAGTGGCTAAGCAGCGATGGAAAAATTAACGACCAATTTACCATTATGAAAGATGTAAGTAAGCAAGAAATAAAGCTTTTAAAAAACGATAAAATCCTTCGGTAATTTCACAAATCTTTTCATTTCATTTTATAACATGCATTGCCAAACCACTGTGTGTTATTTATTATAAAAATAATGAGATACATTTTTATATTGAGTTTATACCTGCTCGTTGTTAGTTGTAAAGAACTAAACAGCAATTCTTTAAATGTTGTAAAGCCCGTATACGTTACTGAACGTGTTGATTTTGACACTGATGACCCTGCAATTTGGATTGATCCTGATAACTCTTCTAAATCCTTAGTGATTGGAACGGATAAGGATGCTAACGGCGGTTTATATGTTTTTGATTTGGAAGGGAAAATTATTCCCGGTAAAACCATTAAAGGTTTAAACAGACCCGATAATGTAGATATTGCTTACGGATTAAATTTAAAGGGAAACAAGGTTGATATTGCCGTTGTTACTGAAAGATTTACGCATAAGTTAAGAATTTTTGCATTGCCCGGTATGGCACCGATAGATAATGGTGGAATAGCTGTTTTTGATGGAGAGAATGGATTTGAATTTAGAGACTTAATGGGCATTGCCTTGTACACCGACTCTGCAAACAATATTTACGCTATCGTAGGTCGAAAAAATGGCCCGACTAACGGTTCGTACTTATGGCAATATTTACTATCAGATAATGGAAAAGGTATTGTTGAGGCAAAATTGGTTCGCAAGTTTGGACAATATAGTGGTAAAAAAGAAATTGAAGCCATTGCTGTTGATAATAAAATGGGGTTTGTTTACTATTCAGATGAGCAATTTGGTGTTAGAAAATACTTTGCAAACCCGGTAAAAGGAAATGAACAACTGGCAGTATTTGGTACCACCGGGTTTGCAGAAGACCACGAGGGAATTTCAATATACAATACCACCGACAGTACAGGTTTCATATTAGTGTCTGATCAGTTTGCCAACCAATTTCATATTTTTAAAAGAGAAGGGGATGAAGGAAAGCCGCATAGACATTCGTTGATAAAAATTGTAAAGGTGGCAGCTAAACATAGTGATGGCAGTGACATTATAGCTACACCTTTGAATGCTGCTTTTAAAAAAGGATTATTTGTAGTGATGAATGATGAAAAGAATTTTCATTATTATACGCCGGAATCCATTTTAGGTGACAGCCTTTTAAATAAATAGTAATAACCATCCCGTTGGTACAGACCTGTATCAATATTAGTTACAAACACGGTTATATTGGTGCTTCCGTTTACTAAACCAAGAGGTTGGGTATAATTTTAAAACGTACGACAAGGATTATAACATTGTTAGCGAAAGATACGATTGAGGGCAGCAAAACGTGCTTCGGTGGCGTTGCTAAGCCTGTTTATACCTTGGTAGTTAAATAATTAAACTTTAGGTTACTTTAAAACTTGTACTGGCGCCCTGTTAGTTAAACTAATGTTTTCCCAAAACAAAATCGGCCGTTTTTACAAAATTATATGCGGCGCTGTTGGACAGGTAACCAGCGTAGGTGTTGACCGTAGTCCATCTAATACCTTGCTAAGTACTCAGCCTCCATCTTTCGGCCTTTTGCTTTTGGCTTTAGCCTTCTGCCCACTGCGTCTAACGCTAATCTTTCAGCAATCACCTTTGTGGTAATTTTTAATGGAAATTATATTTGCCATAACTTTTTTTGTCACAACTATTTTTGCCTCAACTTTATTTTACATATCAATCGCTATTGAAAAAATGAAACATATGAAAGTAACTATTGTGATGCCGTAAAAATTAGGTGTATTGCCGCAGTAAGCGGTGCAAATGCTGGAAGTTAGCCGCAGTAATTTGTAGATGTAGGAGAACGAAAGGACCAGGAATTTTATCTATGACCTTTGAAAAAGAAATTTGCCGTTGTAAAGTGGACAAACTGTACTATAGTTTTAATAATGCAGGCAGAAAGTATAAAGTTACATAGAAGCTCCTATGCAACAGGAAAGGCCTTTAGGTAGCAATTGGCCTGGCATTAGAGGGGCGTACCGTTACATTAATCGGCAGCATTCCCCTGCCGTAATTACCGCAAAAAAACATTTACATCCGAACCAACAGAATGGTCGAACCGGCCGTTTTCAACTTTTATGGTATTAAAGTCTGCATCAAAAATACCGGAAAGCGTACCGCCGTAAATACGTGGACCTATGGAGTCGAGCTGGGCTTTGTGAAAATAAATATTGCCAGTGCCTTTGCCATATACGGTGTTGTTATTTTCCAAATTAAGGGTAAAATAGCCGTTGGTGGTATTGATGGCCAGCCGTTGCCCCTGTAGGGATAAAAAAGTTGTATAATCGAATGTTTTGGGTACGGGCAGTACTAATCCAATGTTTCCATTCTGGTTGATATTACCCAAAAAAGCGCCCGACCAGTTAAAGCTCAATGTATCTAATGCTGAGCTGGTGGCCGATTTAGCCACGGTAAGCTCGTAGCGCGTTCCTCCAATTAAAAAGTTAACGATGCGGGGGCTGGTACGCCAGGGCGTTGCCCCTATGTAACAGGTCATCAAATTATTTTTGGTATTAGAAAAAATTGCCAGCCCGCGTCTTTCCTTATCTTCCACCACGGTGGTCAAATTTTTTGTACAACCTAAACACGCCAGGCAAAGGGCAAATAGTAAGGCGCCAGGTAGTATTGAAGATGTTTTCATTTAGTATTTTTTTTGCTGATGATAAACGAATAGCCGACGGTAAAAGTTAGCGGCGCACTGAACCTGAAAGTAGAAGGGGAGAAGTCTTTTTTGGCGGGTGGGGTGGATATAAGCGCATCGGCAAAAAATCTTCCATTTGCATACTCATGCATATATTCAATACCACCACTTAAAAAAATGCCTAAAACATCGCGATTAATGTCAGGATTTAAAATAGAGTAATCGCTTTTACGATAGGTATAATCAACATTAAATTTTTGCCACGATACACCGGCATATAATAATGCAAGAAGATGGTTTGTTTTATTGAGTTTAACAGCTTTTAGCCGCAAGCCGGTGGAAAAATTATACAGTACCGGGCGTATAGATTTGTCGGCAGGTGCAAAAACAGGCAGCGCCGCATTTGTGGTAAATGAGGAGTCGCTTGACTTTGCCGCAGTACCATAATCCACATCAAACCTAAATAACCAACCCGCGCCACTCAGCGTTTTCTTTTCAAGTTGAACCCCGGTTACAAGCAGGTTAAAACCGGGCAACTTATTATTGAGGTCTGTGCCGTATCCTGCAATAGGTTCTATATACAACTGTGCGGAACTGCCAAAAACAATTAAAAGTAACGGTAAAATCAGCAACCATTTTTTCATCGTTTATATGATACATTTACCAGCATAAATGCTGCACCCTTCTATTGTTAAAAACCGGCCCTGCGCAGCCATAGCTGCACTACGTAAAAGCAAAACGGTTGCTTGAAGCACATACAAAACAGCCGTCACATTTGCCGCAGCTATCAAGCTTTTTATGCATAGGCACGGCATTGTTGGCCTTAATTTAGTTTTTGCCGCCCAACAATTTATAAATGTATTTTTTCAATAAAACTTCATTGTACTATTTTTAAATTGGTTAATTAGCTTAATCAGGTTAATGCATATAAAAACCACCATAAAATGCTTACGTTCGTAAGGCTACAAACCGCATTTCTGTAAAAGCCCCTCATTACCTAATTTACAGGCAATGCTTTATTTATAAAATATTGCTTGTTTTTTGTTTGTGTATTGATATCGGTTTTATAGTGTGGGCTATAATTGAAAAGCGATAAATATGCGGGCTGGGCCAACTTTGGCGGTACGTAGGGAGATACGCGGTACTCAATGCTTACGAAGCTAGATGCTGTCGATGTGTAATAGTTGACTGTGGCATAGGCCTACCATAAGGGTGACGCCGACACGGCTCGTCATTCTTAATTTTAATGCAATCATATAGTGGTGGATGGGTTATTGTATGGTGTAACCCTTATAGTCAAATTTTTTGCCGTAGATGCTGCCACCAGTTCTGTAAAATAGGTGTTTGGATCATTAAAGAATGCCGCCGGTACAAAATAATTTTGGTTTAAGCAACATAAAAGGTTTTTTGCTATTGCAGGCAGGGAGGCTTTTAACGGTTTTTTATGCTGCAAGTTGGTATTTGTATGCTATTAATTAAAGTACAGGTGCGCCTGCCCCGTGTATAGCTAGTGGTAAAAGTATTTTTATAATGGCCCCGGTAGTTACCCCTGGTGGTTTGGTTTTTATTGCAGCCACCAGCAACCAATAATTTAGGGCATTTAATAAACGAACCGGTAAAATGCTTTGGGAAACTACCTTGCCTGCCTGCGGTTTTGCTATCCCCGAGTTGTATAATATCGGCCGAAAACAAATGATTGTGACAGCTTGCGGTAACCAAAAACTAAATACCCGCGCAGGCAACACCCACCTGGCTTGTTCACTTCCTTAAACTGGTTTTGATTTCCCGTGATCTTTATCACTATGCCTCAGTAAGTATTATAATAGCTTTACCGGTATTGTTAAACTATTACCTGGTGGCTATGTTGGCTGCCGCAAACTTTACATTTGTAGTACAATGAAAAATTTTTCGTTCAGTTTTAGCCTGTATAAGTTAGTCCGTTGGTTTTTTGGGTTATTGTTTATTGCTATCGGCCTCTATTATACCGATGGATGGCCTGCCATTTTGTTTGGTAGCATTTTTATTATTACTGCATTTTTTACGCCGTATAGGTGTAGCAATGGAAATTGTACCATTGGCAACAATGGTATATAATATTTGTATGTTACTTTAACCAATTAAAACATCTGCTGTCCGTTATATAAATCCCTCTTTATCATTAAAATGCATTCCAAATGTTATTATCTAAAAATTTCCTTTCTATTTTGATACCTCTATTTTATTTTAGCGACTGTTTAGCCCAATCTCCTAAAACAATTGAAATATCGCCTGCCGAATTTGAAAAGGGAATAAACCAGCCCAACGTTCAGGTATTGGATGTGCGCACTATGGGCGAGTTTAAGTCGGGATATTTAAATAAGGCACTGCTGGCCGACTGGAACAACCAGGACGAATTTGCCTACCGTATAAAAGGGCTTGATAAGAGTAAGCCCGTGTACACCTATTGCCTTAGCGGCGGCCGAAGTGGCGCCGCAGCCAAATACCTGGCCGACAAAGGTTTTACTGTGTACCATTTAAAAGGAGGCATTAGCGCCTGGAAAAAGGCCGATATGCCCGTGGTTGCCCCTGTTGTAGTTAAACAACTTACCACTAGCGAGTTCACTGCTTTGATACCCGCCAACAGAACAGTGCTTGTAGATGTAGGCGCTGAATGGTGTCCGCCATGTAAGGTAATGAACCCGGTAATAGACTCCTTATCAAAGGTGGGTGGTGTAAGTTTTGCCCTTGTAAAAATTGATGGCGGCGAGCAGGTAGCATTAACCAAAACACTACTGATAGATGCCTTCCCCACTTTTATTGTATATAAAAATGGTAAAGAAACGTGGCGGGCTACCGGCATTATGAGCGCTACTGAAATTATTAAGCATTTATAACTAACAATATCATTAAACTAAAAAACCTGTTACCTTTTATATAAGTAACAGGTTTTTTAGTTTAATTGGCATAGTTAAAATGAACCGGTAGTCAAAACTGTTTGGCCGTTCGGGTTGCTTATGTTCAATTCATCTTCGGCAGTAATAAAAATGCGTAATGGTTTGTAGGGGGTGACCGTGTTAAGCGAGGCTTTCAATGTTTTTGAAAGCAGGCTGCTACTGGTTTTTAACTGACCAAGCAAACGGGTATTGTCTTGCTCATTTTGCATCCACACCAGGTAAAATGCCTTTTGCGGTTGAAGTCTCGATGCCTCCGCCAGATTTATAATATCAATACTTATGGAAAAGTTATTGTTGTTGTCTTTTTTAACCTTCACCTTGCCCGTTGCACCGGGAACTACCACAGAGGGGTCGAACATTATTTTTTTTGAGCATCCTGTTGCTCCAGCTAATAAAACAAAAATAAAAACTATAGACAGTGTATTGGTTATAGTACGGTTAATGGTCGTCATAATGGGTGATTTTGTGTGTTAAAGGTTTTAATAATAGGTAATAAATATAAAAAAATAATGTAAATGGTTGAGGAAATATTTATAATCAATAGATTATAAAATTTATGCCATTGCAAATAACACGATCAGTTCTTCTTTAATACCGGACCGGTAGGTAAGCAAATACTAATGTTACAGTTCAAGGGTAAATAATTTCAAAAAAAACGAACTGTATAAATCAGTGCGTGGTATTTGATGTTCGTAAAATTTACTAAAATCCAATATTAATGTTAACACCATGATTATTTTTTTATTAACAAATGCCGGCGTTTTAAGGCGGTCTGATTTTTCTATCTATTTTAATCGAAATAATTTAGCAGGGCCCGGCAACCTGATATTTTTAGCGGGCTTCCATTTATTAATACACAAATACTATGAAAAAGATAATGTTATTAATTACCCACCGGTTTCCGCAGGTGGCTTTGAATTATGCAATTGAGTTTTCAAAAAAAACCGGGGCAACCATTGGGGCGGTTTTTGTTGAAAAGTTATCCGCAACCGACAAGGAAGGCTACTTTTTTCCAAACGACATCAATTCAACCGATGTTGACTATACCATGGCAACCACCAGCGAAGAAACGTTATTAAAGGAAAGGAATGAAGTGAAATTAATAACCGACCAATGCAACTTCAATAACGTAACCGTAACGTTTAAATATGTCCGCGAAAATGTTGAAGAAGTATTAGTAACCCAATCAGCCTTTGCAGATATTATTATTTGCAACACGGGTTTGGATGCCGACCTTTTTAACAGGGAGCATTTTTTAGCAGGCGTGCATTGCCCCGTTTTAATGGTTCCGGTTATGGGTACCGGGTTGTTTACCAGCGTGGTATTTGCTTTTGGCGGCAACCTTGCCGACATGATTGCAATAAAAAGTATGACCGTTTTAATGCCATGGTGCCGCGAGCTAAGTGTGACCATTATTTCTATACTTACCTTAAACGAAAATACCGTTAGCTACCAGCCTGCTTGTAGCGAATGGCTGTCGGCACATTATGCCAATGTAGAATGGATTGTGCTAAAAGGCGATGCGAGTGAAGAAATTACTGCATTTATGGTTGAACGGCCCCGGAGCCTGTTGGTGTTAGGTGCTTTTGGCAGAGGATCCATGTCAAGATTTTTTAATGATAGCGTGGCTGTTGGCATAGTAAAAAACACAGATGCCCCTATCTTTATAAGTCATGCTTAGACCTAAAAAGAACTTGTATACCATAATGACGGCTTTTGCTGTAGTTGTTTTTGTTGTTTTGACCGGTTGCCTTGGACAGGGTAACCAAAAACCGGTGGCAACCATAAAACGAGATACCACCATTACCACTAAAAATGCTTTTACCTCGCTAACGCTTGATAGTGCACAAGTGGCAAAGTTTATTAATAGCGAAGTGAAAAACGACAGCCTTGGCAAAAAAATCATCAACTTTTATTACGGCCGAAACTTTCAGTTTGCCTGGTTTAACGAAGAAGGCTTTTCGGAACAAGGGGCTGCTTTTTGGAACCTGTACGAGAACCAAAGCGATTTGGCAGGCGATACTTCATTTACAGGTATACAATTGCATCAGCAAATGCAAAAGCTGCTGGGCGATGCGGAAAACTTTATTACCAGTGCTGAAATTAGTTTTATGGAGCTTCGCCTAACCTCGCATTTTTTGCGTTACCTGCAATCGCTGTTAAACACATCGCTTAACCCCGAAGACATGCAGTGGTTTATCCCCAGCCGTAAAATTGATGAAACGGCCATGCTTGACTCTTTCATTGACCATGGAAACAAAAGCTGGACTCCCTTAAATTCCAACTATTACAGGATGGAGTTATACCTTGAAAAGTACGCGCAGATTGCCACCCGGGGTGGATGGCAAGCCATAAACCTGGTGGTAAAAGAACTAAAGCCAGGCCAGCAAAACCCTGCAATAACGGCTATCAAAAAAAGGTTGACCACTATAGGCGTTTATAACGATAGCGATACTTCGGATTTGTACACTGTCGAACTTTCAATAGTAGCTAAACAACAACAGGAAGATTTTGGTTTTGACACCACGGGTAAAATTACCGACGGCCTTGTACAACAATGGAATGTGCCTGTAGAAGAGCGAATCAAACAAATTAAAATAAATCTTGAACGGATGCGGTGGATGCCCGAAACCCCCGACAACTGGTTGCTGGCCAATATACCCGAATTTAAACTGCATGTTTTTGAACAGAACAAGGAGGTGCTGAATATGAACATTGTTGTAGGTACTAATATTAACCGTACGGTCATATTCTCCAACATGCTTTCCTCCATTGTTTTTAGCCCTTACTGGCATGTACCCTTTAGCATAATACGTAAAGAAATTATGCCCTCTATGCGCCGTAGTAGCAACTACCTTGTGCAAAATAACATGGAAATTACCGGCTATGCAAACCAAATACCCATTGTTAGGCAAAAGCCCGGAAAAAATAATTCGCTGGGAAAGGTAAAGTTCCTGTTTCCCAACCAATACAATATTTATTTTCACGATACCCCTGCCAAAGCACTTTTTAACCGGCGGCAGCGTGCCTTTAGCCATGGCTGTATAAGGCTTGGCCAACCAGCCGACCTGGCCAATTATTTGTTGCGTAACGATACCACCTGGTCAATGCCGCGGATAAAAGAAGCCATGAATGCTGCAACCGAAAAAGAAGTGGCGCTAAAAAAACCGGTGCCTGTTTTTATTGTATATTTTACCTCGTGGGTTGATGAAAGCGGCCACCTTAACTTTAGAAAAGATATTTACGACCACGATAAAAAAATGGAAGCCCATTCGTTTAATTGACCTATAACATAGGTGTTGTTTGGGCGTAAAAAGTAGCAAGCTGTACACAAATTATTTTTTTATGTCAGCCTGCATTTTACATAGCATTATAGGTGGCCACCGGGGGTGTGCGTCGCAAAACCCGTAACAGTAGCTTTAGCCGGGCGTTCGTGTACATAATTTATGGCAATGCCGGTCTTTAAATAGAAGTATAAGTACGTTATTGAAACAGCATTTACAACCTTTACCCTCACGTTCAAAAAATAATTGCAGGCTTAATGCATATTTGCCCACATATATTGCTACGGTACAAGCTTTTACACCCTTTATCCGCACGTTCAAAAAATAATTGCAGGCTTAGCGCATATTTGCTCCCAAATATTGCTACTGTACAAGTGAGTGACACAACCGGAGTTAAATAGATGTTCCAATGCCGGTTTCCAAAAAAAATACTTAACCCTGATTTGGTTGTATGACTATGAAATAAAAATATTTGCCGGATTTTTTTGAGGGGGACCTGACAACAGTAACCGATTAGGCAGTTGCCTGGCACAAGGCCCAAAATACTATTATTAAAGCGCAGGCTGCAGGGCGTCGTTCCTTAAAATTTTATAGCCACAGAGACTTGTTTTGAACACTTTATTGCATGTTTTTGTACCACGTTTTAAAACGCATTAGCCTGGTACCGGTTTGCCGCGGCAAACCATTATGCAGAAACTTTTGTGAGTTTACGGTACTTACCAGTACCAATTTTGAAAATGGTTTGCCTAATTATATTTATTTAATTAACATTGGCTCATCTGGTATGTATTTAAACCTACAATGTGCTAAAACAACAGTAGCAATGAGGTAGTAAGCCTTAACTATATTGCTACGGGGCGGTTCAAAAACCTGTTGCTGTTTTATTCAATAAAAAAAACCGGTAGCAATAGTTCTATTTTTATGTCGTAATTAGCTAATTAAAAGTTTATTTCTGTTATGGCTGATATTCATCAACTTAAATCAAGGAAACAGTTGCTTAGCCAATTGTACGAGGGTGGTGGTGTTTGGGATGTGGTAATTATTGGTGGTGGCGCTACCGGCCTTGGTACTGCTATTGAAGCCACCACTAAGGGATACAAAACCCTGCTACTGGAGCAGGCCGATTTTGCCAAAGGCACCAGTAGCCGCAGCACTAAACTGGTGCATGGCGGTGTCAGGTATTTAGAGCAGGGCAATGTAAAACTGGTGCGGGAAGCCGCTGTGGAGCGCGGGTTATTGTATAAAAACGCTCCCCACCTGGTAAAAAATCAACAATTTATTATACCCGTGTACACCTGGTGGGATAAGTGGAAATTTACCATTGGTCTTACCCTGTACGACTGGTTGTCGGGCTCGTTAAGTATGGGTAATTCAAAAGCCATTTCGCGTAAAGAAACCATGCAGCGTTTGCCGGGGGTAAAGTGCCGGGGGTTGGTGGGCGGCGTAGTGTATCACGACGGTCAGTTTGATGATTCGCGGCTTGCCATCAACCTTATGCAAACGGTGTTGGCCAATGGCGGGGTAGCTGTCAACTATACAAAAGTTACTGGTCTTTTAAAGCAAAACGGTAAGGTATCGGGGGTTGCTGCCACCGATATTGAAACGGGGCAAAGCTTTGAGGTGCAGGCAAAGTCGGTAGTAAATGCCACCGGGGTTTTTGTTGATGATATACTGCATATGGACGATCCCGGTAAACCAAAAACCATTTGCGTAAGCCAGGGCGTTCACCTGGTAATTGGTAAAGAATACTATCCATCGGCGGAGGCATTAATGATACCTAAAACCAGTGATGGCAGGGTGTTGTTTGCAGTGCCGTGGCATAATAAAGTAATATTGGGCACAACCGATACACCCATTGGCGAGGCCAGCGCCGAGCCGCGGGCCCTTGAAAAAGAAATTGATTTTATAATAGAAACTGCCTCGGGCTATTTAGACAAAAAACCCACCCGCGGCAATGTATTAAGTGTGTACGCAGGCCTGCGCCCACTGGCAGCGCCGCAGGGCGAATTGCAAAAAACCAAAGAGATTTCGCGTAGCCATAAAATTATTGTTTCGCCATCGGGGCTGTTTACCATTTTAGGGGGCAAGTGGACTACTTACCGAAAAATGGGGGAGGACCTGGTGCATACCATCGAAGAAAATATGGGATGGCCTTTTAAAAAATCAACCACTGCCAACGCAACCATATTTAGTGCGGGTAACCCTGCCGATTGGAGCGATCCCTTTTACTTTTATGGTAAATACACGCCCGAAATACATGCCATGGTAAAGGCCGATGCAGATGGTTGGTTAAGCAAAGAATTATTAATACACCAGGCGCAGGTACTTTGGGCGGTAAAGCACGAAATGTGCCGCACTGTAGAAGATATGTTGAGCAGAAGAACACGGGCATTATTGCTGAATGCAAAAGAGAGTATACGTATGGCCCCGGCGGTAGCCTCAATAATGGCAGTTGAGTTAGGTAAAAACGAAGAGTGGATACAGCAGCAGGTAGGTAGCTATACAGCACTGGCCCAACAGTACGTGATTGCCTGAGGCTAAATTGTAAAATTGTGTTGGTTTACAGTATATTCAGTTTTTAAACGATTGCCATGTCAAAATATATCTTGTCGTTAGACCAGGGAACCACCAGCTCGCGGGCTATTGTTTTTAACAAGCAGGGAAACATTTTATCGTTAGCCCAAAAAGAGTTTACCCAAATTTTTCCCAAACCAGGCTGGGTTGAGCATGATGCCAGCGAAATATGGAGCACCCAGGTAGGCGTGGCTACCGAAGCCATTTTAAAAGCCAATTGCACTATACACGATATTGCCGCCATTGGTATTACCAACCAACGCGAAACCGCTATTGTGTGGGATCGCAAAACCCAGCAGCCGATATACAACGCCATTGTGTGGCAGGACAAGCGAACCTCTGCCTATTGTACCGAGCTTAGAAACGACGGCAGTGCCGTTTCTATAAAGGAAAAAACGGGACTGATAGCCGACTCCTATTTTTCGGCTACCAAAGTAAAATGGATACTGGACAACGTGCCGGGTGCAAGGGCAAAGGCTAACAATGGGGAGCTTTGTTTTGGTACAGTTGATAGCTGGTTGTTGTGGAAATTGACCAATGGAAAACTGCATGCTACCGATGTTACCAATGCAAGCCGCACCATGCTGTTTAATATACACACCATGCAGTGGGACAATGACCTTTGTAAACTATTTGATATACCACAAACCATGTTGCCCGAAGTAAGAAGCAGCAGCGAAATTTATTGCCACACTCAGCGGTTGCTTTCGGCTGCCGAGGTGCCGGTGGCGGGCATTGCAGGCGACCAGCAAGCCGCTTTGTTTGGCCAGATGTGTACGCAAAAAGGTATGGTAAAAAATACCTATGGCACGGGGTGTTTTATGTTAATGAATACCGGTACAACTGCCGTTACCAGCCACAACAACCTTTTGACCACCGTTGCATGGAAAATTAACGGCGAGGTTCAATATGCCCTTGAAGGAAGTGTGTTTATAGCAGGCGCTGTAGTGCAGTGGTTACGCGATGGACTGCGCATTATACAAACCAGTGGCGAGGTAGAAGAACTTGCCGGCAAAGTAACCGATAACGGTGGCGTATGCTTTGTGCCGGCCTTTACCGGTTTGGGTGCACCTTACTGGAACCAGGATGCGCGGGGGTTAATTATTGGCATTACCAGGGGTACCACCGATGCCCACATTGCCAGGGCAGCCATTGAGAGCATTGCTTTTCAAACCATGGATGTTTTGCGGTCCATGGAGGCCGACGCCGGCATGCAAATAAAAGAAGTAAGGGTAGATGGGGGAGCTACGGTAAACAACCAGTTAATGCAGTTTCAAAGCGATATATTAGGAAGCAATGTGATAAGGCCAAAGATTACCGAAACCACCGCATTAGGCGCCGCATACCTTGCCGGCCTTGCAGTTGGTTATTGGTCAAATACAGAAGAGCTTAATCAATATTGGCAGGCAGAAAAAACATTTGAACCAACGATGGCCGATGTTGAAAAAAAGGCATTGACCGATCATTGGAAAAAAGCGATCAACGCCGCGCTGGCCTGGACTATCTAACCCCTAAAACTTTTATACATTTATGACACCTGTAACGGGCGAATTTGTTGGCACAGCCATTTTAATGATATTGGGCGATGGGGTAGTGGCCAACGTGGTATTAGCCAAAACAAAAGGCAACAACGGCGGCTGGATAGTTATAACCTTTGGATGGGCCATGGCTGTATTTGTGGCCGTTTTTTGTGTGGCGCCCGTAAGCGGTGCACACCTTAACCCCGCGGTAACCCTGGCGCTGGCCATTGCGGGAAAATTTGAATGGGCGCTGGTGCCAATGTATATACTGGCGCAACTGGCTGGTGCCTTTGCCGGTGGTATTTTTGTTTGGTCAGTATATAGAAATCATTTTAACGCTACCGATAATGCTGAGGCTAAATTAGCTGTTTTCTGCACCGGGCCAGCTATCAGAGATCGCTTTGATAACCTGGTATCCGAAACCCTGGCCACCTTTGTTTTTATACTTGCCATATTATACATTGTTTCGCCCAAAAGCTCGTTGGGCGCCTTAGATGCCCTGCCGGTAGCCCTGTTGGTACTGGCAATTGGTCTATCGCTGGGAGGCTCAACAGGCTACGCCATAAACCCCGCACGGGATATTGGTCCGCGCCTTGCACATGCAGTACTGCCCATACCCGGCAAACGCGATAGCGATTGGGGGTATGCATGGGTACCTATACTTGGGCCTATGTTGGGTGGGGCGTTGGCCGCGGCAGCCTATATGGCGTTGCAGTAGGTGGTATATTTTTATGGAAAAGTAAACGCTAAAGCAGCCGTAACACTGCGCATGGCTGCTTACAGTTCTCCAACTCCCTTCACATTTTTAATTTTCAAAAGCAGCTCATATAATATTAGCCTGTAAGGTAAAAGGTGGGAAACAATAAAGTGTTGTTTTAAGTGTAAATAGTGTTGGACTACAGGTTTGAGCGCTGGCTAATAAACGTGTAATAAAAGGTTGCCAGCCTTGCCTTGCTCAACTAATGATAGCCTAAAGCCCTTTGCCTGCATTATAGTTATGCTTTATTCATACTCTTGCCTTCTCTACGTATGCGCCTGGGCTACCTTTGCCTGCGTTACAGTTATGTTTTATTGAGGGGGCTTTAGGCTATGGTGCTTACTGTTAGATCGGGTTTTTCTTTCCGGCACTTTTATGCCGGAAGTTCCTCTTTAATTAGTGTTTTTAGTTGTTCAGCAAGTTCTGGAGTAACAGAAACCCCGTGTTTTTGCAAAGCATGCTAGGCAGCTTGGTTAATACTTCGTTATCGCTATTTGCACAAATAACGCCTTCACAGTCAAAGCCGGCATTCCGGCAGTGTAATGTTTTCATAATTTGTAGATGGTTTAGTAGTATAAAATTTATAACCTGGCTACTTAATAAGTAAACATCCTGTCGCTGTCAACCGATAAACAAACCAGTACGTTTTGGCAATGCAAACTCAGCCGGTTTACCCTTAATGTCCGTTTCGGTTATCGCTAGTGCTTTGCTGGAATTACCTGACAAAAAAACTTACCACCCCCTTTCGCAATAGCCTCGTAATGCTCATGAAGCTTTCCGGAACTTACACCCATAAATGTGTTTAGTTTGGATTCGTGTAATAATTTTATGGCATCACCCGCTAAAAAAAGGGTTACTGTTTGTCCTTCTACAGTAGCTGTTTTTGCCGACTATAAAGCCTAATGCTGCACGTGTGGGATTTTCTGGGCCCTGCGTAATATGTACTAATATTTTCATTTTTTAGACTGCGGTGAACCTGAATTGTTTTATTTGAAAGCAATGATACTTACCCAAAAAAGAAGTAGGGCAGGGGGCGGATTTTATCATGTTGCTATCGTTTAAATTAAAAGTACCATAACCGTATAGAAATTTTAGCTCATTCTATACTATTCGCTATATTTCTGACTACCTATTTTTTTAGTAGGAAAAAACGAGCGGCAATCGTACTTAAATAATTGGCTCTTCGAAACTCAAACAGTATAAAAACTAATGTTTTCTACAGGTACAACCGGCGGTTTACGTGCTGCCGATTTTTAACTATTGAGGTGAACTTGTATTATTACCTCAACACTACTTATTTTGCAGATCAGGAACATTTTGCAGGGCAAAGGCATTATTGGGAGTTTTTGATTAATAGTCTAAACATTAGCAGTGTAGGCTTTACGTGTTTAGCTTTTGCATTTAACTCTGATATTTTGGAATAGACTAATTTTATTTTGTAAAACAGGTCTGATAAGTTTAATTGTTTAACTGCATACTATGAAACAAAAAATGATTGCCGTCGGTATATTTTACTTTTGTATGTTTCTTGTTTCTGCGCAGCAAACGGACGATTTTGTGAAGGCAAAGAAACCAAAAAAAATAGTTTTATATAATGGTAAAAACCTGCAGTACTGGCAAGGCGATATGAATGTATGGCATATTGAAAATGAATTTATCACAGCCGGTGATACCGGTACGATGCATTTGCAAAACGATTTTCTGGCCACAAAAAAAGACTATTCAAATTTTATACTTACCCTGAAATTTAAACTGGAAGGGGGTCCGGGTTTTGTTAATTCCGGTGTACAGGTAAATTCTCAACGAAATACGGTGGCACCCTTAAACGAAATGGTCGGGTTCCAGGCTGATATTGGGCCCGGCTATACAGGCAGTTTGTACGATGAAACAAGGCGTGATATCATTTTAGCAAAAGCCGATTCAAGTATTGTTGAGAATTTGCTAAACAAAAGCGACTGGAATGATTATGAAATACGGTGCATTAACCGTCGGATTGTTATATTATTAAATGGTACCCAAACGATTGATTATACAGAGCCAAAAAACGAATATCCTGATTTTGGTAAAATAGGCTTACAAATACACGGTAATGCAAAAATGAAGATTTCATTTAAGGACATAATATTGTACCAGTATTAATTTTGTATCGCCAGTAATCCAAACGGTACCGTTTTTCATTTTTAAATTTTTTGTTGCTTATGTAAAAATGGTGGCTAATTAAAACTTTAGTCACTATTTTAAGTAAACGGTACTTTACAAAGCTTACGTTCAAACCTGATTGTTTAACAAACCATTATTTTGATTGGGTAGTTATAAAGCAATTTTTAAACGATCATCTTTACCACATTCTTTTATAATTTTTAACTTATCCGGTATCAATTTTAAAAATATTCCCTTCTTTAAAAAAATTATCCCCGGTTTCCTTTCCCTCGCGATACTCGTCAGTTTCATCTTTTTAGTGTACAGTTTGGTATATGCCAGCCCTGACAGTGTTTTCAATAAGAATGCACTATTTACCGGACTTTCATTTTTAGTCGTTTGGAGACTTGCCATGTCATTTTATAGATCGGTCAGGAGTAAATATTTTAAGTGAATGGTACAATTCTTCAACGCAGAAAAGAGTTTTTTTTATACGTTCAAAAAGTTAAGTAGTACTATCTGTTTACAAATGAAAATGATCCATTGCTATTTAATGATTGGCTGTTTGACATTGATACTACTGTTAGCATGCCAACCAAATAAATTATCATCATACCTGGTGCCTAAAAATTACAACGATATAACGCTTTTAGCTTGAACGAAGACACGGTTCATAGCTATCAATTTGCAACGATCAGCAACAAAAAGTTCGTATATACAATTGTCAAAAACGACAGTTTAACAGTTAAAGCGTATTATCATGGTAAGATCTCAAATCCATCATTTACTGACACTATCGTTTTAGATTATAAAAGTAATTTTCGGCCAACTGGTGCTAAAAGTTATTTAATACGCGAAATTTCTGTAAGGTATTTGATTCAGCAGTTTGAAAATAATCAAAAGCCTGTCTTTTTGCGAATACAACGCTTAAGACACAGGTTTTGAATGTGACTTTACGCTAGTTGAGCTTTTGTATTTGTAGTTTGATTTACTCTGCACGACTCTATATTTTGTGCAGTTTCCATAACACTACATCAATTGGCTTCATATTGTTTTTGCTCACGCCAGCTTCAAGTAGGTTGACTTGTAGGAGCATACTATTCAACATCCCGTTTCCAGTCTTTATTAAACATCACTTTCAACTTGTTTTAAAATCAGTTGAGAATATTTCGGTTGGTTGGGTTTCTTTGTCAATATCTATTTGAAAAGAGCAAATTTCATTGTTGCCGCCAAACGATTTATCGTTGTCGGTGTCCATGGTAACTGTCATAATAATTTTGTTGGTGGATTTGATGTATTGCCACGATTTTATGTTGTAGCCAGATGGGGAGATTTGTTAAAAATTTCGGCCCTGTTTGTCCGACACAAACAGGTACTCAGGGTCTTCCGTATTTAGTTTCTTGTCCTTGTTGTAGTCATCTACGCTTACTTTATAAAAAATATTTCTTTTCGTAAAAGCGATGTCTGCCTGGTCGTTACTGCTGGTTTGTATGTCGATACTGCTGATGAGCATTTTACGGTCGCTAAGCAGGTAATATTGCGAGGTATGCGAGTTGTAAAAGATAATATTCCAATTGGTATTGTAAGGCACGCCGCTATATGAAAAACTTCTGCCATCTCTGCCGTTTGAACCTATAGACAGCGGAAACATAATGATGCCCGAACTATCAATTTCAGAAAATGAGTTTGTCTGAACACTGACATTGTTTGTTGGGTTGTTGATGATTGCCAAGGTGTCGATTGCTACGAAATCTGTATCATTCATCGCTTGCTTTGGCTGGTTTTGGCCACAGGCAGCAAACAAAAGTGTCGTAAAGAAAATGGAAATGATTTTTAGCATGGGGTAACTTTTTGGTTTCATACGCAGGTAGCTATGGCTGATGTCGGGATGTTAAAAACTCATTCGCCGGCAGCCGATGGCTTATTGATTTGAGGGTTGGAAGATATGTAGAAAAGCCGGTATCAACTTGCCATACCCAAACTACAAATAACGCTAAAGCGTTGCGAAAGTTAACATCGACTTTCCTTCCGTTATGAATAGCCTGCTGTTTGATTAATTGGAATACTGGTTTAAATAATGAGTTCCAAAAATGATAGCGTAAATCCAACAGTTATACAAAAAGGTAAAAAGTAAGGCTGTTCCGGTACTTTTCCCCAGGTCGCCTTTGCATTTTGGTGAGTTGCTAAAAATCATTCTATAGGCTCTAAAAACAATCCAGTAAAACATGCCACCTGCAAACAAAATGGTAGCCCAAACAATGGCGCCAATGGTCCAAAAAATTATTGAACCTAATAAGCCTATAATAATCCACAAAAATATTCCTGCTATTGCTTCATCAAAGCTTCCTGGCTCCATAGAACCAATGTCTAACCCTGAAACATCCATTGTGGTAGATGACGGCTTTTTCCATAGCCTAAACCTATGCAGAAAGTTGCCATAGCTGTCTCGCAATTTCCAACCATTATAAAGGCCAATAGTTATAAAAGAAAAAAATACTACTGAAAGAATGGTGGTAGAAAGCAGTGAGTTGAGGTAAAGCGATCGGTGGTTTTTAATGCCAGTCAGGAAAATTAATAGTGAAAGCGTTGGTAAAACAATCAGTGTTGATATAAACACTGTGTTGCTATTTATAAGGGTAGGTCTACTCAAGGTATGAAGTGTTTAAAAAAAATAGGTTCAACGGGCGGGCTTACTGCTGGGATGGGATACATTGCTTATTAAGCTCATACCGAAAATTCACTAAAGATAAACAGGTATGCTTTTCATGCAAAATTTCAGTTTGTATAACCTTCGGAGGTTGTTCAACAATGGAGGAAAAAATAATGTTCTAATGGCTCATTATCCTCACGTGCCGCACCACTCGAAGCCATGCTTTTTTTAGCAGACGCGCTACTTTCTGTTTTACTCAAAAGCTTTTACCTTCCTCATTACACCATTTATAGATAAGACAAGGATACCATTTGTTTGACTTTTGGTTTTAATCAGTTTTCCAAATGTCATTTCTAAACCTTTCTTTACCCTTTCCTTTATTTCAGTATTCTCCAGTATTTTATTGTGTATCAACTGGTCAATTTACTTTTTATGAACGCTTATATCCAAAACGGGGCTTACTGAACGGTCGGAGCAAAGCACTACCATAAGATTTCCGACCATTGCGGCTTTTTGGTCGTTATTAAAGTCTATAATTTTTTTCTCTGAAAGTTGTGAAACGGCCGTTTCTACCATAGAGACTGCTCCTTCTACTATTTTTTTGCGGGCAGCGATTACGGCTTGGGCCTGTTGGCGTTGTAGCATGTAAGCGGCTATTTCAGAAGCATACGAAAGGTTGGAAATCCTGGCTTCTATTACTTCTATTCCTACCATTTCAAGGCGCTTTTTAAGTTCCTCAGCTATCTCTTCATTTATTTGGTCAACGCCCGAAACCAAACACATTGAGTCTATGTTCTCTTCGTCCAAATTATCGTATGGATACGAATGCGCTATTTTTCGTAGTGCAGTCTCGCCCTGTATTTTTACAAAATTTTGGTAAGAAAGCTCGGGTTTAGACACTTTTGCACCCGTAGTGGTATTGAGCTCCTCGTGGGTTTCTATATTAAAAATTGCTTTGTAGGTGTCAATAATTTTCCAAACAATCACCCCACTAATCAAAATAGGATTTCCTTGCTCATCATTTACTTTAATAACTTCTGTTTCTAAATTTCGTATACGTAGCGAAACCTTCTTTTTAACATAAAAAGGATTGACCCAAAAAAATCCATTTTTAGTTACTGTACCAACGTATTTACCAAAAAATATAAGCACTCGTGCCTGGTTGGGTTGCACTATAAACAAACCCATTAGCCATATTATGCCCAGCGGAGGAATAACGAGCAACACTATTCCTATAAACAGGTGGAGAAAACCATTTCCTTTCAATTGTAATTCCTTTTCCATATTTTAAAATTATTTTATAAGAGCATTAATATGATCTACAATATTTTTTATTTTGAGCAACTTATGATTCTTACGTTTAAAAAAAATTTTTTTGTTTGATGATAGCTTTTTTGTTTGTTTAATCGGTTTGGATACTAAAAAAAGCATACGCGATAACCGATGTGTTCTACCGTCAAAAATGGTTTAGTTGGAGGTGATTTTTGATGTTGTTTTTCATTGTAAGTCCGCATTAATTTTCACAGGTAAACTGCCACCCATTTTGTTATGCAAATTGTTTAAACGTGTCATGGCATGGAAATACCCATTCATAACAAACTGGTATAATTCCATTTTCGCGCTGATCAATTTTGTGTCGTCCTGTCAAGTTTAAATCCCCAATTTTTTGGCTAGTCTTTACAAGCTAAATATTAGGGTACTAAAAAATATGGTCTTATTTATTCCATTTGGCAAAGACCGACTGACTTCCATTACCCAGCCTTCCTCATCTTATTAAAATGAAATAACAACTTCTCCTTATCCGTACCCTCAAACAAATCAACGATCAAATATTGCAAACTGGCCGGTGTTGCCTGCTTTAAATAATCTAATAATTCTAAAGTGGTGGTATAAGGCGGATGCTGAAATTTCACTTTATCCAGGAATGCATTTAATGATTTGTTCAATGTATCCTCGCCTATATATTCGCTTAAGGTGTACAATGCAATGGATCCTTTGCCATAGGCAATGTATGATTGTTCGGGGTTTACCAGGTATAAGGGTGGTTCCCGGCCGCTTTCGTTTGCACGGCCTGCCAGGTAGCGGCTAAGTTGAATGTCCAAAAATTTTAATGCATGCTGCCTCCCATACTTCTTTTCATAAATTTTTGCGGAGATATATTCTGTTATGCTTTCTGTTATCATTGTTGCACCGAGGGCATCGGCTGGTATCACCTGGTTGCCCCACCACTGGTGTGTTAGCTCGTGTGCAGCAACGTAAAAGGAGAGGTCAATGCCTCCTTTTACGGTTTTGCCAGGATCGTTGATACACCTTGTTTCTGAGATTTGTATGCAGTTACCCGAAGTGGTTGCATACGAGCCTATCTGCCTTGGAAATTCAATAATTTTGGCTTGCTTGTGTTGATACGCTCCAAAGTTGGCTGCGTTATAATTCAACCCTGCTTTTAATCCCTCTATCATTTGTTGAAGGTTGTAAGTATGTTGCGGGTGATAGTATATCTTCAAGTCAATTCCTTTGTACGTTTCTTCTGCTTTTGCAAATTCACCAGACTGAAACCCTACCACAAATTTTATAGGTGTTTCCATTTTGTAGTGAAAATACCGGCGGTTGTTTTCCATCCATTCTTTTTGCAGCGTTCCCGCAGTAATGGCAATTTGCTTTGGCGAAGTGCTTAGCACCGCTTCAAAATTGATAAGGTCTGAATTGATACTTTGGTAGTGATTATGGAAGGCTGTGCTTTCACCCGGATGCTTTTTATCGGTATTGGCAAAATATCCTACCTGCGGCAAAATATCGTTTTTAAGATAGGTGCCATTTTTTAGCACGTTAGAATTTTGCACCAACAAAGTGTTTGCCCGGTTCCTCACAGTATACAATAACTTAATGCTATCGCCCGGGGCCAATGGCTTTTGCAGGGTGTAAACAGCAAACTTAAAGGTGTCGTCTTTACTCACCAGCGTTGCAGAAGTGTTAAACGAAAGCGTGGATATTTCATCGTAACCAGTTTTAATCATTAAGGTGTCTATCGGTATAGTGGTTTTATTAATGAGCGTATAGTTACCACGGGCAATAAAAGAATTTGTTTCGGGAAAGATGTCCAATTGTACAAATGCCGAAGTAATTCTTGGCTGTTTGATCTGTTCCAATTTGCCATACTTATATTGAAATTGAGTTAATAGGGCTTGCTCGTTCTGGCCAGATAATATTGTATTCTCGGGCAGTTGTTCCAGCCGAAATAAGTAAAAGCCAAACGATATAAAAGCAATCAGACTAACAAGCAGCGCTGCTGCGGTGTTTCCGCTTATCCCCTTACGTACAATCACCAATCTTTCAACAAAACCATTTGTTTGCTGGCGCTGCCAAAACAACGTTGCAATTTCAAAGAAAACAATCCCTAATAAAAGCCAATACGTCTTAAATAAAAAATAGGGTTTTAACGATTGTCCATACCCACTAATGTCAGAGTAGTAGAGAAAGAAATTTGAATTGGGGGTGTCGTTAAATCTGAGCAGGTAACTTTTTATGCCTACTGCTGGCAACTGAGTAATACCCAACAACAGTAGTATTAGTACAAATAAGCCGAGATAGGTATTAGTGATGACCGTTTGAATAAGGATAGATAAAAAAGCCCAAATCATAAAGCTGATCAAATGGATAACAAATAAATCGAAAAGGTAATGGCCTATCTCAACCTGGTAGTAACCGCTGCCTACCTGCACCGCAATACCCGACACCATTATAATTAACAACAATAATACCTGCACTTTAACCAATGCCAGCCACTTGGATAGCAATAATACCCAATTGGATACAGGTGTCACAGCAATCAACTGTGCAAAGTTGGCAGTGCTAGCACGATGAACCAAAATGCCTGCATATAGAAACGTGAGAAACTGTATAAGAAAGGAAAAAAAGAAGACGGGAAAGCCAAGGATCACCCATGTTACGGGCAGAATTCTTGTATCGGTCTGCGAGTTCATTTGCAGCAGAAGCGCCATGATAAATACTGCTCCCGCCACAACAATACTGATGAAAGCACTGCTTTTTGTAATGAAGCCAAAATCAACCCATGCAAGTTTCATCGAAGTTTTTAGATGGTGCCAAAACGAAAAATCAAACGTCGTATCGGGAAGGTCTATTTTGATGATTGTACCAACATTTGTTTTTACACTGCGCTCATCGCGCTTTCTTTTTAACCCAATTGAAACAGCGCTTTGGCTAAACGAAAAGCTGCGATAGGATATATAAAAAATGATGAGCGCCACGCAAAGCCATAGTAACCTGTTTACTATAATAATAGGTTCGTGGGGTAGTTGGCTCGTACGCTGCTCCGCTTGTGTCCGGTAACGGGTGTAGTACTGCACAGTACTTTCGGCAAATGGATCAACTATAATACTGGCCATACCTTCGGTAAAACCGCCCATTATTCTTACTGCTATTTCTTTCAACAACCAAAACAGCACAACTGCTATAAAGCCAGTATAAATGTTGCGACTAAACAACACAACAGCAAACACCACCACGCTAAGCAAAAACAGGTTGGGAATAGTAATCCAACAAAAGGTATACAGGTAGGGCGCTGCATTAAAAGGCAGTAATTGTGCTGGGTTGGCAGTTGGCAGTATTGTACCTGTTATTAACCCGCCCACAACAGCCAGTGCAATAAGCAAAACAATACAAAAGGCGCTTATAAACTTAGCAAACAGGTAGTTGGTTTTACTAAATGGATACGTATATAAAATGCTGTGGAAATTGCTTTTAAAATCTTTATAGATGGTTCCGCCTACTATAGCCGGAAGTATAATTAAAAGAAGTTTATTGAAGAAATTGATAAAGCCGTAAATGCCAAGCGGTGCGTTGGCAATATTTATTAATGAAGCGTTTTCGCCAAAGGCACCAGAAGCGCCTGCCATACTTAGTAATGCCAATAAATATACGGCAAAGAAATAAATATAAAACGACCAGCTTTTGAGCCACTGTTTTATTTCAAACCTGCAGATAGTTACAAACATGGTAATACTATTCTATGAAATATTTTTCAATGCGATAAAGTAGACGTCTTCAAGGTTGGGTGTTGTATTTACAAATTCAAATGAAGGCTGCGCCTCTGCAAACACACGGATGTTAATGGAATTGTCGTGGTTATATTTTGATGATAGTACGTTGGTTGCCTGCTCAGCTTCTTCAAGTTTTTCCCTTGTAATATTGGCGGTCCAAATTTTATACTCAAGTTCTTTTACAGCTAGTGAAGGTTGCAGTTTTTTCAATATTCTGCCGCCATTCATAATAGCCATGTCGTTACACAGGTCTTTAACATCGTCAACAATAT
>Ga0105047_10002330_pt1 | contig 34026 bp, 34 predicted proteins | sample MAT04_FD_78384 | JGI IMG/M metagenome (GOLD analysis project Ga0105047, IMG submission 78384) | Freshwater microbial communities from Lake Fryxell liftoff mats and glacier meltwater in Antarctica - MAT-04 (megahit assembly) | ecosystem: Environmental > Aquatic > Freshwater > Ice > Liftoff... | reverse complement strand
TAGGGCTGCTGCTGTCCGTAGGGCTGCTGCTGTCCGTAGGGCTGCTGCTGCGCCGGCTGACCGTACGCCTGCTGGGGCTGCTGTCCGTACGCCTGCTGGGGCTGCTGTCCGTACGCCTGCGGCTGCCCGCTCGGCCCGCCCTGGCCATACGGGCCGGCAGCGGGAGGAGAGCCAGCAGGAAAACGGGGATCGCCGGGCGGGTTGTACATCCGAGGGAATTCCTTTCTTGCGGCGTCGCCCTTTGCGCCGCCCGTGAGCATTCGCCTCACGCACCGCACGTGCCAAGCACAAATTGCCATGATTCGCCTGAAATACAGCCCCTCCCGGTCGCCGCCGGCAACGCGTTGCCGGCAACGCGTTGCGCATCCAGCCGTGCGGCTGCGAACGTCCGCATGCCCGACTGCCAGCGCCGCCGACGAGGTACGCTTCGCATTCGAAGACGCGAAGCCGGAGGGAGCAGGCATGGCGAAGGTCTCAGGCAAGGGCACGAAGGACAAGCCGTGGGAGCTGAAGACCCCGCCGGGAACGTCGGAGTTCCAGGCCTATCGAGACGAGGAGGCAGACCCGGCCGCCCTCGTCGTGCAGGTCGGCAAGACGCAGCTCCGCTACCACCTGCGCGCGATCGACGATCTCCACGCGATGCTCGTGAAGAACGGCGACTGGATGCTGCTCGGCAGCGCGGACGAGCAAAAGCCCGCCGCCGAGGGCACGGTCGAGGCCTGGGGCCGCGCCGCGAACAACCCCGTGAAGGGGTGGTACGGGCTGAAGAAGGGCCTGCGTGGCCGGTTCGGGATGTACGTGCCGCCGGTGCTCGAGGCGCTCGGCCTCGCCGAGCTCGAGCACGCGCCGAAGAACAACCGCATGCGCGCCCTTCCCGAGAAGAAGTGAGCCGAAGGCTGGCATACTCCCGCCGACCCTCATGACGAGCGACAGCGACAAGCAGGAAACGGACGCGCTACGCGAGCACCTCGAGCGCTTCTCGGAGCTCGGTGAGCGCCACCTCTTTCGGTTCCGGGACGGCCGGTTCTTCGAGGGCTGGGTCGTCGAGGTGGGCGAGGAGCACGTGCTCGTCATGTCCGGCGGCCCGGAGGCTTCGGAGGAAGAATTTCCCATCCCGATCGGGGAGATCGACCCCACGACGCTCGCGTACATGGACGAAGCCGGCACGCGGATCCCGTTCGCTCCCGTACGCGCGCCCGCGCCGCCGCCGCCGTCCTGACCCGAGCTCAGCGCAGTGAGCGCCGGCGCTATGCTGGCGGCACGAGCCGCTCGGCGCGCAGGAACGCGATGGTCTTCTCGACGCCGTCGCGGAGGTCTTGCGGGACGAACCCGAGCTCGCGCTGCGCCTTCGACGCGTCGACGCGCACGTCCCAGAGGACGAAGCTGAGCTGCCCGGGAGCGATCATCGGCTTGAAGCCGAAGACGCGCGCGAGCGGCGCGCTCGCCGAGGCCACGACACCGAGCAGCCACGCCGGAGCCGTCGGTGGAGGCGATCGTCCGGGCACACCGATCTCGAGGATGGTCTTCGCGAGCATCGCGTTCGACACGTGCGTGTCGGCGAGCAGGTAGCGCTCTCCGTTGCGCCCCTTCTCCGCGGCAGCGAGGTGCGCTTCGGCGCAGCCGTCGACGTAGACGACGCTCATCCCTCCCGGAGGCGCGAGCGGCATCTTGCGATTGAGCAGGCGGATGAAGACGTCGTTGAGCCCGACGTGGACCGGGCTCGGTCCGTAGACGGCCGACGGATTCACGTAGACCACGTCGAGGCCGCGAGCGCGGATGACCTCTGCTTCTCTCTCGGCCGCCTGCTTCGAGCGCTCGTAGGCCGTGGGCTTCGGCTCGTCGTCGATGCGCGACTCCACGAGCGTGCCCGCGCGGGGAGCCGCGAAGACATCCATGGTCGACGTGTACACGACGCGACGCACCTTCGCCTCGAGGGCCGCGGAGAGGACGTTCACCGTTCCCTGGCGGTTCACGCGATCGAAGACGCCGTCGTCCGTCTGCCATTGCTCCGGCATTCCGGCCGCATGGAAGACGAGGTCGACGCCGGCCATCGCTGGAGCGATGGAAGCGGGCTCCGTCACGTCGCCGGTGACGAGCTCCACCTCCTTTGGCAAGAGCTTCGCCGCGCGAGCGGCGTCACGAACGAGAGCACGCACCTGCCGCCCCTCGCCGACGAGGCGCTTGGCGACGGCATGCCCGATGAGCCCGGTGGCGCCGGTGACGAGAACGACGTTTCGACCCATTCGCGTGCGCCGAGGATAACCTCGTATGCGTGTCGAAGCTTCTCCTCTCGTGGGCTCTCTTCTTCGCGCTGATGGTCGCGGGCTGTCCAGGTCCGACGTTCGTGGTGCAGCAATATGCGGGGCCCGTGCGCGCACCGGCGGAGATCGCGACACTCCGCGTCAACGGCGGTGACTCCGTGCGCCTCATCACGCTGGACGGCGAGGACGTCCGCGCCCCGCTCGAGGTCGACTCGCGCCTGCACATCGAGCTGCTCCCGGGCCGGCATCGCTTCGGTGTCGCACGCGGTACGAGCGACGCGGTCGAGGAGGTCGAGGTCGTGGCCGAAGCGGGCAAGGTCTATCGCGTGACCTTCGTCGAGGCCGCGCCCCACGTCCTCGAGGTCAATCGCAGCTCCGACGCTCCCGGCGCCGACGTCACCGCGCCGCCCGTCGCGCCGCCCGTCGCGCCGCTGCCCACGCCGTAGGCGGCTCAGCGCAGCGTGAACTGGATCTCGTAGGAGAGGTCGCTGCCGTCCTTGCCCTCGTTCTCGACGCTCACCATGTACGTGCTCGGTGCGGCGTCCGGGCTGCCGATCTGCGAGTCGGTCGTGCCCGCGGCGTTGTCGTTCGTGATGATCGCCTTCTTCGCCGTGAGGTCGAAGAGCGACAGGCGCGAGTCGAGCGTCGACGCCGGCGCCTTGCGCTCGGCATTGATCACGATGTCCCAGCCCTTACCGCCGGTGCCGGTGAAGGTGTAGAGGTCGACGGAGCCGACCGACGCGAGCTTGCCCGTCTTGGTCGACGGGAACGTGACGCTCACCGGCTGCGCGACGCCGCGCTTCGCGGTCAGCGCGTAGCCGTACGTGGGCCCGCCCTTGCCGCCGTCGGCGCCGACGTTGCGCGCGTCGCGCATGCCGACGACGAACGTGCCCGTTCGCAGCACGAAGTGCTGGAGCTTCGCGGGCTGACCCGCGCCGGCGAAGCTGACCACGTTCGGGTTGAGACCGCCCGCGGTGTCGAAGACGATGACGTGCGGCGCGAGGTCGGCGCTCGTCGGAGTGGCCGTCCAGTCCCAGAAGTCTCCGGGAGCGAGCTTGATGGCGAAGATGTCGCTGTCGTTCGCCGGATCGATCGTGCCGTTCATCGTGCCGGGCAGCGCCATCGAGCCGATCTGGGTCGCGACCTTTCCGTCGTTCGGCTCGACCTCGGTGGCGATGGTGGGCGTCTCCTCGACGTCCGCGCCGGCGTCCTCGATCGCCGTGTCCGCGGCGGAGTCCTTCGGGCCGACGGGCGCATCGGTCGTGCTGCCCGCGTCCTCGGGCGACGTCGTGCCGGACGACGAGTCACTGCACGCGACGGCGGCGCAGAGGAGCGAGAGGACGAGGCCGGAGGCGACGAGATGAACGGAGCGCATGCGCCGCTCGTAGCACAGTTCAGCGCTCGCCTCCGGCGCGCTCGCCGCGTGCGGGCGTCACTGGTTTCGCTTGATCACGTGGAACCCGAACGGGGTCTCCACCGCGCCGCTCGACTCTCCGACGGCGAGCGCGAACGCCGCGTCGCTGAACGGCTTCGCCATCTTGTCGCGCGTGAACTTGCCGACGCTCCCCTGACGCTCCTTGGCGGCCGGGTCGTCGGAGTACTCGGCGACGAGCGCGCTGAAGTCCGCGCCCGTCTTCGCCCTCGCCGCCACCTCTTCGGCGCGCTTCTTCGCCTCCGCCTTGGTGCGCGTGACGCCCTTTGGCGCCTTCTCCGCGCCCTTCCACGCGACGAGCACGTGCTGCGCGGCGACGGCGTCGGGCACGGCCGTGGGGGCCGACGGGGAAGAGGCCGCGGGCGCCGCCGAGGCCGAGGTCGACGGGGCGGGGACCGCGCTCACGGTAGCGCTTGGCGTCGTGCTCGCCGCAGGCGCGGACCCGCCGGGCTTGGCCGACTTGTCGTCGCACGCGGTCGTCGCGGCTGCGATCGCGAGGTGCATGCCGATCACGAGCGCGCTCGCGAAGGAGCGGGATTTGCCGCGAATGTTCATCGCTGAATCCATTACTACAGCTCGCATGCTGTCGGCACTCTGCCCTGTCACGGCCACATGACCGAAGGATGACGGTGCCGTGTACGCATGCCGTCCACGATCCTATGGCCGTGTCCCCTTCATCGCCCTCCGAGAGTCTGCTGGTGTTCTCAGATGTCCACCTCGGGAGTGACATCCAGGAGCTCCAGGACGCGACGGTGCACAAGACGCGTCGGTCGCTGACGGTCGACCGCGATCTCGTGCGCCTCATCGGCCACTACCGCGCGCAGAAGCCGCCGGCCGACCGCTGGCGCATCGTCATCGCTGGGGACTTCATCGACTTCATCGGTATGACCGTCGCGCCGGCGAGCTCCGCCGAGCTCGAGACGGCGCTCACCGAGGAGGAGCACGACCACGGCGTCGGCAACGCCGTCGATCACGCGCGCCTCAAGCTCGCGCGCGTCGCGAAGCGCCATGCCGACGTCTTCGAGGCGCTCGCGCTCTTCGTCGCCGACGGGCATGCCCTCTCGCTCGTCCACGGCAACCACGACATCGAGTTCCACTGGGACGAGGTGAAGGACGACTTTCGCGCGGTGCTCCTGTCGCACGTCCAGGCGGACCCTCGCGTCGCGAGCGAGGACTTCACCGCGCGCATCGAGTTCAACCCGTGGTTCTTCTATCGCGACGGTGTCGCGTACATCGAGCACGGCCACCAGTACGACGCGTTCTGCGCGACCCACAACATCATGTCGCCGCTCTCGCCGCTCGACCCGCGGCGCATGGCGCGCGGCTTCTCCGACGTGCTCCTCCGCTTCGTCGTCCGCCCCACGCGCGGGATGAAGGAGCACGGCCACGAGAACGTCGGGATGGGCTACTACATCGCGTTCGGCGTGCAGCTCGGGCTCTCCGGCATGGTCAGGCTCGGCGTCGCCTTCGCGAGGTCGATCGCGGAGATGCTCCGCGTCCGTCGCGCGCACCTCTCCGAGGCCGCGAAGGCACTCCGCGCAGAGCACGAGGAGCGCGTCGCCAAGCTCGCGGCCGCCACCCGTCTCGGCCTCGAGCGGCTCCGCTCGCTGCTCCAGCTCCAGTCGCGGCCTCTCACCTCGACGGTGGGCGGCATCATGCGCGGCCTGCTGCTCGACCGGCTCGCGGTCGCGTTCGTCGCGGTGCTCGTGCTCGGAGTGCTCGTGGTCACGGGCGGGCTCCACGGGTTCAACGGCACGCGCGCGGCCGTCGCGGGCGGCGTCGTCCTCGCGTGGACGCTGCTCCACGTCTACTTCTCGCGCAAGCGCGCGATCGACCCGGCCGAGCACATGGTCGACCGTGCGGCCCAGCTCGCGAAGCTCTTCCCCGCGGCCTTCGTGGTCATGGGGCACACGCACGTCCCCGCGGCCGTGCCCGCCGGCGACGCGACGTACATCAACGTCGGCTCGTGGGCGGAGGAGGTCGACGAGCCCGAGATGCCGACCTATCGCGCGGCGCGGACCCACCTCGTGATCCACGTGCGCAACGAGCGAGCCGAGGCTCAGTTCTGCACGTGGGAGGACTCGGGGCCTCGGCCGCGTGTCCTGCCCGGCAAGCTCACGTAGTCGCTCAGGAGGCCATGCGGGCCGGCACGACCGCCGCCTGGATGACCGTGGCAGGCTCGCGACGGAGGGCGAGGGGGCCCTCCTCGATGACGCAACAGCGCGGATCGAGGCGATAGCCCGCGGCGTCGGTCCGGATGATGACGTCGCCGAGCTCCATCCGGCGGAGCTTCGAGATGGCCGTGTAGACCCTGCCGGCAAGCGCGTCCGGGAAGGCGGTCTCGCCGGGCCAGCCGGCCTCGAAGACCTCGTGGACGGAGAGCCCGCGCCTCGAGCCGTCGCGGTGGGCCTTCACGATCGCGCAGAAGATCCGGCGGACGGGGCCCTTCGTGCTGAGGTCGACCCGCGCCCCACCGGAGACCGAGAAATACCTCCCGTCGCGGGCGACGAAGAGGGTGCGGTTCGGGACGTGGCTCAGCGAGGGGAGGAGCTTCATGGCGGTGACCACCCGAGTTGCAGCCGGCGTGCCGTCCCCGGTTCCCCGCAAAAAGGCGCCAAAGATGGCGAAAACGCGCTCCCTTCCGCCCCCTTGGATCCACTCCGTCACCGCCGGGAGACACCATACGAAGAGTTCGATCATGGGGGGGCGGGCGACCGGTCCCCGCCGCAGCGTCTTGCCCGGGGCGCACGCCGATGCCAGGCTCCGCCCGCGGATGAACGAAGCGCCCGATGCCGTCCACGGTCTCCGACCGCTCTCGCTCGAAGAGCTCGGGTGGTCGGCCGCCTTCGCGGCGCACGTGACCGACGCCGACGCCGCGCTGCGGCCTGCCCGGGTGGCTTCCGTGTATAGTGCACATGCCGACGTCTGGCTCGGCGGTACGGCGGTCCCCCGCATGGCCCAGCTTCGCGGTCGTGCGCTCCGTGACGCGCCGGAGGGCGGAGTCGCGGTCGGGGACTGGGCGCTCGTCGCCTGTGCCTCCGAGGGCTCCGAGGACGTGGTCATCGAGCGCATCCTCCCGCGCCGGAGCGCCTTCGTGAGGCAGGCCGCCGGTGAGCGCTCCGAGCCGCAGGCGATCGCCGCGAACGTCGACCGCGTGCTCGTCGTCACGTCCGCCGAAGGCGACTTCAACGCGCGCCGGCTCGAACGCTACCTCGTCGCGATCGCGAGCAGCGGCGCCGAGGCGGTGATCGTCCTCGCGAAGGCGGACCTCGCTCACGACATGAACGAGGTGCTGACCGAGGCCGCGAAGCTCGCGCCCGTGGTCTCGACCAGCGCGCGGACCGGCATAGGTCTCGACGAGCTCCGTGCGCTCATCCCGCCCGGCACGACGGCGGCCATGGTCGGCTCGTCGGGCGTGGGCAAGTCGGCGCTCGTCAACGCGCTCCTCGGTCGCTCGGCGCAGCACGAAGGTGCGGTTCGCGCGTACGACAAGCGCGGTCGACACACGACGACGAAGCGCTCTCTCTTCGCGCTCCCGGGAGGCGGCCTGCTCGTCGACACGCCGGGCATGCGCGAGCTCAAGCCGTGGCAGGCAGGCGCCGGAGGCGACGACGATCTCGAGGACGCGTTCGCGGACCTCTCCGAGCTGGCCGCATCTTGCAAGTTCAGCGACTGCCGGCACGTCGCGGAGCCGGGCTGCGCGATCCGCGCCGCCGTGGCGAGCGGCACGCTCGACGCAGGGCGAACGGCCTCCTGGGAGAAGCTCGAGAAGGAGCGCGGCGAGCGCAAGGAACGTCAGGGAGTATTCGCGCAGCTCCAGGAAAAGCGCGCCGCTCGTTCCCGCGCCGTTGCGCTCCAGAGGCGCCTCATCACCAAGCGCGGAAAGTGACTCACACGCGCGAGATGACGGTCGCCAGGACGTAGAGCGTCAGCGCGGCGCCCCAGATGCCCGCTCGAATGCGCATCTGCTCACGCCAGGCCCAGTACACCCCGAGCGGTGAGACGAGAAACGCGGCACCGGCTCGCCAGCGAGGCGTGCGGACGGCAAGGCCGTACACGATCGCGACGTGCGCCGTGATGAAGAGCGCGAACGCGAGCACGAGGGTGACGACGACGACGAGGTCCTTCACTACGGGCTCATCCTAGATGGCAGAGGGCGATTCTCGTCCCTCGAATCGCCCTCTGCCGTCTAGCACCTACCCTTCTGGGCTCCGCCCCCCGCCACTTCGTGTCGGGACCCCCTGGTTTCGCCTTTGGCGACCGGCGTGCTTCGCACGCCGAAGGCGCCGTGCGAAGCACGGGTCGCCGAAGGCGAATCGGGGAGGCTCGCGAGCGCAGCGAGCGAGGGGGACGAAGTCCCCACTCGGTTAGCGTCTCGGAAAGGCCGCCTTCGCCTTCGAACGTGCCGCGCCCCGAGTCCGGCGACCCATCCAGCGGAACGTTCCGCGACGCGGGGATCGTGTCTCCCGCCGGCGTCGTGACGGCACCTCCTCGCGTCCGGCTGACGGCGAGCGGCGGAGGATCCGGAAGCTCCCGGAGCTGCGCGTCACGCCACCTGCTATGCCCCGCTCTATCGCAAGAAGGTCGTCCTCGCGACGCGCGCCTCGGTCGGCCTGCTCGAGGCGAGGAACTACGGAGGCGTGGTGCACGACGGGCCGAGCAACGGCACGGCGCCGCCGAGCGCAGAGCGAACGAAGGACTACCAGCTCACGTTCTTTCGCGGCTTCTTCTCGGGCGGCCCGAACCAGAATCGCGGCTACCCCATCCGCGGCGTCGGTCGTTACGACATCGTGCTGTTCCTCACGCCCCAGATCGAAGCCGGGAAGGTGAACGCCGAGTGCGCGACGGGCACGGGCGCGTCTCAGGATCGATGTCGGTCGCCGACGGGCGGGTTCACGCTCTGGGAGGGATCGGTCGAGATCCGCTACGCGATATACGGGCCGCTCTGGGTCGCGACGTTCTGCGACGCGAGTGACGTTTCGCCACAAGCGAACGACTTTCGCTTCGCTCACCTCCACTTGTCATGCGGCGCAGGTGGACGCTTCGACACGCCAGCCGGTCCCATCCGTCTGGACGTCGGATACCGCCTCCCCGGTTTGCGGGTGCTCGGAGGTCTGACGCCGGACGAGCGACAACCGGACACGCTGCTTGGCATCCCAATCGCAGTGCACATAGGCATAGGAGAAGCCTATTGATGCGCCGTCGAAGGAGCCGAGCCCGCGCCGTGGTCGGGATCATCGGTGCGATGGTCGGCGCGCTCCTCACGTTCGTCATCGCGGTCGCTGCGGCTGCCGTCCCCCACTTGAACGTGCCGGCGACACGGCGGCTCGTCGCGACGCGAGTGAACGCGCTCCTCGTCGAGCAGTTCGCGGGTGTCGTCGCGATCGAGCGCATCGAAGGCCTCGGGCTGCGGGGCGTCGACGGCGTGCGCCTCCGCGTGAAGGACCCCGACGGTGTGCAGGTGCTCTACGTCGACGGCGCGCGCGTTCGCGTGCGTTCCTTCGAGGCCGCCCGCTCGCTGATCTTCGGGAAGAGCGACATCGCGGTCACCGTCGACGGCGCAACGGTCGCGCAGGTGGATGCGTCGGTCGACAGTGACGCCGCCGGCAAGCTGCGTCTGGCGAGAGCGTTTGCTTCGCACACCCCGACGCGACCGCGAACGGCTCCGTCGATACGGTGGCCGGCACCATCGCCGGCCAGGCGCTCCCGGTGCTCCACGCTCACGGAGAGCTCGCGGACGGCGTCGGGCGCGCCGTCGGAAGCGTCGTGGACGCTCGTGGTAACGCCGACTTCGTCGTGACCTCGCAGAGCACGGGAAGCGGCCCGGTGCTGGAAGGCGAGCTCCGCGTCGACGTGCCCGATCTCTCGCTCCTCCCGAAGGTCGCCGGCGCCCCGTTCGCGGGACACGTCCTCGTCAGCGCCGAGGGAACGGCAGACCTGGGCAGGAAGACGCTCGCTGCTCGTGCCCACGTCGCCGGCGGTGACCTCTCGTACGGCGCGCACAGCGTCGAGGACGTGACCGTCGTCGCCAGCGCAGAGGGGACTCCGAACCATCCGCTCGTCGACGTCGGCGTCCATGCGAGCACCATCGCCTCGGGCGCGCAGAAGATCGGTGTCGCCGAGGTCCGCGCGCGCGTCGAGCCGGGCGCGGTGACGACGTTCCGCGACGCGCACGTCGATCTGGTCAAGGATGGCGTCACGCTCGGCGCGAGCGCGGAGCGCGTCCAGGTGGTCGGCTCGCGCGTCCTCGTCGAGGGCGCGCTCGTCACGGGCCTGGGCGAGCCGATTCACGCCGACTTCTCGCGCACCGAGAGCGAGATCCGCGTGAAGGTCGATGCGCCGTCGATCGATCTCGAGCGCGCGGCGGCCGTTGCGGGCCGGCCGCAGTCGGTGCGTAGCGGACGTCTCTCCCTGGACGGCGACGTCGTTCTCGTTCGGGGCAGCGCGACCGGTGCGGTCCACGCCCGGGTGAGTCGCTGTCCACCGAGAAGCTCGACGGCGGCTCGATGACGCTCGATGCGGCCTTCGACGGAAAGAACCTCGGGCTCGACGTGAACGCCGAGCTGGCCGACGCCGGCACCTTCAGGCTGGCGACGAAGGGCATCGTCATCGACGGGAGCCCACTCGAGATGTCGTCGTGGAAGCGCGCGAGTGGGCGCGCGAAGTTCGATGCTCGCTTCGACATGGAGAAGAACGCGGCGCTCGTCCCCGAGGAGCTCGTGCCCTTCAGCGAGCTCCGTGGCGCGGGGCGAGTCTCGGGCACCGTACGGCGCGACAGCGCCGAAGTCCCGCCCGAGCTCGCAGTCCACCTCGACACGCGCGGTCTCGTGGTGGCGCTCGGGGGGGGAGGACGAGCCTCCTCATGACGTACCGCACGACGAGCGCGTGATCGGAGTGCAAAGGTGGCGCAGCGAGGGCGTCGACCTCTCGTTCGATGCGAGGGTCGACGCGACGTCGGGCGCCGGAGAGGTCGCCATTCATGCCGTGGACCGAATGGGCACGGTCGCAGCGGTCGACGTGAAGGCCGATCTTCCTTACCAGGAAGTGCTCGGCGCGCCCTCGCGCGCGGTGGAGCTCCTCTCGCGCGCGCCGCTCAGCGCAAGGCTCGTCGTCCCGAAGCGCGCCCTCTCCGAGATGCCGAGGGTCGCGGGCGCCCGCGCCCGCGCGATGAACGGTACCTTCGAGGCCGAGCTCACGTGCGTGGGGACCGCGCTCGAGCCGCAGATCGACCTCGTGGCGCACGCGCGCGGGCTACGCTCGGGGGCGCTCTCCGAGAAGCTGGCGAGCGACGTCGACGTCGCCTTCCGGTACGACGGCGAGAGGGGCGAGCTGGTCGCGAGCGCGTCGTCCGAGAAGCGTCGCGTCCTCGATCTGTCGGCGCACGTCGACCTCCGCTCTCGCGATCTCGTGATGGAGACGGGCCGGCCTCTCGACTGGAAGGGGTCCGCAGTGATGAAGCTCGCGGCCTCTCCGCTGGAGAGCCTCGGCCCGCTCGCCGCTCGCCGCGTTCGCGGCCTGGTGAGCGGCGAAGCCTCCATCGCCGATCTGCATCGCGACGCGAAGGTGCATGCCGAGCTTACGTTCGATCGGCTGAAGGTCGGGCGCGCCGAGTCCACGCGCGGAAACGTGGTGCTCGACACGCGAGCGGGCAAGCTCGAGGCGAGCGCCAGGCTCGAGCAGACCGACGGATACGCCGACATGCGGGCGACGACCGACCTCTCCTGGGGCGCGTCACTTGCGCCTTCGATCGACGCGCGCGCGAGGGTCGACGCGCGTCTCGACGCGAAGGCCTTCCGCGCCGCCGCGCTCCTGCCGTTCGTGAAGCCCGCGTTCAACGAGCTCGACGGGCGCATCGATGCGAACGTGACCGCGAAGATCGGCAGGGGCGAAGACGACGCCGCGCTCGAAGGCAAGATCGTCTTCCACGACGGCACCATCCAGCTCGCGGCGTTCGCCGACGAGCTCAAGGAGGCGCGGGCGACTGCGACCTTCCAGCCTGGCGGCGTCATCGCGATCGACGACGTCCTCATGCGCGCCTCCGACGGCGAGCTCAGCGCCAAGGGGGGCGTGCGGACGCGCGGCCTCGCGCTCGCCTCCGCCAGCGCGAGCCTGCACCTCCCGGATCGCAAGGAGCTCGACGTGTCGTTGCAAGGGCGGCCCCTCGGCTCCTTCGCCGGCGACGTGACTCTCGAGGCGACCTTGAGCGACGACGGTCGGCTGATACGGGCCGAGATCGACCTCCCGAAGATGAAGATCAGGCTCCCGCAGCAGATGAAGTCGGGCGTGCAGGACCTCGAGCCGAAGGAGACGATCCGCGTCGGCACGTTCCGCGACAAGAGTACGTTCGTGCGCCTTCCCCTCGACAGGCGAGACCTCATGCCTGAAGGCGCGCCGGAGGTCGAACCGGGGACGGTCATCGAGGCCGACGTCCGGCTCGGGGACATCACGATCACGCAGGGCAACCTCGTGAGCATGGTCGTCGGTGGAAAGCCGCACCTCCGCATCGCCGAGACCACCGAGGTCTCGGGTCAGATCCAGGTCAAGCAGGGCAGGATCGACGTCCAGGGCAAGCGGTTCGAGATCGAGCGAGGTACGGCCACGTTCAATCCGGAGGACCCGTCCAATCCCACCGTCGTCGCGACGGCCGCGTGGACCGCCGACGACGGCACCAAGATCTACGCCGACTTCGTGGGGCCGGTGAGGACGGGCAAGGTGACGCTCCGATCGGACCCCGGACGACCGCAGAACGAGATCCTCGCCATGATCCTGTTCGGCACGGCCGACGGTGCGAATGCCGCGCCGGCTCCTCCTGGCCGGGCGCCGGACGGCACGACCAGGGCGGCGACGGCGCTCGGCGGTGCCTTCGCCGCGCGAGGGCTCACCGAGGCGATGGACGACCTGACGGGCATCCCGGCAACGGCGCGCATCGACACGACGCGCGCGGCAAACCCGGCGCCGGAGATCGAGATCCAGATCGCGCGGCGCGTCTCCATCGCGTTCCTCCACATCCTCGGAACGCCTCCGCTCTCGGAGCCGGACACGAATCTCGCGATCGTGAACTGGCGAGTCGGGAGGAACTGGTCGCTTGCGGCGACGGTCGGCGATCGCGGCAAGGTCCAGTCGGATGCGATCTGGACCAAGCGCTGCTAGAAGAGGGCGCGCACCGCGGGCACGGGGTCTGCACGGAGGTCACGGGGGACGTCGAATGGTCCGAGCGCGACAGGAGCAGAGAATGGCCATCGAAGGTTCGCCGTCTTCCGAGCGTAGCCCGGCCGTTCTCGAGGAGGCCTCGACCGCAGAGCTCGTCAAGGAGGCCATGGACGAGGCACGAGAGCTCGTCCGACTCGAGGTCGCGCTCGCGAAGGACGACGTGAAGGCGGAGCTGAAGCAGGTGCAGCGTGCGGCGATCGGCTTCGGCGTCGCCGCGGCGTGCTCGCTCGTCGTGCTGTGCCTTCTCTCCGTGGCGCTGGTCCTCGCCCTCGGCGGCACGGCGATCGTCGCGCTCCTCGTCACACTCGCGTTTCTCGCCGTCGGCGGGACCGCGGGGCTCATCGGCTACGGCATGCTGCCGAAGAGGCCCCTCGAGATGACCCGGAACCGGTTCGAGAACGACGTCAACCAGCTGAAGGAGCACATCGCATGAGTCAGGGGACGAAGGCCGCGCTCGAGGAGCATCGGTCGGGGCTCGAGCGGCGCGCGAACGTCATTCGCTCGCGCCTCCTCCGGACCGTCGACGCGCTCGATCACCGTCGAAACCAGATCCAGGAGATCGGGCATCACGCGAAGCGACTCGCGCTACCGGTCGCTGCTGCGTTCGTGGGCGTCGTGGTGCTCACCGCCGGCGCGGCGCTCGGCGTACGCGCGCTGTTCCGCCAGCGGCGCGAGAGGCGCATCGAGTATCGACTGTCGAAGGCTCTCGCGCCGCTACGAAGGGAGAAGCGACAGCCGCTCTGGCAGGAGGTCCTTCGCAAGGTCGCGCTCACCGCGTTCGGCATCCTTGCAAGCGAGCTCTCGAAGCGCGGTGCTCGCGTGCTTCTCGTCGGGCGCGCGGAGCGCCCGCTGCTCGGGAGATGAGCGATGACGGACGACGTGTTCGGCCCCTCTGCGCGGTGACCGCACGCCTCGCCGGGGGGCAGGTCTCAAGCTAGGTCGAAGACCAGGATCTCGCCGTGGTCCTTGCCGGCGAGCTCGTAGGTGCCCGCCTCCTCGATCGCCGCCGCGTCGCCCGTGACGAGTCGCGTGCCCGCGAGCTCGACGGCTCCGCTCGCGACGTGCACCCATGCGCCGCGACCGGGCTTCACCTCGAACGAGGCGCGCTCGCCGTCGTCGAGGAGCCCGGCGTAGAGGTCGACGTCCTGGTGGACGGTGACCGAGCCCTCGCGGCCGTCGTGCGAGGCGACGAGGCGAAGCTTGCCGCGCTTCTCCTCGGTGCTGAACGCCTTCTGCTCGTAGCCGGGCGCGATGTCGCGCGCCTCGGGGAGGATCCAGATCTGGAGGAAGTGGACGGGCTCGCTCGTGCTCGCGTTCTTCTCGCTGTGCGTGACGCCGGTGCCCGCGGTCATGCGCTGCACGTCGCCGGGCTTGATGACCGAGCCCGTTCCCATGCTGTCCTTGTGCTCGAGCGCGCCCTCGAGCACGTAGGAGAGGATCTCCATGTCGCGGTGACCGTGCGTGCCGAAGCCCTTGCCCGCTGCGACGCGGTCGTCGTTGATGACGCGCAGGGCGCGAAAGCCCATGTGCGCAGGGTCGTTGTAGTCGGCAAAGGAGAACGTGTGGAAGCTCTTGAGCCAACCGTGGTCGGCAAGCCCTCGGTCTCCAGCGCGGCGGATCTTCATGTGCGCATGCTAACCTGCGCGGCCAAATGGAACCTCGTCTCAGCTTCGTCACCCTGGGCGTGTCCAACCTCGAACGCTCCGTGCGCTTCTACGAGAAGGTGCTGCGGTTCCCGCGTCTGCCTTCGAGCCCGTCGATCGCATTCTTCGAGCTCGGCAGGACGTGGCTCTCGCTCTACCCGCGCGAGTCGCTCGCCTCGGACGTCGGTGTCGCAGCGGAGACGACCGGCTTCGTCGGCTTCACGCTCGCACACAACGTGCACTCCGCCAAAGAGGTCGATCGCCTGATGAAGGAGCTCGAGGCGGCAGGCACGAAGATCGTGAAGCAGCCGAAGACCGCCGACTGGGGCGGTTACTCCGGCTACTTCGAGGACCCGGACGGCTTCCTCTGGGAGGTCGCCTACAACCCTCATTTCCCGCACACATGACGCCCGTCGTTCGCATGCATCACACGGGAGGGCCCGAGGTCCGCCCGAGGTCCTCCGGTGGGAGGCCGTCGAGGTTCCGCCTCTACGTGCTCGCGCGCGAGCACGGCTGCGATCCCAGCGTGCTCTATCGAACCGAGGACGTCCCGGCACGCGTGCGCGAGCTCACGAACGGCGTGGGCGTTCCTGTCGTCTACGACTCGGTCGGCAAGGACACGTTCACGGCGTCGCTACATCACGCGTCCGACGCTGGGCGACTACGTGCGTGCGCGCGCTGAGCTCGAGGCGACGGCGAAGGAGCTCTTCGACGTGATCGCGAAGGGCGTCGTGGCGGTGCGCGTCGTGCAGTCCTTCGCTCTGCTCGCCGCCGCGGTGAACCTCGCCAGGATCGCGCGTCTCTGCGTAGCCAACTGTGTGATCAGCGCGTGGTGACCGAGCCGCCAGCGGCACTCAGAACGAGCAGGTCATGCCGTGGATGATCGACGGCCGCGCCGTCATCGATCGCCTCGTCTACCCGACGCTCGGCAACCCGAACCTCTACGTGAAGGACGACGCGAGCGACGAGCTCGTCATGGTCCTCCGCATCGAGCCGAACGCGTTCGACCATCTCGCGCCCCAGGCCGCCGCGCCGGCCCACGGTGAGCCGAGCGAGCTCGCGCTCACGCAGGACGACCAGAACGGCTTCGCATTCTTCCTCGTCAATCACGCGTCACGCGCGCAGGCGACCGAGAGCGCCCAGAGCGCCGCCGCCGGGGTCTACAAGATCGTCCCGAAGAAGATCCTCCAGAACGCCGAGCCCGACGACATGCCCGCCGCGCTCAAGGTGCGGAAGACGGTCCGCTTCGTCTTCGACAAGAACGCGATGGCCGGCGTGCCCGCGGGCCTCTACGACGCGCGCTTCGAGGTGAAGAAGGGCGGCCAGGTCTTCGCGAACGTCTTCGAGTACCAGTACAACTCGGTCCGCGTGTTCGATCACGCCTCCGAGGAGTACACGGCGCTCAACGTGACCGACACGCAGGTGTCCATCGGCGACGAGTACAAGAGCCTCACCGCCGACAAGCTCGACGACTTCGTCGACGCCGTGAACGCCAACACCGAGCCCGCCGTGAGGTCCGCCGCGTTCATCACCTTCAACGGCGACCTCCACAACGGCGGCTCTCCGGGCACGCTCCGTCAGCGCACGGTCGCCTCGACCTACAACAACGAAGCCAAGCGCATCCTCGGCGCGCTCAAGCGCCTGAACCTCCCCATCTTCCTCACCGCCGGCAACCACGACGGCTATGCCTCGCTCGGCCAGGCGCCGAGCGCGGTCGTCACGGTCGACGCGAAGCTCGGCGACTCGCTCCAGAAGGTCGTCCAGGAGCAGAACAACCACCCGTGGCCCGACTTCACCTGGGACGCCTACTCCGCCTTCCTCACGAAGACGGACGCGCAGCGCGACGGCCTCCATCGCGACGTCTACACCGGCGGGTTCAAGCGCTCGGTCGGCGACACGTACAAGGCCGCGTTCGCCGAAGTGCCGCGTCAGGACCGCAACATGGTCCTCTACGACGGCTTCCACCAGTGGCAGAAGACGTACGGTCCGCTCTACGCCTCGTGGTCGTTCGGCAAGAGCCGCTACGTGTCGATGAACACCTACGAGCTCCGCCAGCACCGTCGCACCGGCTGGGGCATGTACACGGTCAACTACGGCGGCGCCGTCGGCTCGACGCAGCTCGAGTGGCTCGACCGAGAGCTCGGTCGCACGCGCCTCACCAACGAGGACGTCACCGTCCTCATGCACCACGACCCGCGCGGCGGGCACAAGGGCAAGGACCTCGGTTACTACTTCCCGATGCTGCGCTACGCGAGCGTCGACTTCGAGACCACCTCGAACGGCTTCACCATGTCGGGCGTCGAGCTGCTCGCTCGCATCGCGAAGAACCCGCAGGTGCGCACGCTGCTCATCGGCCACGCACACCTCAACTCGCTCGAGATGGTCCAGCAGGGCGAGGTGCTCGTCCCGAACAAGGTCAGCCTCGACGAGAAGAGCGCGCAGCGCATCGAGGCGCTCGAGACGCTGAATCCCGTCCGCCGCTTCGCCTGGCAGGGCGAGCTCGCGGGCCATGGCGGCGCGCGCGCCGCTTTCAACGACACCATGGCGGAGACGCCGATCGCCGCCACGTCGTTCAACGACTACCGCACGAAGCTCGATTCACAGCTGTTCGCGGCGACCGCGAACATGCCGCGCACGCTCGAGGCCCCCGCCGGTGGCGGCCCGCGCGAGCTCGCGATCATCCGCATGACCTCGGCGGCCGACCTCACCAGCCAGAAGTACGGCGCCGAGAAGATGTTCGGCTACTCTGTCCTCCACGTGACGAAGCAGGCGGCGGGCGTGCCGCGCATCAACCGCCTCACGTTCATGATCCACAAGGGCCCGGACGCCTTCTCGAAGATCACGACGATCGACGTCGACCGCACGAAATCGCTCACCTCGCGCGGTGCCCAGAACCCCGTCGACCAGCTCTTCGACTGGTGAGGGGACGTCCTAAGGAATCGATTTGCAGCAGCGGAAGCCGAGGTGGTAGTTGACGTGCCACGCCTCGTCGAGCTTCTCGACGTGCCAGCGCGGGTCGAAGTTGCAGTGGTCCGGGTACGCACCCTCCTTGTTGGTGGTCGTCTCCGGAACCGGCTCGCCGGGCTCGCGCACGAGCTCGTTGTAGAACCACGCGCTGCCCTTCAGCTGCGTGAGCACCTGATCGCCCTCACGGCGCATCATCACCTCGGCGACGTTGCCGTGCTGATCGAACACGCCGAAACGTGACCGGCACTTGGGGAACGAGCCCGACGGCTCGGTATCCGTCGTGCATGTGTCGAAGGCCTTCTTCGCGTCGTGCGCGTTGCAGGCCGTCCGGTGTCTCAGGTTCGTGTGACAGATCTCGATGTCGACCTTGTTGCCGTACGCGTAGCGCTGGTCGTCGCCGCCGTTCGGGTCGCCGCGACACGCGATGTTCCACTCGGTCTGCGCGCAGAGTCGCTTGCCCTGCAGCTCGCAGACCTTCTTCGCGTACGTCGGCGGGGTCCACACGAAGGGGAGCTCGCAAGGCTTGTTCGGGAACTCGAACACGTCGATGCAGAACCAGGCCTCCTTGCCCTTGATCCACACGGGCACCATGTTCTCGGCACCGCACTTCTCGCGCTGCTCGGGCGTCTGGATGACGAGGTCCTTCAGGCCGGCCAGGCACTGCTCCTTCGAGATGGTGTGCCGGGCGATCAGCTTGTTGCCCTGGTTCATCTTGCCGGGGCCTTCGGGGCCGAACGCGTTCCGCAAGAACACGTCGGGGAGGATTCGCTTCTTCTCTGCCTCGGTGAACTCCTTGATCGCGAAGAGCCCGAGAAGCCCCTCGCGAGTGTCGCGATGGTTGGCCATCGGGTCGCCGAGGGCGGCCGCATCGCCGCCGTCGACGAGCGCCGCGCTCGCCGCCGCGGCCGCGTCGGACTGTGCCGACCCGCCTTCCGTGGCCGCGCCGACGTTCCGGGTCGGACCGCCTGCTCCGCTGCCGTCGCGGGCGACTGCGCCATCGCCGTCATGCGCAGGCTTTTCGCTCGCCCCCGCCATCGGCGACCCCGGGAGGCATGCGGAGCCCAGAGCTCCGGCGCAGACCGCCGCGCAGAGAGCGAGCGCTGCACCACGCACGACGACCGAGGCCATGCCCGAAGCGTAGCCCCCCGGCGCCCGGAGGGCCGCGTTCCCTGCGGAAGGGGCAACCTGGTCCGTTCGGTTCGCACGCCCATTGCATGCGCTCAATGACCGACTTAGCTTCGACGCTGCGATGGCAACGGACTTCTACGCTGTGCTGGGTGTCCCCAAGGACGCCGATGCGGCGACCATCAAGAAGGCTTACCGCAAGCTCGCCCGCGACCTTCACCCGGACAAGAACGCCGGCAACAAGGCCATGGAGACGCGCTTCAAAGAGGTCAACCGCGCCTACGAGGTCGTCGGCGATGACGGCAAGCGCAAGCTCTACGACGAGTTCGGCGAGGAGGCGCTCCGCGAGGGCTTCGACGCCGAAAAGGCGCGTGCCTACAAGCAGTGGCAGTCGCGTGCCGGCAACGGCGGCGGCGGCGGCTTCCGTGGCGGCGGGGGGGGCCAGGTTAACCTCGAGGATCTGTTCAGCGGCGCGGTGCCCGGCGGTCACGCCGGTGAGGGCGGTGACCCTTTCGGAGATCTGTTCGGTCGGGCCTCGCGTCGTCGTGGTCCGGTGAAGGGCCGTGACTACGAGCAGGAGCTCACGGTCGACTTCGTGTCCGCGGTGCGAGGCACCTCGCTCCAGCTCCGCAATCCGAGCTCGCCCGAGCCGGTCACCGTCCGCATCCCGCCGGGCGCCTCCGAGGGCAGCCGCGTCCGCATCAAGGGGCAGGGCGCAGCCTCGCCCAACGGCGGTCCGAACGGAGACCTGATCCTCGTCATCCACGTCGAGCCGCATCCGCTCTTCGAGCGCGACGGCGACGACCTCACCCTCGAGGTCCCGATCACGACGAGCGAGGCGATCAAGGGCGCGAAGGTGAAGGTGCCCACGTTCGACGGCGACGTCTCCGTGAAGGTGCCGCCCGGCACGAACAGCGGCACCAAGCTGCGCCTCCGCGGCAAGGGCGTCACGCGGAAGGGCCGCGAGCCCGGGGACATGTACGTTCGCTTCATGGTCCACGTGCCCGCCGGTGCGACCCCCGAGCTCGAGAAGCTCGCGGACGAGATCGCCAAGCTCGAGTCTGGCGACGTGCGCGCAAACCTAACCATCTGATGAACGTTCGGCGGGCGCTCGCGGTCGTTCTCGTCCTCGCGCTCTCGCCGGCCGTTGCGTCGTGCGGTGGTAGCGAGAAGCCCTCGGTGACGCCGCCTGCATCAGGCGCGGCCTCCTCGGCCGCCGAGGGCACGCCCGCCGCCGATCCGCCGCCTGCCGGCGCGCCCGTCCAGGTCGACTGCGGCGACTTCACGACGTGCGCGATCGTGGAGGGCGGCGAGGTCCGCTGCTGGGGCCGCGACAAGGCCGGAGAGCTCGGCGACGGCGGCGGGAGCGACCGCGCCAAGGGCGTCGTGGTGCGTGGTGTCGATCACGCGACGGCGATCGCGCTCGCCTCTCAGTTCGCCTGCGCGCTCGGCGCCGACAAGCGGGTGAGGTGCTGGGGCACCGGCCGCATCGCGAACGACGGCAAGCCGAAGGAGCGCGCCAAGGCGACCGAGGTCGCCGGCGTCGACGGCGCGGAGGAGATCGTCGCGAGCGGCGCGATCGCGTGCGCGCGCACGGCCTCCGGCGTCACGTGCTGGGGCGCGGACTCCGCGACGATCGGCACTCCGCCGAGCGGCGCCTTCACGCAGGTCGCCGCGGGCTTCACACACGCCTGCGCCCTCGACAAGAAGGGCGCCGTCATCTGCTGGGGCACCGGCGACTGGGCGGCTCCGAAGGGCGGGTTTGCGAAGCCCGCGAGCATCAGCGGCGCGACCCACCTGGCGACGGGCGATCGCCACGCGTGCGTCGTCACGAAGGACAAGAAGGTCCAGTGCTGGGGGATGAACGACGCGGGGCAGCTCGGGACGAAGGCCGACACCGAGCTCCACAAGGCGCCGGTCACCGTCCCCGGCGTGGCCGGTGCCGTGAGGCTCGTCGCCGGAGAAGCCGCGATGTGCGCTCTGCTCGGCGACGGTAGCGCGCGATGCTGGGGCGCGAACGCCGAAGGGGAGCTCGGCCTCGGCAAAAAATCGAGCGAGGAGCGCGCGAGCAAGGTGGCGAGCGTGTCCGACATCGCGGGCATGTGCCTCGCGACGGCGCACGGCTGCGCGCTCACCAGGAGCAAGAACATCGTGTGCTGGGGCGCGAACGCGGCCGGTCAGCTCGGCGACGGTACGAAGGAAAAGAAGCTCGAGCCCGTCCGCGTCGCCTGGTGACGAGGCACGCGGGACGACGCACGTCGTCTCGGGTACGCTCCGGTCAATGGCCAGCACCGTCAGCACCGTCAGCACCGTCAGCGAGCACATGACCGCGTCGGTCGTCTCCGTCCTGGAGACCACCTCGCTCGACGGAGTCCTCCAGACCCTCCGCGCGAAGGACATCTCGTGCGTGCTGGTCACCTCGTCCGAGGGAGCGCCCGTCGGCGTGGTCTCGATGACGGACCTCGCGCGCGTCTCCAAGCTGGAAGGTGGCATTCACCACGGGTCGCTGAAGATCCTGCCGCCCGACCGCAGCGCGAAGGACATCATGAAGGCGCCGCTCGTCACGGTCGACGCGGACGCCGACGTCAGCGTGGCTGCACGCACGATGGTCGAGCATCGCGTGCACCGCGTGTTCGTGACGCGTGACGCGCGCGTCGTCGGCGTCTTCAGCACCCGTGACGCTCTCCGCGTCGTCCTCTTCCGTCGCGTCGATACGCCGCTGCGTGAGGTGATGACCACTCCGGTCGAGACCATCGGCGTCAGCGACACCATCGAAGAGGCGCTCGCGAAGCTCGACGACACCAACATGCGCGGGCTGGTCGTGGTGGACGGCAGCGCGCCGGTCGGCCTCTTCACGCAGCTCGAGGCGATCCGCGGGCGCGCGCTTCCGCCGGAGCTGCGCCAGCGGCCGGTCGAGGAGATCATGAGCTACGAGACGATGCCGCTCGACACCGAGACCCCGCTCTATCGCGCCGCGGGCCACGCGATCTCCACGAAGATGCGCCGTATCTTCGTGGTCGACGGTCGCAAGCTCGTCGGCATCGTGACCGGCTACGACCTCGCGCAGGTGCTCGCCGCTTCGTAAGACCGAGGTCACGCACTGGCTGCGGAGGGGCGCAGACGATGCGCAGCCTCGGATCACCGCCCCACGTTTCTGCCCGGCAATTCCTGCACGGTCGCGGGGCATGTCTCGTGCACTCAGCGCCGGACAAGACGATGTCTTGCCTCGTCGAGCGAGTGAAGCGCGCATCGTTCGAGCCCCACAATGGCGGCACGCTTCGCATCCACGTTCCGTTCAGCCTGCGGCGCGTCGCACCGGGCGACGAGACGTTCTAGACCGTCCGAAGGAGCCTCCGATGCCGACCTCCACGTCTACCAGCCCCAGCCTGGTCAGCGAGCACATGACCACGGCCGTCGTGTCCGTCACCGAGGGGGCCCCGCTCGAGGACGTCCTCAAGACGCTCATCAGCCTCGACGTCTCGTGTGTCCTCGTGACCACGCCGACGGGGGCTCCGGCCGGCGTCGTCGCCCTCAGCGATCTCGCGCGCGCGTCCGCGCTCGGCGGCTCGGTGCGCGGTCCGATGAAGCTGATGCCGCCGGAGGGCTTCGCGAAGGACGTCATGCAGACGCCGATCCTCACGATCGAGGCCGACGCGACCGTCGGCGAGGCTGCGGCCAAGATGCTCACGCGCCGCGTGCATCGCCTGTTCGTGCGGCGAAACGAGCGGGTCGTCGGGGTCTTCAGCACGCGCGACGCGCTTCGCGTCGTGATGGCCCGCCACATCGAGACTCCCCTGCGCGAGGTGATGGCGAAGCCGGTCGAGACGATCTCTCTCGGTGACTCGATCGAGGACGCCGTGGCCAAGCTCGACGCGACGAACATGCGTGGCCTGGTGGTGCTCGACGGTACGTATCCGGTCGGCGCCTTCACTCAGCTCGAGGCCATTCGCGCGCGCGCCCTCGGCCCGGAGCTCCGCCACATCCCGGTCGAAGAGGTCATGAGCTACGAGACGATCACGCTCGACGCCTCCACCCCGCTCTATCGGGCGGCAGGGCACGCGATCGCCACGCGCGTGCGGCGCATCCTCGTCGTGGAGAATCGGGCGCTCGTGGGGATCGTTACGGGCTACGACCTCGCGCAGATCCTCGCGTAGCGCAGCGCTCCGCGCGGCTCGTCCTTGCGGCAGCAGAACCGTATCGTTTCACCCGTCGCGAGCTGATGCGCACGAGGGCGGTCGGTCCTCGTCTTGCACCGTCGACTGCGTCATGGTCGGCAGTCTCCTTCGGACTGGCGAAGCGCGTCTCTGGCTCCACAAAACGCGAAACCCCTCCGTCATCGGAGGGGTTTGGCGAGTGCTACGCGGGGAAGGACGAGAACGTCCGCCCCGCGCGGGCCCATACGCTCAGGGGCGCGTCGGGGCGCCGGAGGGCGCGGAGCCCTTCAGCTGGAAGATCGAGTCCCAGAGGAGCTGCTTCGTGTAGGTCGGGTTGTGGACACCCCAGCCGCTTCCTCGTGCGACGAGGAGGTAGTTGTAGAGCGCACCAGCCGTGAGGTCGTTGATCGTGTTGCCCGGCATCGGCTTGTCGAGCTCGTAGTGCTTGTCGGCGAGCTCGCCGGGCGTCATCGGCACGTAGGGAGCCGCGGCCGAGCGCGTGAGGAGGGTCAGGCCGGCGAGCAGGCCCTCGAGCTCAGCGAGCTGGCCCTTGACGATGCCCTGGCCGCCCGCGACGTCGAACGTGTTGACGACGGCGTGACAGCCCGCGGCCGCGCAGGTCGCGACGGTGGGGCGCATCGAGTGGTCGGGGATGTTCCCGTTCGCCGCGACCTTGACCATGTGACACGACGCGCAGCCGGCGACCGTCTGGTGCGTCGAGTTGTTGAAGGTCTTGCCGGCGAAGTGGTAGCCGCCCTTGCCGGAGAAGATGTCCGCCTGCGGCGCCTCGTGCGGACCCCAGTACGTGCTGAGCGTGTTCGCCGCGGTGATGTAGTTCGTCACGTCCTTGCGCGACTTGTGGCAGGAGATGCATGTGTTGCTGACGCCCCACTTGCCCGCGGGGGTTCCGTCGACGACGCCGGCATCCGAGCTCTTCTCGATCAGCATCTGGTCGTTCGGGCCCGTCTTCACGCGCAGCTTGAACGTGCCGGCGGTGTAGTTCGCGCCGGTGACGTGCGGGTCGTTCGCCGCGGTGATGTCGTGGCAGGTGATGCAGGAGACGATCGCGACCTTCGACTGGCCGGCGTACGTGATCTCTCCGGTGCCGGCGCCCTTCTTGTAGTTGAGCTGGCCCGACGCGAGGCCCGGGGGCGCCGTGAAGCCCACCGCGACGCCGACGTTGCCGGCGAGGCGCTGCTCGAGGCCGTCGCCCGAGTGGCAGCCGCCGCACGAGCCCGCACCGGTCCACGTCGGGACCTCGTCGGTGTTCGCGATGGCGCCGAAGTAGTGGGTGCTCGTCTTCCACTGCTCGACGACGCCCTTGAAGCCGTGACAGGGCAGCATGCAGCTTGCGGTGAGACCGCCGTCGACCGATGCGAGGCCCGACGCGCCTTGAGGCCCGGCCGGGCCCGCGGGCCCCGGTTGCCCCTGGCCCGCTCCTCCCTCGAGGGAGGCGGTTGCGCCCGGAGGACCTTCCGGACCCTCGCATGCGAAAAGCGCCGTGCCTCCTGCAATCAGGAGCACTCCGACGGAACCCAGCGCGAAGAGTCTCTTGGTCGTGGTCATCTGGGGCGCAAAGTACTGCAGAGTCCGGGCCACTCCCTAGTCGCAAGATTGTCGTTCTGCCCCTTGGCTCGCAGTCTGCTACGACCCGTCGTCCAAGTGCGCCGCGCAACTCTGATTGTGATGTCTCTGATCGTCCTCGATGGGTGTCGGGACGAGCGCGCACGTGCGTCGGACCCGCCGACGTACGACAGTCAAGTCGGCGCAATTCTCGCGTCCAAGTGCAAGGACTGCCACGAGGCGACGACCGGCCGATGGCGCGGCGATACGTATTTGACGACAATCTCCTGCCTGTCGGACGGGAGGCCAGCGACGGTTTCGTCGACCGATGGGACCGCGCCGCTCCTCGGTATTCTCGCAAACGCAAAACATGCACCGCTGATTACCGCCGATGAGCTCGCGACGTTCAAGGCGTGGGTCGAGAGCGGCGCTCCGAAGTTCAAGGGCAGCGTGCACGACCCGAGCTTCGTCGACCCGCGCTCACCGGGCAGCCACGGTCGCGCGCTCCGCGCGAATCGCTGGAAGCAGATGCTCGACGCGAAGGATCCCGAGGCCTGCGGTCGATGCCACGAGGGCGTCGCGCGACCCGAGAAGAGCACCGCGTCCGCTCCCGGAGCTCCGGCGTGCACGACGTGTCACGCGGAGGAGCGCGGCGTGCTCGCCTGCGGTACGTGCCACGTCGACAGCGCGACGAGCTTCCCGCCTCGGGGCGCCTGCTTCTTCCCCGACGACCCGATGCAGGGCACCGCGCACGCGAAGCATGCGGGCCCATCGGCTTCGCGCGCGGCAGGGCTCCCCTGCACCACGTGCCATGTCGCGCCTCCGCCCGAGGTGATCGGCGGCGTGCACACGAACGGAAAGGTCGACATCGTGTTCGACCCGAAGCTCGCCGGCGCGTCGACCTGGGACGACCAGAGCCGCACCTGTACCGCCGCGTGTCACGCACGCGCCGGAGGTGCGAAGCCGCGCCCGCTATGGACCGACAAGGGGCCTCTCACGTGCGGTGACTGTCACGGCTCGCCGCCCCCGAGCCACTTCGCAGGTGCGTGCTCGAGCTGCCACGGCGAAGCGAACGCCACCGGCACGGCCCTCGAGGGCGCGCTCCTGCACGTGAACGGCGCCGTCGACCTCGGTGACGGCAGCGGCAAGTGCGGTGCCTGTCACGGTGTCGGCGACGACCCGTGGCCCTCGACCGGCGCGCACGCGAAGCACCGTGCTCCGAGCGCAGCCGCGGCTGTCGACTGCGCGACGTGTCACGTGGTCCCGAAGGCCTTCGGCCCCGGCACTGGGCACCCGGTCGGGGGCGCGCCCGTCATCACGTTCTCGGGGCTGGCTGTCGCCCGCGGCGCGCCGGCCACGTACGCGAACGGCACGTGCAAGAACGTCTACTGCCACGGTGAGAACGTCGTGGGCTCGACGGCGAGGTCGCCGCTCTGGGCGGACGCGACGGGCGCCGAGAGCAAGTGCGGCACGTGCCACGGGCTCCCGCCGGCAGCCCCGCACGTGTCGACGGAGAAGTGCGAGATCTGCCACGGCTCGGTCGACCCGTCCCCCACGGGCCCGATGATCAACCCCGCGAAGCGCGAGCTCCACGTCAACGGTCAGCTCAACCGCTGACCGCCGAAGACCGATTGAACAAGCGGAGTCGCTGAGGCGCGGAGCCGACGCGGAGGGGCTCCTCTCAATTCCTGACTGGACGCTCGTCGTGCCGGGCAGAACCCGCAAGGCCGGGTTCAGCCCGGTGGGGGAGCCTCCATCCCGCGCTGCAGAGGTGCTTCCTCGCTCGATTGTCTCGCCCTGCATCGGACGTCTCGCCCTCCACATCGTCGATGGATAGATGTCCGATGCAGGGCGAGACAATCGAGCGAGGAGTGACGTCACAGGACGACGGGGAGACCCCCCACAGGGGAGAATCCGGCCTTGCGGATTCTCCGGAACCACGAGCGTCCAGTCAGCGCTCGAGGCGGAGCTCCTGCGCGTCGTCTCCGCGTCCCCGCGACTCCGCTTGTTCAATCGGCGAACGGAGCTCGCGCTCGTTCGATTCACGACGACCGGTCTGAGCGGCGGTCACTTGCGGAAGACGTGGCAGCCCGAGCAGACCTTGGCCTCGGGCTGATGGTCCTTCTTGTTCGTGTGGCACGAGGTGCACGTCGCGCGGTCGGCGCGTGCGGCCTTCGCGGGATCGTGCGCGGTGTGACAGGTGGAACAGCTCGCGTGTCCCGCGTTGCCGTTCGGGCCGAGGCTCACGCCGCCGTCGCGTCCAGCGCCGCCGACACGATGGAGTGAGGGCAAGCTGCCCGGCGAGTGACACGTCGCGCACGGCGGAGGCGCCGCGACGCCGTTCGGCCCGTGCGGCCGGTGACACGTCGTGCAGGAGCCGTTCACGTTCGCGCTGTTCGTACCGTTCACCTTCGCGTGAGGGCTCGCGCCCTCCTTCGCATGGCACGACTTGCACGCCGCGGCCGCGGGGATGACCTTGCCCGCATGGGGCTCGTGGCACATGTTGCAGTCGCGGTGGCCGTCGTTCGCGGTGGTCGCCTCGACCTTGTGGCAGGTGGCGCACGTCGCCTTCTGCTCCTTGGGGGAGTGCGGGCCCGCATGGCACTGCATGCAGTCGGTGTGGCCCTTGTTCGTCGCGACGAGCCGCTGTTCGGGGGCGTGACACTTCTGGCAGAAGGTCGCGTTCGGCTTCGCCATCGAGAACGAGTGAGGCTCGTGGCAGTTGGTGCAGGCGACGCCCTTGGCGTGGAAGCCCGTGTCCGACTTCGCCGGCGTATGGCAGCTCGAGCAGGCCTGCGCGATCGCATGATTGCCCGGCGTGCCGAGCGTCGACGCGGGGTGGCCGGGCGTGGCGGCCTTCGGATGCGGCGAGTGGCAGTCGACGCATCGGTCCGACTTGCCCGGCGCGTGCTTCGCGCTGATGTTGCCGTGACACGTCGCGCACGCCGCCGCGGGCGACGCCTTGGGATCGTGCGGCGAGTGGCACGACGTGCACTCGGCGTGCTTCGCGACCTTCGCCTCGGCGAGCGTGTGCTTCGTGGAGTGACAGGTCGTGCAGACGCCCTTCTGCGCGGGGGTATTGTGCGCGGCGTGGCACGTCGTGCACGTCGCGTGCGCGGGGTTCTCCGTGGCGTGCCGCTTGTCGGTGTGGCAGCTCGCGCATTGCGCGACGGCCGTGCGCTCGAAGTCGTGCGGCGTGTGACAGGTCGTGCACGCGGCGTGGTTCGAAGGCTTCGGCCCCTTCGGTGCGGTCGCGTGGCAGCCGTTGCACGTCGTCGTCGCCGCGACCGCCCTCGTGTGCGGCGCATGGCAATCGGTGCAGCTCGGCGCGCCCGCCGGATCGGGTGAGCCGCCCTTCTCCACCAGGCCGACGCCCGCGTCGAGCCATCCACGCGCCAGCGTGACGTCGCTCGCGACGTGCTGCTTGCCGTGGGAGGCCTGGATCTTGGTGTGGCACTTCGCGCAGTCCGCCTGCTTCACCTGCGGATCGCGATGAGGCATGTGACACGACGTGCACGGCGCGTCCTTCGTGGCGTGGACGGCGACGGCCGCGAGCTTGCCTTGCGTCTCGGCATGGCAGCTGATGCAGGTCGCGGCGGGCTTCGCGCCGAAGGCGTGGCACGAGATGCAGGGCGTGTGATCGGGGCCGGGCTTCCCGACGTGGGTGAGCTTCAGCTGCGGCTCGTGACACTTCGTGCACGCGGTCTCGCCGAGCACCGCGAACTTGCCGTTCGACTCGTCGTGGCAGTCGCGACACACGACGTCCTGCTTCTTCGAGCCGAGGTGCTTCGTGTGCCCCGCACTGTCTCGCACGCTCGCCCAGGTGGGCGGAACGTTCGCGGGCACCTTCTGGTCCACGGGCCCGCCGCCGGACCGCCACATGACGAACGCGACCGCTGCGCCGACCAGCGCGAGCGCCGCGACGACGATGACGGTTCTCTTCGCGGGCTTCATGGGTTCGGCACGTGGCATTGGCGACAGGGCACGTCGCGAGTCTTGCTCTTGATGCTCGAGAAGCCGGGCCCGTGGATGTTTCCGCCGACGCCGCCGACCTTGTGACAGCTCACGCAGAGCTGCTCGCCGGCGCCGCCGTGGCACGACGCGCACGACGAAGGATCGATGCGTGCCGACATGCCGTGATCACCGCCGCCCTTGCCGGGCGTGAGCCAGGTCCGAGGATGCGGGCTCCGGCCGGGCTTTCCCGTCGCGCCGACGTTCTCTCGAGAGTGACAGGCGCGGCACGAGTCCTCCGAGTGACACGTCGTGCAGAGACCGGGTTGCCCGCGTGCCTCCTCCTTGTGCCGCGACTTGAAGCCCGCGCGGTGGAGGCCACCGAGGGCGGGCTTGTCGAAGGCGAGCCGTGCCGGCAGGCCGGGCGTGGTCACGCCGTGGCAGCTGCTGCAGAAGCGCTCGGAGTGACACGTCGCGCAGAGGTCACGCGCGCTCGCCGCGCGCACGCCGTGCTCGCGGACGAAGTCGCCCTCGTGCACGACGTGGCTCTCGGGCCGGATGCGTTCGGCGGGCAGGTCGACGTGACAGCCCTCGCAGTCGCGGACGGCGAACTGCCTCTCGTGATGGTGGCAGCCGAGGCAGGCGGCCATTGGCGGGAGCATCGACTCCGGGTGGGACTCGCCGGCGGGCGTGTGGCATCGCACGCACTCGCCGTTGGCGGCGAGGACGTGCCCTCGATGCTCGAAGCGGAGATTCTGGCGTGCGAGCGCGGCGTTCTCGCGCGTGTGGGCGACGCCGTGACAGCCGTTGCAGTCGTGCGTGTCGTGCGGCTTTTCATGGCACTTCGTGCAGGTCGCCGTCTCCGGGACGTGGAGCGGGCCGAGCTCGCCCTGGGAGGGCATGCCGGTGTGGCACTCGAGGCAGCTCACGCCCTTCGTGAGGTGCGCGCGATGCTCGAAGGGATGCATGCCGACCGCCTTCGGCTTGAGCCCGAGGAGACCGGCGCACGCGGCGAGGGCGAGGCACATGACGAGGACCGCAAGGCGAACGAGAGAGCGCGTCATTTCGGTCCGTCCCACGAGTACGAGGCGCGCAAGAGCGCGGTGAGCTCGGCACGAGCCGTTGCCGTCGAAGCTCCCTCGGCGGCCCCGGCGAAGCTCCAGCTCGGTGTCGCGCGGTAGGTGAGCGCGACGAGCGCCCAGGGCCAGATGTCACCACGGTCGCCCGGGTCGTCCGCCCTGGCGATCTCGACCTCCGCGGCCACCGCGAGGCGGGGCACGAGCGGCGCGGTGCCGATCGCTCGGATGCCGCTCCATTGCGCGCCCGGCACGTTCTGGCGCCTGAGCTCTAGGCCGACGCTCGCCGTGCCTTCCTCGTTCGTACGTAGCGTCGCGCGCAGCGTGCCGTCACCGCCGACGCGATCGTCGATGATCTGAGCGGCCGCTGTGGCCATGAGATCGAGCCTGGGCGCCGCGAGCCAGCGGACCGTCGTGCCGGCGCGCGTCGACGGAACGTCGCCGAGGACCGAGAAGAGCGACGTCGCGGGCAAGAGGCGCGAGGGCGAGCGGCGCGTACCGAACAGCTCGACGCGCAGGTCGGTGGTACGAAAGCCGACCGAGGCGAGCGCGTCGGTCAGGCCGGGCGACACGAGATCGTAGGCGGCGCGCGTCGCCAGATCGATGCCGCGGATGGGAATCACCGCGAGATCGCCGCCGACCTCCTCGTCGGAGAGACGACCGCGGTCGCGTCGCTGCAGGTACGCGAAGCCGAGCGTCGCGCGGTCGGCCATGCGCTGCGCGAGCCTGCCGCCGACGGCCCAGTCGTAGTCACGCTCGCCGAAGCGAGCGACGACGGGGACGCCTCCGAAGGCCTCGACCGACGTGCCCCACGGCGTGCGCGCGAGCGCGCTCGCGCCGTCGATGTGGAGCGGGCGTACCGCGCCGGTCGCGACGAGGAACCGGCCGGCGCGCGCCTCGGCGCGACCTTCGACGTCACGGGCGCGCACGACCAGCGTGAGCACGTCACCCGTGTGGTCACCGCTGGTGCCGAGCCAGGCGAGTGCCTCCGCGCTGAGCCACGGCTTCGCCGTGTCCTCGCCCTGAAGGACGAGCATGCCGGTCGGCTGTGGGGTCTGCGCGTAGGCGTCGCCGCGAAGTCGCAGCGGATCCGCGTGAGTTAACGACGTCTGTAGAATGCACACGAGTGCAATACCGGCGCCGAGCGCTACCGCGGGACGACGAAAGCTCACCTGCCTGGCACGTTTGGTGATGGGTGGAGTACGGTCGCCTCTCGTTCCCTTCGCCCACGAGCCCCGCATTGTTGCACTCCCCCCTGATCCTCATCTCCTGCGCCTGCGCCGCTCTCGCGGCGATCATCCTGATTGGCTTCCTGATCCGGCGCCCATTGCTCGACGCCTCCACACGGACTTTGCTGTTCTTCGGTATGGGCGCTTTGCCCATCTGCGCCGCTGCTGCAGCGAACATCCAGGGCTACGAAGCCACGCAGAAACGCGAATTTTGCGGGTCGTGTCACGTGATGATCCCGCACGCGTCGGATTCGGAGGATGTGAAGAGCATCGGGCTCGCTTCCCGTCACGCGCGGAACGCGAATTTCGGGGAGAAGAACTGTTACACGTGCCACGCGGACTACGGGATGTTCGGCACGGTCCTCACCAAGATCGGAGGGATGCGTCACGTATGGCTTTACTACACCGAGTTCCACGACATGCCTCTCGCTGAAGCGAGAGAGAAGATTCATTTGCGAAACCCGTACCCGAATTCCAATTGCATGCAGTGCCACTCGACGCAGCTGCAAGGATGGATGAACAGTCCGGACCACCGCGCAGCGGCGCAAGATGTGCGTGACGGACGCGTGAGCTGCGCGAGCGCAGGCTGTCACGGGGTCGCGCACCCGACCACGAAGACGGTCAGCGCATTGCCTGCGCAGTTCGTGGACGGCGGCGCGCCGGTGCTGCACGTCGATGCCGGCGTCTTTGCCGAAGCGGGCAGCGAAGCGGGTGCACGATGAAGCTCCCCGTCATCAGCCCCACGAAGATCCCGCAACTGCTCCGTATTGCGGCGGTGCTCTCGCTCGTCGGCCTCGCGCTGATGATGTGGTCGGTGTTCGACCCTCGGCCCGCGCCGGTCCTCATCGGCCTGTCGCTCGGTCAGGTCATCGGCACCTCGAGCTTCGTCATCTATCTCGCGATCGTGATCTGGGACATCCGGCGGAGGCGCCGCGAGGGCTCCACTCCCGAGGAGCGCACGAGCCTCAGCAAGCTCCGCTGAGGTTCACTTCGTGACCTTCAAGACCTGAGCGAGCTCCCCACGGTCCCCGCGCCGCCGGGAGCCTCCCGGCCTGCGCTCCCATGCCCTTGTCAGCGGCGCTTGCCCTTCTTCCCGACCTTCCGGTTGCCGCCCTTCTTGCCCTTGCCGCCGCCGGCGCTCGGGCTGGCGCTGCCGCCGCCCTGGCCGCTGCTCGCGGCGCCGCGTCCGCGTGCCGGCGTGCCGGGTCGACCGCGGTCGCCTCCGCCTGCGCGTCCGCGTCCGCCCGAATCACCACGTGCGGGGCCGCCTTTTGCGCCGCCGCGTCCGGCGAACGGCGAGCCCTTGCCGGCGCCCGGACGCCCGCCGCGATCGCCGCCGCTCTGGCGCCGCGCGAGCAGATCGTCGGCGGCGTCCGCCTCGCTCCTCACGCGCTTCGCGTAGACCGTGCGGCGCAAGATCGCGCAGTCGGTGATGTCGACGAGCATGCGGTCGCCGAGACGGATGGCGTCGCCAGAGCGCGAGCTCGTGGCCATGAGCCCGTCGTCTTCGATCTGGTACTCGGCGCCCATGTCCTCGATACGGACGAGGACGTCGACGAACGGCTCGTCGAGCGTGACGAACGCGCCGGTGCCGACGAACGCGGACACGGTGCCCTCGAAGCGCTCGCCCACGTGATCGATCATGTAGAAGCAGCGATAGATGTCGACGATCTCGCGCTCGACCTCCATCGCGCGCCGCTCCGCGAGCGACGACTGCGTGGCGGCCTCGGTGAGCTTGTCGAGATCGCCGACGGCGGCGACACGCTTGCGACGTGTCTTCTCGTCGCCCTCGACGGCGGCGTGCACGATGCGGTGCACGACGAGGTCGGGGTAGCGACGGATCGGCGACGTGAAGTGGAGGTACGCCTCGGACGCGAGGCCGAAGTGTCCGAGGTTCTGCACGTCGTAGGTCGCCTGCTTCATCGAGCGAAGCAGCAGGTTGTTGAGGACGCTCGAGAGCGGATGCGTCGCGAACGTCTTCAGGAGATCGGCGAGGCCCTTGGGCGTCTGCGTGTTCTCGGCGTCGAACTCGACGCCGAGCATCTCGCACATGGCCGAGAGCTTATCGAGCTTCTTCGGATCGGGCGGGAGGTGCACGCGGTAGACGCCGGGCAGCTCGTGCGTGAGGAGCCAGCGAGCGACGACCTCGTTGGCGAAGATCATCAGCTCCTCGATGAGCTGGTAGGCCTTCTTCATCCCCGGGTCGCCGGAGCGCTTGCTCAGGGAGATGGGCTTGCCCTCGTCGTCGAGCTTCACGACGGCCTCGGGCAGATCGAAGTCGAGCGCGCCGCGCTTCATGCGCTTGGCGCGCAGGATGCGCGAGCACTCGGCGGCGACCTTCAGGCCCTCGACCATGGCGTCGGCCTTCGGGTCCTTCGGCGGGATCTCGGTGAAGCCGAGCGCGCGCGCGACGCCTCCGTATGTGAGCTTCGCGGCGCTCTTCATGTAGCCGCGAACGAGGCGCGTCGAGGTGACCTCGCCCTTCGCGTCGAGCACCGCGTGCACGCAGAGGCACAGGCGGATGACGTCGGGGAGGAGCGAGCAGAGGTTCGACGAGAGCGCGCGCGGGAGCATCGGGATCGCGCGATCCGGCAGGTAGATGCTGCAGCCGCGGGCGCGTGACTCCTCGTCGATGTGCGTGCCGGGTCGCACGTACGAGCTCACGTCGGCGATCGCGACCCACAGCTCGTAGCCGCCCTGCTTCGTGCGCTCGACCCAGACGGCGTCGTCGTGATCGCGCGCGTCTTCGGGGTCGATCGTGGGGAGCGGGATGTGCGTGAGGTCCTCGCGGCCGACGAGCATGTCCTCGGGCACGGTGGCGCCGTAGGCCTCGGCCTCGGCGATCGCGTCGGCGGAGTGCACCTCCTCGATGCCGTGGATGAGGATGACCTTGCTCGTCTCGACCGCGAGCTCGCCCGGCGCGCCGAGCACCGCGAGGAGCTTGCCCTCGGGGTTCTCGTCGTTGGTCTCGGGGAAGCGCGTGATCTGTACGACGACGACCTGGCCGTCCTTGCCGGAGTTGCCCTCGCCCTCGGTGCTCCCCTTGTCGATGTCGCTGGTGAGGACGACGGGGCCCTTCATGCGCGGGTCGTCGAGCTCGACCCAGGCGCTCTTTCCGCGGCGACGAAGGATTCCGGAGACGCGCTGCGAGCCGCGCGCCTTGATCTGGACGATGTGCCCCTCGGGGCCGCGCGAGCCGCGCGCGACGATGTCGATGATGACGTGGTCGCCGTGCATCGCGCCGCCGAGATTCTCGGGCGAGACGTAGACGTCGTCACCGCTCGCGGTCGGGCTCGCGACGAAGCCGAAGCCGCGCGGGTTCACCTTGAGGAAGCCTTCGCGGCGCTCGCGATCGCTGCGTCCGCCGCTGCGTGCGGGGGCGTGGGGGGTGGTCGCGTGGGGGGTGGTCGCGTGG